>UMCB01026440.1_pt1 | contig 40898 bp, 30 predicted proteins | sample 1964151 | NCBI WGS metagenome assembly UMCB01 (sample SAMEA4835960, study PRJEB28245) | human gut metagenome | biome: gut microbiome; material: fecal sample | place: Denmark | collected 2008
CTGCGGGTCCGGCGGGACGGCTCGGTGGCCGTCAGCATCCCCCTGCGGATGGACTGGGCCCAGGCAGACCGCTTTGTGGCCGAGCAGGCCCAGTGGATCACCGAGGCGCAGGCCCGGCAGCTGGCCCGCGCCGAACGCCAGACGGAAACGCCTCTGCCGCCCAAAGAGGTGGCGCTGGCCTATTTTACGGCCATGAGCGACGCCGTGTACCCGGCCTTTGCCGAGGTGCTGGGCGGTCAGAAACCCACCATCAAGGTGCGGAGCATGGTCAGCCGCTGGGGTGTCTGCGCCATGGCAAAGCGGCAGATCACCTTTGCATTGCAGCTGTACAACATGCCGCCCGCGGCACAAATTTATGTGGTAGTACATGAGTACTGCCACTTTTTGCAGCCCAACCACGGCAGGGCGTTCTGGGCCGAGGTGGAAAAGCTGCTGCCGGACTGGAAAGCCCGGCGGGAATTACTAAAATAAACCTCTCAGTCTCGCTTCGCTCGCCAGCCGTTCCCCTTTCGGCACTTGCGTGCCACCTCCCCCGGCCGGGGGAGTCTTTCCTATCAGGGGAGCCCTTGGCAGGTCGGGCAAGTCTGTACAAAACGCATAAGTTTGAAATTACGTAAAAGAGCGAGCCCTGCGATAGAGGGCAGAAAGTATCATAACAACTATGTCAAACGAAAATCAGAAATCCAGCGATAAATACAGCAAGCTGGCAGGCAACACCCTGATCTTTGCCATCTCCAGCTTTTCGTCCAAGCTGCTGACGCTGATCGTCCAGCCGTTTTTGACCTACGCCATGGCCGAGATCTCCGATCTGGGCCTGGCCAAGATCCTGAGCCAGTACGCCAACCTGCTCATCCCCTTTGTCTCCATGGGCATGTCCAACGCCATCATCCGGTTCGGTCTGGATAAGGGCAACAGCGAAAAGCAGGTGTTCACCAATGGCCTGCTCACCATTCTGGCCGGTTTCGGCCTGTTGGTGATCTTCTGGCCAGTGGTGCAGTTTTTGCCTGATATGGCCCAGTACGGTATGCTCATCTACCTTTATATCCTCATGAGCTGTCTGCGCACCCTCTGCACCCAGTTTGTGCGCAGCCGCCAGTGGAACAAGCTGGTGGCCATCGACGGCATCCTCTGCACCTTTGCCACTCTGATGTTCTACGTCCTTTATCTGGTGGGCTTCAAGCTGGGTGCCAACGGCTACCTGCTGGCCATCATCAGCGGCGACCTCGTCAGCGTCCTCTTCCTCTGCCTGACCGGCAAGCTGTGGAATTATGTGGAGCTCAAGGGCCTGAACAAGAACCTCTGGCAGCAGATGCTCCGCTTCTCCCTGCCCATGATCCCGGCCCAGATCAGCTTCTGGGTCATCAACGCATCGGACCTGTTCTTTGTCCGTGAGATGTGCGACGGCATCGACGGCCACAGCGGCGACGCCTGGAGCGGCCTGCTCTCCACCGGCTACTTCCTGCCTACCATCCTGACCACCCTGGGCCTGATCTTCTACGACGCCTGGCAGCTCTCCGCCGTGACGGAAGAGGAAGGCCGCGCCCAGTTCTTTACAAAAATCTTCCGCACCTATTCCAGCGTGCTGTTCTGCTGCGCGGCGGGCATCATCTGGCTCTGCCGCCCGGTCATGCACATCATGAAGTCCAACTACTACACCGCCTGGCACTTTGTGCCGTTCCTGGCACTGGCGTCCACCTGCAGCTGCTTCAACCAGTTCCTCAACAGCGTCTACGTCGTCAACAAAAAATCCACCCACAGCCTCTGGACCATGCTGGCAGGTGCCGTGAGCAACTGCATCATGAACTACTTTTTCATCAAGTGGTGGGGTCCTGTGGGCGCGACTTACGCGTCGTTCCTGGGCCTGGGCGTGGTGTTCACCCTCCGCGCCATCGACGCCCACAGCATGATCGGCATGAGCATCCACCCCGCCCGCGTCCTGCTCAACTTTGCAGTGTTGGCCGGAGAGGCTCTTGTCCTGCTGGCCGAGGTGCCTCTCTACGGCTTCTGGACCGGCCTCATCACGCTGGGCATCATCCTGTACAACTTTGCCGGTGTCTGGGCCATGGCCCGGATCCTGCTGCCCAAGCTCCTTGGCCGCCGGGGCAAAGCACTGGTGAAAACCATCGACTCCCTGCTGGCTCCGCGCGAAAAACAGGCGTGAAGCGGGCCATCGCCGCGGTGAGCATGGCTGCGGCGGCGGTTGCCACCACTGAGAGATTTATAAAACAGCGCCCACTCGTCTGAGATTCTCAGGGGAGTGGGCGTTTCTGTATCATGGCGTTTTTATATGTCACTTGCCGCTTTTAGCATGGAGGCTGCCATTTGGGAAATGAAGTTTCCACTTTTTATATGGCAAGTTTCTGCGCTTTCCGCATTGCTTTTCACATTTTCCGTACAACTCCGTGGTGCTATCTGCGGTCTCTGGCGGCTGCTTTTCTCCACAAAGCATGACCTTGGCAGAGAAAATGCCATTCTGATGGGTAAATGTGCTTGCACCGCCGGTCTTTTCTGCAATATGCTGGACAGACTGGATGCCGATCCCGTTTTCCTTTCGCTTGGACGAGCGGAAGAGCCCGCTTTTTTCGTTGACTTCACCGTCAAATGCGTTTTCCACTTCGACCAAAAGAAGCCGCTCGGCATGGACATACGCGGTGATCCCGATCTTGCGCCGGGCGGGTGTGGTGCGCAGGCTAGCTTCGAATGCGTTTTCCAGAAGATTAGACAGCACCAGACACAGATCGATCTCGTCCACAGGAAGCACCTGTGGTAAGTCGAGTTTCGCACAAAAGGGAACACCCTCACGCTTTGCAAGGGCGCAATAATGGCCGACAACACTGTCCGCTGCACGGTTTTCGCAGAAATTCATATCCAGATCCGGGATCCGGGAGACCGTTTTTGCAAGGTAAGCCTTCAGGTTATCCAGATCTCCTGCCTCGGCCAGTGCGGAGATCTGATTCAGCTGGTGGCGCATATCGTGCCGCGCCTGCCGGGCTTCTTCAATGGCGGCTTTCAGGCTTTCATAGCGCTGCTGCTGCATGGAAAGAAACTGATTTTCCTGCTGCAATCTTGCATTCCGGTTAAGGCTGTTTGCCATCAGCAGAAAGATCGCATTGAACATGAACATCAGAAACAAAAGCGCGATGCTCATAACGATGTAGACCTGCAAGACCCGCCCTGTCCGGAGCGTTATCTGGTAGCGCGGGGTTATAAAAAGGTTCAGCAGGATGAACACCAGCGGCAGTACCCAGAACACATACCACGTCTGCGCAAAATTGTCATCCTCCACCATTGCGCGCACTGCGTGGGTGGCGGGATAATAGGCTGCAGCAGCGGTCAGCCAGCAGATCACGTTATAAAAAATGCAGGCGCTAAAACAGAACCACGGCTTGTCCGGCGGCAGCTGCAGCCGGATCGTGATCGCCGTACCAACGGCGCGGGACAAGCTGTTCAGGCACGCAAATACCGCGCAGACCGCCAGCGCGATGGTCCCGGATTTCCAGAGAGAGAGCCGCAGCGTTTTGAGATACAGGAAAATTGTCACAATCGTTATGAGCAGCAAGGGGAACGCGGTCGAGAGACCGAAATGATAGCAAAACAGCCCGCCGCCAAGGCAAAGCCCGAACAGCAGCGGCACCTCCCATACCGCAAGCTTTGCGGAAGACTGCTTCAGATAGGAGCGCACCGGAAAATACGCGAGCAGCAGGCCGGGAAACACAACGGTAAGCTCCAGGATCGGGCGCAGAACATCCTTCAACCCACACGCCCCCTTTGCAGCAGAAATTCCATAAACGCCTGTCGGGCGGCTTTCAAAAGCTCCTGACTGACATAGACCTGGCTGCCGTCCGTCATACAGAAAGCGGCATCCTGAAAATCGGCAGCATTCTCCATATTGATGATCGTACCGCGGCCACAAACAAAAAAGCGTGGGTCCTTTTTGAGCGGCTCTGTGAACGCCTTGAAACTCTGGCGCATGGCAAGCGTTTTGCCGGCAGTGGTGCGGATATTGATGATGTGGGCGAAATGCTCGGCGGATATGATATCACGATAGCGCAAATGGATGTCGCTGCCATCCACCTTCACCGTCAAAACCGGCTCCGGGCGGGGGAGTTTTGCGAGCATTTCATCCAACAGACCGGACAACTCGGCCTCTGAAAAGGGCTTGACCAAATAATGAAATGCCCGTACCTGAAACCCCTCGAGTGCATGGTCTGTCGAGGTGGTGGTAAAAACCAGAAGACAGTCTGCGTCTGTTTTCCGAAGTTCCTTTGCCGCGTCCATGCCGCTTAAACCATCCATGTAAATATCCAAAAATGCGGCGGTAAAGCGCTGCGCTTCTTCTGCCGCCAGAAAAGCTTCTCCGCTGTCAAATTCTAAAAGCTCTGCTTCTGTACCGCGCTGGCGCAGCTGCCGTGCCAAGCGCTCCTTCAGCAGCGTGCGCTCCGTACCAAGGTCATCGACGATCGCAAATCTCATGCTGTACCAAGAAGCTATTGTTATAGCTTCCAACCTCCTTTATAAACTCTTTCATCCTGATTATAGCACAGTTGCCCGGTTCTGTCGCAGCAGAAAACGGGATTTCGTGACGGAAACCGGGCTTTCGTGCCAAACAGCTTGAAACAGCCGTATCCGCCCGTATACTAGAGACAGAGAACCTCAACAACGGCAGAAGGAAGGAGGGTCGCTGTGTATCGAATCGCCGTGCTGACAAACAGCAGGGCGCAGGAAGCTTTTTGGGCAGAGCAGATCTTGCAGTTCTGCGCCGAGCATTGTTTATTTCCCCAAATGGACTGTTACCACGATCAGGAAAGCTTTTTTGAAGCCGCGCGCTGCGAGCCGCTGACAAATGCCGTGATCGCCCTGCCGGGGGTGGATGGATTGAATGCAGTAGAGCATCTGCGCGCGCTTTGTCCCCAAACACGCGTTATCTGGTGCAGCGATCTGAATTTTTCGCTCCATGCCTTCCGGCTGCGTGCAGACTACTTTCTGCTGGAGCCAGTGACCGAAGCCGCTTTGCGGCAGGGTTTTTGCATCTGGCTGGATCAAAAAAATCCGGCAGAGCAGCGCCGACCTGACCGCAACGAACACAACAAGGAGAACGACTTATGAAAAAGAGAAAGATCATCCACTCTGCGTTGAGCTTGTCGCTGACCGCAGCATTGTGCCTTTCCATGGCCGCCTGCGGCGGTACGCAGACGCCCGCAGACAGTGTCGCCGCTTCTCAGCCCTCTGCACCGTCCGCCGTGGTGCAGCCCTCTGCTGCGGAGACGACCTCTGCGGCACTGCCTGTGAAGGCCTTGAACCCCAAGCAGGTGGAGGAAAACCCCTACATGGCCAAGAGCGATGCAAACATTCATCACGACGGCTACAACACAGATTCAACGGATGAGATCCTGCCGCTTGCGATCTATCCCGAGATCAACGTTTCCTATGAGACAACGAATGCAAATGCTTCTCCCGCTATCTATTTTGACAGCTACGGCCATGCCGTTGTGCCGCTGCTGGGCGGCATCGCCATCCGCGACCTGAACGCCGAAGAAACAAAAACGCTCGGCTATTTCTCGCCAAAGAAGCATGACGGCGGCGGTTATGTTATCCAGAGCTCCTATACCTTCCTGGACGCGTCCAACCGCATCGTCTGCCCCACGAGCAACAACCATGTGCTGATGCTCCGTGCAACAGATGAAAACGGCAATGTGCTGCCCGAATTTGAGAAAGTGCTGGACATTGATATCAAGGCTGCCGCCGAAGCCGCGCTTGGAAAAGAGCTGACGCAGAATCTTTTGTCCGTGGTCTTTGATTATGACGGAAACCTCTGGTTTGCAACGGGCGGCTTCCGCATTTATCCGCAGCGCCAGCAGCAGGGCGTCATCGGCTATATTGCCCGCTCGGCCATTGATGCGATCCTGAACGGCGAGCAGACGGACCTTTCAAAGGCTGTTTTTGTCCACGAACTGACCCCCGGCGAGGGTGCCGAGAACGGCATCGCCGCCTCCAAGGACGGTGCGGTGATCCTCACCAACCAGAACTGCTATCTTCTGCGCGCAGAAGAAGGCGTAGACGTTGTGTGGTGCACGCCCTATGAGAGCGCGGGTGCAAAGGTGAGCGGCGAAGGCGATAAGACCACCGGCGGCGGTCTTGCGTGGGGCGGCGGTTGCTCGCCCACGCTGACACCGAACCTTGTGCTGTTCACGGATAATCAGGATATCGTAAACCTTCTTGCACTCGATATGAAGACCGGCGAGGTCGTGGCAAGCACCCCGGTGCTGGATGACCTGCCCGAGGGCTATCAGGTAGCCGTTGAGAACTCTGCCATCGTCTATGACGACGGCAATGGCACCGTCAGCACCATCGTCTGCAACTGGTTTGGCGCGGGCAATGCAGGTCTGGCGGACCCCAACAACGACTCCTCCATCCAGAGCTACGCTAATATTTACGACCAGAACTGGCTCATGAAGGGCAACGTTATGATCGCCCCCGGCATCGAGCGCATGGACACCGTAAAGACCGCAAACGGCTACGAGATGAAGAGCATCTGGAGCCGGAACGACCTGAGCGACATCTCCATCCTGAAGCTTTCCACCGCAACGGGCTATATCTACGGCTATGTGCAGGATGTCACCACCGGGATGTGGCAGTACATCATTCTGGATTTTGAAACTGGCGAGACTGTTTTCACGATGGATGTTTCCAACAAGTACGGCTATAACAACATGGCCATTGGAATGTATGCCGGCAACAGCGGCAATGCGCTCTACTGCCCGACAGGCTATCTGGAACTGCTTCGTTTGCAGGACCGTTTCGTTTATCTGCCCGAAATGCCCTACCGCAAGGTCGATCTTGATCAGGCAGCAAGAAATGTCCTCTCGCAGGAACAGTTTGCGCAGGACGGCGGCGAAGGCACCGTTGCAAGCTGGCGCAACACTGTGACCGTCCGCAACGTACATCCCAACACCACAGTAGCTTTCCGCATGAATAACCTGTCCGGCAGCACCTCCGGTCTGACCCTCTACGCCTATGGCGTGGACGGCAAGCTGGCAAAGGTCGATCCTGCACTGTGGTCGATCACAGACGAGGACGGCAAGGCTGTAACGGAACTTACCGCCGGTACGCTCTATGAGCTGCGCGTGACCGTCGCCGATGGCGGCGCTCTTGACCTGAGCGAGACGGAAAAGGAGATCAGGCTCTCCGTTGTACTCGGAAAATAAACATAAAACGCCCGCCCACCGTGTCCAAATCTCCACGGTGAGCGGGCGTTCCGCTTCCTTTTGAAGGCAGACCGCAAAGCCTATCAAGATCAAAAGCAGGTTCAAAAGCTGGGAAACCAGCGTGGCGATGGCAGCACCGGTAACGCCCATAGCGGGGGCACCCAGCTTTCCGGGCGGGTGGGATCGTCTGCGATCTCCACCAGCTCGCCGTTTGCGTCAAAATCCGGCAGACGGCCATACTTCATCTTTTTGATGGCAGGGAACACCCGCTGCTGCATGGTCAGGAAAATTTCGCGGGAATCTTTATCCTTAAAGCGGCTCCACCGCATGGACTGCCCTGCTTCGCTGGCCGGGAAGATGTGCTCCATCTTCTCGCCCGCCATGTTCTCAAAATCTTCGGTGGCAAGCTCTTTCTCGTCCAGCGACCGGATGAACATGAGATAGGTCAGCTGTTCAATGACAGTCAGTGGATTGGTGATGCCGCCTGCCCAGATGTCCGTCCAGATCTTGTCTACCTTATTTTTAATGGCTCCTGTTACCATGCGTTCCTCCTGAATGTTTGCCAATCGCAAACGCTTTGCATCTTGATTTTTTGGTGATAATACCACAATTTTATTATAGCAGTGTACGATTGCATTTTCAATGTCAGCTCCGGTGGTGTGCAATGATTCGGGAAAAGAAAAAACCGCGAAGACTCTAACGAATCTTCGCGGTTTTTTGGTGCGCTCGAGGGAACTCGAATCCCTGGCCCTCTGATTAAAAGAGCCCACCGGGCAGAACACTCTGATTTTAGAAGTTTCGAGTTTACGTTGTTTTTGCGCAAAGCATCGTGATTTTTCGCCCGGCAATTTCTGCACCCTTTGTCGTATTTTGCAAGTCAGAGTACCCATTGCATCCCTTGAAACCGTGCAAAAACAGTGCAAAAACCGTGCACTTACTCTGGGACAAATGAAAAAAGATGATTTTTGATCCATGACTTGGTGGCGATCTGAGTGACCACAGAGGTAAATTTGATACACGGAAAGAAGAATGCCCACTCGTCTGAGGAGTTCTCAGGGGAGTGGGCATTTCTGCGCAAGCGGTTAATATAATTTCGATTATGATAATTCAAATTATATTAAGACGTTCCATGGGCTGTAACAGCCTCACCGCTTGGTTTTCAAAAACCACCTGTTGATAGCGGTGTTACTTCTTCACAAATTGGTATATGCCATATTCTGGTGACGTCACCAATCCATGCTTGATAAGATTCTTAATAATAGAGGATGCACGAGATTTCTGAACGCCATATAGCTGTGCAACGTTTATGCTGCGGAACTGATATTGATACCGATATCTCTTGAAAAGTTCAAGCGTCCGCTCTTTTGTACTTGCAGTTAGTCTTGTACCATTCAGCCTTTCGCAAAGTTCACTCACTTCTGCATCCGTACTCATTCCGTGGAGCACTGTAGAAGTTTCCGCACTTTCCGCAGAGGTTTCCGCACTTTCCGCACCACTTGCCACACTTTCCATACTGATCTGTGCCGGAGTCGCTACACTTCTATTCGGCAGTGTGACGATAAAGAAATCCGAATCCGAGTAGAATGTCGGCTTCTGGGCTACTTCCACATAAGAGTTCAGGATGCGGTCAATGCCGCTGCCACGGCGCTCCATAAAGCCGAGTCGTGAGAACACATCCGAGATCACCTGATTGCGCCGCATGGACGGAATGTGCCGGATATCCATGTCCTGCACCCTGCGGCCATTCATCATGCCGCCCGGTGAAGTGATCTCCAGTCGGTCATCGAACACTTCCACATGAATCTCCGAACCAAGAATCTGATAATTCCGATGAATCAGCGCATTGACCAGCACCTCACGAACGGCCTTATACGGATAGTCACTGCGTTCTTCACGGGTCATACCACGGATGCTCCACGGGTTTTTGCTGTTGTTGCGAACAAAATCTTCCGCATTTTGCAGCAGCGTGATCAGACTTGCACCTTGAAATTCCTTATCATCCAGAGCATCTTCTTCAATGCTGCCCTTGTAGTTGCCTTTCCAGCGGGTGCAGAAAATACGGGATTGTTTCAGAACGCCCTGATCGCAGAGTAACAGGCCGCCATTCGTAATCTGTCCATCGTCTGTTACCAATCCTGCGGAGGGCAAGTCTTTTTCGAGGTCGAAATCCTCTTTTTTCAGATTCTTAAACGTTGCGGCCAACAGTGTAAAACTGACATCACCCACTCGATAAGAACTGGGCAGGGCATCAAAGGTCTGGTTCATGCCCTGCAAAATCAATTCGTTCAGTTCCCGTGAAGTGGCTTCTTCGGACTGGTCGCCATGCCGCACATAGGCCGTATGGGAACCGTCAAAGGCATAATAATATGGATACGCCGGGCCGTCCTGTACTTCCAGATCAACGCAGGACTTGCCCTCTATTTCGACCTCCCGCACTCGATAGCGTGGTGTAGGGTCAATGCGGACTTTGATAAGTTCCGTCAATCTGCTTACCACAGCCTGCGGATTTTCCAATCCTACGACCTCGCGCGGCTCATTCTTTACGCCAAAAATCAGGTGTCCGCCCTCGGTATTGGCAAATGCCGACACGGATTTCAGCCAGCTGCGCGGCTTTTTCTCTTCAAGACGTTCCTTGTAATCCACATGAGAGGCTTCAATGTAATGGTCGTGATGGAAAGGCATGGTATCACCTGCTCGCTTCTTAATCTTTAGCGTTTGTAAATTCATTATACCTTATTTGAAGGCCAAATTCAAAACTTTTTATCCGTTTAGTGCCTGCCGAGCTTTTTCTGCCTGAGCAACGATTGATTTTCCAACCTGATTAGAGTATCATTAAAATGAATTGTTGTATCTTGTCATTGAAAGTTAATTTTCGCTTTAGTCAGTCGATTGCGGGGACTCTTCTATGAAAATTCTGGATAATATCAACCATACTGTTCGGGAAGATTTACAGGATACTATGCAGAAAGGGAGCCGCGTGTCCATTGCTGCGGCCTGCTTTTCCATTTATGCGTATCAGGAATTAAAGAAACAGTTGGAAGAAATCGCGGAACTTCGCTTTATTTTTACTTCACCGACTTTTGTGCAGGAAAACACGCCAAAAGAGCGGCGAGAGTTCTATATTCCAAAATTGACCCGCGAAAAGAGCCTTTACGGCACAGAATTTGAGGTTCGCTTGCGGAATGAACTCACCCAAAAAGCACTGGCGAAAGAATGTGCCGACTGGGTGCGACGGAAAGTAAAATTTCGTTCCAACGTCAGTGGAGAGCAAATGCCCGGTTTCATGACGGTTGGTGAAAGTTCCTATATGCCAATCAGTGGGTTTACAACGGTTGACCTTGGTTGTGAACGCGGAAACAACGCATACTACCCTGTTCAGCGAACCGAAGCCTTTGAAAACGGCCGTTACTTTTTGTCGCTGTTCGATGAAATCTGGAATGATTCTTCCCGACTTCAGGATGTTACAGACATTGTATTGCAAAGCATCAGCACAGCTTATCGAGAAAACAGCCCGGACTTTATCTATTTCTTCACCCTCTACAATATTTTCAGTGAATTTTTGGAGGATGTGTCAGAAGATAATCTCCCAAATGAAGCTACAGGCTTCAAGCAGAGTAAAATCTGGAATATGCTCTATGATTTTCAGCGAGATGCAGCGTTGGCCATTATCCACAAGCTGGAACAGTATAGCGGCTGCATTCTTGCAGACAGCGTGGGCCTTGGCAAGACGTTCACTGCACTGGCTGTAATCAAGTACTATGAAAATCGCAACAAATCCGTTTTGGTACTCTGTCCCAAAAAGTTGGCAGCAAACTGGAACATCTATAAAGGCAACTACGTCAACAATCCACTGGTAGAAGACCGTTTCCGTTACGATGTGTTGTACCATACAGATTTGAGCCGTTCCGGCGGAACCTCTAACGGTATTGACCTTGCTGCACTTAACTGGGGGAACTTTGACCTTGTTGTGATTGATGAAAGCCACAATTTCCGCAATGGCAGTAATACCTCTACGGATGAGAAAGAAAACCGCTACACAAAATTGATGAATCGCGTGATTCGTTCTGGGGTGCGCACCAAGGTGCTGATGCTTTCGGCAACACCCGTAAATAATCGTTTTGTGGATTTGAAAAACCAACTTGCGCTTGCCTATGAGGGAGATGCCGGAAAAATCAATGAAAAGCTGAATACTTCGTCTCCGATTGATGAAATTTTCCGGCAGGCGCAAAAGGCTTTCAATACATGGAGCAAGCTTCCTGTCACAGAGCGTACCACAAATGCGCTGCTTGCGGCACTGGACTTCGATTTCTTTGAGGTGCTGGACAGTGTAACGATTGCACGTTCTCGCCGACATATCGAAAAATACTATAATATTTCTGATGTTGGTACTTTCCCGGAACGGTTGAAGCCGATCTCTGTGCAGCCGTGCCTGACAAGTCTTGATAATGCAATCAACTATCAGCAGATTTATAATGTACTGGATTCGCTGACGCTGCACATTTACACACCAACCAGCTTTATTCTGTCCTCTCGGATTTCCAAATACATCGACCCCAGCCAGCATGGAAAGGGACTGACGCAGGCAGGCCGTGAAGAGGGAATCCGCCGTCTGATGAGCATTAACCTGCTCAAACGGCTGGAAAGTTCTGTTTATGCGTTCCGGCTGACGATTGACCGAATCAGTAAACTGATTGAAGATACCATGCAATCGGTACGTTCCTATCAAAATGGCAGCCGTGTGCTGGAGCTGAACGACATTTCCGATGCAACCGATTGGGACGATGATGACCAGAACAACGACATTTTTACAGTCGGCCGCAAAGTAAAGATTGATCTTGCGGATATGGATCATGTTTCGTGGCTGCATGATCTGGAAAAGGATGCTGAAAATCTGGAGCTTCTTTCCCTGATGGTGCAGGATATCACACCTGCATACGATGCCAAGCTGCAAGAACTGCTGCGCCTGATTGACGAAAAGCAAAGGCATCCCATCAATCCCGGCAACCGGAAAATCATTATTTTTACTGCGTTTTCAGATACTGCTGACTATCTGTATCAGAATATTTCCGGCTATGTAAAGCAAGCGTTTGGGCTGAACACTGCCGAAATCACCGGCAGCGTGGATGGTAAAACAACCATTCCCAAACTCAGTGGTGATCTGAATACAGTTCTCACCTGCTTTTCGCCCATTTCCAAGCGGCGGGACAGCCTGCCGAACGCGAATCAGGCAGATATTGATTTGTTGATTGCCACCGACTGCATTTCCGAAGGTCAGAACTTGCAGGACTGTGATTATCTGATCAACTATGATATTCACTGGAATCCTGTGCGCATTATCCAGCGTTTTGGCCGCATTGACCGCATCGGAAGCCAGAATCGCTGCATCCAGTTGGTCAACTTCTGGCCGGATGTGGATTTGGATGAGTACATCAACCTGAAAGGCCGCGTGGAAACCCGGATGAAGCTGACGGTCATGACTTCCACAGGGGATGATAACCTCATCAGCCCGGAAGAAAAAGGCGATTTGGAATATCGCAGCGCACAACTCAAACGGTTAAAGAATGAGGTAGTCGATCTGGAAGAAATGTCGGGCGGCATTTCCATTATGGACTTGGGATTGAACGAGTTCCGGCTGGACTTGCTGGACTATATGAAGAAACACGATGATGTGGAGCATACGCCGCTTGGGATGCACGCAATTGTTGCATCTACGCCCGATGCACCTCCGGGTGTGATCTTTGTTCTGAAAAACATCAACAATGAGATCAATGTGGATCAGCAAAACCGTCTGCATCCATTCTACATGGTTTATATTGGGCAGGACGGCTCGACTGTCTGCGATTATCTTTCTCCGAAAGAGCTGCTAGATCGTCTGCGGCTGCTCTGCAAAGGCAAAACCGAACCCGACCAGAGCCTTTGCCAACAGTTCAATCAGGCCACGGACGATGGAAAGAATATGTCTGCCTATTCTGAATTGCTGAGCGAGGCCATCCGTTCCATTCTGGATGCAAAGGAAGAGAGCGACATTGACAGTCTGTTCAAGATGGGCGGTACGACGGCCCTGCTTTCTTCGATTTCCGGGCTGGATGACTTTGAACTGATTTGCTTCCTTGTGGTACAATAAGAGGTGAGATCAATGCTGGGCTTTCCACCCTCCACGGAGTTTAACAAACGGATTCCGAAACAGAAGTTCTATGAAAACGCTGCCGTTCCAGCGGCAGTCAAGCGATTGTTTGCAGACCAGCTGCGCTGTATCTACTGGCGCAACAAGCTGGCGGTGTCCACCTTGAATCTCACTGCCGGAGAGCGGGTGACAGAGATCGAGATTTTCGAGCTGTGTCTGACCGGACCAAAACTGGATGAAGCTGTTCTGCGCCAAATCGACAGTGAAATCCCCTATCACATTCTGTTTGTTCTTTCTTATAAGAATAAGGTGCAGGCTTGGATCGGCTGTAAAGATACATCTGCGAACAGCAGTGCCAAGGTAAGCCACTATCTGCATACAGACTGGATGCCAGAGACAGAATTGTCCCTTGCGATAAGCGGCCTGAGCTTAGAGGCGGTTTACGATGGACTGGTGCGGCAGATTGCCCGATTGCAGGGTGAGAGCTGGAGTGCCGCATACAGCATTGCGGAGAATATCCAACGCTCTGCGGAACGTGAAAAGCTGCAAAAGCAGATTGCGGCATTGGAGAATAAGATTCGGAAAGAAAAACAGTTCAATCGTCAGGTGGAGATGAATGCGGAACTAAAACAGCTAAGAAGGAATTTGGAGAATATGCTATGAGAATCAAAAGAGTGGAATTAAATGATTTCAAAAGATTTACACATTTGACAGTCGAAGACATTCCAGAAACAGCAAAGCTTATTGTTCTTGTGGGTCCTAATGGGTCTGGTAAGACCTCTTTCATGGAAGCTTTGAATCATTATTATAAGTTTGCCGGATATGGAAATGTTGGTGACTCTAATTATTTAAGTAAACTTTGTGCACAGAAAAATTTCGAATACTCCGAATGGTATAATGCGGCATCTCAAACAGTGGATATCACTTTTCATGATGCTGTTTATCCTAAACAAGTTGGTTATTGTGACATAAAAGGGCATTTTTATTTTCGAAGTGCTTATCGAAATGAGCCTGACTTTGTAATTGACACAATGAGCAAGCAGGATGATCCAATTAAAAAAATTCATCTTGAATCGCTTATTCAAAACGACCAGACAGTCTCTGTAAATTATCAACGACTAGTCGCAAACAGTATTTCTGAATTATATAAGAGTGAAAATGACCAGAAAGATGTTGCAACGTTGAGAAGCGAACTAACCGGAAAAATCAGTGCTTCCATTGAGCGTGTATTTGAGGATCTTCATTTTTCCTCTTTAGGAGATCCATTACAAAATGGAAATTTCTACTTTACAAAAGGCATAACGAAAAACTTTCCTTATAAAAATCTTTCCGCTGGTGAAAAGTCGGCATTTGATCTTATTTTGGATTTGGTTGTACAGTCAAAATATTATCCAGATGCAGTATACTGTATTGATGAGCCAGAGACGCATATGCATACAAAGCTCCAAGGAAAGGTGCTTCGGGAACTCTATGGCCTAATTCCGGGAAACTCACAGTTGTGGCTTTCTACTCACTCAATTGGGATGTTGCAGGAAGCTCAAGATATTGAAAAAGAAGCTCCAGGAACAGTAATTTTCCTTGATTTTGATGGGCGAGATTTTGATGATGATCAGATTATCCGTCCATCAAAAATCGGACGAGCTGTTATGGATAAGTTTTATGAGCTGGCTTTTGGAGACTTTTCCAAATTGTTGCTCCCCCAAAAGATTGTCTTCTGCGAGGGGGATTCTTGTGGAACAACGCGAAAAAGTTTTGATAGTAGCATCTATTCTACAATATTTGAAAATACTCATCCGGAGGCATATTTCTTGTCTGGCGGTTCTTGTGAGGAGATTATCCATAAGCTTGATGCCAATCTCGGAGAGGTGCTAAAGGTGCTCTTAAAAGAAACTAAAATTATAAAGGTTATTGATAGAGATGACCGTAGCAATCAAGAGGTTGACGAGCTTAAGAGTAATAGAATTAGCGTCCTTTCTAAGCGCAATCTTGAAAGTTATCTTTTGGATGACAGTGTTATAGAAAAATTATGCATTTCTGTTGGAAAATCAGACAAGGTTGATGAATGCCTGCAAAAAAAGCAAGAGGCTCTTTCTAGTTCGATTAAAAGAGAAAATGCACCAGATGATCTGAAATCTGCGCGTGGGAATATCTACACTTCGCTAAAGAAGATTCTTGGCCTTACACAATGCGGAAATAGGCCAGATCCTTTTTTAAGAGATACTATGGCACCTCTTATTACGCCTGACATGGAAATTTATAAACAATTGGAAAGAGATATTTTTGGAGATAACTAATGTCAATCTTACATAACAAACTTCCCCTTCAGACCCCCAACCTGACAGCCCAGAACATTGATAAAATCGCCGCCCTTTTCCCCAACTGCATCACAGAAATGCTGGATGAGGAAAAGAGTACCCCCGACCACAAGGTTTACAAGCGCGGCATCAACTTTGAACTGCTGAAGCAGATGCTCTCGCCGGACGTTGTAGACGGAGATGAAGCATACGAGTTTACATGGGTGGGCAAAAAGGCATCCATTGTGGAAGCTAACAAGCCCATCCGCAAGACCCTGCGCCCCTGCCCGGAAGAAAGCAAGAACTGGGATGATACCGAGAATCTCTACATTGAGGGTGACAATCTGGAAGTGCTCAAGCTGTTACAGGAGAGCTATCTGGGCAAAGTCAAAATGATTTACATTGACCCGCCGTATAATACAGGAAAGGATGGCTTTGTTTACCCCGATAACTTCATGATTGATCCTACGGAATTTGAAGATATGTCCGGAGTAAAAGATGAAAATGGTAGAATTCTTTTCTCTATAAATACAGAATCCAATCCTAGATTTCACTCTGCATGGTGTTCCATGATGTACGAAAGATTACTGTTGGCTCGTAATTTTCTGCGCGAAGATGGGGTTATTTTCATTAGCATTCATGACGCTGAATTCTCAAATCTGAAAATGATGTGTGATGAAATCTTTGGTTATCGGCACAATATCGGTACTCTTGTTTGGAAAGCCAGAGTGAAACCCGTCAATATCGGAGAGGCAAAGTATCGTCCTCAAAAAGAAACCGAATACATTCTCGTGTATGAAAAAAGCAACATAGGGAATAAATTTTTTCCATTGATCACCGGAAGTGTTCGTTCCTATCCTTATACGCTTGATGGTAGAAAATATAGGCTTGCAACCATTCTAAAATCTAATAGAGGTGCAAATCGACGAGAATCCATGTCCTTTGCACTTAATGGTTTTGTTCCTGTTGAAGGGCAACGATGGCAAGCAGGCGAAAGTGAAATCAAGCGGTTATATGCCGAAGGTTATATCGAGTTCAAGGACGGAACACCTTTTAGGCGTTATTTTGAAGACGAAGAGGGTGCTGAACACGATCCATTCTACTGTTTTATGGAAAACGAATGGTCTTCCACCTCGGAGACTGGTAAACAAGAGTTAAATGATCTCTTGGGTGATTTTCACGGCTTTGACACTGTTAAACCTGTCACTTTACTTAGAACACTTATTATGTCTTGCACCCAAGACAAAGATATCGTATTCGACTTCTTTTCAGGATCAGCCACAACTGCACATGCACTGTTTCAATTAAATTCGGAACAAAATACCAGAAGAAAATTTATTATGGTTCAATATCCAGAACCGTGTAACGGAATGAGTCGAATTGATGGTAAAAAGGTTTTAAACATCTGCGAAATCGGAAAAGAACGCATTCGCAGGGCAGGAGATAAAATCATTTCTGAACGTAATACCGCCAATGCTTACCCCCCCCCCGACGTGGGATTCCGTGTGTTCAAATTGGACACTAGCAGCGTAAAAGATGTTTATTATTCTGCCGATGAATACTCTCAGACAATGCTAACTGGTCTGGAAAGTAACATCAAGGAGGACCGCACCGACCTTGATTTGCTCTTTGGCTGTCTGCTGGATTGGGGACTGCCGCTGTCCATGCCGTATCGGTCTGAGAAAATCGACAACTGCACTGTCCACACCTACGCGCCCGGCGATGCTGCGCTGAATGTTCCCGATGCCCTGATTGCCTGCTTTGACAGCAATGTGCCGGAAAATGTTATCAAGGAAATCGCCAAGCGCAAGCCGCGCCGTGCAGTGTTCCGGGATTCTTCCTTTGCCAGCAGCCCGGAAAAGATCAACGTGTTTGAAATTTTCAAGCTGTATGCGCCAGATACCGATGTCAAGGTGATTTGAGGGAGAACAGCAGATGAAACTTCAATTCAAACACCAGAAATTTCAGGCAGATGCCGCAAAAGCCGTGGTGGACGTCTTTGCAGGTCAGCCCTACCTGACTACGAATTACCGCATCGACAACGGCAGCGGCATTTACCAGACTGATATGGAAACAAGCTTCACAGGCTGGCGCAATGAACAGATTGTACCAGAGCTGAACGACAGTATTATTCTGGAGCACCTGCAAAAAATCCAGCGCACCAACCAGATTGAACCATCCAAGCAGTTGGAGGGACACTATAACCTTACCATTGAGATGGAAACAGGTGTCGGCAAAACCTACACCTATATCAAGACCATGTATGAGCTGAACAAGCATTACGGCTGGAGTAAGTTTATCGTGGTCGTGCCCAGTGTTGCCATCCGTGAGGGTGTGTATAAATCGTTTGAGGTCACACAGGATCACTTTGCAGAAGAGTACGGCAAGAAGATCCGCTTCTTTATCTACAACTCCGCACAGTTGACGGAAATTGACCGCTTTGCCTCGGATAGTTCCATCAATGTCATGATCATCAATTCGCAGGCTTTCAATGCCAAAGGCAAAGATGCCCGCCGTATTTATATGAAGCTGGACGAGTTCCGTTCCCGTCGGCCCATTGACATTATTGCAAAGACAAACCCGATCCTGATTATTGATGAACCGCAGTCGGTGGAGGGCAAACAGACCAAAGAGCGGATGAAAGAATTCAACCCGATGATCACCCTGCGCTACTCGGCTACCCACCGTGCAGACAGCATCTACAACATGGTCTACCGGCTGGATGCAATGGAAGCATATAATAAGCGTCTGGTCAAGAAAATCGTGGTCAAAGGCATTACGGAATCCGGCAGTACCGCTACGGATGGGTTTGTCTATCTGGAAAGCATCAATCTTTCCAAGGCAGACCCTACGGCAACGATCCAGTTCGACTGCAAGGGAAAATCCGGCCTGCGCAAAGTAACGCGCACCGTTGGGCTGAAATTCAACCTCTATGACTACTCTGGCAATCTGGACGAATATAAGGATGGCTATGTGGTGAAAGAGATTGATGGCCGTGATAACCACATTGAATTTCTGAATGGTGTCCGATTGTTTGCCGGAGATGTGGTCGGCAAGGTGGACGAGGACCAGCTGCGCCGCATCCAGATTCGGGAAACGATCCTTTCGCATCTTGAGCGGGAACGTCAGCTGTTCCACAAGGGCATTAAAGTGCTGAGCCTGTTCTTTATTGACGAGGTGGACAAGTACAAGTGCTACGATGCCGCAGGCCAGCCTTACAACGGTATTTATGCAGAGATGTTTGAGCAGGAGTACGAGGATATTGTCGGCCAGATGCAGCTTTCGCTGGGCGAGGATGATTACATCCGCTACCTGAAAGCAATTTCTGCACACGATACCCATGCGGGTTATTTTTCGGTGGATAAGAAGGGCCATTTTGTCAATCAGGTTGCAGGCGATGACAAGCGGGAGAAAACCTCCAATGACATCAGTGCCTATGACCTGATTATGAAAAACAAGGAGCTTCTTCTTGACCGGGACCCCAAGCGTTCCCCTGTGCGCTTTATCTTCTCACACTCTGCCCTCCGGGAAGGCTGGGATAACCCGAACGTGTTCCAGATCTGTACTTTGAAACAGAGCAGCAGTGAAGTCCGCAAACGGCAGGAGGTTGGCCGTGGCCTGCGTCTGTGTGTCAACCAGAACGGTGAACGCATGGATGCGAATGTTCTGGGCAACGATGTGCATAACATCAACATCCTGACTGTCATTGCCAGCGAAAGTTATGACAGCTTCGCCAAAGGCCTGCAAAGTGAACTGGCCGAAGCAGTTGCGAACCGTCCCAGAAAGGTGGATGCTGCCCTGTTTGTTGGCAGAGTTCTTACGGACGCAAACGGCAACGAGCAGATTGTGGATGCAGACACCGCCGCTGCCATCTATTTTGATCTGGTGCAGAGTGGCTATGTGGACCGCCATGGTGCGCTGACGGACAAGTACTATGCCGACCATGCAAACCATGCGGTGCAGGTGGCAGAAGAAGTTGCAGACTGTGCAGCATCGGTCATTGATTTGTTGGATTCTGTTTACAGCGATAAGGTCATGCTGCCTGAAAATGCACGTTCCAACAATGTGGAATTAAAAATCGACCCGGACAAGCTGGCAATGCCGGAGTTCAAGGCCCTTTGGAATAAAATCAGCCCAAAATCGGTTTATGTGGTGGATTTTGACACAGATGAACTAGTGCAAAAGTCCATTCGCTCGCTCAACCGCAATCTGAACGTATCAAAGATTTACTTCAAAGTAGAATCCGGTGAAATGACGGAGATCAAATCCAAGGATTCTCTATTAGATGGCTCTGCTTTCGCAAAAGCGGATCAGCATCAATATGACCCACAGACCAAAATTCACGCCAGCCAGAGCGTTAAGTATGACCTGATTGGCAAGCTGGTGGCTGAAACCAAGCTGACCCGCAAGGCGATTGTACAGATTCTGGTCGGCATTGAAAAAGCGGTGTTCGATCAGTTCAAGGATAACCCGGAAGAGTTCATCCTAAAAGCAGCTGCCCTCATCAATGACGAAAAGGCAACGGCCATCATCCAGCATATCACCTACAATATTCTGGATGAACATTACGATACGGACATTTTCACTGAGCCGACCTTGAAGGGAAAACTCGGTACGAACGTCATGAAAGTACAGCGGCATCTGTATGACCATTTGATTTACGATTCAAGCAATGAGCGTGATTTTGCCGCTGACCTCGATACGAACCGTGATGTGGCAGTCTATGTAAAGCTGCCAGATGGGTTCTATATTTCCACACCTGTTGGAAAATACAATCCCGACTGGGCGATTGCGTTCTATGAGGGCACAGTCAAGCACATCTACTTTGTTGCTGAAACCAAAGGCACACTGGATTCCATGAAGCTCAATCACATCACCCCGGTAGAACAGGCGAAAATTGATTGTGCCCGTGCACATTTCAAGGCACTGAACGATGAAAACGTGGTATACGATGTGGTGAGTGACTATCAGACATTGCTGAACGCAGTTATGAAATAATAAACCAAAAGAAATAATACGGTGCTGCTGTGCAGCATTCCCAGAAACGGTAAGGTTCTATTGTGAACTTTGCCGTTTTTTCTTTACATCTGGACTCCAACATGCCTTTGTGCTATTCAGCGATTCCATCGCGCAGCCTGCGCCGGGACGGTGCAGATTTGAAAGGGCTTGGGATTTCCCAACAAGCATTTTGCAACGCAAAAATAGCAGATGTATATACGTCTGCACTGCTTGCTACAATTGTGTTGGTTCTGAGAAGCTCACAGCCAGTGAACGATACTGATACCCAAACCTACGCTAAAATTGAGATGTGCTGAGAGAACGATATGCTACTGGCCGGTTATGTATCCTTCAGTTCTCACCGCCGCAAAACGCTTCATATTTTGACTCCATATTCTCCCTCGCATCTTTCTGCGAACGCTTTCAAGTCTCCGATCTGATTCACACGATGCCATAGCATCGTAGAATTGGCTCGGATTTTTTATTTTGCATCATTGTATACAACACATGGACTAAGGGGGTGGGTAACTTGGACTACGAGTCCATAAACTTTTGCTGCGGAAACCGGTACACTGTTGTCAAAGGAGGCGAACAATATGCTGAAACTAAGCAATCTCAAAATAGACCCCGAGTTTTCCGCTCAAATTTTGCCGCTGAGTTTTGAGGAGCTCCAGCAGCTTGAGCAGAACATCATTGCCGAGGGTCGTCTTCTGAATCCCATCATCACATGGAATGGCTACATTCTGGATGGGCACACCCGCTACCGCATCCTGAAAAAGCACGGCTTTATCAAGTTTGAAGTGGAAGAAATCCAGCTTGCGAACAAGTACGAAGCGCTTGCATGGATCTGCAAAAATCAGCTTGGCCGCAGAAATCTCAGCCCGGAACGAAAGAAGTTTCTTCTGGGCAAAGAGTATGAATCAACCAAGCTGGCAGTGGGCGGGCAGCCCGGAAATTGCAATAAAGTAAATCGATGTGATCAAAATGATCACATCGATTCAGAAAAACGCACTTGCGAACGAATCGCCGTAGAACATGGTGTTGGGTCTGCGACGGTACGACGTGCCGAAAAGTACATGAACGGCGTGGAGGCTGCCGATGAAGCAGCACCCGGTGCCCGGGAGGAAATTCTAAACGGGAAAATCAAAGCTGCTGACCGTGAGATCTGCGCTATCGCTAAGGCTCCGAAGGAACAGCGGCCGGAAATCGTTGCAGAACTTCGCAAGCCGAAAAGCGAGCGAGATAAGCAGCTTGCTTCCTCTACAAAAAGCCCTTCCGTGAAGGTCGAATCTTTTGATGATGACGGAAATCGATTTCTGATCGGCATTTCCAAAAAAATGCAAGGGCACAAAAGGGCACTGACCGAAAGTGATCAAAAAGCCCTGAAAAAATCCGTTGACAACCGCTATTTTCGGAAAGCTCCTGCGGATCATTCCATCCACATCGCTGCGATTGAAAGTGCTTATGACGCCTTTATCGAGAATTGGGAACTCACGTTTCGAGAGTACCCAGATCTTCTGACAGGGCCGGAAAACTGGAAGCAAATTGAAAAGTATTCTGACAATCTGCAGCGCTATCTGAAATTTATCCGCTCGAAGCACCTGAAAATGCTGGAATCGCAGAGACAGGGAGGGTGATTGGCTTGTTTGATGATTTGACCGTTTGTACTCCGCTACCCTGGTATCTGCCATTTCCAAAGTTTTTGCTGGACGCTCAATTAAGCCATACAGCGAAGCTGCTGTACGCACTTCTGCTCGACCGGGCAACACTTTCCCGAAAAAACAACTGGACCGATGAACAGGGCCGGATTTATGTGGTCTATCCGATTCCAAAGCTGGCACAAACCCTTGGGTGCAGCTTCTCCAGTATAACGCGTTCTCTTACAGAACTAACGAATGTCGGCCTTATTGAGCGGACTCGCAGCGGTTTTTCAAAGCCCAGCAGAATTTTTCTCAAAATTCCGCATACAGCGCAAAAATGCGCTGCTACTCTGCGCATTTCTGGCTCATCAGACTGTGCAGAAATGACCAATATGATTGTGCAAAAATGCCCACCTAACTACCTGAATAAGAACCAACTGAGTTTTAACCACTCTACCGAACAAAGAAATGTTCCACTGTATGAATTTCGGGAAGGAGAAAGCTTATGACAAACAGCAAGACCGTTTTAGAATCGGTCATTCCCGCAGTTTCCAAATCGAATGGGGACTATTATGGCAAAGACGGCCTGCTTTATTGCGGAAAATGTCATACGCCAAAAGAAGCGTTCTTTGCAAAGAACTTTGTCCTGATGGGAAAGAACAGGCATCCCGTAGATTGCCGGTGCCGTAAGATGGAGCGAGAGCAACAGGAAGTCACTATTCGTCAGCAAAAGCACAACGAACTTGTCCGACGGTTGAAAGCAGGGGGCTTCTCGGATACGGCAATGCTCGACTGGAACTTTGAAAACGACGATGGTCGTGCCCCTCAAATGCGTTACGCACACCGCTATGTGGAGCGATGGCAGATCATGCGTGCAGAGAACCTAGGCCTGCTCCTCTGGGGCGGTGTTGGCACCGGCAAGAGTTTCCTTGCCGGGTGCATTGCAAACGCTCTAATGGAACAGGAAGTGTCTGTGCGTATGACGAACTTTGCCCGCATCATGAATGAGCTGAACAACAGTTTTTCCGGGCGGAATGTAGTTGTAGACAGGCTTTGCCACTATCCACTGCTCATCATTGACGATTTCGGGATGGAACGTGGTACAAAGTATGCGCTGGAACAGGTCTACAACATCGTGGACAGCAGATACCGCAGCCAAAAACCGCTGATCGTCACCACCAACCTGCCGCTGAACGAGATACGGCATCCACAGGATACTGCTCACGCCCGCATTTATGACCGCATTCTGGAAATGTGCGTTCCAATTTCCTGCATCGGGGCAAGTCTTCGCAAAGAGAACGCACAGAAAAAGTTGGAATCCATGAAATCGTTGATCGGCTGATTCACGAAACGAATATGCACCTGACAAAAGGAGGGCAGCAATGACCGAAACTGTGAAATCTTTGGATTATACGAAAAATATCTTGCAGACCATTCCGAATAACGATACAATGGAAGTGGTCACTCAAACCAATGCCGTCAAGTCTCCGACTGACAGCCTGAAAGCCACAACACTGGTGTACACGGTGGAGGAAATTGCGCAGATGCTGTCCATCAGCCTGCGCTCTGCCTACAACCTGTGCAACAGCACCACCGAATTCCGTGTCCTGCGGGTAGGCGGAAGCATCCGCATCCCGAAAGACAGTTTCGATGCGTGGCTCCGGGCAGCTTGAAAAAGGAGATAACGTATGGCATATATCACAAAACGCGGCAGCTCCTATGGCGTCCGCTATACTTACCAAGACGAGCAGGGTAAAAACTGCAACAAATGGGAAAGTTTTCCACGAAAGAGGAGGCAACAAATCGAACATGAACTTGCAAACGGAACGTTTCTGATTCCGTCCACCATCACCGTCAAAGAGTTTTTGATGGAGCGGCTTCCCAAGCAATGCAACAAGCACAAATGGGCACCCTGCACCTATCAATCCAATCTGGGTACCGTCCAGAATCTTATCATCCCGTACATCGGCGATATGCAGATGCAAAAGCTCAAGCCCTACCATCTGGAGGACCTGTATGCTACTCTTGGCAAAACGCCCTGCGGCCAGTATCTTGAGGGCAAAAAGCAGGTTCTTTCGGAAAAGCAGAAGCAGCGGTTTCTCTCCGGCACGACCATCCACGAGGTACACCGCCTGCTGCGAACAGCGTTTCAGTATGCGGTGGAGTGGGGCATCCTCATCAAAAGCCCCGTTCCGGTGGACAGTCCTAAAAAGTCGATTCAGGAGCGCGCCATCTGGGACGCGGACGAGATGTGGGCCGCACTTGCCAGCATGGAGGACCCGATTCTGCATCTGGCAGTCCATCTTACGCTGGTGGGCGCACTGCGTGAGGGCGAAGTCGCTGGTCTGACCCCGGAAGATCTTGATTTTGAGGGAGCAGACGGCACAGGCACGTTCCGCATCAACAAGTGTATGCAGCGTGTCCAAAAGGCATCGCTGGCGAAAACGGGCAAGGGCTGTATCTTGCAGGAGTTTGAGGATAAGCTCGAGGGCAGCACCACAACGCTGGTGCTCAAAAAGACCAAAACAGCATCTTCCAACCGAACCATCTTCATGACAGCCGTGCTGAAAGAGGAACTGAAACACTGGCTAAAGCGTTTGGAAATGGACGAAGCCGTTGAGCCGGAACGCTACCGCAACAGTGGGATGCTGCTGCGCCTGCCCAATGGTCTGGCGGTAGAGCCGATCCTTATCCGCAAGAAGTTCATCAAGTGGCAGGACGAGCACCCGGAGTTCACTCGCATCGTGTTTCACGGCCTGCGGCATTCCAGTGCCACCTACCAACTGATGATCTCCGGCGGCGATGTGAAAGCGGTACAGGGCACAACGGGCCATGCCAGCGCTAATCTTCTGGTCAACACCTATGCACACATCCAGCAGGATTCCCGCAAAAAGCTGGGCAAAAGGTTCGAGGAAGGCTTCTACAAGCCGGGAGCAACACCTGTGCAGGCTGCCCCGGTTGAAGCAGAACCGACCATTTCGGTATCTGCCTTAGTGGAACTTCTGAAAGACGTTGACCCGGCTGTAAAGGCACAGCTCCGCTTGGCTTTGCTGACCTGAATTGCAAAAAATAGCACGAATTGCAGAGTAATTCACGGACTTACTCCATCTGACACGAAAAATGCGGACCGTGCAGAGACCGTGCAAATGGCGTATAAAAGGAAAATCCCACGAGGAATCTTACGATTCCTCGTGGGATTTTGGTGCGCTCGAGGGAACTCGAATCCCTGGCCCTCTGATTAAAAGAATCCAAGGCGCATCATTCGTCAAATTTCAAAAGTTCGAAGAAGCGTTATTTTTATCGTATCATCGCAAAACACGCCTTTGCACACACCGCATTATTTGCATATAGTGTAATGCTTTGCAACCGTTATCCAGCTATTCAGGTGTACAAAAAGTGTGCAAAAATGTGCAGACGGGCGAAACAAAGTCCAATGGACAAATCAACCACCGGTTTTATGGCAGGGTTTAGGACATCCGAACAGACACCGTTTGATATAGAAATGAGGTTCACCATGAATAAACTACTTTCCTGTCGCTTCAATATGGACACCAACCGGGTGGAAGCCCGGTTTGAGGATGGCACCAGTCTTGCCATCGACTGCATCGCCGTGGAGGACGAGTACGGCAACACCCCGGCACAGCGGGCAGAGCTGGACTGGCTACCGTTCTTGGCAGGCGGAGCACCCGGACTTTGAAAAGATTGTGGTTCACGGTCACCGCCACCTATAAACAGTAAATCGCTGCAAAAGCAGAATCCCAAACTATCAATGCCTGCTGATAGTCTGGGATTTTCGCTTTAATATCTCATTCTACAACCTTGCCGGTAATGTATGATGTTCTATCACCATTGCCTTTTTCAAAGAGGACTTCGGTTGTCGCACCACATTCTTCGCAATGTAGATATAGTTTTTCAACCATACCATCGGCATCTGTATCATCGCCATCTATACTGAGCTTCTTGCTCTTACATACGGAACAGTAATATTGTGCGAGAGGGTCAAATACTTTTTGAAGAATGTTTTCGTAAGCACCAACAAGAGAGATGCACAGAGTAACACAAGTTGACGCTTCATAGTATGTAGCACTTCGTGAATGCGTGATTTTGTTTGCATAATCCCATGTCGCCTCTGTCAGCTTCTTAATGATGCTACGGTAATCAGAGTTTTCTGATCCTTTCAAATAAAACTGAACAAACAATTCTGCCTTGCGCTTAAAGTTTGATGCTTGGGGCTGCTCCTCGTCCCCAGCCATTACAGGTTTGTAAATGTGGTTTCCAAGTTCAATTAGCGTTTCCCTGCATTGGACGCCTATTGCTTGAAAATCTTCTATTTCCTTAGCAGCATCAATCAAGGCAGCAACACTTTTTAGTTTTCGGAATAATTGGGGAGCAATTTCTGCTCCGAGGGTTACTCCATTCACAAAATCTTCTGGATGGTATTCATCTTGAGCGGCGCTCATTCTTTGCATTAACCCCATGTGAAAAGAGTACACCTCGTCGGTTCCGAAATAATAGGCGCTTTGAGGATACAAGTTCATGGGAACACTATCACCCTCTACTACCCACCAATCACCATCGGCATCAGTTTTGACATTCCAGACACAAACATCAACACCTAAGTCGTTAAAATGCTGTTCTGGTTTGGCACTTAACACATTGCATTTACCTCGGCTTTGCCCCTCAACATATTTTTTAACATCCTCAAATGTACGTTTCCCCATAAAAGCCTCCGTTTCGCATTTGCAGTACACTGACTTTACCGATATTATAGCATAAAATGCTAATTTTCATAGAGCGAGTTGCGTGCGCTTGATGAATTTTCAATCGCACGCTTATCCTGATGCTCGGCGAAAAATTCGCAGAGCTTGTCAACTTCATCAGAGAGGACAAAGCCTTGTCCGACCACTCTGTAATGCCAGACGGACAACCTACCGTTTCTGCCCTGACAGAAGAGTGACAAACGATGCCTACTCACTTATGGTAGAACCATAGGCGGGTGGGCATCGTTTTGTTAATCGAGATTTTTCGGCAAGCGGTCATACAGAACCACCGTGTCTTGCGTTTCGATATGTACACGCTCTTTCTTCAGGAGCGTTCGAGAACGTTGGTTTGCACGGTAGTCACGGCCGCTTTCTTCAAAAGCAGAACAACACAGAAAGTCACATACCGCATTGCCGGAGGGAGATTCCCGGATAATGAACACAAAGGCAGTTGGTTCGATTCGGCTGGAAATCAGGTAATCCGCTTTGATTTTGGTCACGAACGGATAAAACTGGGGCATATAGGAAAACAAATCGAACTCCTGTTCCAGCATTTCTTTCAACCGCACCAGTGCCAGCAGACGCGGTTTCACATACTCCTGATAGAGTGTACCCTTCTTTACCTTGTCGTAGGTGATCTTGCCAGATAGAATCATATCCACTGTTTTGCGCGGGCTATACCGGGGAAGGGCAATATCTTTCAGGTAGTGGAACCCAGCAAGGTGAGGGAAGTCCTCTGGTGAAAATGTCAGCTTGATCTCGTGCAGTTCACCCTTATAGCCGTAGGTGAAAACATAGTGGTACTCGGTCAGTTCTTTCCAGACTTCTGCTGCCCGATACAAAATATCTTGCTGTTCGTCCTGCACATTTTCACCTTCCCTCAAAAAAAATAGAAGCCCTGCCGAAAGGCAAGGCTCCTATTAAGCGTTTTCTTTCGATTCATCGAATCTATTCGGCTTGTGGTTATCGCTCAACCCACGGTCTGGCTCCACAATCGGCTGATACCGAACCAGTCCACTGCTTCATCGCCACCGATAGCTGGTCAATGCCGCTATCCTCTAGCTTTATTATACCACAAAAGGACGTAAGTTCAAGCGCTTAAATTTAAAAGCACTCAATCATATTATATGCTAAAGAGGTTTGGCCATTGCTACATTTGCGAACGTCATATACCACCCTTGCCATCGACTGCACCGCCATTGAGGACGAGTACGGCAACACCCCCGCACAGCGGGCGGAGCTGGACTGGCTGCTCTACAATAAGCCCTTGGAGTATGCACAGATGGTGCTGAGAGGGGAGATGGAGCATTACCTGTCGCTGGGCTGTGACCACGGCAGACTGGAAGATTAAGTCCCTATAAAGAACACGATGCCCACCGACCTATGGTTTTCGCCATAAGCTGGTGGGCATCTGTTGTTCTGGTTTATAATTCACTGATGGTTGCAGTAATGGGCTGCATGAGGATTCGCCTGACCGGGTTATATACTGCCAGCACCACAGCCGCCAGCACGACTACGACAATCACGGCAAGACAGCCCCACGGCACCTGCCACGCCGCACCGAAATAATGGGTGATGAGCAGGATATACAGCTTCCGATTCAGCACAAGACCCAGCGCAATGCCCACCACAAGACCGGACACCGCATAGGTGCCAGCTTCGGCAGAGATCATGCGTTTCAGCTGTGCATCATCCATCCCGATGGCACGCAGGATGCCATACTGCTTCATTCGTGCCGACACGCTCATGGAAATGCTGTTGACGATGTTCAGAATGGTGATTCCTGCAATCACGATGAGAAACGCATAGACCACCAGATGGAACGCCCAGTAGGTGCTTTGTATCATCCGATTTCCTTCGATTCGGTTGGAAAAAACAACCTGCTTGTTTAACGTGTCGCTCAGCAGGGTGTGTATTTGTGCAATGGCTGCGTCTGCTGTGGTATCTTTTAGTTGAATATCGATCACTGCATAGCGGTTTTGCCCGGTTAGCTGATGGAAGGTTTCTTCGGTGCAGATAACAATCGGGGAATCGGTACTACTGAACGGGCTGTCGTTCAATACACCCACGACTGTGAGCTTTGCATCCTCCAGCTGAATGGTATCACCCACGGTCAGGGAGTTGCTTTTGTCGAATACCGTCAGCACAGGGTATGTGCCATCCTCCGGCTCCTGCGGAAGGGTTCCGCCAATCAGGTCTTTTTTCGCCCAGCCAAACTGTATCGTATCGTATGAAATCAGGTCGATGGACCCCTGTTTTCCCTGATATTCCGCCGGGAGCGGGCAATACATCCGCCCGAATGCGTGTTTGACTTCCGGCAGAGCTTCCAGCTGCTCCACCAGCACCGGGTCAAGGACATTTTGCCCGGATGTTTCAGCCACCGATAAGTCCGGTGCGTAGGACTGCAACGGATTCAGCGCAAATCCAACCCATCGAAGCAAAACCGAAAAGCTCAAAAACAGGAGAATGCTTAACGCAAAGGAACCTGTCATCAGAAGCAAGTTCTTTTTGGACGAGGTTGCATGGCTCACGCCCAAAGAAAGCTCTGCACGACTTCCAACCAACCGAGCATGACACGGAGAAGCCGCTGCATTTTCCACCGCATTCCCAGTTGCTGCTGTGATCGGAGAAGCTTTTGCCGCCCGCCGTGCCGGAGAAGATGCCGCGAACCAAACCGTGATAAGTCCTAGCGCGGAACCACAGATAATACCGACCGGGCTGATGCCAAGTACTGGTAAAGAGCTAAACTCCTCGCCGATAAATCTACGCAGAAAGGAACACAATCCCCATGTGGAAACGATTCCCAGCACACATCCTGCTGGAACAGCAGTTTTACACCAGAAAAGGGCTTCCAGCCGGACAAGCATCCGAACCTGATTTTTTCCTGCCCCAAGACAACGCAGCATTCCATAATAGCTGGTACGCTGAACTACATTGCTGTTGATGCTGCCTGTGATCATAAAAATTCCGGCAAGGACGACCATGCCAGCCAACACAGCCGCTACCGCATATAAGCCTACAATATAATCGTTGTTGCTGCTTGCGTTCAACGCCATCAGATAAGTATTTTCGGAGATTTTTTCTTCTGAAATTCCGTACTTGTTTTCGATGTTCACAATGGACTGCCGCAAATTGGTGCGTGGCTTGAACTGGATGAAATACTGTGTTTCAAAGGATTCTTCTGCCTGTGCGGCAATCTGAGAAAATGTACTGCGGTTCATCACCAGCACAACAGCATCGTACTGGTTCGCATCGGAGGTATCCTCATTGAAACCTGCGACAGTAAGCGAAACGGTCTGTCCATCCGGGAGCGTCAGCGGAATCGCTGTACCGACCGTAACATCCAGCCAATCCCGGATGTTTGCTGTCACGAGCACTTCGCCATCCGCCGGGGCAGTGCTACACTGCATTCCCGGAAAGATTTGAAGGATCGCATCATCTGCTCCTACCAGTGCGGCACGTTTATCTCCGGCAAAGTAGTTTTCCGTAAGGGAAGCGTTGATGTCGCTATACGCCGAAAATGCAGCAACATCCTCCTGTGCGGCAAGCTCTGCGGCTGTTTCAGGGGAGATGTCCTTTACCATGATATGCCAGTTTCCGTTTTTGTTCAGCTGGTTTGAGGTTTCCATCCGAATCGCCATATCTGCCATACTGAACACCGCCGTGACCAGAAACACCGCAAGGACGATGCACAAAATCGTCATGCGGTTCTGCCGTCTGCGTACCTTGGCAGAAATCGGAATCAGGCTCAGATAGCTTTTCATTTCTGTGCTGCTCATTCCCGGCACCTCCCAAAATCGGTCAGGCAGCCGTCCGATACCTGCAACACCCGGTCTGCCGTCTGCGCAATGCTGCGGTTGTGGGTGATCATCAGGATGGTCTGCTCGTATTTCCGGGATGTTTCTTTTAGCAGGGCAATGACCTCGCTGGTGTTCTGGGTGTCCAGATTGCCGGTCGGCTCATCCGCCAAAATCAGGGAAGGGCGGGTCATCAGGGCGCGACCGATGGCTACCCGTTGCTGCTGCCCACCGGAAAGCTGGCTTGGCAGATGCTTCCGACGGTCTTTCAGATTCAGCACGGTCAGCAGTTCTTCCAGATATACCCTGTCCGGCTTTTGGTAGTCCAGCAGCACCGGGAACAGGATGTTCTGTTCTACGGTCAGTTCCGGGATGAGGTTGAATGCCTGAAAGATAAAACCGATATTGCGGCGACGGAAGATCGTCAGCTCCCGGTCTTTCATGGCAAAAACATCCTTGCCATCAATCAGCACCTTGCCGGAAGTCGGCGTATCCAGTCCGCCAATCAGGTTGAGCAGGGTGCTTTTGCCGGAGCCGGATTCGCCAACGACCGCCACATATTCGCCTTTCGGCACGGAAAAGCTAACATCTTTCAGCGCATGGACAGCGGTTTCTCCGCTGCCGTAGGTCTTGCAGAGATGGTTGACTTCTAATAGTTCCATAGTGTATCCCTCACTTTGCAGGTTCCTTCGATTCAGACGGATGATCTCTGTCTGTGCAGAAAAGGATAACACGTCAACCTTACTGCAAGCCTACACTCAGCCTACAATTTTGTAGGAATCGGAAAATTCAGAGTAAAGGTCGTGCCCTTTCCCAGCTCGCTGTCTACTTCAATGGTGCCGTGATGGGCTTCCACAACGGCTTTTGCCAGCGGCAGACCCAGCCCGATGCCCTGTGTATCCTGTGAAAAGCGGCTGCGATAAAACCGTTTGAAGATATGGTACAAATCTTCCGGGTGGATGCCGCTGCCGTTGTCGCGCACTTTGATCTGAACCATGGACGGCAGTGCATTCCACTCTACCTGAATCGTATCTCCGCTCTTTGTGTGGTCAAGGGCATTCTTTACAAGATTGTCCACAGCTTCCTGCATCCAGTCACGGTCGCACCAAAGTGTAACCGCCTCTGAGCCGGACAGAACAAGCTTTTTCTGTTCCTGCTCTGCACGATAGTGATACTGCCGCGCGATGTCCTGCACCATTTCAGCAACATTTTCGTTTTTCTTCTCCAAGACGACCGAACCGGCATCCAGCCGGGTGATTTTGAGCAGATTCTGCACCAGCGTTTCGATGCGGTCCAACTCCTGTTCGGACAGGTCTGCAAACTCTTTGACCTCCGACGGCGAAACAGCTTCGTCCTGAAGCAGACCGTTGTAGATATTCAACGCTGCCAGCGGTGTTTTGAGCTGGTGCGAAATATCTGCAATGGTATTTTTCAAAAAACGCTTCTCCCGCTGCTCGTTGTCTGCGTGTGCGCTCAGAACTGCCGCCAATGCATTAACGGAGTGAAACAGACGGTAAAATTCTCCCTCCCGGTCGCAGTCCAGTCGTGCATCCGGGTTGCCATCCAGACAGCTTTGGATTTGCTGGACTGCCTGTTCCAGAAGCGCGCTCTGCCTTTGGAAATAGCGAAAAAGCACGCCCCAGAGACAGCCGCCCAGAAGCAGAAAAACCAATAGTAACCCGAAAGAAAATACATGCGTCGTATGCCATACGATGCCCTGCGTGAGAGCCAATGCCACCGCCCAGACCGCCAGCACGGCTTGGAACAAAATCCGGATCTCCCGGCTTGCGAATACTTTCATACGGCACCTTTACCCATTCCATTTATAGCCCATGCCGCGGACAGTCAGCAGCATCTGCGGTTTGCCGGGGTCGTCCTCAATCTTCATCCGCAGCCGCCGGATGTACACTGTTAAGGCACTGCTGTCAATGTAATCCCCATCGCAGTCCCACAGTGCATCCAGAATTTGTTCCTTGGATAGCACGGCATTCGGATGCTGCATAAAGAAGCAGAGCAGCTTGTACTCTGCGCCGGTCAGTTCCAGCAATACTCCGTTTTTGTATGCCTGCCCCTGCAACAGCCGGACGGTGATGCTGCCCGATTCCAGTACGGGCTCTCCTGCGCTGGACGCATTTGCACGGCGAAGCAGTGCATTGACCCGCGACAACAGGACACCCAGCTTGAACGGCTTGGTCAGGTAATCATCCCCGCCCAGTTCTAGTCCCATGATGATATTCATTTCCTCATCCGAAGCGGTCAGGAACAGAATCGGCACGTTGGATGTGCGCCGCACCTTCTGGCAGAAATCGAAGCCAGAGCCATCCGGCAGGGAAACATCCAGCACCAGCAGGTCATATTTTCTGTCTGACCACAGCACCTCGGCTTCTGCCAGCGTCCGGGCTGTATCCAGTGCAAAGCCCTGTTTCTTGAATGCAAAAGTCAGCCCACTGATCAGGCTCAGATCATCTTCCAAAAGGAACAGTTTTCTCATGATTCCCTCTCTTTTCTGCGTTTTGTGTGTCCTACAGGTTCAAAAGCATTATAAGTTTTTTCTGCGAACATTACAATGTGCGAAACGGAAATTGTTTCTTGCCGTGTGTTAAATATAAGTCCTACTATCACTGCTTTACTGCAATAAATTTTGCAAAACCATCTTGACGCGGTCCGCAATCCATGATACCCTTTATCGCAAATCCCACCAATTTTGTAGAAAAGTACAGAGCGGCGAGGATTTATTCCCCATGAAGATTTTTACCGCCCCGCAACACATCCGATCTATTTTGCCGCCGATTCACCCGACAAAATCATCGCTGCGCTGCGTGGGCGGTATTTTTCTTTTTCACAAATAAAATCTTATGTAGTTGTTCAATCTTCCAGAATTTATTTTTGGTTGTTGACTACACAACCGCAAAGTGTTATTCTTGTGCTTGAAAGAAGCAGGTTGTAGTGTCCGCACTGCGTCCGGCTTTCTTCATACTGTACCTTGAATCTTACATAAGCCGTCTGAACGAGATACTGCGCCATGACCTCACGCTTTCTGTGGGCGAGCCGGACAACGCCGCTGCAAAACAGGGGCAGGAACTGCGTTCGGTGTGAACGGTGACCATGAGCAGGGGCTTTGCCTTTTCACACGTTTTGCTCTGCAAAATTTTCAACGTGCATTGCGGTTCGACTTCTGAAATTTTCAGTGTTGCACGGAAAGGGCGAAAGCAAGTATCGACCTGTGGCCACAAATTTTCAATGCTTGAAGAATTGCTGTCCACATGGTCTAGCACTTGTCGGAGTGAGACTCCTCCATTTGCTACGCAAACCGTGCTGCCACTCGAAAGCCCCACTGGGGCTTTCGTTGCTGCGCAACCGCGGTCTTGTTGGGGAGTGCCTTCCCCAAACCCTGCTCCAGCGTTGCGCTGGTTTCAGCGCAAAAGCGGCGTGTCGCATTACATAGCCCTCTCCATCCCGGAGCGGGCATTTATCATTTTCACAGGAGGTCGAATATGGCTGAAATGAAAAGTCCGAACGCACACGCAAAGAAGAACCGCAATGACACGCCGCGAAAACGAAAGACACACATCATCAAAGTCCGAGTGACCGCAGAAGAAAAACTGCGGATCGCATACGCCTGCAAAGAACTCCACCTCACCCAGTCCGAACTCGTCCGCCGCGTCCTGTACGGCGTGAACGTCAAGCACACCGTTGTGGTGGCGCAGGGCGGCGAGGATGCACTGGCGGCGCTTGCCGCCTTGTCTGCTCAGTGCAGCAAGGTGGGAAGCAACCTCAACCAGCTTGCACGGCACTTCAACTCCGGCGGCAAAGACACCGAGCAGCTCCGGGCGCAAATTCTGGAGGAACTGTCCGCACTCACGAACTTTCGGCTGAAAGCCGAAGAAACGGTTGGTGAACTGTATGGCAACCATCAAGCATTTGACCTCGAAAAACTCTAACTATGCCGCCGCCGAAGGCTATCTCACCTTTCAGCACAACGAGTACACGGGTCTGCCGATTCTGGACGGGAACGGCAGACCAAAACTGCGGGATTCGTACCTGCTCGACACCCTTGAGTGCGGCGAATCTTCGTTTGCTATGGCCTGCCTGATTGCCAATCGCAAGTACGGCAAGAACGGCAGGCGGGAGGACGTGAAGACCCACCATTATATCATCAGCTTCGACCCGAAGGACGCAGTAGAGAACGGCCTGACCATGGAACGGGCGCAAGCCCTTGGCTTGCAGTTCTGCAAGGACAGCTTCCCCGGTCATCCCGCCATCGTCTGCACCCACCCGGACGGTCACAACAGTGCAGGGAACATCCACGTCCACATCGTCATCGGCAGCTTGCGTGTCCGCACCGTGGAACGGCAGCCCTTCATGGACAAGCCGTGCGACTGGGAAGCGGGCAAGAAGCACCGCTGCACCTCTGCCATGCTCCGGCACCTCCGTGTCGCTGTCATGGAGATGTGCGAGCAAGCCGATCTGAACCAGATCAACCTGCTGGAAGCCCAAGGCGACCATGTTTCGGAGCGCGAGTATTGGGCGCAGCGGCGCGGACAACGCCGCCTCGACCATGCCAACGCCAAACTTGCCGCCGAAGGGCAGCAGCCCACCCAGACCGTCTACCAGACCGAGCTGGACAAGCTGCGAAAGCAGATCTACGCTGTGCTGAACAAGACCACCACCTTCGAGGAATTTTCTGCATTGCTCATGCAGGAACACGGCATCGCCGTGAAGGAGAGCCGAGGCCGGTTGAGCTACTGCCCGCCCGGCCGAACAAAGTTCATCACCGCCAAGAAACTGAGCAAGAAGCTGGAAAAGGAGCAGGTGCTGACCGCCCTCTCCCAGAACATCCAGCTTGCCGTCACCATCCAGCCCGCCAGCGAACAGAAGCCGGATAAGATCAGGAAACTGGTTGACATTCAGGCGAAAGTTGCCGCAGGTAAGGGCATCGGCTATGAGCGTTGGGCGAAAAAGTTCAACCTCAAACGCTGGTCGCAAACCTTGTGTCTCCTGCAGGAGAAGAAGCTGCTCAGCGAAGATGCCCTGCACCAGCGCATTGTCGAACTGAAAACCCAGCACGACGATGCACTGGCGGTGGTCAAAGACTTGGATGCCCGCATGGTCTCCCTCAAGGAGCTGCGCGGGCATCTTGTGGTCTATCGGCAGTACAAGCCTCTTGCACAGAAGCTCCAGACTGTGCGGAACCCCGCCAAGTTCAAGGAGCAGCATCGTGCAGAGTTTGCTGTGTACGAGGCCGCTTGCGCCTATTTCAAGGCCAACGGGCTCAGGACACTGCCGGACCTCAAAAAGCTGGATGCCGAATACCAGGCCCTTTCCTCGGAGAAAAACGGGTTCTATACCCGCTACAAGAAAGCGCAGATCGAACTGCGTGAACTCCGCACCGCACAACAGAACGTGGAAGCCTTCTTCCGCAAGGAAGAGCGCAGCCACGCCGTACCGCAGCAGGAGGTCAAATGAACAACACTCTGACGGATCGATGTGTGAATAAACCCAACCTCACCCACGCCCCTCACCGGGCTTCGTCCTTTCGCCTGTACCCCGCCCATTGGGACGGAGGGTAGCACCTCTGTCTTTTCGGACGTAAAGAACGCCATCTCGACCCGGCAGGCAGCGGAGCTATACGGCTTCGCCGTAAAACGGAACGGCATGATGTGCTGTCCCTTCCACGGGGATAAACACCCCAGCATGAAGGTGGACAGCCGTTTCCACTGTTTCGCCTGTCAGGCGGATGGCGATGTGATCGATTTTGTCGGCAGACTTTTTCAACTTTCTCCCTATAAGGCTGTGGAAAAGTTGAAGAACGATTTCGGCATGGCACTTGCCGACGGCAAGGTGCGGCTTGCTCCCCGCAGACCGCCCACCGTCCGGCAGCAGCTGCTGGACTATTACCGCTGTCTGCAGCGTTGGCGGGTCCGATATGCACCGCAGTCACCCACAGAAGAACTTCACCCCTGCTTTCTTGAAGCGATAAAGAACCTTGACATCGTTGAATATTATCTGGACTGTTCGGTGCTCCCGGACCCGCAGACCGAAAACGAGCTACGGAAGTATTGGGAGGGATTGCATGAGCGACTGGAAAAAGAGGAACGACGATTGGCGTGATGAGGACGAACTGGAAGAAGAGGAAGAATGCGAATGCCCTTGGGTAGACAGTAAGGGCAAAGTGCGTGAAACCGCTTACTGCCAGTACCTTTTAGAGAAACACCCCATGATGTGCCTGAAACAGAAGCTGTTCGACCAGAACGGCGAGGTAGACGAGGACGCACTGCTCTACGAAGTCCACAGCGACCTCCGTGACTTTGTGCTCGACAACCTTGCCAAGAAGGAGAAGCAGGTTCTGGACGCACTCCGTATCGAAACCTATACCCCTGAATGGAAACCCCAGCTTGACCGCATCCATCTCCAGAACGGAACCTACTTTCTGGACGAGCGGGGATTTGTGCCGGAAAAGGAACTCTGCCTGAACCGGCTCCCCGTGGAATACCAGCCCGATGCCCCCGCACCGACCAAGTGGCTGGAATTTCTGGACGGTCTGCTCATCCCGGAGGACATTCTGACCTTGCAGGAATATCTCGGCTATCTTCTGATCCCGTCTACCAAGGCGCAGAAGATGCTGGTCATGACCGGCAAGGGCGGCGAGGGAAAATCCCGCATCGGCTTGCTGCTGAAGAAGCTGTTCGGGGAAGCCTCTCACTCCGAATCCATCCTCCGCATCGAAACGAACCGCTTTGCCAGTGCAAATCTGGAGTACAAGCTGGTCATGGTCGATGACGACCTGAACATGGTGGCTTTGCCCGAAACCCGGAACATCAAGTCCATCGTCACCGCCGAGGATCGTTTGTGCATCGAGCGGAAGAACAAGCAGGCTGTCCAAGGTCTGCTGTACGTTCGTTTCATCTGCTTCGGCAATGGCAACCTTGTGGCCGCTCATGATGACAGCGACGGCTTCTGGCGCAGACAGATCCTCATCACGGTGAAAGACCGTGACCCTGCCCGGGTGGATAATCCCTTCCTCATCGAAGAGTTGTCCGAGGAGCGTCCCGGCATCCTGCTGTGGATGCTGGAGGGGTTACACCGTCTGCTGGCGAACCGCTATCAGTTTACCATCAGCGAGCGCTCCATCCAGAACCTCGAAGCAGCCATGGCGGACAGCGACAACCTGACCCAGTTCATGCAGGCAACGGCGTATGTCCGCTTCAAGCCCGACACCGAGGAACGCTCCACCTATCTCTACCGCGCCTACACCAAGTGGTGCGAGGATAATCTGGAATCACCCGTTCCGCAAAAGAAGTTCAGCCAGTTCCTGCTGAAAAATGCAGGGAAGTATGGCCTGACCTTTTCCAAGCACATCGAGGGAAAGTATCGCGGCTTCCGGGGCGTATGCGTCCACCCCGCCTTTGCTGCGGCATAAAACACACGAAAAGTGAAAATCTCCCGCCCTACGCGCCCCAAATCAGTGGTTTTGACTTGTTATCGCTGTTTTCTCCGGGCGCGTGTCCGCCCTTTCGGGCGGATACAGGGCGGCAACACGCCCTTCGGAGCGGGAGAGAAACCAGGATGCGCCCCAAGAGGGCGCGTGCATCCCAGCCATGCGCCCTGTAAAATCAGCACAGGAAGGTACTTTTGTGTGGTTTGGGGCGCGTGGGGCGCGTAAATTCAAGTTCTCGCACTTTTTTGGGCTGCTGCTTCGGGTCAGGAGCGGCAGGCCCTTACATATTTACCGGCCCACAGGGTGCAGCTCAACCGGAGCTGCGCCGGGTCTGGAGAAGTGCAAAGGAGACATGCCTATGACGAATGTCCGCAAAAATTCCGCTAAACTGACCCGTGAGGACTTGAAAATCGCGCCCGAATCCCCTACAATGAAATTGTCCGAAACCCCTGCCGTAGAACCTTCTGACCAGACCAGAAAAACCGTCCGACACGCCCCGCTCGTTTACCGGGTGGAGGAGATCGCCCAACTGTTGGCGATCTCCAACCGTGCTGCGTACAATCTGTGCAACACCACGAAAGACTTCAAGGTGATCCGCCTCGGTACCAGCATCCGGGTAAGCAAGCAGAGCTTTGACGATTGGTTTGCAGCGGTCTGAGGGAGGGAACATCTATGGCATCTATTCTCAGGCGCGGAGATTCCTACTCCGTTCGTTTCAAATACAAAGACCATGCTGGCCGGATCTGTGAAGGCTGGGAGAGTTTCAAAACCAAGAAGGAAGCGCAAGACCGCAAGATCTCGGTAGAGAAAGAACTCTTGGACGGTACGTTCCTCATACCCGATGCAATGACGGTAGCGGAAATGCTGTACAAGTGGCTTCCCATCCAGTCCAGCAAGCACAAGTGGGCACCCAAAACCTACACCCACACGGTAGCCATGATCCAGAATCTTGTCGTGCCCTATCTTGGCAAGAAACAGATTCAGAAGGTTCAGACGTATGACCTTGAACTGTTCTACGCCACGCTGAGCCGGACACCGCGCGGACTGTATAAGCAGGGTGTCAAGCAAACGCTCACCGACAAGCAGAAGCGGCAGTTTCTGACGGGTGCTTCCATCCGGGAAGTCCACGCTATGCTCAAGACTGCTTTTTCCTATGCCGTTGAGTGGGGTCTGCTCCTCAAGTCACCGATTCCGAGAGAAGCCCCGAAATCGACCTCGGAAGAACGTGCCATCTGGGACGAAAAGACCATGCTTGCTGCGTTGCAGACCATGACCGACCCTACGCTTCACCTTGCTGTTCATCTGAGCATGATTCTCTCGCTGCGTGTCGGAGAGATCCTTGGCTTGCAGCCAGGAGACATCGACTTCGATGCAGCGGATGGACGGGGAACCATCACGGTCGGCAGGAGCTTACAGCGCACCGAAAAGGCTGCATTGGAAAAGACCGACCCGAATCAGATCTACCACATCTTCCCCGACCAGCGTGAGGGCAGCAGCTCCGCACTGGTGCTGAAGAAGCCGAAAACCAAGAAATCCAGCCGCACCCTTTATCTGACGAGACCCTTGAAAGAGGAACTGCTGGCTTGGCTGGAAAAGCTCCGTCAGGACGAGCTTGCCATGGATGGCAGGTATCGCAACTGTGGTCAGCTCTTCCGCCTGCCCAACGGTATGCCTGTTGCCCCGGAAGCCCTTTCTAAATGGTACCGCGCATGGCGTGCGGAGCACCCGGAGTTTGAGAAGATCGTGTTCCATGGTCTGCGCCACTCCAGTGCTACTTATCAGTTGATTGAATCCGGCGGCAACATCAAGGCCGTGCAGGGCAACACTGGCCACGCCACCACGGGCATCCTGATGGACACCTACGCCCACACGCAGGACAAGCCCCGGTTGGAGCTGGCTGAGAAGCTGGAAGCAGACTTCTACTCGCAGGACATCGGTTCCCCCAAATCCGGCTCTGTGCCGGTAAAAGAAAATCTGCCGGACAGCATCCAGATCACCCCGGAAGGGATGCTGAAAGTTGTCCGACAGATGAACCCCGAGCAGCGGCGTGAGTTTACCCGCCTGCTGTTCGCCTGAAAAAAGTATGGAAAAAACGCTCACGATGCACAGAATGCAGACAATGCAAGGAAAAACACGGCTTTCCCGCCGGTGTGCAAAAAGTGTGCAAAAGTGTGCAGAGCCCCAGAAAATGGAAAATCCCACGAGGAATCTTACGATTCTTCGTGGGATTTTGGTGCGCTCGAGGGAACTCGAATCCCTGGCCCTCTGATTAAAAGTCAGATGCTCTACCGGCTGAGCTACGAGCGCATATTCATGCAATAAAACATATTGCCGAATTATATTACCACACCCGGGCAAAAAAAGCAAGAGTAAAGTGCAAAAAAGCGCATTTCTTTTTCCGCGGGCAGGACATACCGGGCTGTGGGCCGGTGCTGGCCGGAACTTCCTCTTTACAAACCGGACAAGAACCAGTACAATCAAATCAATCAAAATTTACACCCAACCGCGCTGGGCCGGGCGGCCCAGCGCTTTTACAGGAGGTCTTCCGCAATGAAAATTTCTCGTCGGTCTGTACTTCGGTTTTCGGGGATGGCGGCAGCGCTGCTGGCCCTGACGGGCTGCTCCGGGGCGGGCAGCGCCAC
>UMCB01041415.1_pt1 | contig 40165 bp, 39 predicted proteins | sample 1964151 | NCBI WGS metagenome assembly UMCB01 (sample SAMEA4835960, study PRJEB28245) | human gut metagenome | biome: gut microbiome; material: fecal sample | place: Denmark | collected 2008
CATCTGATCTATGAGATCGTGGATAATGCGGTGGATGAGCACTTGGCTGGATACTGCAACGAGATCCATGTGACATTGGAAAAAGATGGATCAGCAACGATCGCAGATAACGGACGTGGTGTGCCGGTAGACCTTCATGCGACCGGCGTATCGGCGGCACGTGTGGTATATACGACACTTCATGCGGGCGGAAAGTTCGACGATTCGGCATACAAGACCAGCGGGGGACTCCATGGTGTCGGTTCCTCTGTCGTAAATGCATTGTCAACTTATATGGATGTACAGATCAGCAGGGACGGATATATCCATCATGACAGGTATGAACAGGGGAAACCGGTGATCGAACTGGAAGACGGATTATTGCCGACGATCGGAAAGACAAGAAAGACCGGAACGAAGGTGAATTTCCTTCCGGATGATACCATATTTGAAAAGACAAAGTTCAAAGCAGAAGAGGTAAAAAGCAGGCTTCATGAGACAGCGTATCTGAACCCGGATCTTAAGATCGTGTTCGAAGATAAGAGGGGAGCGGAGCCGGAACAGGTCATTTATCATGAGCCGGATGGAATCCTTGGATTCATCCGCGAACTGAATCACAAAAAAGAAGTCGTGCATGATCCGGTGTATTTCAAAGGGGAAGCAGAAGGCATCGAAGTTGAGGTGGCTTTCCAGTATGTCAATGAGTTCCATGAAAATGTGCTTGGTTTCTGCAATAATATCTATAATGCAGAGGGAGGAACGCATCTGACCGGATTCAAGACGACGTTTACGACAGCAATCAACCAGTATGCAAGAGAACTTGGAGTTTTGAAAGAAAAGGATGCGAATTTTACCGGGGCGGATATCCGTAACGGTATGACTGCAATCGTATCGATCAAACATCCGGATCCGAGATTCGAAGGACAGACCAAGACAAAGCTTGATAACCCGGATGCGGCGAAAGCTTGTAGTAAGGTGACGAATGATGAGATCATCCGCTTTTTTGACCGGAATCTTGAGACCCTTAAGAAGGTGATCGGATGTGCAGAAAAGGCGGCAAAGATCCGCAAGACGGAAGAACGTGCGAAGACCAATCTGCTGACAAAGCAGAAATACTCATTTGACAGTAACGGAAAGCTTGCCAACTGTGAGAGCCGTGATGCGTCAAAATGTGAGATTTTCATTGTGGAGGGGGATTCTGCCGGAGGTTCTGCAAAGACGGCCAGAGACCGTATGTTCCAGGCAATCCTGCCAATCCGTGGTAAGATCCTGAATGTGGAAAAAGCAAGTATCGATAAAGTACTGGCAAACGCAGAGATCAAGACAATGATCAATGCATTTGGCTGTGGATTTTCCGAAGGATACGGAAATGACTTTGACATCAGCAAACTGCGTTATGATAAGATTATCATCATGGCTGATGCGGACGTGGATGGTGCCCATATCTCGACACTGCTCCTGACGTTGTTCTACCGCTTTATGCCGGAACTGATCTTTGAAGGACATGTCTATATTGCGATGCCGCCTCTTTACAAGGTGATGCCGAAGAAGGGCGAAGAAGAGTATCTGTATGATGACAAGGCACTGGAAAAATACAGAAAGACACATGACGGTCCATTTACCTTGCAGAGATACAAAGGTCTTGGAGAGATGGATGCGGAGCAGTTGTGGGAGACTACCCTGAATCCGGAGACCAGGATCCTGAAACTGGTAGAGATTGAAGATGCAAGAATGGCATCCGGTGTAACCGAGATGCTGATGGGATCGGAAGTACCGCCGAGACGTTCCTTTATCTATGAGAATGCGACGGAAGCGGAACTTGATATATAGAATAGGAGAGAAAAAATGCAGGATTCACAGATCATCAGAACCGAATATTCGGATGTGATGAAAAAATCATATATTGATTATGCGATGAGTGTAATCATTGCCAGAGCCCTGCCGGATGTAAGAGACGGATTAAAACCGGTACAGAGACGTACACTTTATGACATGCATGAACTGGGAATACGGTATGATAAACCGTACCGTAAGTGTGCGCGTATCGTCGGAGATACCATGGGTAAATATCACCCGCATGGGGACAGCTCCATCTATGATGCACTGGTGGTCATGGCACAGGAATTTAAAAAAGGGATGGTCCTTGTAGACGGACACGGTAACTTTGGTTCGATCGAAGGAGACGGTGCAGCGGCAATGCGTTATACCGAAGCGAGGCTTGCGAAGATCACGCAGGAAGCATATCTGGCCGATCTGGACAAGGACATTGTAGACTTTGTGCCTAACTTTGACGAGACAGAGAAGGAACCGGCCGTACTTCCGGTGCGTATTCCGAACCTTCTGGTCAACGGTGCGGAAGGTATTGCGGTCGGTATGGCAACCAGTATCCCGACACACAATCTGGGTGAGGTTGTGGATGGGGTGAAAGCCTACATGAAAAATGATGAGATCACGACCCGACAATTGATGAAATATATCAAAGGACCGGACTTCCCGACAGGAGGAATCGTGGTCAATAAGGACGACCTGCCACAGATATACGAGACAGGAACCGGAAAGATCAAGATCCGCGGAAAAGTTGAAGTGGAAGATGTGAAAGGCGGAAAGAAGCGTCTGGTTATCACAGAGATCCCGTATACGATGATCGGTGCGGGAATCGGAAAATTCTTAAATGATGTCTGCAATCTGGTGGAGACCAAGAAGACAACGGATATCGTAGACATTTCCAACCAGTCATCCAAAGAAGGCATCCGTATCGTCATCGACCTGAAAAAGGGGGCAGATGTAGAAAATCTGACCAATATGCTTTATAAGAAGACCAGACTGGAAGATACTTTCGGAGTAAATATGCTGGCAGTTGCAGACGGAAGACCGGAGACTATGGGCCTGAAACGTATTATTGAGGCACATGTAGACTTCCGGTTTGACATGGCAACGAGGAAATATAATACACTGCTGAAGAAAGAACAGGATAAAAAAGAAATCCAGGAAGGTCTGATCAAAGCGTGTGATGTAATCGACCTGATCATTGAGATCTTAAGAGGAAGCCAGAGCATAAAAGATGCAAAGGCATGTCTGGTGAACGGTGAGACAGAGAATATCAAATTCAAGTCTTCTATTTCAAAAAAAATGGCAGGAATGTTAAGGTTTACAGAACGTCAGGCAACTGCGATCCTGGAAATGAGGCTCTATAAACTGATCGGTCTGGAGATTGAAGCACTTCAGAAAGAGCACGAAGAGACACTTGCGAAGATCGCAAGATATGAAGATATCCTGAACAATTATGATTCTATGGCGGCAGTCATCATGGAAGATCTGGACCGTATCAAGAAAGAATTCGCAAGAAAGAGACGTACGGTTGTAGAGAATGCAGAAGAGGCTGTGTTTGAAGAGAAGAAAGTGGAAGAGCAGGAAATCGTATTCCTGATGGATCGTTTCGGATATGCAAAGACGGTTGATGTCAGTACGTATGAGCGTAATAAAGAGGCAGCAGATAATGAAAATAAATACATCCTGCACTGCATGAATACCGGCAAGATCTGTATTTTTACAAAGGATGGGAAGATGCATCAGGTGAAAGTGATGGATCTCCCATATGGAAAATTCCGTGATAAAGGACAGCCAATCGACAATATCAGTAATTACGACAGTACACAGGAAGAAATTGTATATATCTGTGATTCCGAACAGATGCGGTATGCGAATCTGTTGTTTGCCACAAAGCAGGGCATGGTCAAGAAGGTCGGCGGAAGCGAATTCCAGGTAACAAAACGCACCATTGCGGCAACGAAACTTCAGCCGGAAGATGAAGTCGTGAATATCAGGGTGGTGACGGAGAACCAGCATATTGTACTGCAGACGGCAGATGGATTTTTCCTGCGTTTTCCGGCAGCAGAAGTTACGGAGAAGAAGAAAGGCGCGATCGGAGTGCGGGGTATCCGCTTGAAAAAAGACGATGCATTGACGAATGTATACCTGTTTGAAGAGGGAACGGAGTGTAAGATTTCATACCATGAAAAAGAAGTCACCCTGAACCGTCTGAAGCTTGCAAAACGAGATGGTACAGGAACAAAGTACAGAGGGTAAACGATATGATACAGAACATTGAACCACATGTATATAGAAATGAATATGTCCCGGAGCCGCCAAAGGAAGACAGCGTGATCTTGTATTATGAAGGAAGAAAGATTCTGGTGAAGCTGGAAGAGCAGGAGATTTCTTTCCTGACATTCAAAGAGGCTGCAGTCTGTTATCCGGATATCTATGAAGATTATACGTATCTCTTCTCGATTGACGGACAGGGATACTATCTGACGGATGGGATCGACCCGGCAGACTTTCCGGGGTTTGAACTGAAGGATAATCAGTATTTCCGCGAGGCCAGACCAAAGTACAGACAATTTGCCGCAGTGACAGGATGGCAGCTTTACCGCTGGTATCAGTCACGGAAATTCTGCGGCCACTGCGGGCAGCCTATGGTACATGACGACAAAGAACGCATGATGCGTTGTCCGGATTGTGGAATGATGGAATTTCCGAAGATATGTCCGGCGGTGATCATAGCTGTCACACATGGAAATAAGATCCTGATGTCGAAATATGCGGGGAGAGAATACAAAAAGTATGCACTGCTCGCAGGCTTTAATGAAACGGGTGAATCCATTGAGGAGACAGTAAGGCGTGAGGTCATGGAAGAAGTCGGACTGAAGGTAAAGAATCTACGGTATTATAAGAGTCAGCCGTGGTCCTTTACCGATACACTGCTGATGGGATTCTTCTGTGAACTGGACGGGGAAGACGGTATCACGCTCGATACCGATGAACTTGCTATGGCGGAGTGGTTTGAAAGGGAGCAGATGCCGGTAGATGCCGAAGATCTGAGCCTGACCAATGAGATGATGATGGCATTCAAACATGGAAAAATGTAAAAAATATGCAAAATCCCTTGATTTTGCAGAAAAACGGTGCTATAGTTAATTCAGTTACATAAATCAACCGGCAGAAGAGTGGACATATCGTTCACTCTTCTTTGTTGCATATCAAAGTATGCAGCAGAATCTGACAGTGGCAGATCCTGCAGATAAGCAGGTGAAAAGCATAAATGAAAGAAGACCGGCTGATCGTATAACGTAGATAAATAAGGTCTGCATAAGGAGGATTTTAGATTGTCAAAAAGAGAAATGTATGAACAGAAAACAGAAGAGATCCTGCTTCCGATCGTGGAAGAGTATGGATTTGAACTGGTGGATGTCGAATATGTAAAAGAAGGAAGTAACTGGTATCTTCGTGCATATATTGATAAACCGGGCGGAATCGGAGTGAATGACTGTGAGGCTGTAAGCCGCAGACTTTCCGACATTTTGGATGAGAAAGATTATATCGAAGATTCCTATATCCTGGAAGTCAGTTCACCCGGACTTGGCAGACCGCTGAAGAAGGAAAAGGACTTCAGGAGAAGCCTTGGAGAAGAAGTCGAGATCAGAACCTACCGCATGATTGACAGACAGAAAGAATTCACCGGAATCTTAAAAGATTACGATGAGACAACGGTTACGATCGAGATGGAAGATGAGACCGAGAAAACATTTGAAAAGAGCGAGATCGCACTGATCCGATTAGCGTTTGATTTTTAAACGGCATGGATAAGCAAGGAGGAAAGACCATGAATACAGAATTATTAGAAGCGTTAAATATACTGGAGAAAGAGAAAGATATCAGCAAAGAAACACTGTTAGACGCCATTGAAAATTCACTGATGAATGCCTGTAAAAACCATTTCGGCAAAACAGATAATATCAAACTGATCATGAACAAAGAAACATGCGAGTATCAGTTATATGCTGAGAAAACAGTTGTGGAAGAAGTAGAAGACAAACTGGAACAGATCAGTCTGGAAGATGCAAAAGAGATTGACAGCAAGTTTGAACTTGGTGATATCGTGCATATTCCGATCGAGTCTAAATCATTCGGACGTATTGCAACACAGAATGCCAAGAACCTGATCTTGCAGAAGATCCGCGAAGAAGAGCGTAAGGTTGTATACGATCAGTATTTTGAAAAAGAAAAAGATATCGTAACAGGTATCGTGCAGCGTTATGTCGGAAAGAATGTCAGCATCAACCTTGGTAAGGCGGATGCTATGCTGACAGAGAACGAACAGGTAAAAGGCGAGGTATTCAAACCGACAGAACGTATCAAATTATATGTGGTAGAAGTAAAGAATACGACAAAGGGACCAAAGATCCTCGTGTCCCGTACACATCCGGAACTTGTAAAACGTCTGTTTGAATCAGAAGTTACAGAAGTGAAGGATGGTACCGTAGAGATCAAGAGCATTGCAAGAGAAGCGGGAAGCAGAACAAAAATTGCCGTATGGTCTAACGATCCTGACGTAGATCCGGTCGGAGCATGCGTTGGTATGAACGGAGCCAGAGTCAATGCGATCGTCAATGAGCTGCGTGGGGAGAAGATCGATATCATCAACTGGAGTGACAACCCGGCTATTTTGATCGAGAATGCATTAAGCCCGGCAAAGGTTATCTCTGTAATGGCTGATCCGGATGAAAAGACAGCCAGCGTTATCGTTCCGGATTATCAGTTATCTCTGGCAATCGGTAAAGAAGGACAGAATGCAAGACTTGCAGCAAGACTGACAGGATATAAGATCGACATCAAAAATGAAACGCAGGCAATCGAGTCCGGAGAACTTCCGGAAAACTACATGGAATTAAGCGAGGGCGTGTACGAAGAAGAGTATGATGACGATGCAGAAGAATTCGATGTAGAGAACACGGCAGATGCTGAATATGATGAAGACGACGCAGAGATCACATTCGACGAAGTTGAGGACACAGAGGAATAGGTGATAATTCGTGGGAGTAAATAAAAAAGTTCCTATGCGCAAATGCGTAGGATGTCAGGAAATGAAGAGTAAAAAAGAGATGATTCGTGTCATCCGCACATCGGAGGGAGAATTTCTGCTGGATGCGACAGGAAGAAAGAACGGACGCGGTGCTTATCTCTGTCCGAATGGCGGCTGCCTTGCAAAAGCAGTGAAGAACAAAGGCCTGGAGAGATCCTTTAAGCAGGCTATTCCAAAAGAAGTGTATGAAGCACTGGAAAAGGAGATGGAAGTACTTGAGTCAGAATAAAGCATTATCTATGATTGGTCTGGCTACAAAAGCCGGCAAGGTTGCAAGTGGAGAGTTCTGTACGGAGAAAGAAGTAAAATCCGGAAGAGCATGTCTTGTGATCGTTGCAGACGATGCATCCGATAATACCAAGAAGAAATTTCAGAACATGTGTGACTTTTATCAGGTTCCGATCTATTTTTACAAAGACAAAGAGACATTGGGGCATGCAATGGGAAAAGAATTCCGCGCATCTTTGGTGGTCCTTGATGAGGGATTCGCAAAAGGTATCCGGAAGCATATAGACACAGAGAATCAGACAATTGCGTAGAGGAGGCAGATCATATGTCAAATAAAGATATAGAAACAAATATAAACGAAAATACAGAAAAATCAGAAACACCAAAGAAAAAGAATATCGTGCATGTATTCCGTCCGCAGAATACACAGAACGGCGGTAATAAAGGAAGAAGATCCGGCGGAAACCGTCAAAATTCCGGACAGGGAAAACAGATGCAGGTAAATAACGGCCGTCCGGCAAAGCGCCCTGCGGCACAGAACACAGCAACAGGAGAGGCACAGGCTCCAAAGAGAACAGAGAGGCCGGCAGCAGAAAGAGCACAGGGCAGACGTCCGGAAAGAAACGAAAGACCGGACAGAAATGAAAGAACAGAAAGATCAAACAGAGACGACAACAGAAATAACCGCGGCAGCGACAGACGCGGCGCTGGAAGAGATGGACGTAGTGATCGTCAGGAAGGAAGAGGCGGACAGAGATTCCAGAGAGGAGACCGTCCGCAGAATGGCCGTTCCGACAGAAATCAGGGGGACCGCGATAACAGATATGACAACAACCGTGGCGATGACAGACAGGGACGCAAATTCGGAGAAAAATCAGATAACAGAAGAAATGACAGAAGAAATAACACAAGCATTCCGGCTCCTGCAATCGAAGGACAGAAACCACAGAGAAAGAATGCCAAGGGAAAAGACGATCACAAGAAGAAAGATTATCGTCGTGATGATGAAGAAAGAATGCCAAAGGGTAAGAAGAAAAACGAGCCGAAGCAGCAGCTTCAGAAACCACAGCAGAAAGAGCAGAAGGTAGAAGAAGAGATCAAACAGATCACAATCCCGGAAGTTCTGACGATCAAAGAACTGGCAGACAAGATGAAGATCGTACCATCTGTGATTGTGAAAAAGCTGTTTATGCAGGGCAAGATCGCTACTGTAAACCAGGAAATCGATTATGAGACAGCAGAAGAGATCGCGCTGGAATTCGATGTCCTGTGTGAGAAGGAAGAAGTTGTAGATGTAATCGAAGAGCTTCTGAAAGAGGACGAAGAGGACGAAAAGAAAATGAAGAAACGTCCGCCGGTAGTCTGTGTTATGGGTCACGTTGACCATGGTAAAACTTCTCTTCTGGATGCGATCCGTCATACCAATGTTATTGACCGTGAGGCCGGTGGTATCACACAGCACATTGGTGCGTATGTTGTAGAAATCAACGGAGAGAAGATCACATTCCTGGATACTCCGGGACATGAGGCGTTCACAGCAATGCGTATGCGTGGAGCAAGTTCTACAGATATCGCTGTTCTTGTAGTAGCAGCAGATGATGGTGTTATGCCGCAGACAGTAGAAGCGATCAACCATGCAAAGGCTGCGGGTGTAGAGATCATCGTTGCTGTTAATAAGATGGATAAACCTAGTGCCAACATCGACCGTGTAAAACAGGAATTGACAGAGTATGAACTGATTCCGGAAGACTGGGGCGGAAGCACGATCTTTGTTCCGGTATCTGCCAAGACAGGTGAAGGACTGGAAGATCTGATGGAAATGATCGCTCTGACAGCAGAAGTAATGGAATTAAAGGCAAATCCAAACCGTCGTGCCAGAGGTCTTGTCCTGGAAGCAAAACTGGATAAGGGAAGAGGTTCTGTTGCCAATATCCTGGTTCAGAAGGGAACACTTCGCGTCGGAGATCCAATCGCTGCCGGTTCTGCGTTTGGTAAAGTAAGAGCCATGATGGATGATAAGGGAAGAAGAGTCAAAGAAGCAGGCCCGTCTACACCGGTAGAGATCCTGGGACTGAATGATGTACCGAATGCAGGAGAGGTTATCGTTGGATGCGGAAATGAAAAAGAAGCAAGAAACTTCGCAGAGACATTTATCTCACAGAGCAAAGTAAAACTTCTGGAAGAAACAAAATCCAAACTTTCTCTGGATGATCTGTTTACACAGATCCAGGAGGGTAACTTAAAAGAACTTGGAATCGTCGTAAAAGCAGATGTACAGGGATCTGTAGAAGCAATCAAACAGAGCCTGCTGAAACTCTCGAACGATGAAGTAGTCGTTAAGATCATCCACGGTGGTGTTGGTGCAATCAATGAATCGGACGTAAGTCTTGCTTCTGCATCAAATGCTATTATCATCGGATTCAATGTACGTCCTGATGCAACTGCAAAAGAAACGGCAGACCGTGAAGGTGTAGACATTCGTCTGTACCGTGTCATCTACAATGCGATCGAAGACGTAGAAGCGGCCATGAAAGGTATGCTGGATCCTGTATTTGAGGAGAAAGTACTCGGACACGCAGAAGTACGTCAGACATTTAAGGCTTCAGGAGTCGGAACAATCGCCGGATCTTATGTCCTTGACGGTCTGTTTAAGAGAGATTGTTCTGTCCGCCTGACACGTGACGGTATTGTAATATTTGAAGGACCTCTGGCATCACTGAAGAGATTCAAAGATGATGTAAAAGAAGTAAAGGCAGGTTATGAATGCGGATTCGTATTTGCAAACTTCAATGACATCAAAGAAGGTGACCTCGTAGAGGCGTTTGAGATGGTAGAGATTCCACGCTAGGAGTTGATATAAAAATGAGAAAAAGAAGTATTAAGAATACAAGAGTAAATACAGAGGTGCAGCACGAGTTATCGAACATCATCCGCGGGGGCTTAAAAGACCCGCGTGTTGCACCATGGACTTCGGTTGTAGCCGCAGAAGTTGCGCCGGATCTTAAGACATGTAAGGCATATATCAGTGTGCTCGGAGATGCTTACGAGCAGGAACAGACGATCAAGGGTCTGCAGAGTGCGGAAGGATATATCCGCCGGGAACTGGCAAGAACATTGAATCTCCGTAATACACCGGAGATCAGGTTCGTGCTGGATCAGTCCATTGAATATGGTGTCAATATGTCAAAGAAGATCGATGAAGTAACCAAAGACCTGAAAACGGAAGGTGTTGAGGAAGATGCTGAATAAAGTATTGGAAAATGTGTCGACGATCGCGATCGGCGGACATATACGTCCGGATGGAGACTGTGTGGGTTCCTGTGTGGGACTCGGACAGTATATCCGCGAGAATTACAATGATAAAACCGTAGACATTTATCTGAAAGACATCCCGGAATCTTTTCATTTCTTAAACGGAACAGAGACGATTCTGGAGTCTGTGGATAATGAAGAAAAAATATATGATCTCTTTATTTCCCTGGATTGCGGGGATACAGACAGACTGGAGTATTCCAAACCATTGTTTGTAAATGCAAAGCATACATTCTGTGTAGATCATCATATCAGCAACATTGGCTTTGCAGAGGTCAATCATATCGTTTCGGAAGCAAGTTCAACATCAGAGCTGGTATACGGACTGCTGGACGAAGAGAAGATTTCTAAAAATGTAGCGGAAGCACTTTATCTTGGAATCGTGCATGATACGGGAGTATTCCAGTATTCCTGTGCCGGACCGGAGACATTCCGGGTGGCTGCGAAACTTCTGGAAAAAGGAATTGACGCACCAAAGATCATAGAAGAGACATTCTATGCGAAATCCTACGCACAGAATCTTGTAATGGGGCGTGCATTGATGGAAAGTATCCTGTTTCTGAATGGAACTGGTATTGCATCTTTTATCCGAAAAGATGTGATGGAGTTTTACGGGGTAGGACCGAAAGATCTGGAAGGAATTGTAAGCCAGCTCCGTGTAACGGAAGGGGTAGAAGTTGCCGTGTTTATGTATGAACTGAGGCAGAATGAATTCAAAGTAAGCCTCCGTTCAAAAGAGAAGGTCGATGTCAGCAGGATTGCACAGTATTTTGGTGGCGGTGGTCATAAGAAGGCAGCTGGATTTACAATGACAGGAACACCGTTTGATGTGCTGAACAATCTGTCAAAACAGATCGAAGTGCAGATGGAAAAACTGGAAAAGACACAGGAGCAGTAAACTATGATACACGGAATCATTAATGTGTATAAAGAAAAAGGGTTCACTTCCCACGATGTAGTAGCAAAACTCCGTGGGATCGTGGGACAGAAAAAAATCGGACACACCGGAACACTTGATCCGGATGCGACAGGTGTTCTTCCGGTTTGCTTGGGAAAAGCAACCAAGCTTTGTGATCTTCTGACGGATAAGGATAAGACTTATGAGGCAATTATGCTTCTCGGTATGACAACTGACACACAGGATATCACGGGCAGGATTCTGGAAGAAAAAAGTACGGAAACACTTACAGCAGATAAAGTAAGAGAAGTAATCGAAAGCTTTATCGGAGACTATGATCAGATTCCACCGATGTATTCGGCACTTAAGGTAAACGGGAAAAAATTATATGAGCTTGCCAGAGAAGGAAAGGTCGTAGAAAGAAAAGCCCGTCCGGTGAAAATCCTGGATATCCGGATCATAGAAATGGATCTTCCGCGGGTCCGTATGGAGGTGTCGTGTTCCAAAGGAACCTATATCAGGACTCTTTGCCACGATATCGGCGAACAGCTTGGATGTGGCGGATGTATGGAATCACTGATCCGTACAAGAGTATCGGCGTTTCAGATAAAGGATGCAAAGACACTGGAAGAAATCGGAGCATTAAAGCAGGAAGGGATGCTTGAGGAGATTCTGGTGCCAATTGATGAAATGTTCCCGTTATATCCAAAGATCACAGTGAAGGATGACTGGAAAGCATTTGCAAAAAACGGGAATCCGCTGGATGAGAAGATGCTGAAAGACGCAGACAGTCAGGAGGAAGACAGACAGGTGCGTCTGTATGAGGAATCAGGTAAATTCATTGCTATTTATCAGTGGAAAGAAAAAGAAAAAAAATATCACATCGTCAAGATGTTTTTTAACGAGTAAACGAGGAAGAAAAGACTATGCAGTATATCAGGGAGCTTGCGGAATATAACGGAAGCGGCAGGGTAGCGGTGACTTTTGGAAAGTTTGATGGATTACACAGAGGCCATCAGGTGCTTGTGACAAAAGTTCGTGAATTAGGAGAACAGGAGAATATTAACAGCATCGTATGTTCGTTTGACATGAGACCGCTATGGAAGGAAAGAGGGATTACTCCGGAACTTCTGATGGTCGGGGAAGAACGGCAGGAAAGGGTGAAAGACGAAGTCGATTACCTGATCGAATGCCCGTTTACTGAATCTTTCCGTCAGAAAAGTGCGGAGGATTTTATACAGGAGATCATTCATGATCTTTTTCATGCCAAATATGTTGTGGTAGGAACAGACTTTACATTCGGATGTGAGAAACGCGGGGATGTGCATATGCTGGCGGAATATGCAGATCAATATGACTATCAGCTGATCGTCATAGAAAAAGAATGTTATCATGACCGGATCATCAGCAGTACTTATGTAAAAGAAGTGGTAAAAGCCGGAGATGTGGGACTGGCAGAAAAGCTGCTTGGTTATCCATTTGAAGTAGAAGGGATGGTCGAACATGGCAGACAGCTTGGCCGTACGCTCGGATTTCCGACACTGAATGTTGCATGGCCTGACGGAAAGATCGTGCCGGCACACGGAGTCTATTTCTGTAAGATTGATGTACAGGACAAGACCTATCCGGGGATTGCAAATGTCGGTATTAAGCCCACTGTAACGGAAGAGAAGAAGCTGTTGATCGAAGCGTTTCTTTTTGGATATTCGGGAAATGCATACGGAGAAAAAGTCCGGATCAGTCTGATGGAATTCCGGAGACCGGAACAAAAATTCAATGGAATCGGAGCGCTGAAAGAACAGATTGATAAGGATATTGCAAAGGGAATGGAATATTTTGGAATTGTATAAAATTCTCTTTACACAGGGGAGTTCATATGATATACTAAGCAACGTTGAAGCCGGTGTTCGGTAACTGGAAACTCCAACCGTTACTTAATATCAGGCGTTTTAATTTAAGAGAATACAGGAGGAAACAAACATGATTTCTAAAGAACAGAAAGAACAGATCGTAGCACAGTATGGCAGAACAGCAGGAGATACAGGATCACCGGAAGTACAGATCGCTATCCTGACAGCAAGAATCAATGATCTTACAGATCATTTCAAAGCTAATCCAAAGGATCACCACTCAAGAAGAGGACTTCTTAAGATGGTAGGACAGAGAAGAGGACTTCTTGCATACCTGAAGAAGACAGACATCGAAAGATATCGTGCACTGATCGAGAAACTTGGATTAAGAAAATAATTCATGCTTTTTATGGGGACATTCGGAAGAATGTCCCTTTTTCATTGTCGGAATAAGCAATAGAAGTCATCGGCGGCAGATTATGTGAACGATTTTGGGTATAGCTTTTTGTGAAAGTGTATGCTATAATAAATAGGATTGTGGATTGGGAAAACTTCACCGAGACCACTGAAAAGTATATTTGATATAAAAATGTGTTTTTCAGTAGTTTCGGGGTGATCTTGAACCACAAAAGAAAAAATAAAGGAGAACACATTTATGTATAAAACATTTGAGATGGAACTCGCCGGAAGAACCTTAAGAGTTGATGTCGGCAGAGTTGCAAAACAGGCAAATGGTGCTGTGTTAATGCATTATGGTGATACAACTGTACTGTGTACAGCAACTGCTTCAGAAAAGCCAAGAGACGGAATCGATTTCTTCCCACTGAGCGTTGAATACAATGAAAGAATGTATGCGGTAGGAAAGATTCCTGGGGGATTCAATAAGAGAGAAGGAAAAGCATCTGAGAATGCAATCCTTACATGTCGTGTGATCGACCGTCCGATGAGACCACTGTTCCCGAAGGATTACCGTAACGATGTAACACTGGAGAACCTTGTATTATCTGTCGATCAGGATTGTTCACCGGAGCTTACAGCTATGCTTGGTGCAGCAATCGCAACAACAATCTCTGATATCCCGTTTGACGGACCAATCTCTACTACACAGGTAGGTCTGGTTGACGGCGAATTCGTATTCAACCCTACAGCAGCTCAGAAAGCAGTATCTGACATGGCTTTAACGGTTGCTTCGACAAAAGAGAAAGTTATTATGATCGAAGCAGGAGCAAACGAAGTTCCTGAGCAGCAGATGATCAATGCGATCTTTGCAGCGCATGAATTAAACCAGAAAGTAATCGCATTTATTGACACAATCGTGGCAGAATGCGGAAAACCAAAACACGAATATGAAAGCTGTGCAGTTCCGGAAGAACTCTTTGCAGCAATCAAAGAGATCGTTACTCCGGAAGAGATGGAAGTAGCAGTATTCTCCGATGACAAACAGACAAGAGAAGAGAATATCCGTGCCGTAACAGAAAAATTAGAGGAAGCATTTGCTGAAAATGAAGAGTGGCTTGCAGTTCTTCCTGAAGCTGTATATCAGTATCAGAAGAAGACGGTACGTAAGATGATCTTAAAAGACCACAAACGTCCGGATGGAAGAGAGATCGACCAGATCAGACCACTTGCGGCAGAAGTTGACCTGATCCCTAGAGTACATGGTTCAGCAATGTTCACTCGTGGACAGACACAGATCTGCAACATCTGTACTTTAGCACCTCTTTCTGAAGCTCAGAAACTGGATGGTCTGGATGAAGCAGAGACAGTCAAGAGATATATGCATCATTACAACTTCCCATCATACTCTGTAGGTGAGACAAAGCCATCCAGAGGACCGGGACGCCGCGAGATCGGACATGGAGCACTGGCAGAGCGTGCGCTGCTTCCGGTACTTCCAAGCGAAGCAGAATTCCCGTATGCGATCCGTACTGTATCTGAGACATTCGAATCTAACGGTTCTACATCTCAGGCAAGTGTATGTGCATCTTCTATGTCACTGATGTCAGCAGGTGTACCAATCAAGGCTGCAGTAGCAGGTATCTCATGTGGACTTGTTACCGGTGATACAGACGATGATTATCTGGTGCTTACAGATATCCAGGGACTCGAAGACTTCTTCGGAGACATGGACTTCAAGGTGGCCGGTACTCATAAAGGTATCACAGCGATCCAGATGGATATCAAGATCCACGGACTGACAAGACCGATCATTGAAGAAGCTATTGCTAAGACAAGAAAAGCAAGACTTTACATCATTGATGAAGTTATGAATAAAGCAATCGATGCTCCAAGAGCAGAGGTTGGAGAATTCGCTCCGAAGATTATCCAGATGCAGATCGATCCACAGAAGATCGGTGATGTTGTCGGACAGCGTGGAAAGACAATCAATGCGATCATCGAGCAGACAGGTGTGAAGATCGACATTACAGATGATGGTGCCGTATCTATCTGCGGAACAGATGCCAAAGGTATGGAAGAAGCACAGAAGATGATCCACATCATCGTCACAGATTTTGAGGCCGGACAGGTTCTGGAAGGAAAAGTTGTCAGCATCAAAGATTTCGGTGCATTCCTTGAGTTCGCACCTGGAAAAGAAGGAATGGTACACATTTCCAAGCTTTCCAAAGAAAGAGTGAATCGTGTAGAAGACGTTCTCACACTTGGCGATGTTGTTAAGGTTGTATGCCTTGGCAAGGATAAGATGGGAAGAATCTCATTCTCTATGAAGGATGTAGCGGAATAAGATTATAATTTAATATCAGATGTTATGTGAAAGCCTCGGGGTTCCGGTAGTGGAAGCCTGGGGTGTTTTTTATTACTAAAGTATAGAAAAAGGATGGGAAAACAAGCAAATTGAGCCAGACGTGAAGAAGACTTGCCTGATATCCCTAAGTTATAGTAATATACAATTAGATGAAAGTATATTAGATGAATGAGGAACTATAGATGAAAGAAAAAAAGAAAGTTATAATAGAAGAATTCGTGTATATGCTGATTGTAATTTGTGTAGTAGTTTTTCTTTTTTACAGTGATTGTATGGATAAATATCTTTATACATTGGATGCTGTGAAGATAGTAAAAAATTGTTTATATATTTTTTTAGGTGGAGGAACTGTAATTTGTTCATTCAGGTTTTGCTGGTTTAGATGCGAACAGGGAATTGTAAAAAAGAGTATATTTTTTATAGGGAAGATAATTGTGGTGATTTGGGCATGGAGATTGATATTACTATATTTTTGCGTGTATTGTATATATAGAGGACTTGAAAACAAAGATACAGTGAAGTGTTATGGGAATTTTGTAGAATTTATAATAGCAAATGCAATTGAATTAACTGTGTTTTGGGCAACGTTTTTTCTTATCAATGGAAGAACAAGTACTCGTAGGGCGAAAGAAAGTCAATGTCGTGTGCGCTCGTATTTGATTTCTAATCTTTGTCCGGAAGTAATGCTTACGGGATTGATTCTGGTTTTTACAAAAGAACAGAATTTGGATATGATAGCTTCAGAAATAGATGTAAGAAGTGATTTTTTAATAATTCCCTTTTTGATTGCTGGATGGATATATATAGTGAAGAAGATTGTAAGGATATGTATTTGGTGTTATGATTGGGAACAAATGTATGGAGAAGAATTAAAAGAAAAAGGAATTGCACCGAATATTGAAACGGTGCCGTTTCCGGATTAAGAAAATTGGTATGGCAGGAATATTTGAAGTAAGGGAAAGAGGGGCGGATGATGAGGACATGGAATAGCAGCTTTTTTAATACAGGAGATTGATGAAAGGTCAGTCTCTTGGTGTTTTAGTTTTTAAAGTTAATCTTGCAATAGAGAAAAATATATGATACATTTAAAATAGATAGGGATAAAAAGCTTTGTGTGAGGGAAAAGGATAGAAAAAGAGAAAGAAGGTGTGAGTGTATGAATTATGCTATAAGAACAGATTATCCTTTTAGAACAACGAAAAAAGTAATAATGAAAACGAAGTTGTCACCAGAAGCAAAAGCTATCAGAGATTTTTATAATACACACAATGTTTCAGTGGTTGTTGATTCTGTTTCTGATGAAGCGGAGTTGATTGTAACCGAGGTGAAAGATGAATAGAAAATTAAATGTTGTTCAATATAATGCCAGTTTGCAAAAACTGGCATCATCTTTCCATTCTGGAAACTGGTATTTAGATCAATTTTTAAGACAAAATATTGCTTTAGATGAAAATTATGGAAAAACGTATGTTTTGTTATCACAAAACAATAAATGTATTATCGGATATTACAATTTAAGTACAGGGTACTTAGAAAGTGTAGAAGAAAATCAAGTGAGAAAAATAGGTGGAGCAGTACATATTAATTGTTTTGCTTTGACAGAGCAGTATCAAGGAATCTTACAGGAATTGAGTTCTGAAGGAATGAAAATAAAGTTTTCTGATTATTTTTTTGTAGAATGCTTAAATAGAATAAGAGAAATACAGAAAGAAAAAGTTGGATTTTCATTTATAACTTTATGTTCAACTATGGAAGGATATCATTTGTATTATAGAAACGGATTTAATGAATTGGATTCGGACATGCACTTTTCTGTAGAAGAAGCAGAGATAAAATGTATTCCGATGTATATGGCAATGGATTTAGAAGAATAATTCAAAAGCCAATATTGGGGAATGCTTAAACAAAAAATGTATTAAACCAGGATTTTGAGAAGATAGCAAAGAAGAATCTAGAAAATGTTAAATTATCTGAACTTCATCGAACGGAAGATATCCTGAAAGCAGCTACAGACAAGGCGTATCAGAAAAAATTGTTTGAAGAATTCGGACTATAGAATATTTGTACAGAGAACCTGCCACTGGCAGATTCTCTTACATACTTTGGTATTAAAAGGTGATATGAAATAAAAACCCAAATTTCATATCATCTTTTTGCGTTCCTAGAAAAATACCAGTCATAATCTCTATTCATCCACATATACATGGGTGTAAAGAGGTGATGAACATGAAAGAAGATACAATCTTAAAAGTCCTGCCATGGGATGTCAGAAGTATTATACAAAAGGAAAAGCTGGAGTTCGAATACTTACAGGAGATCCGTCTCCGAGAGGGAAAGCCGCTGATCTTCCTGTATCATGACACAGAAGTTATTCCCGGAGCGAAAGCCAGACGGCCATACCTGGTGACGAAGGATAATATCCGCGAAATGCTGGAATACATCAGTAATTATTCCCTATATGCGTGCGAGCAGGAGATGCGGCAGGGATTTATCACGATCGAAGGAGGACACAGAGTGGGATTGTCGGGACAGGCTATTATGGAAAATGGGAAGGTAAAGAACCTGAAATACATTTCTTCGGTAAATATCCGTGTGGCACATGAGATGATCGGATGCGCCGATGCGGTATTTCCCTATATTGTATGTAACCGGTTGTTATGTCATACATTGATCGTGTCGCCGCCGGGATGTGGTAAGACGACACTGTTAAGAGATCTGATCCGTCAGATATCGGAAGGAAATTCCTGGCTTCCGGGACTTGCGGTAGGTGTGGTGGATGAACGTTCAGAGATTGGCGGCTGCTATATGGGTGTGGCGCAGAATCATCTTGGAATCCGTACGGATATTCTGGATGGGTGCCCGAAAGCAGAAGGGATGATCATGCTGATCCGTTCAATGGGACCGCAGGTGATCGCTGTGGATGAGATTGGGACACCGGAAGATGTACATGCCATAGAATATGCCATGCACTGTGGATGTAAGATGCTGGCGACCGTACATGCAGAGTCAATGGAAGAACTTAGGAAAAAACCATTGTTCAACCGGATGATCGGAGAAGGAAGGTTCGAACGGTATATTTTACTTGGAAATGACGCACACGTGGGACAAATCGAAGGAATCTTTGATAACAGGGGAAGCCTTCTATACAAAGAAATGATGGAAATGGCGAAATGATAAAAGGAATCGGGGCAGTCATGGTCATTCTTGCAGGCGGGGGCTGGGGAATGTTGCAGGCTGCAAAAATAGAAGAGTGTTACAGACAGATGCGATATCTGAGGAAACTGATTTTTCGGATTAGAAGTGAGATCCGTTATTCCAGACAGGTGCTTCCGGAAGCGTTTCTGCATGTAGGGAGCGAAGCGCAGGAACCGTATAAGATGTGGCTGCTTTCTTTGTGCGAGAGGCTGACGAAAAGACAGGGTACAAGTCTGGCGGGAATATGGGAAGAAGAGACGAGGAAATATCTTGCGGAAACCGGAATCCCACAGGATATGATGGAGAGTCTGATACGCCTTGGCAGTGAATTGGGGACGATCGATATCGAGATGCAGGTGAAGACATTGGATCTGTACCTGGAACAAATGGAACAGAAAATGGAGGACATGAGAACGGAGCAGAAGGAGAGAATCCGTCTGTACCAGTGTGTCGGAGTGACCGGAGGCATATTTCTGGCAATTATCCTCCTGTAAAAAATAGGAGGCAGTATATGAGTGTGAATCTGATATTTAAAATTGCGGCGGTAGGGATTCTTGTATCCATACTTTGTCAGGTGTTAAAGCACAGCGGAAGAGAAGAACAGGCATTCTTGACCAGTCTGGCAGGACTTTTACTGGTTTTATTCTGGATCGTGCCATATATCTATGATCTGTTTGAATCCATCCAGGATCTGTTCTCGTTATAAAATGTGTGATGTCTGAGAAGTATGTGCTATATGGGATGGGAGGCGGAACATATGAGTATGCTGCAGATCGGAATACTGGGAGTGGCAGGAGTTCTTCTGGCTTTGCAGTTCAAAAGTGGTAAATCCGAATATGGCATCTATATCAGTATTGTCCTTGGTCTTTTGATCTTTGCCACTTTGCTTGGGAAGATCAGCCTGATCAAAGATGTGCTGAATGAGATCAACAGCGTTGCCGGGCCAGGCAATGATTATTGGAAAACATTCTGGAAGATTCTTGGAATCACATATGCGGCCGAATTTTCTTCGGCAATATGTAAAGATGCGGGGTATCAGACGATTGCATTACAGATCGAAGTGTTCGCCAAGATTACGATTCTGGTGTTAAGTCTTCCGGTGTTAAGTGCGCTTTTGCAGACGATACGGGGATTTCTGGTATGAGATGTAGTGCGGGATATAAAAAAATAACGGGCGTTTATATCGGGTGTGTTTTGATATTTTTGCTATTGTTTCCGGTAGTGGGGCATATCGGAGTTACATATTGTTATGCGGCGGATCCAGAACAGGAACAACAGAAAATAAAAGAAAGCATCCTCTCAGAATTTGAATACGGCAAAATTGACGATTCCTTACAGTCTCTGTTCCCTGAAAAACGGATCATATTTAAAGAAGTAATATCGGAAATCTTAACCGGAAATCTGAAGGCATCTGCAAAGCTTCTTTCAGAATTCGTCAGGGAGCAGATGTTTTATCTGCTTCAGACGGGCAAAAAGAATTTGATACATATTTTGCTGATTGCAATGATTGCAGCATTCATGAATCAGTTTGCAGGTACCCTTCAGAACCGACAGGTGGCAAGTGTCGGATTCTATATGATTTACATGTTATTGGCGGCACTGACGGTCGCTGCTTTTGATGTGGTTCTTAAGTGGGTGGAATCCGGGATACGGAATATCACTGCTTTTATGGGAGTATTCTATCCGGTTTATTTTCTGGCGGTTGCGGTGGCGAAGGGAAGTGTGACCGGGGTGGCATTTTACAATCTTGTTCTGTTTTTAATCTATGCGGTTGAGATCATAATCGAAAATGTACTGCTGCCGATGGTGAGAGTATATATGATCATCCGTATCTTGAATTTTCTGGGACCGGAAGATATGTTGGAGAAATTATCGGAATTTCTGGAAATTGTCATCCGCTGGACGCTTAAGACAGCACTTGCGTGTGTCATCGGTGCGAACCTGATCCAGGGAATGATCAGTCCTGCGATCGATACGGTGAAAAGAAGCACCGTACTGAAAGGTGCAGAGGCAATCCCGGGAATAGGCAATCTCCTGGGCGGAATGACGGAGGTGGCGCTTGGAACGGCAGTACTGGTAAAGAATGGAATCGGGATGGCAGGAGCGGTAATCTGTATTGCCCTGTGTGTCATACCGTTAGTCCAGACTGCGGGAACAGCTCTTATTTATAAGCTTGCGGCTGCCATGATCCAGCCGGTGTCGGATGAACGTGTCACGGGCTGCGTAGAAGCGGTAGGAGAAGGATGTCAGATACTGATGCAGATTGTATTTACTGTGGGAGTGTTATTTCTGCTGACGATCGCAATCGTGGCGGCGGTGACGAATGCATGACCAAAAAGGAGCGGGACAGATGGAGTTTATCTATAACTGGATCTTAAAGTTATCATTTTTTGCAGTGCTTGGAAGCATGATTTTACAGATGCTGCCGGATCATGGGTTTCAAAAATATGTCCGTTTCGTTTTGGGACTGATTCTGACAGCAATGTTGGTTGTTCCGGTATTGGAATTATTGGATAAGAGAACCGCATTTGAAGAAATTTATCATAACAGTGTATATAAGATTCAGGTCAGTGAACTGGAAGAAAAAAGTCAGAAAGTTCAGGAAGAGATTCTCGGGATAGACGGACAGAATGATGAAAATACAAGCCGGAACAGAAGAATCGAGGTGGAGCAGATTGAAATCGGCAAAGAATCTGAGTGAATTGTTTCCGAACAAACTTACAAACTGGAAAAAGTTTTCGTTTAAAAATCTAAAAAAAGATCAGCTCCTGATTCTGCTTCTTGCAGGAATTCTTCTGATGGTGATCGCAGTTCCGGCAGGAAAGACGAAAGAACATGCTTCGTCCGCATCAGACGGCAATACAGGAAAAACTGTAAGGGGGACATCTGATGGGACAGACGAAGAAGCGTATACTACCTATCTGGAAGACCGCCTGAGCCGGATCTTATCGCAGATTGAAGGAGCCGGAGAAGTAAAGGTGATGATCACACTGAAATCTTCAGCAGAAAAGGTGCTGGATAAGGATACAGAATCGGATCAGGAAACGGTGACGGAAGAAGACAGCCAGGGAGGAACCAGACAGTCGTCAAAGGCATCCAAAAAAGAAAATACGGTATATGCAAGTGACAGTGACAGTACTACTCAGGGTAGCGGATCTCCATATGTAAGCAAAGAATTAAGTCCCGAAATCGAAGGTGTGGTCGTGATCGCAGATGGCGGCGGGAATGCAGTGGTGAAAGAAAATATCAGCAGTGCGGTCCAGGCATTATTTGATATCGAACCGCATAAGATTAGAATAATGAAAAAGCAGATGAATTAAAGCAGTGTAAAACGGACAGGAGGGCATAACATTGAAAAAGATTGCAAAGAAGAATCAGATTGTGATCGCAACACTGGCAGTGATGATCGCAGCCGCAGGGTATATGAATTACTCGGGCAAATTATTTCCGAACAAGACGAAGACACAGGAGACCAATTCTGAACTTGCGAACAAGGAATTGCTGGATATTTCCGATGAAGATGCATCGGTGTCATCCGGAGATATGAAAAGTCAGGAGGGGGATTCCGGCAGCGGCGCAGACAGCAATGCCGGAAGTACAGATGACGGAAGTGTAGACGGAACACCCGGAGAAGCAGTCCTTACAAATGGATCGGTAAGTTCGGTTGTGTCGCAGGCAAAGGTGAGCAGGGAACAGGTGCGCTCTAAGAATAAAGAAACATTACAGAATATTATCGATAATAAGAATCTCAGCGCCGAAGAAAAAGAAAAAGCCGTGAACCAGATGGTACAGATGACGGAGACCGCAGAAAAAGAATCGGCTGCAGAGTCACTCCTGGCAGCCAAAGGATTTCATAATTCCGTTGTGAGCATCACGGATGATCAGGCAGATGTGATCGTAGGAGCTTCCGAGTTAAGTGATGCAAACCGTGCGCAGATCGAAGATATTGTGACCAGAAAGACGGGGGTGGCAGCACAGAATATTGTGATCAATCCGGTGAATGCGGATTCGAAGTAAGCTGCAGAAAACAAGGGAAAACATTGAAAATACAGGAAAAATATATTTGAGCATTTTAAAGACATATGTTATACTGATTAATAGTGCCTATAAACGGATATACTATAAATTAGGAGTGTATAATATATGTCACAGATTACGAATGAAGTAAAGAATCAGATAAAGAAAAGAAGAACATTTGCAATTATCTCACATCCCGATGCAGGTAAGACGACACTGACAGAGAAGTTCCTTCTCTACGGAGGAGCGATCAACCAGGCGGGGAGTGTTAAGGGAAAAGCGACTGCAAAACATGCGGTTTCTGACTGGATGGAGATTGAGAAAGAAAGAGGTATCTCGGTTACTTCTTCCGTATTGCAGTTTAATTATGACGGATACTGTATCAATATCCTGGACACACCGGGACATCAGGACTTTTCGGAGGATACCTACCGTACCCTGATGGCAGCAGATTCTGCGGTGATGGTTATCGATGCATCCAAGGGTGTCGAGGCACAGACGAGAAAGCTGTTTAAAGTATGTACGATGCGCCATATCCCGATCTTTACATTCATCAATAAGATGGACCGTGAAGCAATGGATACATTTGAACTTCTGGATGATATTGAAAATGAACTTGGAATCGCAACATGCCCGATCAACTGGCCGATCGGTTCAGGTAAAGAGTTCAGAGGTGTATATGACAGAGCAAGTAAAAAGGTGGAAATCTTCTCGGATACAAAAAAGGGAACGACGCAGGGAGAAGTAAAGAAGGTAGATATCAATGATCCGGAGATCTCGTGGCTGATCACAGATGATCAGAGAGTGCAGCTGGAAGAAGAGATTGAACTTCAGGATGGTGCCGGAGCAGAATTCGACCAGGAACTGGTAAGCAAGGGAGAACTTTCACCGGTCTTCTTTGGATCCGCGCTTACCAACTTTGGAGTGGAGACATTCCTCCAGCATTTCCTTCAGATGACGACATCACCGCTTCCGAGAACATCTGACAGAGGTCCGATCGATCCGATGGAAGAAGGAGATTTCTCGGCATTTGTATTTAAGATCCAGGCGAATATGAATAAAGCGCACCGGGACAGGATTGCATTTATGCGTATCTGCTCCGGAGAATTCGAAGCCGGTATGGATGTATATCATATGCAGGGCGGAAAGAAAGTACGTCTTTCCCAGCCGCAGCAGATGATGGCAAGCGAGCGTAAGATGATCAGTAAAGCTTACGGCGGAGATATCATCGGTGTATTTGATCCGGGAATCTTTTCAATCGGAGATACACTGACGACCGCACAGGATAAATTCACATATGAAGGGATCCCGACATTTGCGCCGGAGCATTTTGCACGTGTGCGCCAGGTTGATACTATGAAGAGAAAGCAGTTCATTAAGGGAATCAACCAGATTGCCCAGGAAGGTGCAATACAGATATTCCAGGAATACAATACCGGTATGGAAGAGATCATTGTCGGTGTTGTCGGAGTGCTTCAGTTTGATGTGTTAAAATACCGTCTGGAGAACGAATATAACGTGGAGATCCGTCTGGAAAATCTGCCATATGAGTACATCCGCTGGATTGAAAATGAAGAAATTGATCTGGATAAACTGACCGGAACTTCGGATATGAAAAAGGTAAAAGATCTGAAGGGACGTCCGCTTCTGTTATTTGTCAATGAATGGAGCATCCGTATGACGGTAGACAGAAATGAAGGACTGAAACTGACCGAGTTCGGCAGATCATAAAAATATCAGCAGAAATAAAACTCCCGGGATGACTGGGGGTTTTCAAATGTATATAAGTTTGTTATAATAAAAGACAGTGAAAAACCAGACGGGAGGTCGCTTAGAATATGAGTAAAGAAGAAAAAAATACGTATACAATAAAAACAGATGAAAATCTTGGAGAGATCAAGATTGCAGATGAAGTTGTAGCGATCATCGCAGGTCTTGCTGCAATGGAAGTAGAAGGTGTTGCTTCTATGGCGGGAAATGCGACAAGAGAACTGATCAGCAAGCTTGGAATGAAGTCTCTATCCAAAGGTGTAAAAGTAGATGTGCTGGACGGGATCGTAACGGTATCCCTGGCATTGAACCTGAATTATGGTTACAGCATCAAAGACATCACTTCTAAAGTGCAGGAAAAGGTAAAAACTGCAATTGAGAATATGACAGGACTTGAGGTGGCAGATGTGAACATCCGCGTTGCCGGAGTCGAGATACCGGAGGAAGCATAAGTGAAGAGAACAGAGCAGAGAGAACATATCTTTAAGTTGATATTTGGTGCTGATTTTAACGAAGAAGCAGAACAGGGAACACAGGCAGAACTGTATTTTGAACAGATCGAAGGCGCCACAGAAAAAGATATGCAGTATATCAGTGAAAAAGCGCAGAAAGTTGTAGAGAAGATTGATGAAATCGATGCAATGATCAATGAGCATACGACCGGATGGAAGACAGGACGTATGAACAAGGTAGATCTTACAATCCTGAGACTTGCGGTTTATGAGATGAAGTGGGACGAGGATGTCCCGACAGGTGTTGCAATCAACGAGGCTGTCAATCTTGCGAAGAAATACAGCAGTGAAGACGGTGCATCATTTGTAAATGGAGTATTGGCAAAGCTTGCAGATTAATCAGAGGTAGGAAATGGCTCGAAATGTATATACAGTAAAACAGGTGAATGCATATATCAAGAATATGTTTACCCAGGACTTTATGCTGAACCGTATCTATGTAAAGGGAGAAGTTTCTAACTGTAAGTATCACACATCGGGACATATATATTTTTCATTAAAGGATGAGTCCGGAACGATTGCCTGTGTCATGTTTGCGGGGCAGCGAGGCGGGCTCTCTTTTCATATGAGAGAAGGACAGCAGATCATTGTGCTTGGTTCCGTAAATGTCTATGAAAGAACCGGCGCTTACCAGCTTTATGCGAATGAGATCCGGCTGGATGGAGAAGGAGCACTTTATGAAAAGTACCAGATGCTGAAGCAGGAACTCGAAGAGATGGGAATGTTCGCACCCGAATATAAGCAAGAGATTCCGGCATATGCAAAGCGGATCGGTGTTGTGACTGCGCCGACGGGAGCTGCAGTCCGGGATATCATGAATATATCTGCGAGACGCAATCCGTATGTACAGCTGATTCTTTATCCGGCTCAGGTGCAGGGAGAAGGCGCCAAAGAGTCCATTGTGCGGGGAATCCGTATGCTGGAGATGAAAGAAGTAGATGTGATCATCATTGGAAGAGGTGGCGGCTCGATCGAAGATCTGTGGGCCTTCAATGAAGAAGAAGTGGCAAGGGCAATCTTCGACTGTACGGTTCCGGTGATATCGGCGGTAGGTCATGAGACAGACGTGACAATCGCAGATTACGTGGCAGACTTACGTGCCCCGACACCTTCGGCGGCTGCGGAGCTTGCAGTGTGGGATTACAGACAGGTGGAGAATTATTTGGCAGAATGCCGTCTGCGCATGAATCGGAGTGTAGCAGGAGCCGTCCGTATGAACCGGCTGCGGCTGAAAGAGATGGAGACCAGACTTTCTTATCTGCATCCGCGTCATAAGTTACAGGAACAGCAGCAGAGGCTGGCTGAGCTGGAAGATGAACTCCGTCAGATGATGAATGACCGTGTGAAGGAAGCAAGATACCGTCTGGCGATCCAGATCGAGAAGATGAATGGATTGTCTCCGATCCGGAAGCTGAATCAGGGATTTTCTTATGTAGAAGAAGAGGATGGCAGTGTGATAAAGAGTATCCGGCAAGTAAAAAAAGGTGATGAACTGACGGTGTATGTGACAGACGGACTGATTCAGACATCCGTAGAAGCTGTGCAGAATAAGACGTATGAGATATAAATGATGCCGGTGCAAAGCACGGAACAAATAGAACAGACAGATACCAGGAGAAACAAATGGCGGAAAAAAAAGGACAATCTTTGGAAGAACAGAGCCTTGAGGAGATATTCTCAGATCTGGAACAGACGATAAAAAAGATGGAAGAAGGAGAGATTTCACTGGAGGAATCTTTTCAGCTGTATCATCAGGGCATGGATATGCTGAAAGCCTGTAACAGCAAGATCGATAAAGTAGAAAAGAAGATGCTGTTATTAGATGAAGAGGGTGAGGAACATGAATTCTAAAGAAGAATTTACAATACAGATGAAAACGAAAGTGGCAGAGATCGAAGAAATCCTGAAACGATATCTTCCGGAGGCAGAAGGATATCAGAAGGTGATCATGGAGGCAATGGAGTACAGTCTGATGGCAGGCGGGAAAAGACTCCGGCCGATGCTGATGCAGGAGACCTGCAGACTTTTTGGAGAAGAACCGGAGACATTAAAGCCTTTTATGGCAGCACTTGAGATGATCCATACATATTCACTGGTGCATGATGATCTTCCGGCAATGGATAATGATGAGTACCGCAGAGGCAGAAAGACGACACACATTGTATACGGGGAAGATATGGGAATCCTGGCAGGAGATGCACTTTTGAATTACGCATTTGAGACAGCATTCCGGGCATTTGAGCAGTCTCCGGAAGACAGTCTTAAGATCGGGCATGCACTTACTGTCCTTGGGAGAAAAGCAGGTATCTATGGAATGATCGGCGGGCAGGTGATCGATGTAAAAGAGACCGGACATGCGGTTTCAAAAGATGTGCTGGATACCATATATGAACTGAAGACGGGCGCTCTGATTGAATGTGCAATGATGATCGGCGCAATCCTTGGTGGTGCTTCGGATGCAGAAATACAGAGCGTAGAAAAGATTGCACATTATGTAGGTGTTGCATTCCAGATCCAGGATGACATTCTGGATGTGACGAGTACAGAAGAGGTACTTGGAAAGCCGATCCACAGTGATGAGAAGAATCAGAAGACCACTTATGTAACACTTCTGGGAATTGAACAGGCACAGAAGAAAGTGGAAGAATTATCGAATGAAGCAATTGCACTGCTTCATCAGTTTACAGGGGAGAATGCGTATCTGGAACGGTTACTGATACAGCTGATTCACAGAGACAGATAAAGGGGATACCTTGTTATGTTAGAAAGAATTCAAAAAGCAAATGATATAAAAGATCTGAAGCCGGAAGAACTTCCGGAACTGGCACAGGAGATCCGAAAGTTCCTGGTCGAGAAGATCAGTAAAACCGGAGGACATCTGGCATCGAATCTCGGCGTAGTAGAACTTACAATGGCAATGCATCTGGTCTTTGATCTGCCGAAGGATAAAATTATATGGGATGTAGGACATCAGTCCTATACACATAAGATCCTGACCGGAAGAAAAGACGGATTTGATGACCTGAGAAAATATGGCGGGATGAGCGGATTCCCGAAGAGAAAAGAAAGTGCATGCGATGCATTTGACACCGGACACAGCTCTACTTCTATCTCGGCGGGGCTTGGGTATGTGTGCGCAAGAGATCTGCAGAGGGAAGATTACAGTGTGATCTCGGTAATCGGAGATGGATCGCTGACAGGTGGGATGGCATATGAAGCACTGAATAATGCATCCACGCTTAAAAAGAATTTTATCATTGTATTGAATGATAATCATATGTCTATTTCGGAAAACGTTGGAGGAATGTCGGATTATCTGGCAAAGCTGCGTACGGCGGACTTTTATACAGATCTGAAAAAGGGTGTAACAAATGTACTGCATAACGTTCCGGTCGTGGGAGATCCTGTGATCGAGCGTATCCGCAAGACCAAGAGCAGTCTCAAACAGCTGATCGTTCCGGGGATGTTCTTTGAAGACATGGGAATCACCTATCTAGGGCCAATCCAGGGGCATAATATCCCGACGATGGTACGTGCATTTAAAGAGGCAAGAAAGATTGAAGGACCGGTATTGCTTCATGTAATTACCAAAAAAGGAAAAGGATACGGGCCGGCAGAAGAAAAGCCGGAAAAATTCCATGGAATCGGACCGTTCCGGGTAGAGACGGGAGAACCGGAGAACCCGAAAAAGAAAGATACGTATACAGATGTTTTTTGTAAAGTAATGTGCGATGAGGCGGCAAGAAATGATAAGCTGGCAACGATCACAGCTGCAATGGAAGACGGCACGGGACTTGCAGGATTCCGGAAAAAATATCCGGATCGCTTTTTTGATGTGGGAATTGCAGAAGAACATGCAGTGACATTTGCAGCGGGACTCGCAGCAGGTGGAATAAAGCCGGTATTCGCCGTGTATTCGTCATTTTTACAGAGGGCATATGACCAGATGATCCATGATGTGGCACTTCAGAATCTTCCGGTAATGTTTGCAGTAGACCGTGCAGGTCTGGTGGGAAACGACGGGGAAACCCATCAGGGAATCTTTGATCTGTCCTACTTAAGCACTATCCCTAATATGGTTGTACTGTCGCCGAAGCATAAATGGGAACTGGCTGATATGATAAGATTCGGTATCGCATATGATGGTCCGGTAGCCATCAGGTATCCTAGAGGCAGTGCATGCGATGCCTGTCCGGAATTCAGAAGTCCGGTAGTATACGGAAAGAGTGAAATGCTATACGAAGAACGGGAGATTGCAGTGATCTTTGTCGGACATATGTTTGGCGAGGCGCTGGAGGTCAGAAAACAGTTAAAAGAAGCCGGATATCATTGCTCACTGGTCAATGCAAGATTTGTAAAACCACTGGATACAGAGATGCTGGATCACCTGACAGAGCAGCACAAGCTGATCGTTACGATCGAAGAAAATGTAAGATCCGGCGGATTCGGTGAACATGTAACAGAGTATCTGATGAGAACGGGTTCGGATACGAGAGTGCAGATCCTGGCACTTCCGGATGAATATATAGAGCATGGCAATGTGGAGGTTCTGCGCAAAGAGACTGGTCTGGATGTAGAGACCATGACAGCGAAGATCCGTAAGTTATATGAGACGTTATAGACATTACAGATATGAGACACGATAGACAACAGGAGAGATTATGAAAGAACGATTAGACGTATTACTGGTAAAGAGAAATCTGGCAGCTTCCAGAGAAAAGGCAAAAGCCATCATTATGTCCGGAATCGTATATGTAGATGGGCAAAAAGAAGACAAGGCCGGGACTACTTTTCCGGAAGAAGCTATGATCGAAGTACGCGGACATACGCTTCCGTATGTCAGCCGCGGAGGACTGAAACTGGAAAAAGCAATTAAGAACTTTGATGTGAACGTAGAAGGAAAAGTATGTACGGATGTAGGTTCTTCTACGGGTGGGTTCACAGACTGCATGCTGCAGAATGGCGCGGTAAAGGTATTTGCGATTGATGTGGGACGCGGACAGCTTGACTGGAAATTAAGACAGGATCCACGCGTAGTGTGTATGGAAAAGACGAATATCCGTTATGTGACACCGGAAGATATAGGGGAACCGGTGCAGTTTTCATCCATTGACGTATCCTTCATCTCACTTACGAAAGTACTGCTTCCCATCCGTAATTATCTGACGGATGAAGGACAGATCGTAGCATTGATCAAGCCGCAGTTCGAAGCAGGCAGGGAAAAGGTTGGAAAGAAAGGCGTTGTACGTGAGAAGAGTACACATATAGAAGTGATTCATAAAGTGATCGATTATGCAATGTCTATTGGATTTGAAGTGCTGAATCTGGAATTTTCTCCGATCAAAGGACCGGAAGGCAATATCGAATATCTGGTCCACTTACAGAAATGTGAAGCGACTGACAGAATCTCGCCGCAGATCGATGTCGAAAAGACGGTAGATCTGTCGTTTGCTACACTTGCGAAAGGTTAGAGGCAGATGTTAAAAAAGTTTTGGATCGTTACCAATGACGGGAAAGATACGAATCATGCGGTGACAGGAAAAGTAAAAGAATTGCTGGAGATAGCAGGAAGAAACTGTGCATTGTGTGAAAAAGATGCAGAAAAGAATATTATCAGGGAACGGATTCCGGACATGATAGACTGTGCGATCGTGATCGGCGGTGACGGAAGTCTGATTGAAGTGGCAAGAACACTTTGGAAAAGAGATGTTCCAATTTTGGGTATCAATATGGGAACGCTTGGGTATCTTACAGAAGTAGAAGTGAATAATCTGGAAGAAGATATCACGCAGATGCTGCAGGGTGATTATCTGTATGAAGAACGCATGATGTTAGAAGGAACATTTCAGGATGGGAAAAAGGATGTCGCGCTAAATGACATTGTTGTGTCACGAAGGGGCGATGACCTGCGCATTATTTATTTCAAATTGTTTGTAAACGGGGAACTTTTGAATTCTTACGAAGCGGATGGAATTATCATATCCACACCGACCGGATCTACGGCATACAATCTGTCGGCTGGAGGTCCGATCGTGGAACCGACAGCGTCACTTACCGTGATCACACCAATCTGCTCTCATGCATTGAATACAAGAAGTATTGTTCTGTCTTCAGACGATGAGATCGTAATTGAGATCGGGGAAGGACGAAGAGGAAATATCGAAAAAGTACTGGTCACATTTGACGGTGCGACCAGTGTGCCGATCCAGACCGGGGATAAGCTGACAATCTGTAAGGCGGAAAAGACGACAAAGATAATGAAGATCAATAAAATCAGTTTTTTGGAAATATTACGGAGAAAGATGAAGGGAAATTGATGAGATGAAAGTAAACAGACATGCGAAGATCATAGAACTGATCAACAAATATCATATTGAAACGCAGGAAGAACTGGCAGAATATCTGAACCGGGAAGGGTTTAAAGTAACACAGGCAACGGTATCCAGAGATATCCGGGACCTGAAGCTTACAAAGATACCGTCTGAGAACGGCAAGCAGAGATATGCACTGCATCAGCATCATGAGAGTGCAATGAGTGAAAAATATATCCGCGTCTTAAAAGAGGGATATCTGTCTATGGATATGGCGCAGAATATCCTGGTGATCAAGACAGTAGCGGGAATGGCAAGTGCGGTATGTGCGGCACTGGATGCAATGAAATGGAATGAGATTGTCGGAAGTATTGCAGGGGATGATACGATCATGTGTGCGATCCGAAGTGTGGATGACACGGTAAAAGTAATGGACAAGATTAGCAAGATTATCTTATAGGAGGATGCATGTTACAGTATTTACATGTGAAAAACCTGGCTTTGATCGATGAGATCGAAGTAGAGTTCGGCAGAGGACTGAACATATTAACTGGAGAGACCGGTGCCGGGAAGTCGATCATTCTTGGCTCGGTCAATCTTGCTCTTGGCGGGAGATACACGAAAGATATCCTCCGACAGGGAACGAGATACGGACTGGTAGAACTGACATTTTCGGTAGAAAGTGAACGACAGATCCGCAGATTAAAAGAACTGGATGTTTACCCGGAGGACGGGTTTGTTACGCTTCAGAGAAGGCTGATGGAAGGAAGAAGTGTCAGCAAGATCAATGGAGAGACGGTGCAGATGGCGACGCTTAAAGCAGTATCCGCCATCCTGATCGATATTCACGGACAGCACGAACATCAGTCATTGCTTTATAAAAAGAATCATCTGGCAATAGTGGATGCATTTGCCGGAGAAGAAACGAAAAAGCAGAAAGAAAAAGTGGCGGAAACATGGCAGCAGTATAAAGGAAAAATAAGAGAACTGTCGGAAGCAGGAACAAATGGATCCGAGCGGGCAAAGGAACTGGCTTTTCTTAAGTTTGAAGTGGATGAGATCGTCCGGGCAGAATTAAAAGAGCACGAAGATGAAGAACTGGAATCATGTTACCGGCGCATGTGTAACGGAAAGAAGATTGCCCAAAGTGTTGCGGAATGCTACCAGTATACGGGCGAAGATGGGGAAAGTGCGAGCGAAAAGCTTGGAAGGGCACTCCGAACACTGTCGGAAGCTGTGGATGCCGATGAGCAGCTGTCACAGTTATATACCCAGCTGGCGGATGTAGACAATCTGCTGAATGATTTTAATCATGAACTGGCAGAATATCAGAAAAACTGTGAATTCTCGGATGAAGAATTCTATGAGACAGAAAAGCGGCTGAACGAGATCAATCATCTGAAGACAAAGTATGGAAATTCTTATGAAGAGATCATGGCATACTGTAAGAAGCAGGAAGAACGAATCGGGATTCTGGAAAATTATGATACCTATATGCAGGAACTGGAGAAATCCTGTGAGCAGTTGTCGCAGAAGTATCTGGAATTGGCAGGAAAGCTTTCGGCACTGCGGCAGAAGAAGGCTAAAATGCTTGAAAAAAAGATTCAGAAAGGTCTTGAAGATCTGAATTTTGAACAGGTACAGTTTGAGATACATTTTGCGGAAAAGAAAGAATATGCCAAAGATGGCATCGATGATGTGGAATTCAGGATCTCGCTTAACCAGGGACAGCCGGTGAAGCCGCTGACAGAAGTGGCATCCGGCGGGGAACTTTCCAGAATTATGCTGGCGATCAAAGCGGTAATGGCAGACAAAGATGAGATCGAGACGTTGATCTTTGATGAGATCGATGTCGGGATCAGTGGACGTACTGCTCAGAAGGTTTCGGAAAAAATGGCACTGATCGGAAAAGAACACCAGGTGATCTGTATTACGCATCTGGCGCAGATCGCAGCTATGGCAGACCGGCATTTTTTGATTGAAAAAAAGACAGAAGATGCCGTGACACGAACGCAGATCTATCCATTGAATGAAGAAAATTCCGTGGAAGAACTTGCAAGGATCCTTGGCGGAGCCAGGATCACAGATACGGTGATGCAAAGTGCCAGAGAGATGAAAAATCTGGCATCACAGATGAAATAAAAAACGTAAAGATCCAGAGTATTTTTTCTGAAATACCATATACTAAGACAGACATTTGTAACAGAGTGTCTGTTTTTTTATTGCTGTGCAGACAAAAGACAGGATGGAGTGTGGAATATGAGAAAATACTGGTATCGTAGATTCCTGCTTGTGCTGCTTGTGTTATCTGTCCTTGGTTATGCAGGATATGAAATTACAAAGCGGCAGGAACAGGGGAGAAAAAAAGAAGTAAGTGCAGATACGGTTTCTTCGGACACTGTGATCCCGGGAGGAATGCCGGTTGGGATCTATCTGGAGACGGAAGGGGTCATGGTCTTAGGTACAGAGAAGATTACCGGAGCGGATGGGAAAATGACAGAACCGGCCAGGCATCTTGTGAAAGCCGGGGATTATATAGTGGAATGTAACGGAAAGAAGATTGCCGATAAAAAGAGGCTGCAGGACACATTAAAAAAGCTGGATGCGGAAGAAGTGGTCCTAAAGCTCAGGAGAGATTCCGGATATCTGGATGTGAAGATAAAACCGGTGCGGAATAAAAAGAATCAGTACATGCTGGGAATATGGGTAAGGGACAATGCACAGGGGCTTGGAACTGTGACATTTCTGAACACGGACAGTCGTTTTGGAGCATTGGGGCATGGAATCCATGACACAGATACGAACACTCTGATGGAGATTAAAGACGGAAGGGTCTACGAGACCAGCATTCGCAGTATCCAGAAAGGAGCAGGAGGGGAACCGGGCGGGATAGAAGGAATCATCGTCTATAACCGGTATAATGTTCTGGGAACTATTGATAAAAATACAGATTGTGGGATATTCGGAACCCTTGAACGTACAGACAATCTATTCCGGAATACAGAGCCGGTCGGCATTATGGCAACGGATGAGATCAAAAAAGGAGATGCGGTTATACGATGCTGTGTAGAAGGAAAAGTAAAAGAATACAAAATTCGTATAACAAAAACCGACAAACATACAAAAGAAGAAAATAAAGGTCTGGAGATCAAGGTGACAGATCCGGAACTTCTTGAGATTACAGGCGGAATCATACAGGGAATGTCCGGGGCACCAATCCTTCAGAACGGGAAAATCGCTGGTGCAGTCACCCATGTATTCGTCAATGATCCTGCAAGAGGATATGGGATTTTTATCGAAAATATGCTGAAACATGTAGAATAATTAGAATATTGTCGATGCAGGTCAGGTTTTTACGACAGCATTTTCTTGTTCGGAAATTGCAGGAATTATATAATAAAACTCGACATGATTATTAAGGGACAAGGAGGCATAACGTAAAATGAGAGAAGTTAATGTAGCAATCGCTGACGACAATGAGAGAATTTTGGATATGCTGGGGGAAATCATAGAGCAGGATCATGATCTGAATCTGATAGGCAAAGCCAATAATGGAGAAGATATGTATCATCTGATCAAAGAAAAAGAACCGGATGTAGTACTACTGGATCTGATCATGCCTAAGCTCGATGGTTTAAGTGTGATGGAAAAAATAAATGCAGATGACCAGATCACCAAGCGTCCGGAATTTATCATAGTAACGGCTGTTGGACAGGAACGGATCACAGAAGATGCTTTCCGAAAAGGAGCAAGTTATTATGTGATGAAACCATTTCACAATGATATGATCTTAAGCCGGATCAAAGATGCAGGAAAAGGAGAGAGGCGGAATAGTTCTGAAGCAATACCCGGAAGCACAGTGCAGAAGAAGCCGGAGTATAATCTGGAGACGAGGGTGACAGATATGATCCATGAGATCGGAATACCGGCACACATCAAAGGATATCATTACCTGAGAGATGCGATCATCATGGCAGTGGATGATATGGATGTATTAAATGCAATCACAAAAGTTCTGTATCCGACGATCGCTAAGATGCACCAGACGACGGCAAGCAGAGTAGAAAGAGCAATCCGCCATGCAATCGAAGTTGCATGGAGCAGAGGAAAACTGGATACACTGGATGAACTCTTTGGATATACAGTAAGCAACGGAAAAGGTAAGCCGACAAACTCGGAATTTATTGCACTGATCGCAGATACGATCCGTCTGGAAAATAAAAACCGGTAAACAACCCTTTTATTCTGAATAAAAATACGTTATAATGATAAAGTATTCTAAGGTTGGGAGGAAAATGCAATGAAGAAAATATTATTTGCGGCATCTGAGTCAGTCCCATTTATCAAGACAGGAGGACTTGCTGATGTTGTCGGCTCATTACCAAAATATTTTGATAAAGAAAAATTCGATGTGCGTGTAATGCTTCCGAAGTATATGTGCATGAAAGATGAATGGAAAGAAAAACTTCAGTATCACACACATTTTTATATGGATCTGAACTGGAGAAAGCAGTATGTAGGTGTTCTTGAAATGGAATACGACGGAATCAGGTTTTATTTTATAGATAACGAATATTACTTTAACGGATATGCACCGTACGGTGATATATATGCGGATATTGAAAAATTTGCATTCTTCTCAAAAGCTGTATTAAGCGCACTTCCATTGATTGATTTCAGACCAGATATCATTCACTGTCACGACTGGCAGACAGGGCTGGTTCCAATCTATCTGGATAATTTCAGATATGGCAATGAATTTTACCGTGGAATCAAGACGGTCATGACCATACATAATTTGAAATTCCAGGGAACATGGGATCCGAAGCGTGTCAGAGATATTACCGGATTACCTCAGTATTATTTCGCACCGGATAAACTGGAGGCATATAAGGATGCAAACTACCTGAAGGGTGGAATTGTATATGCAGACAGAGTGACGACGGTAAGTAATTCCTATGCAGAAGAGATCAAGACACCATTCTATGGTGAAAAGCTGGATGGTCTTATGAATGCAAGGGCAAATTGTCTGTCAGGAATTGTAAATGGAATTGACTACGAAGATTATAATCCGCTGACAGATAATAAGATTGAGAGAAATTATGATGTCAGCAATTTCCGTAAAGAAAAAATCAAGAATAAGATCGCACTTCAGAAAGAACTTGGTCTGGAGGAAAACCAGAAGACCATGATGATCGGTGTGGTTTCCAGACTGACAGACCAGAAAGGCTTTGATCTTGTTGCTTATGTAATGGATGAACTGTGTCAGGATGCAGTACAGATCGTAGTCCTCGGTACAGGGGAAGAGCAGTATGAGAATATGTTCCGTCATTTTGCCTGGAAATATCCGGGAAAAGTATCTGCAAACATTTATTATTCAGAAGCAATGTCCCATAAGATCTATGCATCCTGTGATGCATTTCTTATGCCATCCCTGTTTGAACCATGCGGACTCAGCCAGTTGATGAGTCTGCGTTACGGAACAGTCCCGATTGTACGCGAGACAGGTGGATTAAAAGATACGGTAGAGCCATACAATGAGTATGAAAAGACCGGTACAGGATTCAGCTTCATGAACTACAATGCACATGAGATGCTGGCAACTGTCCGTTATGCGGAACAGATCTATTATGATAAGAAGCGAGACTGGAATAAGATTGTAGAACGTGCCATGACCAAAGATTTCTCATGGAAGAATTCTGCAAAACAGTACGAAGAATTATACGAAGGAATGTAAAAACAGACTAAAGGAGAACGACAGAAAAAATATGAAAATCAGTGATATATTAGTAGAAAAGACACCGCATCTTTCTTTTGAGGTATTTCCTCCGAAGACAGATGCAGCATATGAAGGAGTATTAAAGGCGACAGAAGCAATTGCAGAATTGAAACCGTCATATATGAGTGTTACATATGGTGCAGGCGGTGGTACCAGTAAGAATACTGTAAAGATTGCATCACATATCAAAGATAAATATAATGTACCAAGCCTTGCACATCTTACTTGTGTATCATCAACAAAAGAAGAAGTGCATCAGGTAATCGATCAGTTAAAGGCATCAGGAATTGAGAATATCCTTGCTCTCAGAGGAGATATTCCACAAGAGAGTGAATTCCCACTTCCGAATCATTATCAGTATGCATATGAGCTGATCGAGGATATCAAGAGTCAGGGAGATTTCTGCATCGGGGCTGCATGTTATCCGGAAGGACATGTAGAGTCCGAACATAAGAAGGATGATATTGCACATCTGAAACAGAAAGTAGACTGTGGTGTAGATTTCCTGACTACACAGATGTTTTTTGATAACAATATTCTTTATAATTTCCTCTATAGAGCGAGAGAAAAGGGTGTTACCGTTCCGGTTATTCCGGGAATCATGCCGGTAACAAATGCAAATCAGGTAAAGAGAATCCTGTCTATGTCCGGAACAAACCTTCCGGAGAGATTCAAAGCAATCGTAGATCGCTTTGGAGATAATCCGAAAGCAATGCAGCAGGCAGGTATTGCGTATGCGACAGACCAGATCATCGATCTGTTCGCAAATGGCATTAACCATGTTCATGTATATTCTATGAATAAACCGGAGGTTGCTGCGGCAATCCAGGCAAATCTTTCAGAGATTCTGAATAAATAGAGGAAGCAAAATGGACGCAAGAACGAAAGAAGCAATTCGTTACTTGGGATATGGCAGACATGCGGTAGATGATCATACGCTGAAGCTTGTGGAAAGCTGTTTTGAAGAACTTTCCCAGGCGGCGTGCGGCAGGATCGTCTACCGCATTTTTGAATTAGAATTCCCGGAGAGTGGAAGAATCCTTCTGGGAAATCTGGATATCCACAGTAAAAATCTTTATAAAAATCTGACGGGATGTAAAAAAGCAGTGCTGCTGGGTGCAACGCTTGGACCGAAAGTTGATCTGCTATTGCGGAAATATTCCATCGGAGATATGGCAAGAGTGGTAACACTTCAGGCGTGTGCGGCTGCTATGCTGGAAGAATATTTGGATGAATGGCAGACTGCTCTGGAAGCAGATATGAAGAAAGAGGGTTATTATATCAGACCAAGATTTAGTCCTGGATATGGAGACTTTGATATTGCACATCAGGATATGATCCTCCGTATGCTGGATACGGCAAAGAAGATCGGGCTGACACTTACCGGCGGCAATATGCTGACACCGTCAAAATCGGTGACGGCAGTGATCGGTCTCAGTGAAACAGAGACTTCCTGCCATATCAAAGGTTGTGAGGCGTGTCAGAAGAAAGACTGCGCATACCGCAGATCATAAGATACAAGAAAGAGGATAGGAGCAGACAGATGTTATTAGAACGACTGGGAAAAGAATTATTATACTTTGATGGCGGCATGGGAACGCTTCTGCAGTCAAAAGGATTGCAGCCAGGAGAACTTCCGGAAGTCTGGAATCTGGAGCATGCAGAAGAGATCGTTGATATTCATAAATCATATTTCGAAGCCGGCAGTGATATCGTGCTTAGTAATACATTTGGTGCTAATGCGATCAAATTTCATGATTCCAAGTATGGACTGAAAGAAATCGTGACGGCCGGGATCCAAAATGCGAAAAAGGCTGCAGAGATCGGCGTGCATGATGGAAGAACGACTTATGTAGCGTTAGATGTGGGCCCGACGGGTAAATTATTAAAACCAATGGGTGATCTTTCTTTTGAAGATGCATATGAGGCATTTAAAGAGACCATGATCTATGGAGAAGAAGCAGGAGCAGATCTGATCCATATCGAGACCATGAGTGACAGTTACGAAGTGAAAGCAGCAGTACTTGCAGCAAAAGAGAATACGTCACTTCCGGTATTTGCAACCATGATCTTTGATGAAAAGGGAAAACTCCTGACAGGTGGAGATGTCCCGGCAGTGGTTGCCATGCTGGAGGGACTCCGCGTGGATGCGCTTGGAATCAACTGTGGTATGGGACCGGAACAGATGCTTCCGATTCTGGAGGATATTCTGAAATACGCATCGGTTCCGATCATCGTAAAACCGAATGCAGGACTTCCGAAGCAGCGTGACGGGGAAGTCTATTATGATGTAGAACCGGAACAGTTTGCCGGATATATGGCAAAGATCGTAGAGATGGGAGCGCACGTGATCGGCGGATGCTGTGGAACAACACCTGCACATATCCAGAAGATGGTTGAGACGACCAGAGAAATGAGTGTGAAGCCGGTAACAAAGAAAGATATCACAATGGTATCTTCTTATGGACATGCGGTCATCCTTGGCGGCAAGCCGATGATCATCGGAGAGAGAATCAACCCGACCGGTAAGAAGAAATTTAAACAGGCATTAAAAGACCATGACATGGATTATATCCTGAAAGAGGGTATTACGCAGCAGGATAAGGGAGCACATATTCTGGATGTCAA
>UMCB01045300.1_pt1 | contig 39281 bp, 34 predicted proteins | sample 1964151 | NCBI WGS metagenome assembly UMCB01 (sample SAMEA4835960, study PRJEB28245) | human gut metagenome | biome: gut microbiome; material: fecal sample | place: Denmark | collected 2008
CTCTGCTATGTGGAGAAGGACGGCAGCAGCTCCGGGACAGAAGCAGGGATCAGTATGACACTGTCCACCGAAAAAAGGCACTATAAGGCGGCTCAGGTGGCGGACATGCTGACGGTATTATTGGGAAAAAAGCTGCAGGTCTCTTCAGGAAGCCCTTATCTTGTGGAGCAGGAGCCGCATTGTTTTCTGTTCACAGAGGAACCGAAATACATAGCACTGACGGGGGTGAGCCGGGCGGTAAAAGAAGGGGAGAAAGTCTCGGGGGATCAGTATGCCACCATGGAATCGGAAAAAGGGAAGCTGATCCTGCTGTTGTCTGATGGGACAGGCTCCGGGGAGGATGCCAGCCGGGGCAGCGGCAGAGTCATGGATCTCATGGAAAAAATGCTGGAGGCGGGCTTCGGGACCGAGGCATCTGTGAATCTCCTGAATTCCGCGTTGTATGCGCAAAATGAAGAGGACGATCATCCTACGATAGACCTTTGCAGCCTGGATCTGCATACCGGCGAATGTGAGATCTGCAAGGTGGGCGGTGTTGCCACGTTCTGGAAGACCTCCGGAAGGGTTCTCTGTGTCGGCGGCGAAAGCCTGCCGTTAGGTATTTTTCAAAAAGTGCAGATAGAACGACAGATGTGTCAGATCCGGCCGGGAGATCTGCTGGTCATGATGACGGACGGGGTTCTGGATATGATGGAAGACGGGGAAGAACGCATGGCACAGGTGCTGGAAGGGCTACAGGAACAGAACCCGCAGGAGATCGCAGAGAAAATATTGTCCTATGCCATCTGTGCCTCAGAGGGACGGATTCGGGACGATATGACGGTATTTGTGCTCTGCCTGTGGGAAAACACGTGATGCCGCCTTGATTTTTCCCCATAATTAGGATAGAGTAAAAACATGAATACATGGATGGATACGCGAGAAAAAGTATTTGCATATATCAGAGAGCATCACATGCTGCAGGCCGGCGACCGTGTGGTAGCCGGTGTTTCTGGAGGGGCAGACTCGGTTTGCCTCTTATTTTTGTTGCTGGAATGGCAGAAGGAAGTACCTACAGACATTGCCGTAGTGCATGTGGATCACGGCATTCGCGCGGAGGCCGGAGAAGATGCCCGGTATGTGGAGCAGCTCTGCGAGGAGAGAGGAATCCCTTTTTTCCTGACCAGGGCAGAGGTAAGGAACAGAGCCCGCATGGAGAAAATCTCTGAGGAAGAAGCCGGGCGCAGAACGAGATATGAGGCGTTTGAAAAGGCGGCAAAGGAGTGGGGAGCCACGAAGATCGCAGTGGCCCACAACAGCAATGACCGCAGCGAGACCCAGCTGTTCCATTTGTTCCGGGGCAGTGGAATCCGGGGACTGGCCAGCATTTTGCCTGTGAGAGATCGGATTATACGACCGCTCCTATGTCTGGAACGGTGGGAGATCGAGAAGTTTTTACAACAGCGAGGAATTGTCTATTGCAAGGATGCCACCAATGAGGAGGATGACTACACCAGAAATCGTATTCGGCATCATATTTTGCCTTATGCGGAGCAGAATATTGTAAAGGGCTGTGTAGCGCATATGAATCAGACGGCGGAGCTGCTGGCGGAGACGGAGGACTATCTGGAACTGCAGACAAAAGAAGCAGCTGGCCGATGTATCCGGGCAACGGACGGTGACGGAGAGTCCGCAGAGACGGGGGACAGCCGGAACGCGGTGATCTGTATTGCTGTGGAGTCTTTTCTGTCGTTGCATCCTGTGATCCGTAAGCGCCTCTTGTATGAAGAAGTGAAGCAATTGTCTCCCGGGCAGAAAGACATCACTTACCAGCATATTCAGGAGCTGCTGACCTTGTTTACCAGGGAAGGCAACCGGCAGATCTGTCTTCCGTTCGGCATCCGGGGTAGACGGCAATATGAGGAAGTCCTGCTGACAGTAGAGAGGACAGACAGGGAGCTTTTGGAGAAGACGGAAGTGGCTGAGAAATATCAACCAACTCTGCAGCTTTCTCCCGGACAGACAGGGACAGTGGAATGTGAAGTGGGAACGGTGGAATACTGTGTGTGTGACCTGGCCGCTGCCCATGAAAAAAACCAAGAAGTTCCCACAAATCAGTATACGAAATGGTTTGATTATGATAAAATAAAAAAATGTCCGGTGATACGGACAAGAAAGCCGGGTGACTATCTGACCATTGCTGACGGCAGAGGCGGGATGATCCATAAATCGCTGAAAAGTTATCTGGTCGATCAAAAGATCCCACAGGCGGAACGTGACAGACTGCCGATCCTGGCAGAGGGAGAGCATGTACTGTGGGTCGTGGGATACCGTATCAGCGAATATTATAAAGTAACGGAGAATACAAAACGTATTTTAAAGGTACAATTAATAAGAAAGGAGTTCGCTTAAAAGCGAAAAGACAAAAGAAAATGGCAGAGCATATCAGAGTACTGTTGACAGAAGAGGAAGTAGATAAGAGAATCCAGGAGATCGGTGAGCAGATCAGCAAGGATTATGCGGGTAAGCAGGTACACCTTGTATGTGTACTGAAGGGTGGCAGCTTTTTCATGTGTGAACTGGCAAAGCGTATCACTGTTCCCGTATCCCTGGACTTTATGTCCGTATCCAGCTATGGCAGCGATACCAAGTCCAGCGGTGTAGTCAAGATCGTGAAGGATCTGGACGAATCTCTGAAAGATAAGGAAGTTATTGTAGTAGAGGATATCGTGGACAGCGGAAGAACCCTGAGCTATCTGCTGGAGATGCTGAAGGACAGAGGTCCGGCTTCTTTACGTCTGTGCACCCTGTTGGACAAACCCGAGAGAAGAGTGATCGATGTCCATGTGGATTATACCGGATTTAATATTCCCGATGAGTTTGTAGTGGGCTATGGTCTGGATTATGATCAGAGATATCGTAATCTGCCTTACATCGGTGTGGTAGAATTCGATTAAGCGATACAAAGATGTAGGAGGCCCGTGAAGTTGAAACAAAACGGCAAAACAATCAATTCATATTTTATATTTATCATACTTCTGCTTCTGGTGATCTTCGGCCTCAACCTGTTGAACAACCGTACAGATGAATACACCAAGGCAGAGTTCATTGCGGATCTGGATGCCGGCAATGTATCGGAAGTCGTGGTGCAGCCCAACGGAGAAGCACCTACCGGATATCTGGAGATCCAGATGAAGAACGGTGTATCTCATAAGCTGTACGCAACGGACATTACAGAACTGGAGACCCTGGTACGTGAGTATGGGTTTGATCCGGTGGTCAATGACATTGAAAGGGAGAACTGGTTCCTGACCTATATGCTGCCGATGCTGGTCGTGCTGGCGGTGGGAATTTTCCTGTTCATGATGATGAAAGCCCAACAAGCAGGCGGCGGTAACGGCAAGATGATGAACTTCGGCAAAAGCCGCGCCAAGATGACATTGGGTGACAAGAGTGTCACATTCGCTCAGGTAGCCGGCCTGAAAGAGGAAAAGGAAGAACTGGAGGAGATCGTTGATTTCCTGAAGGAGCCGGGAAAATACACCGGTGTCGGAGCCAGAATCCCCAAGGGTGTCCTGTTGGAGGGCCCTCCCGGAACCGGTAAGACCCTGTTGGCCAAGGCAGTGGCCGGAGAAGCCGGAGTACCGTTCTTCAGCATTTCCGGATCCGATTTCGTGGAAATGTTCGTTGGTGTGGGCGCTTCCCGTGTGCGTGACCTGTTTGAAGAAGCAAAGCATAATGCACCTTGTATCGTATTTATCGATGAGATCGATGCCGTGGCAAGACGGCGTGGTACCGGTATGGGCGGAGGACACGATGAGAGAGAGCAGACCCTGAACCAGTTACTGGTAGAAATGGACGGTTTCGGCGTCAATGAGGGCATTATCGTTATGGCGGCCACCAACCGTGTGGATATTCTGGATCCTGCAATCCTGCGTCCCGGTCGTTTCGACCGTAAGGTAGCGGTGGGAACCCCGGATATCGGTGGCAGAGAAGAGATTTTGAAAGTACATGCGAAGAACAAACCTCTGGGGGATGATGTGAATCTGCAGCAGATCGCTCAGACTACTGCAGGCTTCACCGGAGCGGATCTGGAGAACCTGCTGAACGAAGCGGCCATTATCGCGGCGAAGGAGAACCGCTCCTTTATCGCACAGAAGGATATCAAGAGAGCCTTTATCAAAGTGGGAATCGGTGCGGAGAAGAAGAGCCGTATCATTTCCGACAAGGAGAAGAAGATCACTGCATACCATGAAGCAGGCCATGCGATCCTGTTCCATGTACTTCCGGATGTGGGACCGGTCTATACCGTATCCATTATCCCGACCGGAGTGGGAGCTGCCGGTTATACCATGCCCCTGCCGGAAAAGGATGAGATGTTCGCCACCAAGAGCCGTATGCTCCAGGATATCATGGTATCTCTGGGAGGACGTATTGCGGAGGAGATCATCTTCGGTGATATCACCACAGGAGCTTCCAGTGATATTAAGAAAGCCACCAAGACAGCCCGCCGTATGGTAACCCGTTACGGAATGTCTGATAATATCGGTGTCATCTGCTATGACGATGACGATGATGAAGTCTTCATCGGTAAGGATCTGGCACATGCCAAGGCGCACAGTGAGGAGATTTCCGGTGAGATCGATAAGGAAGTCAAGCACATCATAGATGACTGCTATACCAAAGCCAAGGATATTATCTTACAGCATGAGGATGTGCTGCATAGCTGTGCACAGCTGCTGTTGGAGAAGGAGAAGATCACCAGAGAAGAATTCGAGGGTCTTTTCGTATAGGAAAAGGTTTTCGCGGGAGTTTCGTGGAATTGGTAGTATTGTACAAACCGATTTTGTGAAAAATATACAAAAATGAATATTCACTTTTGTGATATTTGTGAATTTTGAGAATAGTCAAAAATAGGAGTGCATGCTATTATAATACTCGTAACCCCCCCAATACATTATATAGTTTTTTGCTATACCCCATAAGAAAGAAATACCTTCTCTAAAAAGGGCAGTCCTCCCAAGACTGTCCTTTTTACTGTCTAAAAATCGCTGAATAAAGAGGCGGGCAGTTGTCAGATGTAAGGAAAAAGGGTATAATAAATAGAGCTTTTGAGCTTGGGACATGTCATACTGCCGGAGCGCACAAGACAACAAAGCACTTTGGCAGAAGCAGTGTCATAATATAGATAGTAAGACATTAGTCTCAGAAAGGGTAGATACGATGGATCTGGAGCGATTACGTCGAACAGAATATAATCAGCAATACATTGCGGCCATGAGACCTGTATTTAACAGGAGAGCACTTTTTACAGATACCAGTGCGGAATATGTGATTCCGGAAGAGCCGGCCTGTTTTTCCGAAGTGACGATCCGCTTCCGGACCGCCAGAAATAATGTGGACAGAGTGTTCCTGGTATGCGGCGGACAGAAGCATCTTATGGTACGTGTGGAGAGCAAAAATGATTTTGACTATTATGCCTACGTAATGCGTCTGGATGATCAGAAGGTATCTTATTATTTTGAGGTGCAGACCGGCAGAATTACCGGCATCTTTGATATGCGGGGCCTGGTGCAGGAAGTTAATGAATATTATGATTTCATTATCATTCCCGGTTTCCACACCCCCGACTGGGCCAAGGGAGCGGTCATGTACCAGATCTATGCGGATCGTTTCTGCAATGGAGATTCTTCCAATGATGTGTTGACCAATGAATATTGCTACATCGGAGAACCGGTACACCGCGTAGAGGACTGGGGACGTTATCCCGCACAGATGGATGTCCGTGAGTTCTACGGCGGAGACCTGCAGGGTGTGCTGGACAAGATGGACTACCTGCAGGATCTGGGAGTTGAGGTGATTTATTTTAATCCTCTGTTTGTCTCCCCTTCCAACCACAAATACGATATTCAGGATTATGATTATATTGATCCCCATATTGGAAAGATTGTCAGTGATGAAGGGGATCTGCTTCCCGACGGACAGCGGGAGAACCGTTTTGCTTCCCGTTACATCGACCGTGTGACTAACAAGGCGAATCTGGAAGCCAGCAACGAGCTGTTTGCTCAGGTGGTGGCAGAGGCACACCGCAGAGACATGAGAGTCATTCTGGATGGCGTGTTCAATCACTGTGGTTCCTTTAATAAATGGATGGACAGAGAGCGCATCTATGAGAATGCGGAAGGATATGACAAGGGTGCCTATGTCAGTGCTGACAGCCCTTATCGGAATTACTTTGATTTCCACAATCAGGCAGCATGGCCCTATAACAATTCCTATGACGGATGGTGGGGACATGACACACTGCCGAAGCTGAACTACGAGGGATCCCAGGAACTGATGGACTATGTCCTTCAGGTAGCGAAAAAATGGGTATCTCCGCCCTACAATGTGGATGGATGGAGACTGGATGTGGCAGCTGATCTGGGTCACAGTCAGGAATTCAACCATCATTTCTGGCAGGAATTCCGGAAAGCGGTAAAAGAGGCCAATCCGGAGGCTATTATTCTGGCAGAGCACTACGGCAATACCAGAGACTGGCTGCAGGGCAACGAATGGGATACTGTCATGAACTACGATGCGTTCATGGAGCCCGTGACCTGGTTCCTCACCGGTATGGAGAAGCACAGCGATGACTATAGAGAGGATCTGCTCGGCAATGCAGAGAGCTTCTGGGGAGCCATGCGGCATCATACCTCCAGTTTTTCCATGCCCAGCTGGCAGGTGGCTATGAATGAACTGTCCAACCATGATCATTCCCGTTTTCTGACGAGAACAAATCATAAGGTGGGACGTACCAATACACTGGGACCGCAGGCTGCGGAACAGGGTATCAATAAGGCAGTCTTCCGGGAAGGCGTTGTAATCCAGATGACATGGACGGGTGCTCCTACAATCTATTACGGAGATGAGGCCGGTGTCTGTGGTTTCACAGATCCTGACAACCGCAGAACGTATCCCTGGGGACATGAGGATCAGGTGCTGCTGGCATTTCATAAGGACATTATCCGTCTGCGCCGGGAGAACGAGGAGCTGCGGATCGGCTCCTTGAAAATGCTGGAAAATGACTACAACTTTATTTCTTACGGACGTTTTAACCGCAAGGGGCAGTGTGCGATCCTGATCAATAATAATTATCATCCCATCACCAAAGAGATTCATGTGTGGGAGATCGGAACCCCTAAGACAGGTAAGATGAAAGTGATCCTGCAGTCCAGGGATGACGGGTATTGCATGGAAGGTGCGGAGTATGAGATCAGGGCAGGCAAGGTTCTGATCGAGATGCCACAGACCTCGGCAACGATCCTGAAATACGTAGAAGAATAAATATATGTAACTATTCAGAACACCATTCGCAACCCCCCCTCTGCGAGGCTTCCTTTTTGCTCATGGTGGTTACTTCGCCCTATAAATAGTATCAAATGCTCTTACGAATGCAAGCATTCGACGCTCATTCGATACTATTTACATGGCTCTGAATAGTTACAAATACAAAAGACAGAGAGGATATTCGATGTTCACCATCATTATTACCCTGCTGTTGCCGCTGGTATCCATTGGGATCTGGCGGCAATCTATTTTAAAAAATAACAAAAAAAGCGGACAGTCTGTCACGATCGGGAAGGGAGAATATGTCCTTCGCTATCTCACCGGCCTGCTCTGTATGCTGGTCATTCCCTGGATCCTGTTGTCGCTGACCGGCAATGACGGCAATACGATCTTGAGAAAGCTGTTGGAATCCAGAGAATATGCAGTGAAAGTTCTATGTCTGGAGATCAGCATGATGCTGGTCTATGCCATTGCGGAATTGTTCGTGGAAGAAGCGAAAGCCGGAAAGCATGAGAAGATCCGGAGCGTCCTGAGCAAGATTACCGACAGCAAGGCGTGGAGCGTATTTCACAAATACATAGGACCGGTGGCAGTACTGGCATTGACAGTGCTGGTGGTGTGTCTGAATTTCAGCATGATGTCCGACCGCGTACTGTGGGGGGATGAGGCGTTTTCTGCGAATACGGCCCACAAGGATGTGGATGGCATTTTGCAGGTATTGTATTACTGGGACAATCATCCGCCACTGTATTATTACTGGCTGAAATTATTCGGGACCCTGTTCGGATATAAGGTACCGGTATTCCACCTGGCCTCTCTGGTGCCCTTCGTGATCGGGATCGTACTGGCACTGACCGTTGTGCGGAAACATTTCGGAATGCTTGCGGCAACATTTTTTGTGATGATCTCCGGTCTGGGACAGGCGTGTCTGGAGTACAATCTGGAAGTCCGCATGTATGCGCTGGCTTTCCTGTGTGTAATGGGTTGCTTCTATTGTTCCTACAGAGTCATTGCTGACGGCAGCAGGAAGACCTGGGCAGGCATGGTGCTGTGGGCACTGGCAGCAGCGTATTCTCACTATTATGCACTGGTGGCTGTAGGCATTATGATGTTTTTCACCGGAGTGGCCGTATGGATCAAATACCGTGGGAAAACATGGATAAAGGGTGTTCTGGCCATCGTAGCATTTTTCATAGGTTATGCACCCTGGCTATATTTCTTCTATGCCGGCTTGAAAAATGTCAGCAGAGGCTGGTGGATGACAGAGATCCTGGGACTGGATCAGAGTCTGGAGATTGTTATGGGCGGCAGAGGGATGAATGGTATCGTATTCCCGTTGGTGATTCTGTTTCTGGTGGTGACCCTGGCAGTGGATTCTTCTGTATTCTCTGTGGAAAAAGACGGAGTACATATGCAGAAGCCTTCTGTGAGAAACTGGTCTGACAAGACATATGCCATGGCAGTGGGAGCCTGCACAATCCTTGGAACTTTGGCATTTGCCTATTTGTTAAGTGTTGTTATGGCACCGATGCTGGCACAGAGATATCTGTATCCGTTAAGTGCGGTGGCAATCGTCATGCTGGCGGTGGGCAGCAGCCGTGTGCTGGAACTGGCTGCAGAGCTGGAGAAGAAGTCCTGGAAGGGTCTGGAGGCTGTAAGCAGAATTGTGCTGGCGGTATTGCTGGTAGTATTATTCGGCCTGGGAATTCAGAACTATCGGGAATGCTATGACAGCTATGAACAGCAGAAGGTGGAGACCGAAAAGACACTGGATCTGATCGGTACCCCCGATGAGGATGTAAATATGGTCACGAATGGTGTAAAACATCTGGGTTGGACCGTGCTGTATTATTACTATCCGGATAATGAAATCGTGAACGGAGATTACAACCAGGCGGATTCCGACAGGTTCTGGTATTTTACACCGACCGAACTTGGCACAGATGCGATCGCCGGATTGCAGCAGGATGGATATCAGGTAACCGATTACGGACTGATGCAACTGTCGCAGTATCCTTTCTATTTATATTATATTGAAGCAGTTCAGCCTGCGCCATTCGCAAAGTTGCGTTAGCACGCTTTTTCGTCACTTCGTGACTACTTTTGCTCATAGATTGGCGCTCTGCTCATAGGATGACAGAATTGACGCTTTGTGTGCGAGCACCCAATCGTCGCTTCTGTCATCCTATGGCTGAACTTTTACACTAAAATAATAAAAACATCTTGCAATTTGTGTGAACATATGCTACAATTTCACATTGTTAAGGCACTCTTGCCTGACATGGATGGATTCCCGAGTGGCCAAAGGGGACAGACTGTAAATCTGCTGCAATTTGCTTCGGTGGTTCGAATCCACCTCCATCCATTCGCACGTCGCGGTTTGTGCGTTGCGATGCGTCCGCTGGTGTGGCGGAATAGGCAGACGCAAGGGACTTAAAATCCCTCGGGGGCAACCCCGTGCCGGTTCAAGTCCGGCCACCAGCATACTTAATTAGTGAGAGGAACACGGTAGAAATGCCGTGTTTCTCTTATTTTTTATTGTGAATGATAAAAAGAAGGAATATAATTGTATACAAATAACAGTAATATATTCTCAAGACGAAGGGGTGACAGTATGCTGACAAATACAATGAAAGAGGATTTGACCCAAGGGGTAGTAGATCTTTTTTCGGATAGTATTTTGGCAATCATATTGTACGGATCTGTCGCCAGAAATGATAATACGGATGAGAGTGATATTGATATTGTAATTATCATAAAAAATGAAATGGATGATGCAACAAAGGAACAGTTCATTCATTGGTCAGCGGAATTAGATCTTCGATATGACAGAGTATTTTCTATCATTGATATTCAGGAAGAAAACATGGAGAAATGGGGAAATGTTTTGCCGTTTTATCAGAATATATAGAAGGAGGGGATAATTCTTTGGAAAGCAGAATAACAATTCCTTTTACACTTCATGGAATAGAAGAAAATCTCACCGTAGAATACACGCAAGGTACAGATCCCAGGGAAATTGGCTATGATGCCCTTCAGGGATTTCCGATAGACAAAATATGTTGCATAGGTTATCCGGTAATGCATGGTTACTTTGAACACATGAATGCGACCGGTTATCGGAGATCCTGTGGATTTATTCAATTCGTGGAAAGAATTGAAAATTATGGGGAAAACAGAGAGCTTTCCATAGATGTCAGTGATGAAAATCTGGGAAAAGGGAATCCATATTTTGCGTATGGTTATCCGGCAGAAATATTTGATGCTCCCTGTTGCAATTTGGCTGGGTGTAGACACTTGAAATGGACAGCTTATACCTATCTAGTAGATCTGCCCTCCCGCATGAATAGCAATAAACTGAAATTCTTAGGCGGATACTCCTGGGGATATGAAGAGGATGAAAACGGTCCACAGAGATTATTACCGCTAGAGATATTGACGGAAAATGACTGGGAAAAGCATGCAACGGAAAAAGGAATATCAGATATATAAAAGAACTTTTTAATTTCTCCTTTAGTTATTCTCCGCGAGTCAGTACTTCAGAAGGATTAAAATTACTTGATATAAAAACTAAATATTGTTATGATTTTTACAAACATATGTATAAAGGGGAATAAGATGGAAAATTTGAAATTATTAGTTGATGAATTAAGGCAGTTGCCGTCAGAAACGCCATGGCTTGAATTTAAACATAATAATTACGATCTCCAAATGATAGGGCAAGATATTTGTGCGCTTGCAAATGCTGCTACCTTATATGAAAATACATCAAGATTTGTCTATATCAGGAACAGGCCCTGTTGTCGAAATTTTTGATAACCGAATTGAAATAACAAATGCAGGAATACCGTTAGTAAACATTGACAGAATAATAGATAATCCACCAAAATCAAGAAATGAAAAACTAGCTTCGCTAATGAGACGATTAAAGATGTGTGAAGAGCTTGGTACAGGATGGGATAAAATTGTAATTGCCTGTGAAATTTCTCAATTACCTGCGCCGAAAATAGAATTGTTTGAGACCAGTACGAGAGTTACATTGTATTCTGAATTGCCATATACAAATATGTCCCCCGAGGATAAGCTGAGAGCGTGTTATCTGCATGCATGTATCAAACAGGTACAGGGAGAACAATTAACAAATAGTTCTTTAAGAGAACGTTTTGGCATAAAGGATTCATCAGCAGGAAGTATCTCTCGTTTGATTAAGGATGCTGTTAGGTTACAGTTGATAAAACCGCTGGATCCGAATACAGCACCTAGATATATGAAATATATTCCCTTTTGGGCATAATAACTTGCCAGCAATTTGTTGATTGTCAAAACTAAGAACGAAGTTGGTATAAGGAGAAATAAGAAACTACAATATCTAGTGGTTTGATTGAGGAAAATAAGAAAAATTAACTTGCTGGTAATTTGCTGAATGTGGATTTTTACTGCGCCGCTTATCCGCGGCGCAGCAATATCAGCATCCATACAAGGAAAATGATCAAAGCTCCCAGGCTCATATTGGAGCAGGCGATGCCGTTCCAGAAGGCGGAGGTACTCATTTTTCCGACAAGGTTCAACAGAATTTTGAAAGCAAAGGGATTGATAAGCCACATCCAGCGGGGAAGAGGGGTTTTTCCTTTTGCGATGCTCAGGATCATAGTGACCACATTCGCAAGATAAAAAGCCATAAAGATGATAAAACAGGGAATCAGGTATCCGCCCTGTTCTGCCAGAATAACAGTTAACATGCTCTCCTGACCGGTTCCGGTCTCGAGAGCTTTTTTCATTCCCGTGACGAGGTAGCAGCAGATGATATGCATAGCACCGCCGAAAGCAACGTATCCGTAGACGGAAGTTTTATACACCCATGCGAGAACGCTTGCCTTATCCTGCATCAGTTCATATAGAGCATAGAAACCAAAAGCGGTTATCGGAATGCCTGCAAAACCAAAGGAGCCGGCCAGGCCGATGCGGGTGTAGCTTATTTTTTCAGCGGCAAGGATATATTGTCCTAACGCACCGATGGCGCCGTTGGAATCTACACCCAATAACAGGAAGTCCCCGATCATGGTCAGGACGGCACCGATCATACCGTAGAGTAACAGTTTTTTGACTTTGAAATAATTTTCATTTTCCATAGGAAATACCTCCTCGAAAGTTAGCCTTGATTAACCAACACCAATATAGCATAAAATTACGGAGAAAAGCAATCTGCAAGAAGAATTGAATGATAAACTAACAAGGAGGGACTGCAATCTCACACGGCTTATTGGGCAGGCTCGGACATATGGAAGCAGACAATATCATAGAAGACTTATATCACAATCATGCCCGGAACACTGGAGGAGAAGATTCTCTTAAAATAAACCAACAGTTGGAAGACAACAGGGAGACAAGATGATATAATGAGCGCAAGAGAGCCAGAGGGAGCTTGCTCACTTTCGGCGAACGGCTCATTAGTGAACGAATATCCTGCAAAGCAGGATGTAAAGTGCGATAGCGCGGATTCGTGAGCTCATGATATAATAAAAACAGAACTATGAAAGAGAAAGGGGCGATTTTCAAAATGAATTTGTATATCAGTGATCTGCATTTCGGGCATACAAATGTGATAAGATTTGACCATCGTCCCTTTTCCGATGTGAAGGAGATGGATCATGCACTGATCCATTTGTGGAATTCCCGGGTCAATCCGGAGGATGATGTATATATTATAGGAGATTTCTGCTATAAGAGTGACCACAGTCCGGATTGGTATCTGCGCCAGCTGAGAGGGCACAAGCATCTGATCATCGGCAATCATGACAAGGTGACAGTGGATTGCCCAGAGGCGGCAAAGTATCTGGAAAGTATGGAAAAAATGCAGCATGTGACGGACGGAGACAGACAGATCTGCCTGTGTCATTACCCTCTTGCGGAGTGGTATAAGTCGAGGCATAGTTCCTGGCTGATCTACGGACATATTCATGCGGCCAGAGATGAAGTCTATGAATTTATGAAGACCCGGGAACGGGCACTCAATGCGGCAGCCTGCATCAACAATTATACCCCTGCTTCCTTCAATGAACTGATCCGCAATAATGAGTATTTTCAACAGGCAGGAAATGAGGTACCGGACAAGGGGGGAAGGAATGAATTATTATATCAGTGATCTGCATCTATTTCATGAAGCATCCATAGGATTCGATGGACGCCCGTTCCGGAATCTGGAGGAAATGCACGCAGAGATCGTAAGAAAATGGAACAGCAAAGTAACTAACGGAGATACCGTATACATTCTGGGTGATATGAGCATGCGTGGAAAGAACGAGGATCTGATCGCACTGGTGGCAATATTGAAAGGGAAAAAGATCCTGATCCGGGGCAATCATGATGATGTGTCCGATCTCAGATACCGGCAATTGTTCCAGGAAGTCTGCGATTATAGGGAGATCCGGGATTCTGTAGGCGGTAAGAGTTATGAACTGGTGCTGTGCCATTACCCTATTTTCAGCTGGAAGCATATGAGCCGCGGCACGATTCTACTCTACGGGCATACCCACAACAGCCCGGAAGATATGTATTTTCAGAAATGTCTGGAAGAAATGAAAGACAACGACTGCCGACATACCGGTGACAGTCCCGTACAGGCATATAATGTGGGCTGTATGAAGCCGTGGATGGACTATGAACCGAGAAGTCTGCAGGAAATTATAAAATAAAAAGCTTTGAAAGAAAAATCGAGCAGGGGAACCGGCTCGATTTTTTGCAACCCTAGATTTGATGAAAGATCTGAAAAAAATATGTGCTATGATGGCAGTGTAACATGAATCACAGACCATTAGGAAAGGATGAAGAAACAGATGCAGTTACGTGAAATGATAGACAAGTATCCGCAACAGTATATCGCGGTGGCCTATACGAAAAAAGGTATCGACAACCTGATCGAGACAGCTACGGTTTTGAAGGTGTATCCCACTTTGCTGGATGCCTATGATAATCTGTCGGAGATCAAAGCATACAAGAAGAGATATTCGGACTTCGACATCGTGTATGGGGACTATGAGGATTATGCATCTACAAGGCGCAAAGTTGTGATGTCAAAGACGGATGAAAGACTTACCCAGGAGGAAATCGACAAACTGCTCGCAATGATAGATCACTAAAGGAATACCGAGGATCTGCGAGCGGAGATTGCCGCAGGAAAAGAAAGGAGTGACAGGATTGCCGACCATAGATATGAATGCAACGGGGAAAAATATTTTAAGGCTTCGGATCAATGCCGGCCTGACCGTAAAACAACTGGTGGATATCTTCGGTGTCATCACACCGCAGGCGGTTTATAAGTGGCAGAATGGCGAGGCTTTACCGACCTTGGATAATCTGGTAGTGCTGTCGAAGGTATTCGGCGTTCCCATGGATGAGATCGTCGTAGTTGCATAATCTTATTCGGCGCCCTGTATTTTAGGTGCCGTTACATTAGATGAGGAAAGAGAAAATGACAATATTTGATTATCTGAAAAAGAATTGCGGAGTGGCTATATATACGGACGAATACGGGAATACCTATATGGAGACGAAGGAATGGGAGTATGAAAAAATTATTTCCGGAGCCCTAGAAATTAGCAATAAAGGAGACGATGCTTTTGTCTGGCTGATACCGGAAGAAGTTTATGAAAAGCATTCGGAAATTGAGATCGTTATTGCCGGGGATGAGTCAGTCAATCTCGTTCGAAATGTCCGCAGGCCCTATTACCGGATGCGAGGAGTACCCGTAACGAGGGAGCAGGCATTTGATATTATCCGGAGGACGGACAGATTTTTTGATTACGTGAGTGCTGTTTGCAACCATAAAGATTATATTGGATGTATGAATTTTGATAACTGGCTCATTCAGAAGAATCATTATCCCACGGGATATGGCTGGATCCATGCGGATGGAACGATTGGGACGAATGCGACTACGCAAAAATATCCCACGGTCAGGGAATTTATTGAAGAATGGTATAAATTGCTCTATGCATTTCCTTATCTGGATCTGATCATTGCGGTTACATGGTGGAACGAAGGACCCTGGGGTGACGAAACGGTATCGGAGGAGGAATTCTGTAAAGAAGTAGCTGTAGGGATCTATGTCCATGACAGGAAACTGGAGATCCTGAATCCGTCAGATACCATAGCAAAGTATACAGAATATAATAAATGCTATGGAACACCGCCTGAGAAATTCGAACGGGAGTATTACGAGAGGCATAAGATCGAACAGGTGAATCCGGCGTATTTGAGAAAGTGCATCGAAGCCTATGGGCTGGATGCGGATAAAATGTTGAAAAGGAGATAAGAAAAATGAACAATCCATTTATTGATGTATTTTGTCCACATTGTGGAGAATTTGTGAACCCAATCTATGAAGGGGACTGCCCTAATTGCGGAGAATATATAGGATCTGACGACAATGAGGAATGGGATGACGAGAGTGATAAAGACGAGGAATGGGATGATGAGGATGATGAAGACGAGGAATGGGAAGGCGAGGATGACGAAGACGAGGAATGGAATGATGAGGATGATATAGACGATGAAGAATGATATAAGAAAGTGAGATTTATGAGTTATCATGACTTAATATTTCAGAACATTGACAAAGTATATCAGGCGGGAATTGCGACGAAGATCATGCAGCACATGGCGAGGATCCGCAACAGCAGCGACGTGAATCAGGCGAGACGCTGGGTGATGGAGCTGTTGCAGAATGCCAGGGATGTTGCGTATCCGGATCAGCCGGTGAAAATCCGGATCACATTGGAGGAAGATAAGCTGACGTTTTCCCATACGGGGATGCCTTTTCGCGTGGAAAATATTCTGGCGATCATCAATCAGGTGTCTTCCAAAGTAGATGATGAGGAGACTGTGGGTCAGTTCGGAACGGGGTTCGTGACCACTTTTCAGTTGAGCGAACAGGTTCAGCTGGACGGAGTCCTGAAGGATGAGGGATTGCCCTATAAGCCTTTTTCTGTGCTGATCGACAGACGGGGGTATAAGGAAGAGGAGATCCTGCAGGGAATTGGACAGGCGATGAAGCAGATAGAAGAAGCGGATGCAGCTTTAAGCCTGGAGAATTATGACCGGGAGGAATTCCATACGACATTCCGCTATTTTTTAGAACAGCAGCGAAGCAGGGAGATTGCCCGGATCGGTATGGAGGATTTACAGGATACGATTTTCTACATATTGTTGTTTTCCCGGAAAATAGAGAGTGTGGAACTGGTGTACCGGATGCCGGATCTGCAGAAGTCTGTGATTTATACCAGAGGCGAAGAGAGACAATTGGGAGAGCGGCTGTGCATAACGGAGTTTCAACAGATCATAGACTGTGGGGAGAGCAGACAGTGTGAGCGTTATCAGATCTGCTCCATAGAGAAATACGGGATGACGCTGGCGGCCGGTTATTCGGAGGAGAGTGGCTTTCTGGAATTTTCTGAAAAGTGTGCCAGAATATTTCTGGATTTCCCACTGATCGGTTCCGAAAAGTTCTGTTTTCCTGTGGTAGTCAATTCCCTGGCATTTCATCCCAATGAACCCCGAAGCGGCATATCGCTGGTAGATCAGGTTACTTCCGTAGATGCGGAGGTGAATAAAGAGGAGATAGAAAAAGCAGTGTCACTCTATCAGGAGTTCCTGACGGAGGTACTTGCGCATCAGCTACCGGGGATCGTGCATATTATTGCAATTCCGCAGTTTGAGGCCAACCGGGAATGGTCGGAATACTGGGTGAAGTGTCACATTTACAGGAAGTTATATTCTTGTATTTCCAAATTACCATTGTTGGAGACTGCTGGCGGTAAACGACCGTTGGCACATCCTCTGGTATATCTTCTGCGGGGAGATACCCCGAAAGAAATCGAAGGCTTGAGGGAGCTTCTGAAACTCGTCAGAAATATTTACTATGCTTTGGGGACAGAGGACTGGTATGGGGCTTTTTCGGGATACGAACCGCAAGAGGACAAGATATTTTCTCTGGAAAAACTGCTGGGAAATGCAGAAGTTTTTTTACAGAGGAGATTTTGTTCCGATAGTGAGGATCCCTGTTTCGAGGTTGAATGGTGCAGAGAGATCTATTTACTGGCAATGCAAAACGAGAGACTTCGCACTATGGTGAATGTAGGAGAAGTGGCTATTTTTCCCAATCAGAAGTTACAGAATGGGAGAGTGTGGCACCTGCGGACGATACAGGAGATTCGTCTGGATCCGGGGATTCCGGAAGAACTCAAGGATGTAACGGAAGTGCTGGATACCCTGCCGCCACGGGAAGAGGGAACGGATATGGAGAGGTGTTCCTTGCGCAGTGTTTTGCTGCATAAGGATTTCAGGACAGAGGGCGTAACCGGAATCCCGGAGTATGAGTGGAGCCGTCTGGCGAATTACCTGACCACCAAGACGAATGAGAATTTTGCGGTGCGCGATTTTTTTATAAAACGGTCAGAGTACAGGGATCGTTTGAAAAAGGCGTGGCTGCAAATGGCGGCCTGTGGGCCGGACCGCGAGATGTACGATCTGATCCGGGCGTTTTACCGGCAGGAGACCGTAGCCGACTACGCGTGCGAAGAAAAAGCTGTCGAGAAACTGGGAGAGGGCACATGGTTCCAGTCTTACCATGGTCTGTTGCAGAACTGTATCCGTGAGATCACGAAATATACGGAGGTACAGGACTTTGGACAGCAGGTTCTGGGTAGTGAGACAGATGTGTATGAATGGCTGAATCTGTTTTACAAAAAATGGCTTCGCTACCAGTACCGGAATGAAGATAACGGCCTTGCCATTTACCCAAATCAGGAAGGAAAATTTGTACCCTTATACAGCCTGAAACAGGATGGCATCAAAGAGAAAACGTTAAAAGAAATTGCGTATGCTTTAAGAGGATTATCGGAACAGTGTAATTTTTACCGAAAACTTCTGCACAAAGAGATCTGCGATGAAACGGTTACTGCTGTGGTATGCAGTGACCGGGAAGTGGCAATGGAGATCAATAACGTGGTAACGCAGCTTCTGGCGAGGCAGAACCTTTCCGATGCGGAAATGGAGTATCAGGAGGCGTGTTCCATGCTGCTTACATGGATCCAGGAACACCCTGCGGAGGCGAGGGAATATTTTCCTGCATTCAGCAAGGAAGAGGACCAGATGAAACTTCTGACACCCCGGGCGGCAGTACGGATCCAGCAAAAGGCCAACCGGTTAGAGAAAATCATGAATTTACTGGATTGTGGCAGGGAAGAGGATCCGGAGGAATTGATACAGAAGCTTCTGGAACGACAGGAAATGCTGGAGTGTACCCTGAAGAAAACAAATTTTGAGACAGGACAGTCAAAAGATTTTGTGGAAGAAGAAAGCGGAGTTACACTGGAGGAAGCCTTTTTGAAGGAAATGGGCTGGCTGGATCTGGAGGAAGATACACTTCGACAGAAATGCATAGAGATCGGTATACTGGGAGAAAAATATGTCCTGACCTGCGTAAAAAATTATTATAGAAAGCAGGGGCTGACCGTCAGCGAGGATACGGACAGCAGGATCCTGTTGCAGGGTGGAAATGGCAGTGAGGCAAGAACCGTGCGGCTGGAATACCCGGACAATGCCACGTATCATCAGGCCGGATGGGATATCCGGGTGACAGACAGCACGATAAATGTGACGACGCAGGAATATATCGAGATCAAGACGCATACCCGGAAAAGCTATGTACGAAAACAGATCCGACTGAGCAACGAACAGATGAAGAAAGCCATACGGGAAGGAGCACATTATCATGTACTGGTAGCTGTCTATGATTATTCCCGGAAAGAAGGGCAGGAGATCATTCCCTACACTGGCTTTCTGGAAAATGTGGCAGACGGAAAATTAAAAAATGATGGAGACGGATATTATTTTCATGCCTGAAATCGAGTAGGCTGGCTCCGGCTTGATTTGTATACTTTGTACACCATCTCGCTTAAAAGCTCGATGATGTACATTCGCCAAATACAGATTCTTGTGCAAGCACAAATCTGTACTTGGCTCATCGTATACACAGAAAAAACAGCAGATCCCGCCAGATCTGCTGCTTTTTCTGTGTATATGAGCGTGAAAAACACACTTCTATCATAAAATAAAGGATACTTCGTTACTTAGAACTTCTCAGCAAAGCTCTTGTAATACTCGTCAAAAAACTCGTTAACCTTTTCCATAATCTTCTTCATAATAGTCACCCTTAACCTTTCTAAAACAAGTTGAGTTGTTACGTTTAAGGGGTCTGGCGCCTGACTTCCTTTTGATGATTATAATTTATCATATTGCACTTATAATGTGAAATACATATAATAGAAGTATAATAATACTTATAAGATATAATGAGCGCAAGAGAGCCAACATGCTTGCATGATTGGCGAACGGCGAATTTGATCATGATAGTTGCGAAGCAACGTCAAGTACCGAAGGTGCGAATCATGATATAATAAAGCAAAATCACTTGCTTGCAAGTGTGATTTTGCGAATTGCATTGAGTGAGCTATGCTCACGATATAATAAAAAGAAAAACACAACCTATCGGACAAAGAGAATAATTATGTTGGATTTTTTGGAAAAAAACATGGAAGGAGGGCGCCGGAAAGATGGAATTGCGCCATATCCGATATTTTAAGGCCGTAGCGGAAGAGAAAAGTTTTACCCGGGCGGCGGAACAGCTGGCCATTGCCCAGCCGCCTCTGAGCCGTCAGATTCAGGATCTGGAAGCGGAACTGGGTACGACATTGTTCCTTCGGACGCCCCATAAAGTATCCCTGACAGAAGAGGGAGAGCTTTTTCTGCAATATGCCAATCAGATCCTGGATCTGGTGAACCGGTCGGAAGAGGATGTCAGAGAGCGGAAGGAAGGCTTGCAGGGTACGTTGTACATTGCTTCGGTAGAGGGCTGTGGCCCTCGCCTTTTTGCGGAATGGATCGCTGGATTTCAGCAGAGACATCCTCATGTACAGTACAATCTGTGGAACGGCAACACAGATGATGTGAATAACCGCGTAACGAAGGGATTGTGTGAGATTGCCATGATCACGGCCCCTTATAACACAGAGGAATTCCACGTGTTGCCGGTGTATGAAGAACCCTGGGTGGCAGTGATCCCCAAGGGACATGCATTGTATTCCTGGGAAAATGATCCGGTGAAGCCCTCGGAGTTGTTGCCCTATGATCTGTTGATTCCCTCCAGAGAATCCAGAAAAGGTGAAATCGATAAATGGTTCGATGGCACAGGGCATGCTCCGGTGATCCGGGGAAGGATCGCACATATGATGAATGCCTACGAACTGAGCCTCCACGGCGTCGGCATCTCGATCTATCCGGCATCGATTTCCTCCCTGATCCGAGACAAGGACGTCTGCGTGCGGCCGGTGGAGCATCCGAATGCCCATGCGGATTATGCTTTGATCTGGAATAAAAATCATACCCTGTCCCATGTGGCGGAAGAGTTTATCAAATATGTAGAGAGCATTGAGGAACGTAACAGCGTGGAATAGAGGATCCGTGGAAGGAGTCCGGGCGCTGAGCAACGGCAGGCATAAACACAATACACAACCATACACATAAGAAACAAGGGAGAACAGGCATGAACATTACAGTATATCTGGGAGCAAATGAAGGAAAAGATCCGTCATTGAAAACGGCGGTGCGGGAACTCGGCACCTGGATCGGAGAGAGCGGCAGCCGCCTGATCTACGGAGGCTCCAAGTCAGGACTCATGGGAGAACTGGCAGAGAGCGTACTGCAGGCAGGCGGAGAAGTCATCGGCGTGGAGCCACAGTTTTTCATTGATATGGAATACCAGTATGATGAGATCACGGAGCTGATCGTCACGAAGGATATGACAGAACGGAAGATGAAGATGATCGAACTGGGGGATGTATTTATTGCCTTTCCGGGAGGAACCGGCACGCTGGAAGAGATCGCAGAGGTGATGTCCAAGGTGTCTCTGAAGCATTTGACTGCGCCCTGTATCCTCTATAATCTCAATGATTATTATGACGGATTACAGACATTGCTGCGGCATATGACAGAGATGGGGCTGTCCTCCCCAGAGAGACAGGAAGGAATCTATTTTGCAAAGGATCTGTCTGAAATCCGTGAGATTATAAAAAATCAGCGGAGCAATGTAACGATCGCTCCGCCGGAGAATACACAAGGTATGGGAAATCACTTAGGTTAACAGGTCGAAGCCCATTACTACCAGACCCAGGATCACGAGAATCACACCGGTGACACGGTTCAGAGTCTTGGGTGTGGCCTTGTTGGCGAACAGTGCGGCAATCCGGGCCCAGATCAGGGTAAAGATGACGCACAGGATCCATACGGTCCAGTCGGGCATGCCCCCGATGGCAAAATGGGAAACTGCACCGGTCAGAGCGGTAAAAGCCATAATAAAGACGCTGGTTCCCACAGCAGTTTTCAGCTCATAGCCCAGAACAGAAGTCAGGATCAACAGCATCATCATGCCGCCGCCGGCACCGACGAAACCGCAGATAAAGCCGATCAGCATACCGCATACCAGAGACTGAATGGCTCTTTTTTTCGCGGAGACGCCCTGCATGGCTTCTTTGGTGGTCATTACGGGCCGGACGATGAATTTGATACCTAACAGGAAAGTCATGAACACGGAGAAATTCCCCATGGTAGCGGAAGGCACCAGGCTGGATACGTAGCTGCCTACGACGGTGAATACCAGCACACTTCCCATCATGATCAGGCCGTTTTTGACATCAATATTTTTATTTTTCGCATAGGTATAAGCGGATACGGCACTGGCCAGAACGTCCGAGGACAGCGCAATGCCGACGGCCAGATACGGATCCATGCCGAGGAAAGTGATCAGCATGGGACTGATGACGGCAGCAGCGCTCATTCCGGCAAATCCGGTGCCCAGGCCGGCTCCCATGCCGGCGAAAAAAGTGACAAGAATCGTGATTAAAATCTGCATTTATTTATCTCCTTTCAGGATATTGTCCATATTTTCTTCCATGACATGAAGCATGTGGAAAAAGATCTCTTTGCTTGTCTCATCGGTGCCATCTAGCAGAGTATCTTTGAAAATGCTCTGTATCATGCGGCCTTTTTCGATGACATCCTGTGCTTTCTCCGTGCAGAACAGCAGAGTCTTCCGACGGTCATCCGGAGCCTCTCTGCGTTCCAGGTACCCCTCGCACACCAGCTTGTCCACATTGACGGACACCAGATTCGCCTTGATCCGGCGGATCTCCACGACATCACTGGCAGTGTGGTATTCCGGATTATTGCCGAAGAACATGAGAATATCAAAAGCTGTCTGTGGCAGCTTTAACTGCTGGCACAGAGGTTTGCACATGGCGTTGTAAGCCAGATTGAATTTTTGTACGAATTCGATATCAGTATTCATCCGAAGGCCTCCTTACTTAGTATTATACAAAGTGTAATTACTGAAATTACAAAAGTGAATATTTCAAATTTGAAATAATTGCTATATTGCATAGTATTACAGATAGTTTTCGAAGTCAATCATAAGATATTTTATTTCATAAAAAATTTATATTAATTATCCTATCGTAAACATCATTTTGGTATGTTATAATTTATTTGATGCAAGGGTGCATTCAGAGACTGTGGGCATACAGAAGAAAGTGTCGGGAGGAGACATGAGTATCAATACATATGATGAACAGAAATTCTGGGAGGAAATGGATATCCTGTTCCCGGATATTGTAAAAGCCATTACTTCTCTGGCGAAAAAGTCCTACATATCCATAACCAATCTGCGGAACGGCGTGACATGGTGGTCCGAGAAGACGATGGAATATTTTGGTATGCAGGAGAACTATACCATCCGCGGACAAGAAAAATCAAAAAGATCGATTCATCCGGATGATCTGGAGGATTTCCGGAGGGGATTCCAGGAGAGAGTTGCCGGGAAAAATATGGACGAGCCCTGGGAGTACCGGGTGCGTGACGGAAGCACCTACAACCGGATCAGCGCCAGGGCGAAAATGCTGAATGATAAGGATGGAAAGCCTTTTGTGATCGTAATACGATATAACAACTACGGTATTTCCGACGAGGTGGACGCGACCACCGGATTGCATACGGAACCTGCGCTGGACCGGGAGATCAGGGAATTCCTGGAGGAAAGCGGACAGGGGACTCTGCTGAAGATCGGACTGGATCAGTTCAGTCATATCAATGTTATGTACGGTGCTGCTTTTTCGGATAAGATTCTGAACTGTGCGGCACAGGAGCTGCTCCGCCTGTTAAAGGGAAAGGGATATGTATACCGGCTCTCCGGTGCGAAATTTGTAATCAGCTTTAAAAATGTATCCAAAGAGGAACTGCAGAAGATATACGATGAGATCGTAGAAGCGTTTGAAAATACAGAGGTAGAGGGGAAAAAGATCCCTCTGAAGGTATCTGCCGGCGCAATATTTATGGAACCTTATATGAAGGAGACAAATGCGGTCCGCAGCCGTCTGACCTACGCGTTGAACCATTCCCGGCTTGAGCATCACGGAGAGCTGGTGATTTTTAATGATGAGGTCTGTGGCAGTGACGAGAACCAGTTTGAACTGATCGGTGTGATCCATCAGTGTGCTACGCATAACTTTGAAGGCTTTCGGATGTTCTATCAGCCGATTGCCGATACGAAGACCGGCAAGATCCGGGGAATGGAAGCGCTGCTCCGTTGGGAACTGGAGCCTTACGGAATGGTGTCCCCCGGTGTGTTCATGGAATGGCTGGAACAGGACCCCTGTATTTTTGATCTGGGGAACTGGATCCTGCGGACAGCACTTACGGATGTACAGAAGCTGCGCAAGGAGACGGAAGGCTTTTTCGTCAATGTCAATGTGGCGGCGGCACAGCTGGAGCGCAGAGAGTTCCGCAGTGCTGTCATGAATATTTTAAAAGAGACCGGTGCGAAGCCGGAGGAGCTTTGCCTCGAATTGACAGAACGATGCAGAGATCTGGATATTCATTTCCTGCGCGGAGAGGAAGAATTTTTCCATTCCCAGGGGATCAAGATCGCACTGGATGACTTCGGAACAGGCAACAGTTCCTTAAGTCTGGCGCTGGAGCTGCCTTTTGACGAACTGAAGGTAGATATGAGTTTCATCCGTGATATTAAGCAAAAACCTCAGAATCAGGCCATGGTGCAGTCTATCGTGGATTATGCCAGGAGGACAAACACCGAAACCTGTATTGAGGGTATTGAGGATAAGGAAGTCAGCGACTATATCGAGAAATTTGGATCTACCTGGCAGCAGGGATATTACTATTCCAAACCGGTACCCATCGAACAGTTTGAGGAAGTGCTGCGCGAGAAAGCAACCGAAAAAGAATAAGTAGTTATTCTCGAAGGGCATTGGGTGCTACACCGTATTTTTTCTTAAATGCACGGCGGAAGCTGGTCAGATTGTTGTAACCGACCGCCACGTATAAATCTGTTATTTTAATATTCGTTGTTTCCAGCAGATGTTTTGCCTGCGTCATGCGGACCTGTTCCAGATACGTAGAGAAGTTTACCCCTACTGTTTTTTTGAAAAGGAAGGAAAAGTAACTCTCGGAGATGTGGAACAGGTCCGATATTCTGCTTAAACATAAGGATGGATCCCCATAATTCTCATCAATATAAGCCTGAATGCGCACAATCAGCTGGTTGTCGTTTTCCGGTTGCTTGTTTTTTTCACATAATTCCAGAGCAATCTGCTCGTAATTTTTCAGGGTAGAATCTTCGGACAGACCGGCTAAGCTTGAGTCATCATAGGAAATGTCGTTATCCCTGATTACTTTCAATAACGTAATTTCTATATTTTCTAAAAGCCATTTCACTTGTCTGGAATTAAGTTTTCGTTTCTTAAAATTTTCGTCCTTTATAAAATTAAAAATTGTTTTTGTCTGTTTGAAGTTACCGGATTTTACAAAATTATATAGCTGATCCGCAACCTCATTAGGATAAAAGAAGGAATCCTGAAATTCCAAAATCTCACGATACAGACACAGGTACACTGGGCTGGAGATACGTTTTACAGCCTCTTTGGATTGGCGATACGATTTCCAGACGGAGGAGATGGTGTCGGTTGTACAGCCTAATCCACCATAAATCCAGATATTGTATTCTTGCAATAGTGTAGTATGAACATGTGAAAATAAATCTTCGACCTTGTCCAGTTCTTCCCTGTCATATAATAAAATAGTATAAACACTATTTCGGGAACCCTGCATGATATAGGAATGTATAAAATAACTGGAAAGGATATCGGAAATAACATTCGCATAATCAGGGGAGAGGATGTTGATCATTCCCTGAGGGTCATTATTTAGCTCCAAAGTATCCAGGTAGACATTACAGTATAAGATAGCAAAGGAATTGGCATTAGCGGAAATGGAAAGATAATTTTGGGCATACGCAGCTTCTTCCTCACTCAGAATCGTACCATGAATCAATTGATCAAAATAATAATTGCGGAGGGTGATCTTTTGGGACTCATTTAACCGCATGAGCTCTTCGTGGTTGAAATTCACTTCCCGCAGGCGATATTCCATTGCTTCATAGGGTTTATAATTGGCCTTGGACAACAGAACAATAATCAAAAAGCTTCCTACGACACCGAGAAAGATAACGAATAGAGACAGTAACTGCAGTCCGTTTCCCGGTGCTTTCAGGTAGGACGTGGGAACAATCAGATAATAGTTCAGATTCGGTGTCTGTGCGGAGGTATAGAGTACTGTGACGAGAGCACCCTGAAATACTGTGCTGGAATATCCCCGTTCGGAATAATCCAACGAGGAAAGCAGAGAAACATCTATTTTTTTTAACAGCGCTTCATTGTTACTGAAAGTAAGCATAGTGTCACTGCTGCTATCCTGGATGATGAGACAGCCATTCTTCATCAGATCGACAGAATCCACCATTTGCTGCATATAATCAGCATTCAGCTCAAAAATGATGTCAGCATTGATATTTTTGAAGGTATAATTCTGCAGAGAGACAGCATAACAATAGTTTTTTCTGTGTGGTGTATATTCGGTCGCAAAATGGTCAAGAGAAAGAAAATGGTTATAATTGTCTGAGGATTCCAGAGTCTCCTTCCATTCCTCATATTTTGAGGGATCCAGCATTTGATTGTTTTTATAAAAGGAATAGAGATTCTCAAAATCATTATAGCTGATTATGTAGTCTGTATGACGCAGATGGATATAATAGGTCTGAATTGGCTGGAGTGAATAGTCAGAATACATATCTACCAGAGCCTGTTTGGTAATATAGGCATTATAATAAAACGCCCGTTCCCCCTGATCGGCTTCCGCCAGGCGGGAAAGGCTGGAATTATTTGCCATTCGCTTGGAAATCAGATAAATATTCGCATAGCAGTTGCTGTATTGCTCGGATACATTTTTAAGAGAAAGCATATTTTCATTCAATAGTTCCTGCTTTGCATTATGCGAAAGAATAAAATGGAAAACAATTCCCAGAATGAGCACAATGACCAAGAGCAGACTGTAGGATGTTATCAATTTTATGAAGTATTTATTTTTTCTGGAATTCATAACAAAAACCCTCCTGAGAGATATTATTATAGTATCATAATAGGTGAAAAAGGCAATGAAATGGAATGTAATAAAATAAAATGTGTATCATTGACATAAAAAATGAGCCCCTAATAACATAAAATATATACACTAAAACTTGAAATATGTGACTTTAAATTGTGCATAATGACAGATATAATGAAGGCACATTGATACTTCCGGCGCCGAAGTGACAATAATGAACAAATTGAACAGCAAAAAACAAAACTAAGAAACAAGAAACAACAGAGAAGATAACAGAATATGGACGGAGGTTATTTATGGTAAAGAAAAAGTTATTATCAGTCGCACTGGTTGCGGTTACCGTATGTTCCATGATATTTACAGGGTGTGGGAGCTCTGCGGAAAATACGGGAAATGATACAGGAAAGACAGATAGCGATGCACAGGCAGGAAATACTGCCGGGGATGTTGCAGATGTTGCAGATGATGTAGAGAAACCGGAAAAGATTACGATTATGGTAGACGGAACTTTCCAGGCGACATTGGCAGACGGTCAGGAAGAATGGGTCAATAAATGGGAAGAACTGACAGGAATCGAACTGGAAGTCATCCAACCGGATCACAATGCCTACTATGATGTGTTGGGACAGACCTTTGCCAGCGGACCGGAGAACTGGCCAGATGTCGTTATCCTTGGATCTTCCTATTATTCCGGATATGCGGGAGAGGGAGCTCTCTGGGATATGACGGATGCCTGGAACAATTCAGAGCTGAAGAAGAATCCCAACACGGATGTGAGTGTCGTAGAAGGCAATATGTTGGATGGACATCTGTACGGACTGGCACTTGGCGGAGGTGGCGGATGTATGACTTTCCTCAGAAAACAGTGGCTGGATAACTGTGGACTGGACATTCCGACGACGTATGAAGAGTATCTGGAAATGTTGGATGCTTTCAGCAACGGTGATCCGGATGGAGACGGTATCAATGGAAATACCATTGGTGTATCCGCAGCCGGATTTGTAGGAAATGAAGCTCCTTATACCAATTATCTGCCGGAATTCTATCAGGATGCATATCCTTCTTTCTATCAGGGAGAGGATGGCGTATGGAGAGATGGATTTACCGAGGATTCCATGAAGGAAGCGATCAAGAGATTACAGGATGCTTACAACAAGGGTTATATCGATAAGGAATCTCTGACGAATGCGACCAGCAACTGCCGTACCAAATTCATGGAAGGGGAGTTCGGAGCATTTACTTACTGGGCAGGCGGATGGTCTGATCAGCTGTCGGATGGACTGGCTGCGAATGGACAGGACAGCGAACTGGTATTTATGCCGCCTATCGCAGAGGTTGGAAAATACTGGCAGAGATGTGCACCGGTGTATGCGATTACTTCTTCCTGTAAGAATCCGGAAGGCGTATTCAAATATTTTCTGGAAAGCATTTTTGATGATGGAGACATGGAAACATTGTGGATCTATGGAGTAGAAGGCGTTCATTGGTCCAGACAGGCAGAAACAGTATGTGGCAATACGTATCAGGATGGAGAGTTCCATATGATGGAGATGCGTTCCCAGCCCGGAGTACAGTATACGACCATCATTATGGGAGATACCAATATCTGTCCGTTGACCGAGAGACTGGTTCCCGTAAAGAAATATACAGAGGAATCGATGGAAATCTTTAATGCCAATAACAAGACGGCACCTTTGCCGGTAACAACAGATATGATGAGCCAGTATAACGGCGATCTGACCAGCCTGAAGAACTCTATTATTGCGGACTGCGTGGTACAGGGTGTTTCTGTGGAAGAGGGATACAAGCGGTTTGAACAGGAAGGCGGAGCCGAATGGTCTCAGGCAATCGTAGATTCCCTGAATAATAAATAAAAAGGCGACAGCATGGGAGGTTATGGTATGGCAGCTAAAATGAGAGAACTGACGGAACAGAATATGCAGGAATTTGTAAAAGAAGTGGAAAAAAGAAAAATTCCTTTACACAGTGTGCTGATCGCACAACATGGGAACCTATTGTTTGAAAAATATTATGCACCCTATTGCCGTAATAAGTTGCAGAGAATGTTTTCTGTGACTAAAAGTTTTACTTCACTGGCAATCGGATTGCTGGAGCAGGAAGGGAAAATTTCCCTGCAGGATCCTATCTGTGATTATTTCCCGGAATATCTGCCCGGGAGAGTGCATCCTTGGCTGGCAGAGATGACGATAGAAAATATGTTGAAAATGCAGACATGTTACAATATGACAACTTATAACAAGACCAGCACAACGGAAAACTGGGTGAGGAGCTTTTTCCAGACAGAACCCACCCACAGACCCGGAACTCTCTTTATGTATGATACCTCATCCTCCCATGTGCTCTGTGCGCTGGTAGAAAAACTGACCGGTGAAAAGATGCTGGATTACCTGAAAGAAAAGTTGCTGCGCCAGAATGGCTTCAGCGAGGAGTCTTATATCATAGAGGATCCCTTTGGAACCTCTATGGGAGGGAGTGGCCTGATGGCTACTCCCGAGGATCTGCTGCGTACCGGCTGTATGCTGTTAAAGCAGGAAAAGGGATCCTATGCAGCGAGAGCGACAGAACCGAGAACGGCAACACAGCTTGATGGCGATGATCGCTGGTATGGATATCAGTTCTGGATCCCGATGGAGGGGACTTTTGCAATGCTGGGGCTGGGCGGTCAGATAATGCTGGCAGTTCCGGAAATGGATCTCGTCGTTGTAACGACAGCAGATACACAGGGTATGGGCGGAGCCGAGCAGATGATACTTGCCGCAGTGAGAGAAGTGCTGCTGAAGGATTGTTTCCCGGAAAACGATGTGGAGAAAACAACGTTGCCTGTGCTGCGTACGGTATTTGAAGGAAAACCTTGTGCAGATTTCGGGAAAAAATATCCGCTGCTCCGAAATAAGTATGGATTTACATGGTGTGGTGTGACTTTTTCCGATGCGGATCAAAAAGGAGTACTCTCGTATGAAATAGAAGGAAGAGAATGTCAGCTTCCCTTTGGAATCGGACATCTGGAAGAGGGAGAGTTCCCTATATACAAGGAGAAATGTGCTTCATCCGGAGCCTGGATGGATCAAAATACGCTGTTTATCTTCTGCTGGCTGATCGGAGAAAGTGTTGCATCCATCCGCATCCGTCTCTATTTCTCAGAGGATGGACTGACCATACATATGAATAAAACAGAAGAGACAAAGTACAACGAATATATGGGATTTTTGAATAGCTGATATAGAGTAGCCGGAACGGAGGGTAAACGTTGTGAAAGAGAAAGGAAAAACTTTGCCTAAGAGGACACCTGGGGGAACCGCGTTCAAGCACGCCCGTGCATATCGGGGAGTCTATCTGATGGCGACACCGGTATTGGTGGCAGCATTGATATTTTATTATCTTCCTATGTTTGGTATCCGTTATGCCTTTTTTACATATAAAGGAATCAATGATCCGATCTTTGTAGGAATGAAGCATTTTGTAAAAATGTTCAGTATGCCGGGGTTTTGGAAGGCGTTCAGCAATACGCTGGTGCTGAGTATTACAAAGCTGATTTTGAATACCGGTGCGGCAGTTATTATTTCGGTATTATTGAATGAATTGATTTTTTTAAAGTTGAAAAAGGTATTTCAGACAATTGTATACATTCCGCATTTTATGTCCTGGGTAGTGGCAGCATCCATATTTTCCATGATCCTGTCTCCGACATCTGCGGGATTGGTCAATGATGTCCTGATGAAATTACACTTGATCACGGATAATATATATTTCCTCGGAGACCAGAAATGGTGGAGATTTTCGTATTACATAATTAATGTCTGGAAAGATACAGGCTGGGGAACGATTATTTTCATGGCAACGCTGGCGGGAATCAGTCCGGAATTGTATGAAGCAGCGTCGATGGATGGGGCAAACCGTTTCCAGAAGATGATCTATATTACCCTGCCTGCGTTGAATAATACAATCGTGACGGTACTTGTATTGAATCTGGCGAAAGTTATGAATTTGTTTGAGTCAGTTTTCGTATTACAGAATGATGCCGTTATCAAGGTATCGGATGTATTGCAGACTTATATCTATACGCAGACATTTAACTCCGGTGCAATTCCGGATTATGGGTATACGACAGCGGTCGGTATGTTTTCCTCTATTATAAGCTGTATTCTGGTACTGGTATGTAACAGGGTAAGCCATAAGACGAGAGGAAGAGGTATTGTATGATGAAAAAGAAAGTGAAAATTTTTGATATCGTATTGATCGTAATATTTACAGTATTTTCGCTGGTGATGATCATCCCGGTATATAAAGTACTGGTGGACTCTTTTGATCTGAAGACGGCTTATGGCATGAAGTTGTTTCCTGAGCAGTTCGGGTTCGCAGGGTATAAATCAATTTTTACCAATCCGACGATGCTCAGACCATTCCTGATTTCCTGTTACACAACGGTTATGGGAACGATCATGGGATTGCTGATCTCAGTACTTGGGGCGTATGTGCTGATTCAGTGGAAGATGCCGGGGCGGGCATTTATTGCCAATGTGCTGTTGTTTACCATGATATTTAACGGAGGTATGATCCCGACTTATCTGGTTATGAAGGATTTCCATCTGACAAATAATCTGTGGGGGGTAATTCTGCTGCCTGCCATAAATGTCTACAATCTGGTGTTGATGAAGAATTTCTTTGAAGGAATTCCTGTGAGCCTGATGGAATCGGCAGAGATTGATGGCTGTTCACATTTCCGGATCTTGTACAAGATTGTATTACCGCTGTCGAAAGCAGCACTTGCATCTATCGGACTTATGTATGCGGTAGGATATTGGAACGATTACACCAATTATAAGCTGTATATCACGAATTCAAATCTGTATAACTTCCAGATGAAGCTGCGTGCATTGATCATGGGAAGTGATCTGCCGTCAGCGATAGAAGGAGCTACAGAAAATACAGTAAAAAATGCATCAGTTATCGTAGCAATCCTGCCGTTTATGATCATTTATCCATTCTGCCAGAAATATTTTGTACAGGGTGTAAATATCGGAGCAGTAAAGGAATAATAAAGAAAACAAAAATGACACCAGCATATAATTGCCAGGTGTCATTTTTTATGAAAGAAAATCTCAAGAAAATCTTAAGAATTTTCGGTGGACAAACATAGGACTTTAGGGATACAATGTATTCTAGAGTGTCGGTCGAGAGACCGGATAGAACAAACAGATGAAAGGAAGCATTCATGAAAAAGAAAGTACTTGCAGCAATTTTAATTGCAGTAGGCGTTCTGACCGGCTGTGGAAACAGTGAGCCTATTTCTTCTCCGATCCAGACCGTAGAAGCAGAGCCTATTGCTACCGATACAAAAGAGGTAGAGCAGCCTTCCGCAACTGAGTCTCCCGCAGATGAAGTTGCACCGGAGCACTCTTATCGCAGCGAACTTACCAACGAGTGGATCGATGAGGATCTGAAGGATCAGCGTCCCATCGCGGTAATGGTAGATAACGAGAGAACCGCACTGCCTCATTTTGGCACCGCAGATGCAGATGTTGTATATGAGATCATGAACAGTACTCTGAACGACAGAATTACCCGTTTTATGGTAGTTGTAAAGGACTGGGAGAAGATCGAGCAGCTGGGTAGTATTCGTAGTGCGCGTCCTACCAACTTTATGTTGGCAGCAGAGTGGAACGCAGTTCTCTGTCATGATGGCGGCCCTTACTTCATCAATGACTGGGTAGCAAAAGATTATTCCGCTAACTTCAGTGGTGGTTTCGCCCGTTTCAACAATGGTAAGGCAACTGAGTTTACCGAGTATATTACTTATGATACCTATACCAACAGCCAGAAGGGCAAGACCTATGACGGTCTGAAGCAGCGTTTTGCAAATTCCAAGTATACCACTACTTACAATGATTACTATCAGGGACCTCACTTCAAATTTGCAGACGGAGAAGTTACCTTTGATGATAGAAGTGATGCTATCAGCGCTACTACCATTGCGCTTCCTTTCAAGCACAACGGTTCTACTCTGAAGTACAACGAAGAGACCGGAACCTATGATTACTATGAGTATGGTTCTGCACACAAGGATGCTGACAGCAATGCACAGCTCACTTTCGAGAACGTTATTCTGCAGGATACCACTTTTGCAGAACTGGGTGAAGGCTACCTGATCTACAATGCCATCGACTCCGGACGCTCCGGTTACTACATTACTCAGGGTAAGGCTATCGAAGTTACCTGGACCAAGTCTTCCGAGAATGCTATCACACATTACTATGATGCGAAGACCGGTGAGGAGATCCAGATCAATACCGGTAAGACCTATATCTCTCTGATCCCCAGCGATGGTTGGAGCAGCCTTGTAATCAAATAAGTCTGATCCTGACCGCAGAATTAAGAATAAGATCCCTTCCGCAGGCAGATGCCGTGGGAGGGATTTTTTGCGTATACGATGAGCCAAGTACTGATTTGTGCCTGCACAAGAATCTGCATTGCCGTCTGGCGATGCGCCTTTCCATGATGTAAATAAAAAAGATAATAAAAAAGTGTTTTAATACATATAACCCTAAAATCTCCGTGGAAACCACTGAAAAATTGACGTATAATACGACTTAGATTTGGAAAGACATAGATAAGAACAACTTAGGAGTGATGGCGATGAAAACGGCTAAAAAATATAATCCGGATCTGATATTGCACGGAAATCTGATCAGAGCGATCCTGTCTCTGGCAATTCCCGTAGTGATCAACAGCTTTTTGCAGACAATGTATAACCTGACGGATACTTATTGGCTGGGGAAGATCGGCACGGAGCAACTGGCGGCGATCAATCTTGTGACACCGATGCAGAATATTATTACGAATTTCGGCAGCGGCATCACTGTGGCCGGTGCAGTCCTCATTGCGCAGTATATCGGCGCTGGGGAAAAAGAGGATGCCAGATCCATGGCAAACCAGATTTTCGCCTGTGCCATGGGATTTGCGGTGGTCTGTGCTACGCTCTGTTTTCTGGGGACACCGGCGATTGTGAACTGGCTGGGAGCAGACGGAGGAACTGCGTATTATGCAAGAGTCTACCTGCGTGTAGTCATCTGGGATATGCCATTCTTATATATGGTCAACATTTTTTCCGCAGTACATCAGGCACAGGGAGATACGGTACGCCCTATGTTTCTGAATCTGGGTGGCATCACGCTGAATCTGTTCCTGGATCCGTTTTTCATGATCATTCTGAATCTGGGGACTGCAGGAGCGGCACTGGCAACATTGTTGGCAAAAGCGATTCCGGCCATAGTGGCTTTTGGACTTCTGTGCAGACAGGAAAATGATATCTGCCTGAACCGGAAATACATGCGTTTACAAAAGGAAAAACTGGGAATGATCCTTAAGATCGGTCTGCCTACCGCTATCGGCGGAAGTACCATGCAGCTGGGATTTCTGCTGATGAGTAAAAACGTGTTTGTCTACGGGACGGAAGCCATGGCGGCTTATGGCATCGGCAACAAAGTGAATGGACTGATCACGCTGCCCTCCAATGCCATCGGCTCGGCAACGGCCACCATCGTGGGGCAGAACATGGGAGCAAAGCAGTCGGACCGTGCAGAGAAGGGGTATCGTTTTTCCATGTGGATATCGGTTGTATTTTTGTTCATAGGTGGTATGATTTTATCAAGAGATATGATCTCCACGGCTATTGTCAGGATCTTCTCTAAGGATGCGGAAGTCGTGGGCATGGCAGCGGACTTTTTAAGTGTTATGGCATTCTGGTGCTTTACCAATGGCATATACAATACGACCTCCGGTTTGTTCCAGGGAACCGGCCATACGGAGGTGACCATGGCCATCGATGTGACCAGATTGTGGGTATTCCGTTTCCTGACACTGTGGTTCTGCGAGAGCGTCCTGCATATGGGCGTGCGCAGTGTCTGGTATTCCGTGGTGATCAGTAATGGCATTTCTGCGTTGATCCTGTATGTTTTGTACCGCGGTGGCATCTGGAAGAAGACCAGGATCAAGGTGGGAAAAGAGGAAGCCACTTAAGGAGTACTATGGAGAATAAGAAATCCCATAAGAAAAGTTTTCGAATTTATTTAAGCATCGTTGCAGTTCTTTTACTGCTTCAGGTCGTTGCCTGGAGCAGCAGAAGCCTCAGCGATGCTTATATTGATTATATTTTCCCAATCTGGGTCAATACCTACGGAAGGATTACAGGGTTGTTTCCCTTTTCCGTGGGCGAATGGATGATTGTGGCAGGGATTCTGGTGGTGCTTGCTGCGGTTGTGCTGGGATGCAGTTTGCTGATTTCGGCGTGCAGACATTCGGAAAAGTACTGCCGGGGAGTGAAGGGATATTTTGGTTTTTTTGCATGGACGTTGCTTGCCGTATTTGCCATTATGACGCTGAATTGTACCATGATCTATCATGGGTCTACATTTTCGGAGAAATATTTCGGTGAAGAGGAAGCGCAGGAGCAGACAACACAGGAACGAACGGAGGAACTGCTTCGGATCTACAATGATATCGTCCGGCACTGTAATGAGCTCAGTGAGGTCATGGAACGGGATGACAGTGGTGCCGTGGTGTACTCGGGTGGTGTGGACAGCCGGGGTAATGCGGTGGATATGGAGGATAAAGCCATCGATGTGATGCAGAGCCTGGGGAAAAGGTATGACCAGCTGGATGGTTATTATCCCCGGCCGAAGGCTATGTTTTTCTCGGATTTCATGTGTCAGATGTATATGTGTGGCTATTATTTCCCGTTTTCCATGGAGGCAAATTACAATGATGTCATGTACATCATGGAAAAACCGGCAACCATGTGTCATGAGCTGGCTCACATCCGGGGGTATATCTATGAGGATGAGGCGAATTTTATTGCATTTCTGGCCTGCGTAGAGTCGGATGACAGTACTTTTCAATATGCGGGTTACTTAAGTGTGCTGAATTATGTGGCAAACGATCTGTATAAGACGAGACTGGCGGATCCGGACAGCTATGCGGCGGCCAGAGAGGCGGTACATCCGTTACAGGTATTACAGCAGGTGCAGGAGGACAATATCTTTGTCACAGAAGAGCAATGGGAGAGAATCAACGGAAAAGCTGTGGTGAATACGGAGACGGTGGACAGTGTTTCAGATACCCTGACCAATGCTTCACTGAAATTGAATGGTGTTTCGGATGGCATGATCAGCTACAACCGGGTGGTGGAGCTTTTACTGCAATGGTACGGGGAAAAAGAGGAGTTTTAACCGTATCATTTGTAGGAGATAGAGGAATAATTGCAAAAATTTAAATTTTTTTTGATAAGGTACTTGACATTTGGACGAAATTTGTGTAGACTACGATTGTTGTGACGCAGAGCAGTCATGAAACAAGATTGCAAGTAGGATTAAGTCGCGGGCCCAGATAGCTCAGTTGGTAGAGCAGAGGACTGAAAATCCTCGTGTCACTGGTTCGATTCCGGTTCTGGGCATTTTCGCAGGACACCATTTCTTAAAATGGCCGCCCTGCTTCATATATAAACATGCGGGTGTAGTTCAATGGTAGAACACCAGCCTTCCAAGCTGGATACGTGGGTTCGATTCCCATCACCCGCTTTAAAAACCCTTGATTTTTCAAGGGTTTTAATTTTCATGTTGCATCCATTCCAAAAAGGTACGTCGATTCTCTTTAGTATCCTTTTTATCAAACAAAAGTCTCCAGGCATTATTTTTTATTTCAATTTTTTCTTTTGCTCTCTCTCTAATTGTTGAATACTTTTTTCCGGTGTAGGCAAATCTTCCGGCATTGTGCCACCAAGATCTTTAATGGTGTCACGCACCTTTTTACCAACCTCAAAGTGGGTTTTATTCGCTTCCTGTTTGCCTTGAATATTTTCACGGCGGAGTTTTGCTTCCGTCTGAGTAGCACGGAAGAGGTTGGCAGCTAATTCTTCATATCCCATGTAATCGAGTATGTCTTGTGATTTCTTTAAGCCTTTACGCTCCTTTATATCGCTAGCCTTTAAACCACCATATAGTCCCATATATCCGTAATTTTGAAATATAGCATAATCCAGGGTAGTTTCAACACCAGCATCCTTGGCAGCAGCTACTAACATTTTATTATGCTCTTTCATTTCCTGCCGGATGGCGATACGTTTTTGATCTTCGGAAAGATTTTCATAATTTTCAATTAGTTCTTGCTGTCTGGTTTTTACTGCAAAGTAGGTTTGTCCAAGTGCAATAACCTTTTTTCGAGGATCACCATTTTGCACAATAAGATAACAAGCATATCGTGAAAGTTGAATATCTCCGATATCCTTACTGGTGGCACCAGCATTTACGATTTTGTTGACGTCAACAAAATGGTCAGATACCGCGTTATTACTACCTCGGCAGGCTTCTTTTGCCTTTTCAATAACCTTGCAAAAGTTTCTCCACTCAGTATATTCCAGAGCGATTTGTAAATCTCTGGCATACCAAAATTCTTGCCCGTATTTATTTACATGACGAATAGATTCAAATAGTGACTCGGTATAATTATTTTTCTCTTCGTCAGAAAGAGCTTTCGAGAGCACGCGTTCGTGCAAAGCATTTAACTGTTTTTCAAATTCTTGTTCGTTCATTACAATTCTCCTTTGTATGTAAAAAGAGCCCTGGAATACAATTCCAAGACTCTTTCGCGACCGGACACCAGTCATTCGCTAATTAGTGGAATAATACCATTATGTGCAAGCCTTGTCAAGTTATTCCTAAAATTTATATTTTTGAAAAATTGCACCGGTGCAACAACATCAGAGTTTCTCGAATACCATAGTAGCCTGGATCCGGTCTCCGCCGCCGAAGCCGGTACTATTGGCAGAAGCGGTGGTAATAGTGTGGTGCAGGCGGTATCCCTTTGCAGCCTGGGCGTTGATCACATCCTCGAGCTCCTTCAGATTCTTGGATGCAGTTCCGATAAGTTTCTCCTTAAGTGTCACTTGTAATACTACATACTGATTCATAGTGATTCCCATTTCTTTTGTGCGCCCCGATCTCGATCATCTCTTTTACAAACTGAATGTCCTCCGGCTTCACTTTCCGTGAGGCATCGAAGAGGACCTTGTATTCCGGATTCTCGAAGAGGAACTGAGCCATGTCACGGGCTTCTGGATTGAGATAATAGCTATCCGGAATAATTTCAGTAGATTCTTTTTTTCCAATAAGGTAATTCATGTCGACATTGAGTAAATCACCCATGAGGTGTTTCCTTCCAATTAAATTAGTAGAGCTGCACTACAATAATTGTAGAAAACATATGTTCCCGTGTCAAGAAAAAAAGCAGCATTTTTTGACCTGGAACAATTACATAAAACCCAAAATTAGGTTTGACTTTCAAGAGATCTTGTCTAAGCAGAATGATGCTTTGTTGATAAGTACGTGAAAGAGCTGTGTGCGGATGACCAATTATAACAAGGTGCCCCGGGAGACTGAATAAAATAGTGAATACCTCCGATATACATGATAGAACAGGTAGACCCGGAAAACAGGAACGGAGGCGCTTATGCAGGTCGGTGGAGTCGGAAGCGGACATGACACATATTCTCATCATGTAACATCATGTCTTCATGAACATGGGGCAAATACGGATACGGGCAGTATGGGGGCTAAGTCCGGAGCCGCGCAGACGGCGCAGATGGCTACAGAAGCCTTGCAGGAGAATTCTAAGGGAAACCTGTTGTCCTGGGTACAGAATATTGGGAATAGTGGAAAACAGCTCTTACAGAAGATCTGGGGAGACAGCAAAGAATCCAATGACGCGATAAGTTCACAGAAGGATGGCAGCGGTAATCATATCGCGGGTCAGGAGACGCTTGTTACGGGAAATTCTGTGGGCGTGAAGACTACGTTGAACAGGGCGGCGGTGGAGACGGCGGCGACGCATACCTATTTCCAGCCGATAGAGACACGAGAGGCTGTGCCAACAACACCGTTGCAGAAAGTGCGTTATCAGGTACAGAAGGTAGCCAGAAAACTGATGGACCGGCTGCCGGGACGATTTCTGGGATCCCATAGTGGAGATTTCCTGCAGACAAAGCAACAGCATACTAAAGAGGATCTGCGGAAGAGAAGCCAGTACAAAGAGGACGATCAGGAGATCGAATGCATTCTTACGGATGAAAGTTACCTGACAGATTCCTATAATCGAAAGGGAGAATACAGCCATCTTACTACAGATAAATAGGATGTGGTGGAATTTTTCGAAAAATTTCAAAAATTTTCTTGACAGTTTGGCATTCATCATGTAATATAGTCTTTGCTGTGAGACACACAGCAGACATTCATCAGATTGCGGATGAATGTCAACACAATTAATTTCATACCTTCAAGATACAGGTTTTGACCTGTACATTATGCGCGAGTGGCTCAGCGGTGGAGCACCTCCTTGCCAAG
>UMCB01041716.1_pt1 | contig 37697 bp, 29 predicted proteins | sample 1964151 | NCBI WGS metagenome assembly UMCB01 (sample SAMEA4835960, study PRJEB28245) | human gut metagenome | biome: gut microbiome; material: fecal sample | place: Denmark | collected 2008
TAAAGGCGAACTCGCTTCTGCAACAAAGTTGTCGGCCTGCATGCCCAGACCTGCTTCGTATGCCCGCCTTCCGGCCTCGGTAGCCGCTTTGAAAGCCAGCGCCATTTCTACCGGATTGCCTGCTACGGCGATAGCTGTGTTCACCAGTGCGGCGGATGCTCCCAGTTCCATTGCTTCGGCGGCATGACTGGGCGCACCGATGCCGGCATCTACCACAACAGGGATGCCTGCCTGTTCGATAATAATTTGCAGGAATTCTTTAGTCTGCAATCCTTTGTTGGTACCGATGGGGGCACCAAGCGGCATTACAGTAGCTGCGCCGGCTTCTTCCAACCGTTTGCAGAGTACGGGGTCGGCCTGACAGTAGGGCAGTACTATAAATCCCAGTTTGACAAGCTGTTCGGTAGCTTTTAATGTCTCGATAGAGTCGGGGAGCAGATAGCGGGGATCAGGATGAATTTCCAGTTTCAGCCAATTGGTTCCGAATGCTTCGCGTGCCATCTGTGCGGCAAAAACAGCTTCTTCCGCATCGCGTACCCCCGATGTATTGGGCAGTAGCTGAATATTCGGATGAATAATATGTTTCAGCATATCGTCTTCTTTATCATCCATGTCGATGCGTTTCATAGCTACAGTTACCATTTCTGTGCCCGATGCCAGAATAGCTTGTTCCATTACTTCATTGGAATTGAACTTTCCTGTACCCAGGAAAAGGCGGGAGTCAAACTCACGGCCTGCAATTACTAACTTTTCCACTTTTCTCTTCTTTTATTTGATTATACATTTGACGTAATTAATAACTCTCCAAAATTCTGCGTGTCTCCTCTGCCGGATCTTCCGCCCGGAGAATCGTTCCGGAAAGTGCGATTCCGTTTACTCCGGTTTCGAGTATGGCGGGTATATCCTCATAGGTGATTCCTCCGATAGCTACTACCGGGAGTTCGATATTCGCCTCCTTCATCTGAGATAAAATAGCGGTATAGCCTTCCAGCCCCAGAACAGGGCTCAGGTTTTTCTTTGTAGTAGTGAATCGGAAAGGACCGATGCCGAGATAATCTGCTCCGGCACGATAATGTTGTACGACGTCTTCGAATGTATTTGCCGTACCACCGATGATAAATGATTCTCCAAGCAGTTGCCGTGCCTCATCGATAGGCATGTCTTTTTTGCCCAGATGCACACCGTCCACTTCCAGCTTTCTGGCAAGTTCGACGTGGTCATCCAGAATTAAGATCGCTTCCTTCTCTTTGCAGAGCGGTTTTAGCTGGAGGGCAACCGCTTCCACTTCTTCGTACGGAGCTTCCTTCATGCGTAGCTGTATCCACTTGCATCCCCCTTCGAGTGCCATGAGTGCCGATTCGAAACAGGTATACCGATCGGTCTGGTGAGTGATAAATTGTAGACTGACCATACTTTTACCCTCCACAAGCCGCTTTGATGATCACCAGGTTGTCATTCTCCTGCAACGAAAACTTTTCCCATTCGGTGCGCGGAATCATTTTGTTGTTTACGGCAATCGCGATGCCTTGTACCGGAAGTCCCAGTTGGGCTGCCAATTGTGTAAGGGTAGAAGCGGGAGTCATTTCCACCTCTTTGTTGTTTACTTGTACTTTCATTGTCCTATCAGAGTTAATAAGTTGAAAGTAAATACAAAGAGCGTGCTTATATGGAAAGGCGATAAGAAGAAACACAATCCCTACGTCAGTGCTAACTGCCTCAGGTTCCTAGGGTATAATCTCAGCCCCTCTTGGGGCACCCCTTTGTCTTTACGGGAGCAAAGTAAGCGAAAAAGAAACAGATAAACACCAAATCATCCGATTTTTTTTCATTTTTCTTCCGATTCCTGCTTTTTGATAGGATGGGAAAAGACAAACCGTGCCCCGTTCTTATAATTCTTATCGATCCAGATATCGCCTCCCATACGTTGTATGGTCAGTTTGCAGATCGCCAGTCCCAGGCCTGTTCCCTGCACAAATTCGTTGAGCTTCTCAAAACGCTGGAATACCAGTTCCTGTTTGTCCTCGGGAATTCCCGAGCCTGTATCGGTCACGGAAAACAGCATACACTGGTCTTCCTCATCTATTTCATAATCCAGCGTAATGCTTCCGCCGTCAGGAGTAAACTTCAGTGCGTTGTTCAGCAAGTTGGTAATGACCTGCTGCAAGCGTAACGGATCGGTGTAGAGCATATAAGGTTCTTTCGGCATCCGGAGTCTGATATCTATATCCTTTGTCCTGTTCTTTCTGGTCAGCGTAATCATGTTCTGACAATGATTGACCAGTTCGCACCATTCATACTTGAACAGCAGTTTGCCGGATTCCAGACGCGATACGTCCAGTACATCACTGATCAGTTGCAATAATAACTCCGAATTGGTCTGAATGATGTCCGCATACTCTTTTTGCTCCTCTGTTGTCTCTACGGTATCAATCAGCAGGCTGGAAAAGCCGACAATAGCGTTCAGAGGTGTCCGTATTTCGTGACTCATGTTCGAAACGAAGGCACTTTTCAGCTGATTGGCTTCTTCGGCACGCTCTTTGGCGTGACGAAGCGCGTTTTCTGATAATTCCAGTTTCTTTTTATCTTCCCTCAATTGTGCTGTTGTCTTTTCGAGGTGGTTCTTCAGAATCTTTGTCCGGTAATAATAATACAATGAGATGAACAGTCCGCCTATCAGCACAAGAAATGTAAGCAGAATAAACTGAACTTCCGTGCGATACGCCTGGAAGAAAGGTATCGGCTGGTTGATGACAAGTGAATTGAACGGTAGTTTCTTGTCATGGAATCCCCATTCTTTCAGTTTGTTGGCATCAAACTTATATTTGTTGGGCAATAAATAGATATTACTGATGTTTTCTTCTCCCTTGTCCAGAAATAGATAAGCCTGTTCAGCCATGTTTTGCCCTATTCCGGCATATTGAGGCACATATCCGCCGATAGCCCAGTAACCGATTGCGGTGGCAGTCATACTGAATACGGGAAGTGAAGGATTGGCTTTGGAGAAAGCATATACGGAGTTATTCATATACGTGATACCCCGGCTGTCAATTCTCCAGATACCTAGCAGCATCACAGAATTCTTCGGTACTTTGCGCAATTGGTTGACGGCTGCATCGAGGGTGTGCGTACGGCCATCAATGTAGGTAGTCGACAATTCAGGGTAACGTACCATGTTCTTTTTCACCCAGGCTTGCTCGGCAAGTCCGTTGTAAGTATTGTCCGAGATGAACACCAGATGCTCCATGTCCGGATAGAAACTTCGCATCATTTCGATATCTCTGTCAATGTCATATTCATATGTATTACAATATATTACATTGTACTCTTTCATCCTTTCCGTTAAGTCGATGCTTGGAGGATCATAAGTCTGTATATGGATGGAATCTTCCGGTATGCGGATACCGTTGCGGGTTGCCATAGCACAAAATACGGGAAGCTGTTTGTACTTCTCATCTTCGAGATGCAGGAAGCTGCTCCACGCTTCGCCTCCCAGCAGGATGACCAGTTTCGCATTCGGGTGTTTATCCAGAATATTGGTGAGCGTTTTTTTCCACTCCCTGGCTTGATTGAGGTCGGTAGCATTCATGTTTTCTACGATGGTGGAATACTTTCCGCCCAGCAGACGGTACGTTTCTACAAATGTGTTGATATTATCGTAAGTATATTTGGTATCAGAATTGTAGGACGTGACAAAAAGTATCTCCTCCTTCGATTCTTCCGGAGTAGCCGCATTGCTGAAGAAGGGGAGCAAAAGTAAGAAAATAACATCGACAATGCGCCATTTTTTATTTTTCTGCTGAAGTGTCATAATTGTCTGTTTTGGGTTCGGCTGTTGCAAAAATACAACTTATACCTTTGAAATACAATAGAATGTTTAGGTTTTGTGCCGGAAAAAAGGTCGCTGTGAAATTCACAACGACCTTTCCGATAGTATAGCTTAGTTTAATTTTAATGAGTCCGGTTACATTCTTTTTTCTACCACGTCCCAGTCGATGATATTCCACAGGGCGTTCACGTGGTCGGCACGGCGGTTCTGGTAATCCAGATAGTAGGAGTGTTCCCACACATCAAATCCCAGAAGTGGTTTCAGTCCGGCGCGTACGGGATTACTGCCGTTTCCTTCTTTGGTAATATGCAGTTTACCGTTCTTGTCTACTGAGAGCCAAGCCCATCCTGACCCGAATAATCCGACTGCTGCTGCATTGAATTCTTTCTTGAAGTTTTCAAAGCTGCCGAAATCACGTTTGATAGCTTCTCCCAGTTTGCCTGCCGGTTCCTTTTTCGAAGGTTTCGGAGCGAATTGGAGGAAATATAAATTGTGATTCAACACTTGTCCGGCGTTGTTGAAGATAGCTCCGTCCGGGGCAATGGCAACGATTTCTTCTACCGTTTTACCTTCATATTCTGTTCCGGGAACAAGGCTATTCAGATTATTTACATATGTTTGCAGATGTTTTCCGTAATGGAAATCTATAGTTTGCTGACTGATTACAGGTTCCAGCGCATTGTTTGCGTAAGGAAGTTTTGGCATTTCGTAAGTCATGGTCATAATTATTAAAGACATTAATATAGTATTCATATTGTCAAAACTTTAATTGGTTTTGTTATACTATAGTAACAGCCGTGAGCCGTAAAAGGTTCACGGTATTTTATTTTTATTTATAAATGTACTGTATGCGCTCCACTTGTTGCGGGTTGTCATGGTTCGTCCGGCATACCCACTGCCCGGTATTGTCATATTCATAATAAGAGTCCCCGTCGATCCGGTTGCCGTACTCATCATAGAGGCAAGTCAGGCATCCGGACGTTTTCTGGCTGTTGCCGAAGATACGTTGGTAGACGATTCGGGTGAGATAACCGTATTTGTCATATTCATACAGTTCTTTTTGCGAAAGGAGCTGGTTGGGCGAATTGACAAAGAGCATATTCTGGTGCTGTGATTCGGTCATTTTGCCGTTATCATCATATTTGTTGACTGTGTATCCTTCCAGTTCCCCGTTCTTGTTGTACTCTTTGCATTCCGTCAGCAATCCCTGTTTGTTATAGCTGCTGACGGTATATCTGCCGTCCATGTATTTGAGGGAGTCACTTTCGATGCTTCCGTCGATACCGACGCGGCGTGTCCGGCGGTAGAAATCCGTTTTGGTTTTGGGGTTTGTCTTCACTTCGAAGATGCAGTGGCCTTGCGGGTCGTATAGCCTGCTGGTTTGTACTTCGTTGGCAGGCTGCCCGTTCTTTTCGGTCACGGATAATACGGTGGTAAGCTGCCCCTTATCGTTATAGATGTAGCTCGTTGTAATGTTGCCGGTGCTGTCGGTTTCGCAGCATTTCGTCAATCTTCCCTGCGTGTAATATTTCACGGCAGTAGGGGTCGATACAATTGCTTGCAGAACGAATGGTGCTCGCAGTGCGTTGGCTTGGTCACGAAACTCCTTGTATTTGTGCGTTTTGAGAAACTCTTGCAGTAAACCGAGCGATTCAGAGTTGACTATTGCCGGCTTCAAGAGCTCAAAGTCCGCCTTTTCACTGAGATATTCAAGATCGTTCAGGTGAGTCCGGGTGCCGGTGGCCAGATAAGGTGTATTTTTATAGTCATCAATAATCTGCCGGATGGCGGTGGCATTTCCTCCTTTTTTCAAGCTGTCGATGCGTTGAAACAGGAAGTCGTCGTATAAGGTACGGACTTCGGCAAGGTAGGGGCGTGGACCTCTCGTTTGATAATATTTCTGCATTTCGGGGTCCTCAAAGAAAGCTTTGAAGTTGGCAGGAGTCGGTGCGGCTTTTACCAGTTGGTAGAGCCGTACGTTTTCGGAGGCGTTGACTTGTGCGATGAATTTTCCGTCGGGATACTCCTTGACATAAGTCCGGTAGATGGCAGGCGAAGGAGTTTTGAGCATTCCTTCCAGCAATGCTACCTCACGGAGGTTCTGTAGCCTTTGCAACATGGCGGAATCAGCCGGATATTCGGTGGCGTGAATGCTGTCCAGCAGTGTCCGGCTGAAAGGAATCTTATCTTTTGAGGCTTCTAGCAAGCTGATGATTGACTGATCCGCCTTTTCCCGTATGTTGGAAAGCTGTATCTTTTCCCCTTCACAGATTCCCGGGAAATAGCTTTGGGCGGCTTTCTCGTAGCAGCCGAAGTAGAGGGTGGCTGCCTGCTCGCTTTGTTTGTTCCAGAGATCATTGAGCACATCCATTAATGATAACTCTTCGGCATAATATGCCTTTGTTTCGTCATCCAGTTTTTCCCGGTTCTTCTGCCATTTGTCGGCGTCGTTGTCGTTCAGATACCTTAGCAGCTTTTCCATGCGGCTTTGCTTTTGCGCCATTGCCTGCTGTGGTATACAGGCGACGAGGCACAAGCATAAAATAAATGATAAAAATATACTCTTTTTCATTGCTTTGAGTGGTTAGGTTAAATAGTTAGTGATGAAAAATCATAAAAATATCTTCATTGTCAAATGAATGTTATACTTTTGTCGTATTGAAACAAATTTGAACGCCAAGGGTTTGTTAAAAATCCTCATTGTTTTTATAATGCTGTTATGAATACCAACTATATAGAGGAATTAAATGAGAGTCAGTGTGCAGCAGTGACTTATAACGACGGGCCTTCGCTGGTGATAGCCGGTGCAGGTTCGGGAAAGACACGTGTCTTGACTTATAAAATTGCCTATCTGCTGGAGAACGGCTATCAACCGTGGAACATCCTGGCACTGACCTTTACCAATAAGGCAGCGCGTGAGATGAAGGAACGTATAGCCCGCCAGGTAGGTATGGAGCGGGCGCGCTATCTGTGGATGGGCACTTTCCATTCCGTCTTTTCCCGCATTCTCCGTGCCGAAGCACAACACATCGGATTCACCTCCCAATTCACCATTTATGACTCGGCGGATAGCAAAAGCCTGATCCGCTCCATCATCAAGGAGATGGGGCTGGACGAAAAGACTTATAAACCGGGGATGGTACAGGCACGCATTTCGAGTGCCAAAAACCACCTGGTTTCTCCTACGGGATATGCCGCCAATAAAGAAGCTTATGAAGGGGACATGGCAGCCAAAGTGCCAGCCCTCCGTGATATATATACCCGTTACTGGGAAAGGTGCCGTCAGGCGGGAGCGATGGATTTCGACGATTTGCTGGTGTATACTTATATTCTGTTCCGTGACTTTCCGGAGGTGCTGGCCCGTTACCGGGAGCAGTTCCGTTATGTATTGGTGGATGAGTATCAGGATACGAACTATGCGCAGCACAGCATCGTACTCCAACTGACGAAAGAAAATCAGCGTGTTTGTGTGGTAGGGGATGATGCGCAGAGCATCTACTCTTTCCGTGGGGCGGATATCGATAATATTCTCTATTTCACGAAGGTCTACCCTAACACAAAAGTGTTCAAACTGGAGCAGAATTATCGTTCTACGCAAACCATTGTCTGCGCTGCCAACAGTCTGATCGAAAAGAATGAACGCCAGATTCGGAAAGAAGTATTTTCTGAAAAGGAAAGAGGTGAACCCATTGGTGTATTCCAGGCTTACAGTGATGTGGAAGAAGGGGATATCGTAGCCAATAAGATAGCTGAACTGCGTCGGGAACATAGTTATGGTTATGCTGATTTTGCGATATTATATCGTACGAATGCGCAGAGCCGTGTTTTCGAAGAGGCTCTTCGGAAACGGAGCATGCCTTATAAAATCTATGGCGGGCTTTCGTTCTACCAGCGTAAGGAGATTAAGGACGTTATAGCTTATTTCCGCTTGGTAGTGAATCCGAATGATGAAGAAGCATTCAAGCGGATCATTAATTATCCTGCCCGTGGTATCGGTGATACGACGGTTGGAAAAATAATATCGGCAGCCACGGAAAATGGTGTCAGCCTTTGGGCAGCGCTCTGTGAGCCATTGAGCTACGGGCTGAATATCAACAAAGGGACGCATGGCAAGCTGCAAGGTTTCCGTGAACTGGTAGAAGGCTTTATGGCTGGTCAGGCTGACAAGAATGCCTATGAGATAGGAACGGACATCATCCGTCAGTCCGGCATCATCAATGATGTTTGCCAGGATACTTCACCGGAGAATCTGAGCCGTAAGGAAAACATAGAGGAACTGGTGAATGGAATGAACGACTTCTGCGCTTTGCGGCAGGAAGAAGGAAATCCGAATATTTCTCTGACAGATTTTCTTTCGGAGATCGCTTTGCTTACTGATCAGGATTCGGACAAGGCTGATGATGGAGAAAAGATCACGCTGATGACCGTTCATTCGGCCAAAGGGCTGGAATTTAAAAACGTATTTGTAGTGGGGCTGGAAGAAAACCTTTTCCCCAGTGGCATGGCGGGCGATTCTCCCCGTGCGCTGGAAGAAGAGCGCCGTTTGTTCTACGTGGCTATTACCCGTGCGGAAGAACATTGCTATATTTCTTTTGCCAAGACCCGTTTCCGTTATGGAAAGATGGAGTTTGGAAGTCCCAGTCGTTTTTTGCGTGACATTGATGTGAATTATTTGCAGTTGCCGCATGAAGCCGGAGTCAGCCGTGCGGTGGACGAAGGTGCAGGGCATTTCCGCAGGGAGATCGAAGGTGGATTTGCACGTACGGCATCCCCTTCACGTACACCTTATGGAAGTAATTTCTCCGACCGTGAACGTCCGAAAGCTCAGGTGATTGCTCCCAGTGTGCCGAAGAATCTGAAGAAGGTTAGTGCGGTGAGTGGCAGTAATGCGAAGCCGGCTTCTGCCGGTTCGGCATCTGTTACAGGGGTGCAGGCAGGACAGATGATAGAGCACGAACGTTTCGGCTTGGGTGAAGTGATCAAAGTAGAAGGAACGGGTGATAATGCAAAAGCAACGATTCATTTTAAAAATGCAGGGGACAAGCAACTATTGTTGCGTTTTGCACGTTTTAAGGTGATAGAGTAATCATAGTAAATTTAGAGATGATGAGAAAACAACTAACTGTCATTCTGCTTTCTGCTCTGATGTTGGGCGGATGTGCATCGGGACGTATGGGAAATCCCGGAGCAATTGTAGGTGGTGCTGCAATTGGGGGAAGTCTGGGGAGTTCGATCGGCGGACTTATCGGAGATAATAATCATGGCTGGAGAGGCGGATATCGTGGCTCTGCCATTGGAAATATTGTTGGAACCATTGCCGGTGCAGCGATAGGGAATGCGCTGACTGCTCCGAAACCGGACCCGATAGAGGAGTATGCCTATGTTCCGGAAGTCAGGCAAGGGCAATCTCATTCCAGATACAAACCTCGTACACAGGTTCAGCAGCAGATGGCTCAGTTGAAGCTGCGTAAAATTCGCTTTATTGATGATAACCGGAATCATGCGATAGATGGCGGAGAAAGCAGCAAGATCATCTTTGAAATCATGAACGAAGGAAAGAAACCTGTCTATGATGTGGTTCCTGTCGTAGAGACGGTCGGAAAAGTGAAACACATTGGTATTTCTCCTACCGTGATGATAGAAGAGATTCTTCCGGGTGAGGGCATTCGCTATACAGCCACTGTTTATGCAGGAAGCAAACTGAAGGATGGCGAAGTGACCTTCCGTGTAGCGGTATCCGATGAGAATGGGGTAATCTGTGATTCACAGGAGTTTACGTTGCCTACGCAGCGCGCGGACTAGGATAAGAATAGCTCGAAATAGTTGATTTAACATGGTGACACTATGTGCTCGGGATAGTGACACCATCCTTGGTACATAGTGTCACTATGTTAATGGGATAGTGACACTATCTTTTAATAGCCATCTCCATATAGGGATTATATGTATTTTTTTGTTGTCGATAGTTATTTCTTCGGTTTCGTCATCGGTCAGAACCATGCCTTCGGTGAGATTATATGCATTGAGTGCAGAAACTAATCCATTTATTTCACGCTGCCTTGTTTTTTCATCTTTCATCGAACGGGTGACTTGACAGGCGGATACAATATGTCCGTTTTCACGCATGATGAAATCACATTCTATTCCGTCATCATGATAATAAACATCTTTTCTCTGGCGTTTTATCTCAATAAACACTAAATTTTCAAGTAATTGCCCGATATTATCAGTAGCATTGAAGCCCACTTTGCCGATAATCGCATTATCAATGAAATAAACTTTCTTTTGATTATTCATCTGCTTCTTTACAGACCAGTCGAATTTCATCACTTGAAACAATAGATAAGTATTTTCAAGATATTCCAGATAATTTTTAACCGTTTCCGTATGCTTGATACCTATCGTTTTTGCTAATGAAGTATAAGAAAAGCGTTTGGTTGCATTACTAGCCAAGTAATAAACCATTTCCAGCAACTCCCTTTCACCATTTAATTTGTTTCGGGTGACAACATCCTTATAAATGATGTTTTCATAGAGTGTGGATAGGTAATTAGTGTTTGGGTCTTTGATATAACGGGGAAAACCGCCTGTTTTTACATATTCATCAAAGTATCTTTTCAGTATACTTTTTCCTGTGGTAGTATAAAAGTCTTTTTGTTGCGGATATACTTCTTTTATTTTTAGAAACTCAGGAAAAGAGAAAGGATATAATTCTATTTGGCAATAACGTCCGGTAAGATGTGTTCCCAATTCTCTGCTTAACATATTGGCATTAGAGCCTGTTACAAAGACTTTGCATCCACTGTCATGCAGTCTCCGTACAAACCTTTCCCAACCGGGAATATTCTGTATCTCATCAAAATAGAAAGTCTTCTGTTCTCCGAATAACTCAATAAAGGCTTCATACAATGTTTGAAAATCATCGACCTTGAAATTGATGAGCCGCTCGTCATCAAAATTCATGTAATAGTCTTGTTCTGTTTGCTGCGAACGTATTTGCTGCAAAAGTACGGATTTCCCACATCTTCGTATACCTGATATAACTAACACTTCGGGACTGTTTACTAAACTTATATCAATATCCCTTTCTATCATTTGTGATATATCTTTTTCGCGTTGATCGAATATGATATGCTTTAATAGTTCTTTCATAATAATGGGCGCTTTTATTTGCAAAGATATAAAACTTCTCATTATAAACGAGTAAAATTAAGAAAAATTGCTCATTGTAAATGCGTAAAATAACATAGAACTTCTCATTTATAATGAATGGCAGACGTTAATCTTTAGACAATGTTAATGAGACAGTGATAACAAAATGATGTTTGCATTTTAAATTACCTCCTAGTATTTAGAAGCGCATAACAACCAAAACTAACCAGAAATATCCAAGCATAAATCTTTAATTGTCAGGATATTCTAAGATTTAACACTTTGTGGCTGCTTTTTGTCGTTTCCCGAATTTCCACATATTTTTGAGCCGTATTTCTGACGTGGAGAATTTGCGGAGCTTGTCTTTTATCACATCGTGCAGGCAGTTGACAAGAGTTTACAACCGTTTACGACAAGCGACAACTTCCGCCCCGATATGTAGCGACAGTCACATCGTGTGGAAAAGCGACAACGGTTGACTTCCGTTTACATCCGTTCACCATTTCAGAGATTCGCGATTGAAGGAATGAACCAGTAAATGATAAAGCAGCATGAAAGCAACCAAAAAATGCCAATTTTGCGGCAAACCGTTTGTAACCCGCAGCGGGATGCAAAGGTATTGCAGCGAGGCTTGTCAGGCGGAAGCCAAACGAGCCAGAACGGAACAAAAGAACAACCTCTTCAAAGTCGCCCGGCCACTCATGGAGATAAAGCATCAGGAGTATCTCACCTTTTCCAAAGCAGCCATACTCATGGGCTGTTCCCGGCAGTACGTTTATAAACTTGTAGCCCTCGGCAAGCTGAAAGCCTCACGTATCAGCAGCCGCATGGCATTTATCCGCAAGGCGGACATCGAGCGGATGCTGGAGGGCAACCCCTACCACCGTGTCCTGCCCGGCAGTACTTCTGCACCGAGAAAATCCGCATCATCTTCTTTGCTCGCCAAAAGAGAAAAGAGGGAAAAGGAAACCGATGAAGTGCTGGACTTCTATTCGGGCGAGGAGGTGATGTCGCTCTTCAAGGTCAAGCAGTCATGGCTCTACACCACCGCCAAGCGTAACCGCATCCCCATCTGCCGCATCGCGAGAAAGAACTATTACAGCAAGAAGCATATTGACGAGTTTTTCGGTGTGCCGGTCGATATAAGCAAGATTACCGACTGGCTCCTGACAGAAGAAGCGGAAGAATTGTTCGGCATGAAGCCCTCCGCGCTCCGAGCATACGCCTACCGCCACAGAATACCGACCAAAAGGGAATACGGGCGCACCTATTATTCCAAATCCCATTTGGACGAACTACGCAGAACCGACCTTGTAAATGATGAACGCTACTATACCGTGGAACAGGTACGGCAGATTTACGGGCTTTCCTCCGCCAACGTCTGCCATATCGTCAAGGCAAAGCACATCGAAAAGATAAAGGTCGGTGTAAAGAACCTGCTTTTACGTTCCGATGTGGAGCGTGTCATGGCTGAGAGGAACAGGCAACCGTGAACAACCTGCATTATCGGAAAATTATTTCAGAATGATTGTCCGTGACGTTTCTCACGGTTGTTTCACGTTGTTTCTTTGCCATCAAAAAGTTCGGGAAACACCCACAAACGTATTATCAATTAAAACAGTATCAATATGAGCAAATGCAAGACAGTGACCTTGCGCAAGCGCAAGATTAAGAACGGGACACAGTATTCGCTGTGTCTGGACTATTATCCTGGCTACCGTGACAACGCCACCATGCGGGTGATTACACGTGAAGCTCTGGGGATTTACATCTTCGCCAAACCTGCCAACCAGCAGGAGCGTGATTTCAACGCACGCATGATGAAAAAAGCGGAGATACTGCGTAACCGGCGTTACGAAGCTATCTTCAACGAGAACAACGGTTTCTTTGATAAAGCCAAGATGAAAGGCGATTTCCTCGCCTACTTCAAGGAATTGGCAGACAGGAAGAATATCAAGTGGCGACACGTCTATAAACATTTCGAGAGGTTTGTGAACGGCAGATGCACCTTTGAGGAAGTGGACGTGGACTTGTGCCGCAAGTTCATGGAGTATCTGCTTGGTGCTCCGCAGTCCATACATACCAACCAAAAGCTGCATATAAACTCCGCAGCAGGGTACTGGTCTGCTTTCCGTGCCGTTCTCCACACTGCCTACCGTGACAGGAAGATAAAGGAGAACCCCAACGGTTTCTTAGACCGTATCGAGAGCATTCCTACCATGAGGGAGCACCTGAGCCAAGAGGAACTGATACGGCTTGCCGAAACCCCATGCGAAGAAGAGGTCTTGAAAAGGGCGTTCCTTTTCGGTTGCCTGACCGGATTGAGGAAGAGCGACATCAAGCAACTCACTTGGCAACAGATACAACCGTACACTAACGGCAAGATGTTCGTAACCACCCGTATGCAGAAGACAAAACAGATTGTACACAACCCCATCAGCGATGAAGCCTACGGGCTGCTTGGGGAACGGTGCGAGGGGCTTATCTTTGACGGTTTCAAGGACAAGATGCTGCAAGGACCGCTGAAACGGTGGCTCTTGGCGGCAGGGATAACCAAGAAGATAACCTTTCATTGCGCACGGCACTCATTCGGAAGCCTACACGTGGAAATGGGTACGGACATGGCTGTCATTCAAGCCTATCTGGGACACAAGAACATTACCACCACACAGATTTATTCCAAGATGACGGCACAGCAGATGTGTGAGGTCGTGGACAAGATAACCCTGAAACGCAAGGAGGCATAAGGCGGTCTCAAACAGACGGACATTCAGAGGGGGCGGTTAAGGCATTATGCGATAACCGCCTCCTCAGTTTTCATCCTTATAAGCCCTCAGAGTATGATAATCGAGTATGATTTCGGACTTTTGGTGAAAAACATTGAAAAAGAAACCACTGACAAAGGATAATGAGTAATAATTGAAAGAAGACTATTAAATTTGCGAAAACAGTAACAAGTAATAACCGAATAAGACAAAGAATATGGAACCGTCCGTAAAAGACAAATATATCATTTTAGGATTTGTCGGCTTTGCCATCCTCCTAATATCTTCCATAGCGACACTGATTGTCGCTGAGAAATTCAATCAGGACAACTTTGTCAGGTTGATAGTTTTTGTATGCGGCAATCTTTTAGGCTGGCTGCTCTATTTCTCTTTTCAGACAGTTATCTTCGACACTTACGAAATCTACAAAATAAAGTTCGGCAAGAAAGGAACGGTTGCCGAAACCATAAAGAGACGGGAAGAACTGCCTCAAGGTACGCTTGAACCGACAGCGGCACTAAAACCGATGCCGACAAGCGGAGAAGCCTCCGCTGGCACAGAGCCGCCGATAAAACTTTCCATCGCCCCGGAACTTCACGAGAAGAACCGTGCCGACTACGAGGACAGGGAAAAACAAGAAAAGGAAGAGCGCATCCGCATGGTCATGGAGTATATTCATTTCTACATGCCCCGTATCGCTGATGAAGAGACTGTGAACCATATCTGCAGAGAGGTGAACAGTTGGATGAATCTTCACACTTACAAGCCGAAGCCGATAACAAGACGGTTGACGAAAGAGATTACCAATATCCCGCTCCGCCACTTCGTGTGGAATATCTCCGAGCGTTTCATGTACAAGAAATATTATAATGGGGACAACCGTGCCCGTTTCATCAAAGCCCTTTTCCCACGTGAATTTGCCGATACGGATATAGCGACCATCAAGAACTTCAAGGTAGAACCGTTGAAGACACTTATTCCGATTGACGAACCTGAAAACGGCAATCTGGATTTCCATTATCCTGCGGATTATGTACGGGAGAAGCAGATTTAAGCCTGTTTTAGAGAAATCACGATAATAACGACAAACAGCCGGAAATTCATAATCTGCTGTTCTACAATGTTTCCCGATAACTTTACCCGTCATTTGCGGTTGGGCATCGTTATTCGGGAATTATTTTGCAATGACCTGCCGTGGAGATATTCACGGTTATATCATTGCTGTCCTTTGCGCCAAGTCTTACAAAAGAGACGAGCGCAAAAATGGAAAAAACAATTCTTACATTCAATGACCTCCCCGAGGTTGTGGCTCAGCTTCGAGACGAGGTGATGAGCCTTAGAAGCCTGCTCACCGAGCAGCACAGTGTGAATAATGCAAAGGCAGTGGACACCCATGTCCCCATGTCCGTGGACGAAGCGGCAGAGTATTTGGGTATTCCAAAAGGTACGCTCTACATGAAACTTTCGGAAGGAAGCATTCCTGCCACCAAGCCCGGAAAACGCTACTGCCTCTACCGTGACGAGCTTGACAAGTGGCTGGAATCCTCCCGGAAGAACCCCGTTCCGTTGTCCGATGAGGAACTGGGCGAGTCCTTATCCTCTTCCCACCGCCGCAAGCCCAATCCCCGTAACTGGTAAATGTCATGGAAGAGGACAAGAACTATATCAGCCTGATACACGGTGACCTTGCAAGGGCTACCCAAGTGCAGGACGGTATGCCGGAGAGTATCGGTGTGATGAGTATCAAGACCGCCAACAGGACTGTACTCGAAGCATCGCTGTTGCCCACGCCCCGTGCGTTGTGGGACAGTTTCTGGTACGAGGGGGAACTGTCCTGCCTCTTTGCCGATTCCAACGTGGGCAAGTCCATCCTTGCCGTGCAGATAGCCGACCGCATTGCACGGACTGACAATGTGCTGTATCTGGACTTCGAGCTGTCCGACAAACAATTCCAACTCCGCTATACCAATGAACACGGAAACCTCTACACCTTTCCGGAAAAGCTGTATCGGGTATCTCTTGACTGCAATTCGCTGTTGGAAGCAGACTTTGAAGAGGCGATTATCGGCAGCATCGAGCAGATGGCGTTGCAAACCCGCTGTAAGATTTTCATCGTGGACAACCTTACCTACCTGTGCTGTGCTATGGAAAAAGGCGATGCCGCCGGACGGCTGATGATACAACTCAACAACCTCAAGAAGAGGTATGACCTGTCCATGCTTGTCTTGGCGCATACCCCCAAACGCTCTTTGGACTGTCCCATCACATCCAATGACCTTGCAGGAAGCAAACGGCTTTACAACTTCTTTGACAGCGTGTTTGCCATCGGCAAGAGTGCGCAGGACGGTGGGCTTCGCTATGTGAAGCAGTTGAAAGTGCGCTATGGCACATACTCATACGATGCGGACAATGTAATCCTCTATGAAATAGAAAAGGTGGATGCCTTCTTGCAGTTCGTGCATAGGGGCTACTCCACGGAAAAGGAGCATCTGAGGAAACTGGGCGACAATGAATCAAGCCAAAGGGACTGCATGATTTTGCAGTTATCCCAATCAGGCAAGTCCGTAAGGGAGATAGCCTCACAGGTGAATTGCGGCAAGTCCACCGTCAGCCGGATAATCCAACGCAGCAAGGAGGCTAAGGATATGGCTGTCCCAAGTGTCCCACCGTCCCAACCCACAACAAGTGGAACAATGGGACAAGACGGGACAGTCGGGACAATCAAGGAAGTAAAGCAAGCGGAACTGTTTGCCGGACAAGAAAAAGGGGAGGACAAGCCATGAAAAAGCGGTATTCCCCGAAGTGTCCCAAGGTGTCCCACCGTCCCATGCCCTATGAACCGGGACAGTGGGACAGGACGGGACAGTGGAACAATCAACGGAAAAAGAAAGGAGGAAAGCAATGAGCAACTATTCGTTACAGAAATATAAAGGAACGGCTACACGGCATACCTGCCCGAATTGTGGCGACAGACACTCCTTTGCCTATTACGTGGATGAACAGGACACACCTCTTCATCCTTCGGTCGGCAGGTGCAACCATGAAAGCGGCTGCGGGTATCACTACACCCCCAAACAATACTTTCAGGAACATCCCGAATGCCGTACCACAAATGATTTCTCTTCCGGCGGGCGAAGACCGGAACAAAGACCCAAACAGTTGTCACAACCGACAGCCACAGGTTTCATACCACCGCACTATGTTGAAAAGTCGCAGAGCGTGCACAGCAACTTCTTCCGCTTCATTTCCTCGCTCCTTGATTCCTATTACGGCAGCAAGGCAAAAGAAGTGCTGAAACGGTTGCAGGAGGAATACCGTTTGGGGGCTACCCGCGACGGGGCTGCCATCTTCTGGCAGATAGACCGTGGTGGCAAGGTACGCACAGGCAAGGTGATACAGTACAATCCCGAAGACGGACACCGCATCAGGAAGGGGCGGACATCGGCAGTGAACTGGATACACAGCATACTGAAAAAGCAGCGTGTACTGCCGGAAGAATGGCAGTTATCCCAATGCCTCTTCGGGGAACATCTGCTAAAAAGTAACCCTGACAAGGTAGTGGTTCTGGTGGAATCCGAAAAGAGTGCCGTAATCGGCTCGGCCATATTTCCCGGCTATGTATGGCTGGCGACAGGTGGCAAGAGCCAGATGAAAGAGGAAAAGCTGCGTGTGCTGACCGGACGGACCGTGCTTCTCTTTCCGGATGCGGACGGATATGCCGAATGGAAACAGCGTGCCGGGGACATGAACTTCTGCCGGGCGATTGTATCTGACATCATCGAGAAGAATGCCACCCCGGAGCAAAAGGCTGACCATATCGACATTGCCGACTGGATTATCTGCCAGATACGGGAGGGCAAACTGATGTGCACAGCCGACCATCTGGTCGAGGCTGAAAGAATCCTCCAACGGATGAAGGAAAAGAACCCGCTCCTGCAAAAGCTGATAGATGACTTTGACCTTGTACCGGTCGGTGCAACTCCAATCGCTGGCGATGATGAAAACCCTCCTTGACGGAGGAGAGCGGAAAGCGGAGCTTGTAGTGTGCGGACAATGGCTTGCCATTGATATAGCCCACTATAACTACACGCTCCGCTTAAAGTAGTTGTGGGCTCTCCCGAGGGGCTGGGCTTTGCCCCGTCCCACTTAGGACTTTGCCCTAAGAACCCACTCAGGGCGTTTCACCCCTGAGAACCCCGAGCAAAGAGTGACCCTCTCTTTGCAATCTCCGCTTATGGGTCAGACCCCTAAGAACCCCATGCGGTTATAAGCGGACAGAAGCAATCAACATTATCCAACAACCCCAATCAAATTTCAAGAAAATGGCAATAAAATCAAGCATACATATCAAGCCTTGCAGAGTCACATCAAGCGGGCCTCATAACCGCAGGACAGCCGAGTACCTGCGTAATATTGACAACTCCAAGATTTACATCGTGGCCGAACTCACCGCCGCTAACGAGCAGTGGATAAACCCCGGCTTCGGCAACCCCGACCTGCAGGCGCACTATGACTACATCAAGCGGATGGTCAAGGAAAAGACAGGCCGTGCCATGCAGGAGAAGGAGCGTGAGCGCAAAGGGAAGAACGGCAAGATTGTCAAGGTGGCGGGATGCTCGCCCATCCGCGAGGGCGTGCTGCTCATCCGGCCGGACACGACACTGGCAGATGTGCGCAGATTCGGCGAGGAGTGCCAGAAACGTTGGGGCATCACGCCGCTCCAGATATTCCTGCACAAGGACGAGGGGCACTGGCTGGGCGGGCAGCCCGATGCGGAGGACAGGGAAAGTTTCAAGGTAGGCGAAAGATGGTTCAAACCGAACTATCATGCCCATATCGTTTTCGACTGGATGAACCACGAGACAGGCAAGAGCCGCAAACTCAATGACGAGGATATGACCGAAATGCAGAATATGGCATCCGACATTCTACTGATGGAGCGTGGACGGTCAAAGGCTGTTACAGGAAAGGAGCATCTGGAGCGTAACGATTTCATCATTGAAAAACAGAAACAGGAAATGAAACGGCTTGATGCCACGAGGCAGTACCGGGAACATCAGCTGGAAATGGCCAACAAAAAGATGCGGGAAACGGAAAGCGTTACCAACGCCCTTATCGAAAAGGCAAATGAAAAGGAACGGCAAAGCGAAGACCTTGACAGGGCTATCAGCGAGAAACGCTCCAGACTGAACAAGGAGAAAGGAAGCGAACTTCTGAATGCCGCCGTCGATTGGGCTACGGGAAAGTCTAAGGCTATGAAAAATGAAATCGAGGATTTGCGCCGTGGAATTGCCACGCACGAGGAAACCATTGAACGGTTGCAGGGTAAAATCCGGACCATGCAGAACGACCATCACCGTGAACGGTTGCAACTGGAGGCTGAACATCAGTCCGAATTAAGCCGCAGGGAGGCAGCGCATACGGAGGAAACCACAAGGCTTAAAAACCGGATTGCATGGCAGAGCCATATTATCGGCTGTCTGAGCTTTCTGCTGCTCAAAACGAGCGACATCTTCCGCAAGGCGGTACACAGTGTCATCCGTCTCGCCCGTGACTACTACAAGCCCCGTTTCGATACGGAACAGGTGTCGGACATCAAGAACGCCCTTAACCTGTTCGGCGATGACAGGCAGTCGCGCCGTGCTGCCGGGGATTTCCTGTATTTTACAGCCAAACAGAAAGGGGAACTTGACAACCGGCAGCAAATCAAAGCCAGACGGGAAGTCGATAATGTGGTGGAGGGGCATTATGACCAACAGCAGAAGAAAGGCCTTTCAATGAGAAGATAGCTCATAAGGGAATAACTAATAATATGGTATGAATTGGATGTACTATCGAAGAAAAAACGTAATTTTGCCAATATATCAAAGGAGATTATGACTAAAAATATAGATAAACAAGCAATTGATAATATGTCGGATAACTTTCGCGGTTATGCGGCATTGCTTCGTAAAATCAAGCAACGGGTACTGGTTGCCCAGCAACGGGCGATTTATGCAGCCAATGAAGAAATGCTCAGGATGTATTGGGATATTGGCGGCATGTTGCAGCAAAGCCAGGATGCAGACGGTTGGGGCAAGAAAACCTTGCAACGGTTGGCTGTGGATTTGAAGAATGATTATTCCGAGATAAAGGGCTTTTCTGTACGCAATATGCAGTGCATGATACAGTTCTTTAACGAATATAATCAGGAACTTACGATGGTGAAAGGGGTAGTTTCTCCAATTACGCAACCAGTGGTTGCGCAATTAGGTCAATACAATTTCGCACTTCCCATAAAACATTTATCATGGGCGCATAACCTCATACTTTTACAGCAGGTCAAGGATATTCGCGCACGTTATTGGTATATGGTGCAGAGTATCACTTCCCATTGGTCAAAACGCTATCTGCAAGAAGCCATCAGGCTCGACGATTACGGCAAGCATGGAGCGTTGGCAAACAATTTCACCGAGACTCTGCCTGCGCCGGAAGCCTGCGATGTAAAGTCCATGCTCAAAGACCCGTACATATTCGACATGTTGACTTTCACCGACCCGTACAATGAGCGTGACGTGGAAATCGGTTTGGTGAAGCATGTGGAGAAATTCCTCGTGGAAATGGGAGCAGGCTTTGCTTTCATGGGGCGGCAGTATCATATCGAGGTGTCAGGCGATGATTATTATATTGACATATTGATGTACAACACCTTCCTGCACCGGTATCTGGTGATAGAGTTGAAAGATACGGAGTTTATGCCGGAGTATATCGGCAAACTGAATTTCTACTGTTCTGCCGTGGACGACATCCTTTGCCGCGAGGGAGACAACCGGACTATCGGACTGTTGTTGTGCAGGAACAAAGACCGCATCAAGGCTGAATACGCCCTGCGCGACATTCAGAAACCTATCGGCATATCCGACTATGAATTAGGGCAAGCTCTACCGAAAGATTTCCGAGGTAGTCTGCCTACCATTGAGGAAATTGAAAAAGAATTAGAAATGAAATGAATTGTAAAATATTTTACATAATCAGTCATAATGTATAATTGTGGTTATATCCCTTTGTCTGGCTTTATTTGAGAATGCAGTAAAACAGTATATAACAGGCCTTAAAAGAAAGTGTAAATGGAATTGAACGAAGCCTGAGACTTAAGAGGTACAACCTTACCTCCTGTTTGAAAGTTCTTGTGAGGCACCAGCATATGTCTCCATAGCCGGCAGCAGCGTACTGCGGTAGGCGGTGGGAGTCATGCCGAGGTGTTTCTGCACGTAGCGGCTGAAATAGGACACGGAAGCGAAGTGCAGGGCTTCGGCAATCTGCGACACGCTCAGGTCGGAGCGGCGCAGCATTTCGGTGATGACGGTGACGGTGGATTTCGCGATGATGTCGCTGGCGCACTGTCCGGTGAGCCGCCTCACGGTGTCGGCAAGGTAGCGTTCGCTGACGTGTAGCTGTCCGGCATAGAAACGGAGGTCGCGGTGCGTCCGTACCGCCCCTGCATAAATCAGTTCCAGAAACTGCTTGACAACGATACTGGGTCTGTACGAGGAAAGAGCACCTTGGTCACGTCTGATGTGGAAGTTGAACAGGTCGTACACGAAAGCGAGCGTCAGGGCACTGACAAGTTCGTGGTAAAAAGGCGTGTCCTTCAGCCGGCAGCGGCTGCGCAGGTATTGCATGGATTCGTGCAACCGTTGTGCCTCATCGGGCGTGAGCGGAATGACGGGATTGTGGAAGAGGCTTACACGTCCGCCAATGCCATAATGGAAAGACGGCAGTGCGGCGTTGGTAAAGTCCGCATTCAGCACGATGTATTCCACACGCAGGTCGGCAGAACCTTGCAGCTCCGCCACCAGCTCGGCATTGGAATAAATCACGAGGTCGCACCGGCTTATGCGGACAGGTTGCCCGTTGAACCGGAACGAAGCCGTACCGTCGAGGCACAGCAGATGCACGTGGCAATGCTCGAATGCCTTGTCGCTGATGGCATAGAAATCTTCGCCATAATAGATGTCTTCCGGTGGGTTCATGCCACAAAGATAACTATTTCCCGTAGAAAAGTGACAATAATGCCGTAATATGTGAAAACGGTTTCCGGCGGAGAGGGGCTAACTTTACGGCAGATTGATTCATTACTAAATACAGAATATGATGGAATATGTAAAATTAGGTAATTCAGACTTGCGCGTATCGCGCATTTGTATGGGGTGTATGGGCTTCGGCAACGCCGCCACAGGCCAGCACTCGTGGACTATTGATGAGAACAGCTCACGCGAAATCATAAAACGAGGCATTGACCTCGGCGTAAATTTCTTCGACACCGCTATCGTTTACCAAAACGGTACGAGCGAACAGTATTTAGGTAGGGCATTGAAGGATTTTGCCCGGCGTGAGGATGTGGTGGTGGCCACGAAATTCGTGCCACGCTCCTCGGCAGAGATTGAACGCGGCATAAGCGGGCAGGAGCATATCACCCGTATGCTCGACCAAAGCCTCAAAAATCTCGGTATGGACTATGTAGACCTCTACATCTATCATATGTGGGACTATCGTACTCCCATTTATGATGTGTTGGAGGGGCTGAACCGCGTGGTGAAAGAGGGAAAGGCACGGTACATAGGCATCTCCAATTGTTTTGCATACCAGTTGGCGAAAGCCAATGATCTGGCACGTGAAAACAGCTTCCCGGAATTCATATCTGTTCAGGGACACTATAATCTGATTTTCCGTGAGGAGGAACGCGAGATGGCTAAACTTTGTACTGAGGACAACATCGCCATGACACCTTACAGCGCATTGGCGGGCGGTCGCCTGTCGAAGCATCCGGGCGAAACCTCAAAACGTCTTAAAGAAGATACTTATGCCAAGAATAAATATGATGGCACAGCCAAACAGGACAGCGAAATTATCAACCGTGTGGCGGAAGTGGCGGAACGTCGTGAAGTGACAATGACCGAGGTAGCCCTTGCTTGGCTTCTGACCAAAGTTTCCGCACCGGTGGTAGGTGCTACAAAGCTGAACCATATCGAGGGAGCAGTAAAGGCGGTTGACCTGAAGCTGTCCGCCGATGAACTTGCCTATCTGGAAGAACCCTACGTTCCTCACAGACTGGTTGGCGTGATGGCGGAGAACACGCCGGCAGCCGTAGGCGAATCACACTCTTGGTCTGGTAAAAAATAATCTATAAAAAGCAGAAGATATGGCTCTATTCCTTAAAATGCTTGTTTTCTTCATCCTGATAATGGTGGGATGTCTGGCACGGAAATTAGGATACATAACACACGACAATCAACCGAAATTTTCAGGATTGGCGCTTAACATCTGTTGCCCTGCGATGATTGTCGCAGGAGCCTTTGCAGAAGGAGAGAAGATAAGCATAGAATACGCCTGCATTGTTATGGGCGTGTCTGTACTTGTTCTTCTTGCCATGATTATATTGGGAGAGTTGCTGGCATTCACATTGCGGTTTCCCAAAAAAGAACGGGGCGTGGCGGTATTTATGACTGTATTTACCAACATCATGTTCATGGGGTTACCCATAGTAGGCTCACTCTACGGCGATTCGGTGACGATTTACTTTTCCCTGTTCATCATCCCCATGAATATCCTCTTGTTCACCTACGGCATACGTACCGTAAGCCGTGGTACGGACAACCGACCGCCGATGAATCTAAAGCAACTGCTCTCGCCATGCGTAATAGCGTGTGTGGTTTCGGTGGTGCTTTTCTTCACCGAGCTGCCGATTCCGGCATTTATCCAAACGCCCATCCAGATGCTCGGAGCCATGATGCCCCCACTTGGCATGCTCATAATAGGCTCATCTATTCCGGATGTCGATTTCGGTAAGGTTCTTCGCAGCGGACGTATAGTCGCCTATATTCTGATGAAGATGATAGCCGTCCCGGTAATCATTCTTCTCATGGCACGTATGTTTACCGATGACAGGCTATTGCTGGCAACCATATTCGCGCTTACGGCCTCTTCGTCAGCCACATTCTCTGTGGTGCTCACAATTCTCTATAACAGGGAGGCTCAGCCGCTTGCCACGGCTGAAGTGTCGGTCACTTCGGCGATTGCCGTGCTGACCATGCCGCTTGTGGCTATGATTTCAGGAATTATGTAACTTTAATGAAATAACAAATATGAATTATCCATATATTGTGTGCCACATGATTGAGAGCCTTGACGGGCGTATTGACTGTGGTATGACAGAAAAGATTGAAGGGGGCGATGAGTACTATGCCACCTTGGACAAACTGGAATGTGACTCGTTGCTTTCTGGTAAAATAACGTCAGCCTTGCACTATGCCACCGGTGAATTTCATTCACAAGGTTCCTCGGTAGGTACAACTGTCTGGCATAAGGCGATGGACGGTATAGGATTCGACATCGTAGCAGACACGCATGGTACATTGCTGTACGATGACAATATTAATGAACATAGAAATATGCTCATCCTTACATCAGAACGGGTGACTATCGATTATCTTGACTATCTGAAAACAAAAGACATATCTTATCTTGCCGTAGGCAAGGACTCTATAGACTTGTACCATGCAGTAGAGTTGCTTGCGACGCATTTCGATGTGAAACGGCTTGCCGTTTGCGGAGGTGGAAATATCAACGGTACATTCCTTAGAGCCGGACTGATTGACGAAATCAGTATGTTGGTAGCACCCGGCATTGATGGGCGCAAAGCAATGACTGCTTCGTTTGACGGAGCAGACGAATCCGCAGAACCGATATTGCTTAGCCTAAACTCGCTTGAGCGAATGGGAGATACTCTATGGCTGAGATATACCGTCAAAAAATAAAGAGCTAATAGTTCAACTAACGACAATCAAATAATTAGGAGAAAGAAATGAAAAAGATATTACTTAGGCTGATTGCTGGAATCATTTTGTTGTATCCGCTTGCCCTTAACGCCCAACAAAACAATAAAACCCAACAGGATATGAAATCAAAAAAAGTAGTAGTAAAACAGACTGCCGGCCGTGACCGGCTTGGAGAATTTGCTCCGGCATTTGCACGTATAAATGATGATGTGCTGTTTGGCGAGGTATGGAGCCGCAACGACCTGCTCTCTTTGCGCGACCGTTCCTTGGTCACCGTCGTGGCACTCATGTCGCAGGGCATTACCGACTCGTCTTTCAAAGACCATTTGGAAACAGCGAAAAAGAACGGTATTACAAAAACGGAGATTGCCGAAATCCTGACCCACGCCGCCTTCTACGCCGGCTGGCCCAAAGCATGGGCAGCGTTCCGCATAGCCAAAGAAGTGTGGGCAGACAGTGAAAAGGATGCCGATGAACCAGTAAAAGAGTAACTTCAATGGCACTGTTTCTGCAAATGCAGATGTTTTTCATTCTGATTGCCGTCGGGTGCATCGCCCGGCGCATCGGAGTGATAACGCGCGAAAACCAGCCCCAGCTTTCGGCACTTGCCATGAACATCGTCTGTATTGTCATAGACAATTACGATGTGTTCAAATTGTATCTCAAAGACAAGAAATAATGATTCATATTGAACACCTTGTATTGGCTTAATGAATAAGTAAAAATAACCTCAAATATAGAATGGATTGTACTGAAAAGACAAAGAGAAGCCATAACTGATACTTTGGACGAGTTAAGAATTGATAAAAACGTTAAATCTTTACCATTTAGAATGTACCCTTAAAGGTTACGACCATATTTCTGACTTATTACTTGCAAAATATTGAGTAATAACTGGTTGTAAATACTGTATATTGAAAATAAAACTTACAGTGAAGCAGATACGGTCCTATTGAAACAAATAGATATACAAGCTACTCAAACTCACTATGTATTTCAATGCGGGGATGTAGAACTTCAGATTGATTTTGTTTCACCTTCTTTGTCGGAGATGTGGAATATGACAGGGTGGCCTGTCGGTTTCCTTTCCTATCAAGTTCGTGCAGAAGATAAAAAGGAGCATACGGTAGAAATTTTGTTCGATGTGGATATGGAATGGATGTTTGGCAAGAGGAAGATTGACAGTTGGGTTGAACAAGAGTGGCGGTTTGTCAAGTCTGATAGTTTATATTTAGGTATGACGGCGGATGAAACAACGTTTTCATGCGATGATAGTCATGTTGTTTTGTTTCAAAAACTGTGTGCAGAAAATGGAAATAAAGGCATATTGTTAATAGGATGTGGAGAAGGACAGAGGATACAATATGTTGGTGAGCGTTTACAACCTCTTTGGAATAGCAATAGAACTGGAGAGGTTAAAGAATTAATGATGGCTGTTGGAAACAAGTATCAGAAACTAAGGGAAGAATGTGATAAATTGGATAAACTGTGGAATAATAAGGCATTTCAAGTGAGTGATAAGACATTTGCTGAACAGATTCTTCCTTCTTACCGTAATTTTATATCTTCCCATAGGTTTGTGTTATCTTCGGATCATAAGTCATTCTGTTTTGGAGATACTTTGGGTAATGTCAGAGAAATATATAAGAATTTTCCTGTCTTGTTATTTTTTAATCGTGTTGATTGGATGAAAAGTTTATTAAATCCGATATTCGAATATTGTGAAGATGAGCGTTGGAAAAGGAAATATCCACCTTATGATATAGGCTTATATCCGGTTGCAAGTAAACAAGTAAAAACAGATAATTGTGCAGAGGAAGCTGCTGCTAATATGTTAATGATGATGTTAGCCATTGTAGAGGCAGAACAAAATTTCAGTTATGCTGAATTGCATTGGGAACACTTGTGTTTATGGGCAAATTATCTGAAAGAGAGGATGGCAGAAAATGCTTCTCCTTCTATTGAATTATTGGATGGAAATGACGAACACGTAAAGTGTGTACTGGGATTGATGGCTTATCGTAAATTGATTCAACTAAAAGATGCGTATGAGTAGGGTGAAGAAAATTCTAGCGATAATAGAGAATTTACTATTCTTACTATTCTGTATTATAGTAATTCTATTTTTGATACAGCTATTCTGTTTTACCTCGTTTAAAATTCCATCGGATTCTATGGAACCTGCATTAAAAGATGGAGATAGAATATTAGTTAATAAAATGATAAAGGGGGCCAGATTATTTAACGTGTTCGCTGCTTTGGATAACAAAGACGTTACTATTTTCCGGATACCGGGGTTAGGTAGTTTTAAGAGAAATGATGTACTGGTTTTTAATTTCCCTTATCAGATGAATCGGTGGGATAGCATCCGGATGAACGTAATGCAGTATTATGTGAAGCGTTGTATAGCTTTGCCTGGGGATACATTGGAAATCAGAGGAGGATTTTATAAAGTGCGTGGATGTCACGAACAGTTGGGAAATTATAAAGCTCAGCAATATCTTGCCAAACTACAGCAACCGGAAAAACAAGGAATCGTAGTGGGAACATTTCCTTATGATGGAAGCTTAGGGTGGAATATTCGGGAGTTCGGACCATTACCTATCCCGCAAAAAGAGCAGATAGTAGTAATGAACCGTACTAATTATTTATTATACAGGCAGTTGATTGCTTGGGAGCAAAAGAAAAAAATACACTTAAAAGAAGAGCAGGTATTTATGGGAGATAGTCTTATTCATCAGTATTGCTTTAAAAAGAACTATTATTTTGTATCGGGGGACAATATGGCTAATTCGCAAGATTCCAGATATTGGGGAATGTTGCCGGAAGAATATATTGTAGGCAAAGCTACCCGTATTTGGAATTCAAAAGAAAAGTATACTGATCAGGTACGTTGGGAGCGGATTTTAATGAAGATCAAATAAAATAGGAGATAACAGAAAATGTTATTACAGAATAAATATAACGTTCATTTATTGATGCTGTTCGGAGTCATTGCGATTTTGAGCGTGGTAACTGTTTCGTCTTATACTATTGCGGTCGGAGATATGGCTTATCAGAAGCTATATTTGGGGCGTATGGCTATTGTGTTTGTAATATGTAGTCTTATTTCTTTATGTTTAGACAAAAGAGGAGGAAATACATTTTATTTATCAGTCGTTTGGTCTCTTATTCTATTAGGTGGAGTTGAGGCTGTTTGGGGATTATGGCAGATATACGGTTTAGCTGTTTCCAATCATTCATTATATGCGCTTACAGGCTCCTTTTACAATCCGGGACCTTATTCTGGATATTTAGCGATGGTATTTCCGATTTGTTTGAGTGAATGGTTGAATTTGAGAAAAGTAGAGAAACATACTTGGGTAGAGCGGGGTAAATATTATATGGCCTTAGGAGTATTGTTGTTAATTCTTTGTGTTTTACCGGCAGGTATGAGCCGTTCGGCATGGATAGCCGTTGCGGTTTCTGGAATATGGGTATATGGTATACACTGTTCATGGGGAACTCGTTTAAGAAAGATAGGTAAGAGGTATAAGAAAAGGGTATTTCTGGCTATGATAACAGCAGGAATAGTGCTGATAATAATTAGTTATGCTCTTTTTCAATTAAAAGTAGGTTCGGCTAATGGCCGTCTGTTAATTTGGAAAGTGAGCGCTATGACTGTTGCGGAAAAGCCATTTTTAGGACATGGTATTGGAAACTTTGCATCGGCTTATGGAATGGCTCAGGAAAATTATTTTGCTAGAACAGAGTTTACAGCTACAGAGGAACAGGTAGCCGGAAGTCCTGAATATGCTTTTAATGAATATCTGCAAATAGCTGTAGAATATGGAGTTTTATTTCTATTGGTTGTGTTGTTGATCATTAGCTTTTGCCTTTGGAAAGGGATAACTGAAAAAAAAATAAGTGCGTGTGCAGGTTTGATTTCTGTTTTAGTTTTTGCATTTTCGTCTTATCCGATGCAAATACCCGGATTTGCGATAGCATTTTATTTTTTGCTGGCTGCTTGTGTGGTAGGAAAGTCACGAATACATATTTATCTTTTTACTGTAATGATTGCTCTGTTGGGAAGTTACTATTGGAAATATAATCAGTATAATGCCTGTGAAGAATGGCTTAGATGTAAAATGTATTATAATATAGGTGCATTTCGTTTAGCCAAAGAGGGGTATGAGAAAATTTATCCGGAATTGAATGACCGGGGAGATTTTTTGTTTGAGTATGGTCATTCTTTACATAAGTTGAAAGAATATGATCATTCTACGGAAGTTCTGAAAGAAGCAATGATGCATAGTTGTGATCCTATGATTCTGAATATAATAGGAAAGAATTATCAGGCTACAGGAGAATATGAGAAAGCCGAAGAATATTTCATACGATCTACTCATCGGCTTCCGGGACGGATTTATCCGTATTACTTGTTAGCGAAACTTTATGTGGAACCGGAATATCGACATCTGGAGAAATTAAAACAGGCGGTTCAGATTGTATTGACGAAGGAACCGAAAGTGCAATCTACTGCAATAAAGGAGATGAGAGAAGAAGTGAAGAAACTTATAAAGAAATAATTTGATAATGATAATGTTTTCTAAATATCAGAATTTGATTTTGTGGAGTGATTTACTGTTTTCGCAGTATTATTTAAATAATCATCCTGTATCTCTTTTTATTTAGAAAGAAATATGTATTTTTGAGTGTGTAACTAACAAAATAAAAAATGAACAAACACAAGTTAGCATGGATCTGTCTGTCTTCTGCATTGATTATGATGACAGCTTGTAGCGGCAAGAAAAATATGGAGGATGAATCGGAAAAGGGTGTTTCCACCGTTCTTCCTATGTCTAAAAATGAGGTGACTGTAGAAATACTGAAAAGAAAGGCATTTAATCACGAACTAATGAGTAACGGCAAGATCAGTGCCCGTGGCAAAGCCGATCTACGCTTTGAAACCAGTGAAGTCATCGCCCATATCTATGTGAAGAATGGCGATCGTGTACAGAAAGGGCAGAAGCTGGCTGATTTGGATAAATTCCGTCTGGAGCAGAAATTGTCTCAGTCTGAAGATGCTTTATTGAAAGCCGAACTGGAATTGAAAGACGTACTGATCGGACAGGGGTATTCTCCTGACGATTTTAATAAAGTTCCTGTCGAAACGATGAAAATAGCCAAAGTAAAAAGTGGTTATGAGCAATCTAAATCCCAATATGAACTGGCGAAAAGAGAGATGGAACATGCTACATTGATTGCTCCTTTTGACGGCGTGGTAGCCAATTTATTTTCAAAGCCCTATAATCCGGCAAATACTTCTGAAGCATTCTGTACTATTATTGATTCCAAAGGAATGGAAGCTGATTTCACGGTGCTGGAAAATGAACTTGCTTTTATCAAGGTAGGAGATAAAGTGGTAATTACTCCTTATGCCGGTGGGGGAGCATTTGAAGGAAGTGTCTCTGAGATTAATCCGTTGGTGGATGCCAATGGTATGGTGAAAGTCAAGGCTGCGGTAAATGCGGGAGGAAAGCTGTTTAGCGGTATGAATGTAAAGGTAAGTGTCCGCCGTTCATTGGGAGAGCAATTGGTTATTCCCAAAACAGCCGTCGTATTGCGTTCCGGCAAACAAGTGGTATTTACCCTGAAAGAGGGCAAGGCTATGTGGAATTATGTAAATACAGGATTGGAGAATGCAACGGAGTGTGTGGTCTCCGATAGGTCGCAGAAAGGTATTGAGGATGGTCTGCTGGAAGGAGATACGGTTATCGTCACCGGAAACTTGAATTTGGCGCATGAAGCGGAAGTTGATGTAAAATGAATAATTAAGAATTAAATAATGAATCTATGATAAAATTCTTAATACAGCGTCCTATTGCCGTATTGATGGCCTTTACCGCCTGTTTCATTATCGGGGTAGTGACGTACTCTACGCTGCCTATATCGCTGCTTCCCGATATCGCTATTCCTGAAATTACGGTACAGGTATCTTCTGCCAATACCTCTGCCCGGGAATTGGAAAATACGATTGTCAAACCTTTGAGGGGGCAATTGATTCAAGTTTCTACCCTGAAGGATATTCATAGTGAGTCGCGGGACGGAGCGGGCATTATCCGTCTGTCTTTTGAGTATGGTACGAATACGGACCTTGCCTTTATCGAGGTGAATGAGAAGATAGATGCCGCCATGAATTTTCTTCCGAAAGAGGCGGAACGTCCGAAGGTTATCAAAGCGAGTGCAACGGATATTCCCGTATTCTATCTGAATCTGACATTGAAGAATGACAGTGCATACGGTGACACAGAACAACAGTCCTTTCTGGAGTTGTGCGAATTTGCCGAATCCGTCATCAAGCGCAGGATAGAGCAGCTAGAGGAAGTCGCCATGGTAGATGTGACCGGAATTTTGCAACGGCAGGTGCAGATTGTACCCGACAAGGATAAACTTGCTGTGATGGGACTTTCGATTGGAGATGTCGAATCGGCTTTGTCCTCTAATAATGTGGAACCGGGTAGCATGACTGTGCGCGACGGGTATTATGAATATAATATAAAGTTCTCAACACTGCTGCGGACAGCAGAAGATGTAGAAAATATCTATCTGCGTAAGGGCGACCGCATTGTACAGTTAAAAGAGTTCTGTAAAGTAAGCGTTGTGCCCGCAAAGGAAAAAGGGGTGTCTCTGTCCAATGGCAAACGTGCCGTGAGTCTTGCCGTTATCAAACAATCGGATGAGAATATAGATAAGATGAAGCGGGCGCTGGTAGGCACCATGACTTACTTCCAGTCAGTATATCCGGGGATTGATTTCAGCATCAGCCGCAACCAGACGGAACTGCTGGACTATACGATCTCTAATCTCAGACAGAATCTCTCTCTGGGCTTCCTTTTTATCTGTCTGGTAGCGGTCCTGTTTCTGGGGGATGTAAAGTCTCCGCTAGTCATCGGACTTAGTATGGTGGTGTCCATCGTTATCAGCTTTGTGTTTTTCTACCTTTGCCATATGTCACTGAATATCATATCGCTTGCCGGATTGATTTTGGCATTGGGAATGATGATTGACAGTTCGATTATTGTGACCGAGAATATATCGCAATACCGCGAACGGGGATATTCATTGCGCCGTGCCTGCGTGACGGGAACCAGTGAAGTGGTAACGCCTATGTTGAGTTCATCTCTGACTACTATTGCCGTATTTGCCCCGCTGATTTTTATGAGTGGTATTGCAGGAGCTATCTTCTACGATCAGGCTTTCTCTGTCACTGTAGGGCTGATGGTGTCTTATCTGACCGGAATCATGCTGCTTCCCGTGCTTTATCTGCTGGTTTACCGGACAGGTGTCCGCACCCGGAAATGGAAGTGGCTTTCTTTCAAAATTAATAACCCGATCAAGGACCACACGCTAGACCGATTCTATGATGCGGGTGTCGACTGGGTATTCCGCCATAAAACGTTCAGTGTACTGTTCTGTGTGATTTCCATTCCGCTTTGCATATTCTTCTTTTTCTTTATAGACAAAGAACGGATGCCCGATATCGAGGAAAATGAACTGATCGCCCGGATAGAATGGAATGAGAATATCCATGTGGATGAAAACAAACGACGGGTGGATGAACTTTTCAAGGAACTGAAAGATGAAGTACTGGAGCAAACAGCCTCTATCGGTAGACAGGACTTCATCCTCAATCGGGAACGGGAACTGTCTTCTTCCGAAGCGGAACTTTATTTCCGTACGGAGACTTCCGACGCTATTGCTCCTTTGGCACAGACGGTATACCGGAAACTGAAGGAACGTTATCCACTCTCTGTCATCTCTTTCTCTCCGCCGGAAACGGTCTTTGAGAAACTCTTTGTGACGGGTGAACCGGATGTGGTGGCGGAATTTTACACCCGTAATAAAGCGGAAGCCCCCAAAGCGGAAGCAATCCGCAGCGTAGAACAGGAACTGGGACGAAAAACCGGAATCAATCCGACAGGTATCGCCTTCGAAAACCAGTTGAATCTGAGTATCAGTAAAGAGAAACTCTTGCTCTACCGTGTTTCCTACAACGAACTGTATCGGGTACTGAAAACGGCTTTCCGGGAAAACAGTGTGACGATGCTGCACTCTTATCAGCAGTATTTGCCGATCAACATTGCCGGGGATGAAAAGACTGTGAACGAGGTGTTGCAGGAAACACTGGTGCAGACGCAACCGGACAACCGTGGGAATGTCGATTTTATCCCGCTTCGGGAATTGATCAACGTAGCTCCCGCCGAAGACTTGAAAAGTATTACTTCCGGACGTAACGGTGAATATGTCCCGTTCGACTTTTACGGTGTGCGGAATGCGGATAGGTTGATGCGTGAAGTGAAACAGGTGGCGGATGAGACAGGGGATTGGGATACGGGCTTTTCCGGCAGCTTCTTCTCCAACAAAGAGATGTTGGATGAGCTGGTTGTGATTCTGATGATCTCATTACTGCTGATGTATTTCATTCTTGCTGCACAGTTTGAGAGTTTCCTTCAACCGTTGCTGGTATTGGCGGAGATTCCGATTGACGTGGCATTTGCCTTACTCTTGCTATGGATTTGCGGGCACACGCTGAATCTGATGTCTGCCATCGGCTTGATTGTAACCTGTGGTATCGTAATCAATGACTCCATCCTGAAACTGGATGCGATCAATGAACTGCGTAAGGCAGGCGTTCCTTTGCTGGAAGCTATTCATGAAGCTGGGCGTAGACGCCTGCGCCCGATTATCATGACTTCGCTGACTACTATTTTTGCGATGGTGCCATTACTGTTTTCTTCGGATATGGGATCGGAACTGCAAAAGCCGCTGTCTATCGCCATGATAGGTACGATGTCTATCGGTACAGCTGTCAGCCTCTTCATCATACCGCTGCTTTATTGGTTTATCTACCGGGGAAAAAGCGGAAATAACACACAAAATGAAAAATAAGTTGAATTATGAAGAAATCATCTGTTCTTTTGGTCTTGATGACTGTATTAGGGATATATTTCTCTTCGGCATATGCTCAGAAATGTCTGGTGCTGGATTTGAATCAGACTATCGCTTTAGCCAATGACAGTTCGCTGGAGTCATTCCGTACACAGAATATGTATCTGTCCGGCTATTGGGAATACCGGACGTATCGTGCAAACCGTCTGCCGAGTCTGACAATGGATCTTACCCCGGCACAATATAACCGGGACATTACGAAACGTTATGATTCGGGACAGGATCTGGATGTATATCGTACACAACAGTCATACTATGCTTATGGCGGGTTGAGTGTACGGCAAAATCTCGACCTGACCGGAGGTACATTTTATCTGGAATCAAACCTTGCCTATATGCGTAATTTCGGAGATAATAGTGCGACACAGTTGACTAGTGTCCCGATACGAATCGGTTATTCGCAGAGTCTGGTTGGTTATAATCCTTTCAAATGGGACCGGAAGATTGAGCCGCTGAAATATGAACGTGTGAAGAAGGAATTCCTTTATAATGTAGAGAAGGTTTCGGAGACGGCAACGAGTTATTTCTTTTCTCTGGCGATGGCGCAGGCGGAATATAAACTGGCAAAAGAGAATCTCGCTTCTACCGATACCTTATATCGCATTGGGCAACAACGGCATCGGATCGCTGCCATTTCACAGGCAGATCTGCTCACTTTAAAACTGGACAAGGTGAACGCACAGAATACATTGCAGAATCGGGCGAGTGACTTGAAACGGGCAATGTTTTCGTTGGCATCTTTTCTGAATCTGGACAAGAACACGCAGATTGAACTGGAACTTCCTGCACGACCGAGTATGATGGAGATTCCGGTAGATGAGGCTTTGAGATGGGGAAGGAGCAATAATCCGCAGTTATTGGAGTTAAAGCAGAATGTGCTGGAAGCGGAACGGAGTGTGGACAAGACTAAAAAGGAATCCCGTTTCAATGCCAGTGTGAATGCCAGTATCGGCTTCAATCAGGTGGCGGATAATTTCGGAGATGTGTATCATAAACCGATGCAGCAGGACTTGGTAGCGGTCAGCGTATCTATTCCGCTGCTGGACTGGGGCGTTCGTAAGGGCAAATACAACATGGCACGGAATAATCTGAATGTAGTGAAGATTTCGGCACGTCAGGATGAGATCAGTATTGAGGAGGAAGTCATCATGACGGTGAGTGATTTTAATATCCAGCAGCAGTTGATTGCCAGTGCGGAAGAAGCGCTGGACCTGGCGATACTGGCTTATAATGAGACAAGGCAACGTTTTATTATCGGTAAAGCGGATATTAATAGTCTGACGCTTTCGCTCAACAGGCAGCAGGAGGCGCAGCGCAACTACATTTCTGCCTTGCAGAACTACTGGCTGAATTATTATAAAATACGTCGTCTGACTTTATTCGATTTTGCTACGAAGCTTTCTCTTTCGGATCGTTTCGACTTTAATGGAGGGAGACTGATCAGATAGTAATTTCTTTTGGGATATAGAAAAATGAATCATGCAAGATATAGGTTCTGAAATTAAAAAGTCATCAAAGGCTTCTGCTTTTACGCTCATTGTCGCTTTTATCAGTGTGGCGTTAGTCGGGCTGGCACTTGTCCCATTGTTGCCGGTAAAACTGAATCCGTCACGGACCTTACCCGGATTTTCGGTGTGGTTTAGCATGGGAGGGACTTCGGCACGTGTTGTAGAGATGACGGCTACCAGCAAACTGGAGGCGATGCTTGCCCGCGTCAAGGGAATACAAAGTATATCTTCGACTTCCGGCAATGGTTGGGGAAGCATCAATGTGAGTCTGGACAAACATGCTGATGCGGCTGTTGCACGTTTTGAGGCTTCTACTATCATCCGTCAGACATGGCCGGAACTGCCTGCCGGAGTTAGCTACCCGTATATTCAGATGGCAAGTCCCGGGCAGGCAAGTCAGGGGCCTTTTGTCGCATTTACAATTAATGCGCCTGCTACTCCCAGTCTGATTCAGCAGTATGCGGAAGAACACATAAAGACACGTTTGGCACAGCTTCCGGGTATCTATAAGATAAATATCAGCGGAGCTACTCCGATGGAATGGCGGCTGGAGTATGATTATGAGCAATTGCGTGCATTGGGGGTGAGCACGGATGAGATTAGTCAGGCAGTTGGTTTGCATTATCAGAAAGAGTTCTTGGGAACTTATGATGTGGAACAGGCGGTTTCGGGTAAAGAGTGGATTCGGCTGGTACTGATGCCTGAACATGATAACCGCGAATTTGATGCCGCGCAGATACAGGTAAAAGTCAAGGACGGGAGAATCATTTGTCTGGATGAACTGGTGAAGGTTGTCCGCATGGAGGAGCAGCCCCAGAGTTATTACCGGATCAACGGATTGAATTCGATTTATTTGTCTGTTGTCGCGGAGGAGACAGCCAATCAGCTGGAATTGAGCCGGGCGGTACAGGCATGTATGAATGATATCAGGCTGTCACTTCCGGCAGGATATGAGATACATACGAGTTACGATACCACAGAGTTTATACATGATGAACTGAACAAGATTTATTTGCGTACAGGAGTGACAGTGGCTATTTTGCTCCTGTTTGTATTACTGATTACTTTCAGTCCTAAATATCTGTTTCTGATTGTTACCAGCCTGACTGTGAATATGGCGATAGCCGTAATCTTTTACTATGTCTTCGGGCTGGAAATGCAGCTATACTCTCTGGCGGGTATTACGGTTTCGCTAAATCTGGTGATTGACAATACGATTGTGATGAGTGACCATTATCTCCGGTGTAGAAACCGGAAGGCATTTATGTCTGTATTGGCAGCTACGCTGACAACAATGGGGGCATTGGTCATCATTTTCTTTCTGGACGAAAGGATTCGTCTGAATTTGCAGGATTTTGCTGCGGTGGTGATGATTAATCTGGGAGTATCCCTGTTGGTCGCTTTGTTTTTTGTGCCTTCTATGATTGATAAAATCGGACTCAAGCGGCGTAAGAAATCCTCTTTGGCCGTAGCTAAAAGAAGGTGGAGGATGGGGAATACCCGTTTCTTTGCGTGGATACGTCCGAAGATGCGGCGGATGCCGGTTTACTTCAGCCGTTCATACAGATGGCTGATACTGCGGCTTTGTCGTTGGAGAGTGGCGGTTTGTGTATTGCTGTTGCTGGCATTCGGATTGCCCGTGTTTCTATTGCCGGAGAAGATGGAAGGGGATGATAAGTGGGTGGAGATTTACAATAAGACACTGGGCACTCCCACCTATAAGGAAAAGGTGAAACCGATAGTGGATAAAGCGTTGGGAGGAAGCCTGAGATTGTTTGTGCAAAAGGTATATGAGGGCAGCTACTTTACCCGGAATGAGGAGGTAGTGCTTTATGCCAACGCCAACTTGCCGAACGGCAGTACGCTTGAACAGATGAACACGCTAATTAAACGGATGGAAACTTATCTGAGCGGGTTCAAAGAGATCAAGCAGTTTCAGACATCGGTGGAAAGTGCCCGCCGGGCATCTATCAGCATCCATTTCACCAAGGAAAATCAGAAAAGCGGGTTTCCGTATACGCTGAAAGCTAACATGATCAGCAAGGCACTCCAACTGGGAGGAGGAGACTGGAGTATCTATGGATTGCAGGATCAGGGATTCAGTAACAATGTGCGCGAGAATGCGGGATCATTCCGGGTGAAAATGTACGGATATAATTATGATGAACTTTATAGCTGGGCTACCAAACTGAAAGAGGTATTGTTGTCTCATCGTCGTATCAGGGAGGTGACGATCGGCTCCAATTTCTCGTGGTGGAAGGATGATTATCAGGAATTTTATTTTGATTTGGATAAACGACGGATGATTGGAGCAGGGGTCGGAGCCGGAGAACTCTTTGCAGCCATCCGACCGATATATGGACGGAATCAGGAGATTGGTTCTGTGGTCACTGAAGACGGCACGGAAAGAATCAAACTCTCTTCCCGGCAATCGGGGCAACGGGATATATGGGCTATGCAGTATGATCCTTTCAGTGTAGGCGAAAAAGAGTATAAACTGGCAGAACTGGCTAAAGTGGAGAAGGGACAGATGCCACAGGAAGTGGCAAAGGAGAATCAGCAATATCGTCTGTGCCTGCAATATGAGTATATCGGTGCGTCGGAACAGGGACATAAGTTGCTGAAAAAAGACTTGGAA
>UMCB01014979.1_pt1 | contig 37294 bp, 53 predicted proteins | sample 1964151 | NCBI WGS metagenome assembly UMCB01 (sample SAMEA4835960, study PRJEB28245) | human gut metagenome | biome: gut microbiome; material: fecal sample | place: Denmark | collected 2008
CTCATAAATCCCGCAAAACGAAAAGCGACATCAGTGCAAAACGAAAAGCGATTTTTGGAGCAAAAACGAAAAGCGATTCAAAATCCGGGTCATTTCCCTTTTCAGCAAGCTATCCGGTCAAAACACAAGCGTCACTCAAACAGCCTTTAAATGGCATTTGAATGACGCTTTTTTATTTGATTCCCAGTCTAAAATAACACCTTAAATCCATTGCCAATTCAGCAAAAATTCGTATCTTTACATAGTGGTTAAGATGCCATTTTGTGTACCGCTTCATCTGTTTTCTTGAACAGCATGATGTCTGTGTAGGAGGAATTATAATTCATGCGCGCATTAAATTCTATCTTCTCGCTGCCTGTAAAGGGGTTGCCTATGGTGTTATTCCTGCCCATCCATTCGCACAACTCTATAATGGATGACTTATTGGAGGTGAAATAAATATAGTTCGTGCCTACGAGCGTCTGCAACACATCCAAATAATCAGAAAGCCCCCAGTCCATTGTATAGGTGCCAACCTCAGTGGAAAGATATGGCGGGTCTATCAGGAATACAACATTCGGGGTATCCTTGTACTTATTGAACAGCTCTCTGTAATCACAAGAAACGACCTTCAGTCCATTCAAATAGTCAACACAAAGGTCGTAATTGCATTTGCGTACGGTATTATAAAACGTTTCCTTCCGCAACCTGTCCAAATTGGTGGCATACTTCATGGAAAAGAGCAGGGAGGTAGAAAGTGTAATGTAATCCACATAACCGTTATCCGCTTCCTCACGCTCGATAAGGCGCAGAATAGACTCTTTCAATTCTTTGGGCAATGCCTTCTTTCGGGGTACAATTCGGACGATCTCTCGAATCCTATCCAACAAAGCATTGGTCTGCGGTATATTCTCCAATCTGCGTCTGTAGTTGTCGAAATCATTATAGACAACAGTAGAGTCCGGCTTCTGGCACTTCGTGATATGGGCCAATAAACCGGATCCGCCAAACAGGTCGACGAATACGGCATCATCCGGGTAATGTTTCAATACCTTGATAAATTCTTTGGCAAACATGCGTTTTTGCCCCACAAACGGAAGTGGGGCTGATAAATACTGCTTTCTCATTTGTTCCTGGTTTTAAAACGGATTGCAAAATTCCCCATTTTATCCCAGCCGTCTAAAGAAAACAATCAAACCATGCTGCACATGGTTTGCAACGCTTCTTATACATTCAGGTCGAACCGAACCCCTTCATCCCCGGTAAGCAAGACTCTGGTACGATCCAGGTTGTTCTCATAGATATGGACATTGCCAAGGTTAAGGGTAATCGACTTCAAAGGCAGATCTATTTGCCGAGACATCAGATAAAGATGGTAAATATCAGCCGGGAGGCCTAAATTGGCATCGCTGCTACGCTGATAAGCTGACAATACCAGTTCGCCGTCTTCTATCTGGAACTGTACAAGACTCAAGCATGGGGCTTGGTTGGTTTCCGCTCCGGTAGAACCAAGGAAGAGGACATAATTCTTGCTGGTTCGCTTTTCCCGGTTTATCTTTTCGATGAGAGGAGGCAGTTTCTCAAAGTAGGTTGGATAACTGTTTACAAGAGTCTGACCGCAATAATCCCACCACGTAATGCCCACTTCTCTGTATCGATCCACATTGCGTTCTCCTTGCATAAAGAGTTGAAGTTCCTGTCGCAGCTTCTTGCGGGCGATACCGTGCGTCTCGAAGATGTCGAGCAGGTCGGCAGGTGTCAGGGTAAGACTTTCATTCAATAGATACCGGATAACTCCCTTCTTGTTTTGTTGTTCTTTTCCTGTATTCAGAATCTTGTGCAGGATTTGATGATATTTGTTCATGGGCTCAAAGATTTGATTTACCATAAAGATACCTCCAAATCTATCTACAGGAGCAACAATACCCTTATATCACACTGAACGCCCCTTGCAGTCGGTTCTGAGGTGGCGAAGTACATCATACACCTTCCGTTCACTTATTGCATACTTTTCAGAGAGAACGGCAACAGCGTATGTCGTCTTGTTTCCATCCTCTACCATTTTCGTGAAATCATGGAAAAGGTCTACATATCGGTAATCTTCAACCCGTATGCCTGACTCAGAAAGCCGGCGCAACAGCTCTTTATTGAAAGAAAGTATCTCGTATATTGTCATAATCTCCAAAAATTAAAGTATATTTGCAGTGCCAATCTTATATACAGCGCAAATGCGCAAAATCGCAGATATAAAAAAGCGTAGCAACGCGACAAGGGCATACGGCCCTCGGTCGTGCGTTGCTACGCAAGTTATTGTATATAAGATTGGCGTCTCTATACTTTAATCTATGGCCGGGGGCCTTCTTTTGCACCCTTTCCCCCGAAAAAGGTTGGATCATCTACTCATCACGAGAATACATACTTTGTCTTATTACCTCCGAATGTTTCCCGTTTGATTACCGTTTCAAATGGCAGCTCATTCATTTCCTTGATTTGGTCGAGAATATTCTTCATCTCTTCCGAGGCTGTAATGAACTTGCCTTTTTGGCCGTCCATCTCATATTGGACCACGTAGCGGCCTTCACCCTGTTTTGTCTTGATGTCGGTCTCAAAATCCACAATAGTAACTTTACAGTTCTGCAAATTGCCCAAAGGCGTAAGGTTGCCTTCGAAGCGTTTCTTCCCGTCAGCCGGTTTGTAAGTGACGCCTAAATCTTTAAATGACTTCATATTTGTTAGTTTAAAAAATAAGTGTTTCCCGTTGCAGTGTTTCACCCATCCCCAAAATGACGCAAGCACAACGTATTTCCGTTTCTTGGCTTTCACCTTCTGTAGCCGCCGGGCAACTTTCTGTTTAATATGTTTCCGTACCAGGACATAATCATGCCGGGTAACGTACCCCAAGAAATCAATGCCGCGCGCTTCTACCGGGAATATCTGCCAGTTTTGTTTGATGGTAAGGTGAAGTTCCTCCTCCACCACTTTGCGCAACTTTGCAAAAATGCCATGCAGATACGCTTTATCTGGGCCAAGAACAACAATGTCATCACAATACCGGAAGTAATACTTCACGCCCAATTCCGCTTTCATGTAGTGGTCCAACAGACAGAGGTAAAAGTTACCGAGCAATTGGCTGGAATGGTAGCCGATGGCTAGGCCGGGACCATAACTTCTGATTATACGGATAAGGGTCTGCATCAGCGTTTCATCCTTTATCTTGCGGCGGAGCCGTTTGATAAGGACTTCCTGGTCGACTGAATGGTAGAACTTCTTCAGGTCAAGTTTCAGACAGTATTCAGTATTCGAACGATCCTTTAATGCCTTTCGAAGCCTGTTCAAACCGTCGTGGATACCACGTTTCGGCAGGCTGGCATACGTGTCGCGAATCATCATACCGCCTAAAACCTCCCTGTATAGAACTGCCATTATCGCGTGAAGGGCGATGCGGTCTTTGAACGGCAGGGACTGGATTTCGCGCACTTTCCCGTTTTCCACCACCTCAAACTCCCGGAATCCCTCCGGAGCATACTTGCCGGACTTTATTTCATCGGCAAGGTCAGCCAGAATCTTATCCCGATTCTTTTTGAAATAGCGGACAGTGCGGCTGCGCTTCTTACCCCGCATGACCATAGAGAAAGCCTCCAAAAGGTTGCTTCCCTCTATAATCTTTTCTATCAAATGTCCGTACCGCTTCATTTTATTGTCGCTTTCAGAAATCTATGTGCTTCGAGAATAAACCTACCACACAACATAACCCAATTTGTTTTTTGCCAAGAGGCAAGGTGCATTCCTCTATGGATTGGACTGGGGAACACGTCCCGGCCAAGAGCCATAATATAATATTTTCTTTCCTGAATATGAGACGCGAACCGATATTCGTATTCGTGTTCGAGGCATCGTTATTCGCATTCGCATACGCCACGCCGCCATTCGTATTCGAGTCGTTATAGGAGCGCGCCAAAACAAAGGCCGGAGGAATTCTACCTGTATCTTAACATTTCATTTTTACATTTACATCGCAAATGTACTTCGATTTTCCGTGAATCATTAATATCCAAAAGGGTTTAATGGATAACGACTCAAAATTATTATAAATCGACCGGCTTACGCCGGTATTAGTATCAAAGCACTGGCAGTGCTTTGAACGCACTTACGCTCGCCGCTTCGCGGATAACGCCCCTGAAAGCGAGACGCGAACCGACACTCGCATACGTGTGCGAGGCATCGCCATACGCATCCGCAAACGCCACGCCGCCATGCGTACCCGAGTCGCTAGAGGAGCGCGCCAAAACAAAGGGGCCGCCTGAGTTCTGCCAATAGTGATCCGAATAATGCGTTGTTTCACTTCCACCGACATTTGTCGGCACCATATCGAAGAATAGACCGTTTTCGGCTGCAACATTCGTTATCCAGCCATCCGAAGTCCCGGCGTTCACATTGCGGGTCGAACCATCCGGATCGGTGATTTTCCAAACGCGATTATTGATTTCAACACCTTTTACCCATTCATAAATACCGCCGAAAACACCTTCAATGCCCAGACCGCAAACATATTTTGAACTTTCGTTTTTGGTATCCGCATTACCGGTCGCATTACTGCTGCCAGTTGTTGTAGCCGGACTATAAGTTGCTCCACCTTTACCTAATACGGCTTGCAGGTTGCGATTTCCATATTTAGCATACAGCATAAAGGCTATCACGCAATGCTGTTGGAAGTCAATACGCTGGTAGCCTTTACCACGGGCTGTTGCATACCCTTCAAAATCATTGGTTGATTTACTGGTTGTCGGAGTTACTCCGCTTCGGCTATACAACTTATTCGAAGTCATATAACCTTTATACGCACCGACTAAAGAGCGTGGCACATGCTTGAATGTTCCGTCCACGTTGTATTCGGCAAAGCGGTAGCGGAATTTGTTGTTATCCACCTTTTCCCACTTATAATAAAACTCCGGGAAATCCACCATCACATCGCCCTCTGTGCCGTCCAGTTTAGCTGCTGACCCGTCGGCGTAGAAATTGCTGTTGTCATCACGAAGATACGAGATTGTAACCTCACCGTCTTTCGTTTTCTTGCAGAGGCAGCGGCGAAACTTCGACAGGATGGTTTTCAAAACTCCACTGTTGATTTCACCGGTGATATTCTGCGGGTCGCTTTTGGATTTGTCAAATACAATACCGGCATCCTTGATTTTTGCATAGACAAAAGACACGTTACGGCTCACGGAGTTTGCGGTAAATGATTGGTCTGCCGGTTTGGTATACCCTGTAAAGGCATCGACAGATACCGTATATCCGGTTCCTGACGGAACATTTATAACCACATTGGCGCCCTTACCGCTTCCGATTACTTCGCCACCTGACGTTTTCTTGATTGTCACAGTACGGCCGGAACAGTCTGCGCTGTCGTCTGTGCTTACATTGACGGTCACCTTCTCCGTGGAATAAACCAGGTTTATCTGTCTTTCGTTACCCCCGACAGCCACGTACTTTTGTTGTTCCGGAGAGGCATAGCCGGAGACGGCTTCCGGGGAGACGGTATATTCAACCTGCATGGGGATGACAATCTCCAGCGCTTCGCCGTTCCAGACCAGTTCGGATTGCTGGCCGGAGTAGGAAACAGTCACCTTCTTTCCGTTCAGGCCGGCATCGTTCAAGCCCTGGTTGCTTGTGAGGGTAATGATGGCTTTTTCCTGGAAAGCGGATGTTCCACCGGAACCCGCAACACGCCAATCCGCTTTATTCTCTTCCGTGATGTTGTATAGCTGATAAAAGACATAGTCTTTCTCTTTTGCCTCATACACGCGGCACTGCTGGCCGATTGCGAATTTACGGGTTGCTTCCCCTGACTGGTAGGTCAGTGTATCTTCCCCGGGTGTTGACGGCAGATCCGGAGTTTCTGCAAATTTACCGTCGAGCGATGATACAAGGTTTGTCACCTGCTCCACTTTTTCATCAAGGGTGCCAAGCGACAAATAAAACTCCTCCTTTGTCCCTTTGTAGCCGCCAAGCTGCGCCGCATCCCATGCGCTCAGGCCGTATTCGTCCAGGTCGGCATAACAGTGCTTGCCGTCGGACAGTTTGGTTATAATCTTGCCGTCGCTCCTGCGTTCGAAAAGCCAGACGTTTTCAACGATGACGGTTTTATCGGCTGCCCACTGAGCCGTACTCTTCACGATTTGCTGGTACACGTATGCACCGGTTGTTGATTCACTCATTTTAAATAGCCCTCCTTAATTATAATTGTTGCTTTAGAAAAATCAGTCTGTCCGGTAAGGTAAACCGCTCCCCCGTAACTGCCACCGCCTCCGGAACCTTCACCGCTGCGTTTCCATACGGCTTTGCCTTCCGTGTTGTCGTGGCACTTCCAGAACGTCTTATTCCCGTATTCGTCCACCGTCCAAACCTCGACCCCCACAAAATAGCTGTCGTCGTTTACCGTCGGGATATGGTCAAGGTAGGATGGCATCTTCTTTTCGAGCGTGACGATACGTTCTGCGGCTTTCCTGTCTGCATCCTTCAATAGTTCAATGGCATCGGACAGGGATTTGTCCGCCTTCTTCAGGGACTCCAGCCGGTTTAATATATTAGTCAGCCAAACAGCTTCCATCTTATCAAAGAATGTGGATGATCCGTCGGCTGTAATCTCAATAAAGCCTGTATCGGACGGTTTTGCCTGGACCACCTTTGCAAAATACCGGACGGCAATGTCACGGACTTTGTCGTCTGCGTATTCACGCTGGACGTGTTCCTCGTCTTTGACCAAATAGACGGGGAATACTTCCACAGTCGTAGCCGCCAATGGCAGCACCATGCCGTCAATGTTGACCAGCCCGGCATCGATGCCGGTTTCCGATACCGCGCAGCCGCAGATTACACAGTTGCCGTACTGGGAGAAGAAGCCGTCGGCTATGCGAAGGCCTTCGCTCTGCAACTCCAATAAATCGTTTCCCGACCATTTCCTTACGCCGGGGTATTGTACATGCCGTTTCATTTCTTTGTTACTATTTTATAGGTTCTGTCTGCAATTTTATAACGCTCTATTTCCGCCCGTACAAGGCTCAGGTCTATACCTTCCGGCACATAAACGATGAAGTCCACATCCTTAAAGCTCTGCCCGCCCTCGCCCTCCAGGGCTATTTCCTGCATCGGTTCAAAAAGCACCCAGTGCGCCGGTTCCGAGTTCAGTCCGATAGCAAGGAACTGGTCCTCGTAGCTCTTGATCAGGATACCGCCGCCGAACGTCTTGTTCAGATGCCCTTCCAACGATCGGTGCTGGCTCGTTACATGTACCTTGTACCGGTAGTAATCGCGCCAGTCGGAGAAGGACTTCCATACTCCGTCCAAGTCCACAAGCGACCATAACCACCCAAGACGGTTAGGTTGTCTGCGGTGTGGGGCGACATACTGCCGGATGAGTTCTTTGAAGTTCAGGATAATGTTCATGGCTATATATCATTTATTGAAACCATCTCCAGCCGGCTGTCCCCGGTGTAGTTGAAGTAGCCTGCATGCAGATAGGCCATCGTATCAATCGGTATGAAATCCACATCCTCCGTACCCTTGCGGGAAAGGGAAAGCATCTTGGCCGTGACAACGCCCGTAACTGTTGTGACCGCCTCCAGCATCTTGTGGGAATAGATAACACCGCCGAATTTCTGTGAGGTCTTGAACTCCTCCAGTGAGGCCAATACCGCCTCGCGTACCGTATCCACCGGGTTCGCCGGATTATAATAGACTTTGATGTCATATTTCACTTCGTCGGCATCTGTCGATATAATCTCCGATTTCGTGCCGGCAAACTTGACCGCGTCGATATAGTTCTTGAAGTTCAGCAACTGATTGCTTGTAAGCGGCACGATCTTTCCTTCTTCGTTCTCGGTGGCCACACGGAACATGATGGTGTTATCCTCTGCCACGTTCACGGAGGCTATCTTTACCACACGCGCGGATGTATCCACCTTCTCATATTCCAACAGACCGGTTACCGTGTCGAACACCAGTTCATGGCCCATCTGGAACTCGTAGCATTTATCGTTATACCAGGTCAACGTACCCGCCACCTCCTTTTCCGCATCCGCATCCATTTCCCGTTTGAACGCGTCCAGTACCAGTTCGAAGCTATGGATGCAGTATGCCACACAGTGTACCCAAAGCCGCCACTCGGATGCGGCCGATGTGGACAGGCTGAATGTAGCTTGCAGCCTTCCCGTAATGCTTTCCTCTATCTGTTGTATTGTTCTTGCCATTGCGTTTCCATGTAAGTGGTGATACTCCTATCTATTTTCTTGACTACCGTCTTCTTTACAAGGCGGCTGTCATCATCAATGCTTATCCGCTGTCCTACCTTCAGCTTGATATCCGGGTAGAAAGCGCCGAGAGAGCGTCCGGCTTCAACCACGGCCGAAGGTTCATTTTTCAGATCCGGGTTGTTCGCAATGATTTCACCCATTGCCTCTGCCGTCCCGTAGTGTTGCAGGGCAATGTCCAGCAGTTGTTGTTCGTCCTGTACCTCAATCACCTTCATACCTTGCCTCCACGTTTAAATCATTTGAATAGGCTGCAAAAGCAACCTTGCGTACTTTCATGCCGTCGGCTGTGAACTCCTTGCGCGTGGCACGGAGCAGCCCTTCCGGATCATTGTCCATCATGTAGTTTACCGCCCCGACACCGGCTTCCGGTTTTTGCCGGATATGGCCTTTGTCACTGTACAGCAAATCCCGTTGGTGCTGGTAGGTGCTTTCCGTTACCAGCAAATCACCGGTAGTCAAATCCAGGTCGCCGTCTGGCTGTTGTTTGTAGTCTTTCATATTTAACCCTCCAGATAGTTTGGCAGGTCCGCCTGTATGGATGCGAACTTTGCCGAGTTGACCGGTGTGCTTGACGGGCCGTGCGGTGTCGTTACCGTAAGAGCCTGTATTGCCGTCAGCATATCATCCAGTGTCTTTTTCAATCCTGATCCGCCGCGTGTAACGGTTACGCCGCCGGTGGATGTCTTGACAGTAGTGCTGTCTGCTGTAACGGTAAGTGCGTCCGCTTCATGAAGAGCCTTCACCTTGTCGTTTGTCACTTCAAGTCTTTCCGCATCCACATGGACGGTTATCTTTTCACCTTTCTTGATATCGATGTTTTCGGTATCGATGATTACTTCCAGATCGTTATCGGTGAAGATCACCTTATCGATTTCTGTAAACTGGCACACGAACAGCTCGTTGCTCTTCCCGATACGGCAGACCAGTACCGTACTATCCAATCGAGGAATAAAGGCGAACCCTTGCAGTTCCGCCTTGACCAGTCCGCGAAGCCTAACATCGAAGTAATCCACCTGGCCGTCACGCTTTATTGTACAGGTAAACTCATCCTCGTTTACTTCGGTAACGGTTCCCAGGAATACCTGGTCGCCACTTTCGCCGAACCGCTCATGGAACTTCCGGCGTAATTCTTCCATTTCCTTGCTCATGCTTTGATACCTATTTCAACAGTGCGACGGCCGCCTCCAGTACCGAATGAGGTTTCCACCGACTCGATGAAGTAATCGCCGCTCCGTTCGTTATACACTTTGTCCTCGATGCTCGCAACGCCTCCCGGTAGGGCAAAGGGAAGCAGGAAGGTTTTTATCTTGCCCCGGTAGCCGTCGAACGAATACCGTTTCAGTTCTTCCTGGGCAAGCGTTTTCAGTTCCGCCGCGTCTTTCACATCGTAATAATAAAAGGTACGTGTTTCGCCGCCGTCCTCGCCCAGCTCGCCTTCTATCTTCGTACCGTCCTTATAATAGCAGACAGCCTTGACTTTCAATTTTATGTCTTCTGCCAGCTGGTATTTCAGTTCATCGTCGCTGATCACGTTTTCACGGAGGACGTATTTCACCATTTCGCCTTTCACGTCGTTGGCCTTGCCGACATTCAGTTTGCCGTCAATGTCAAAGTAGGCGACCAGCCCGTATTCCTTCTTCAGGAATCCGAGCACCCAGCTCCCGGGCTTGTTGTTGATGACGAAGTTCTTTAGCGTCAGGTCAACGACAGTGCCCATTTGAACACCCGTTAAAACACTGTTCAAACACTCTTTTAACGTTGTTTCCTTCTTGCTGAAAACACAATTCAGGAAACGCAGCTTATAATATTCATCCTCACATTCGATTTCCAGGGGGACTTTGTAGTTCAGCCGCTTCACGTAACCGACAAACTCGGTGTTCAGGGTATCGTCATAGCCCAGTTTGATTTCCACCTTGTCGCCTACCTTGATAGCCTGAGCCGTCTCAATATGCGTAGGTGGTTCCCCGGCATGTTTCAATACCGCTGTTACCGGAACTTTGACGGTAGCGGTGGCGGCCAGGTCGTACAGACTTCGTTTGATCTTCACGTCGTGAACCGACTTGAAAGAAACGGACCCTATTTTTATATCACAGCATAAAACAAACATATCACTCCAGAATTAATTCAAAACTCCTATCCGTAACCAGTTCCATTGTAAACACCTGCGCCGTCTCACATCCTTTCATCTCGGCAAAATCGATGTTTTTAATTACAACCTTATCCTCTTCGTCTAAAAAAATGTCCGTAAGGGCGCATTTGAGCGTGACCGACTCGTTGATGTTATACAGCTCCGCAAGGTCGCCCAACTGGCTGTCCGGAAAGTCCACATCCATGCAGACACCGGCAATGCGTATGTCGTAATCGTCCACTGAGATAAGTTCCTTCACCGTACCTTTACGGCCGACCATCGCCGTTTCAACAATTGTCTTCTTGCCCCGGATAGAGATGACAGCATTCGGTATCTCGTATTCCGTCCCCTTGTGCTCCAGAACAACCGGCATGAAATACCACCGGCCTTGCGCGTCTTTCTTCCGAAGCGTAGATCCGAAGTCGGAGTTTGTTTTCTCTGAAGCTGCTTCACCGGGGTATTCATATCCGTCTCCCTTATATTTTGCAGGGGCGTCAGGAATGAACCCGCCGGGGTACGGAAAACCTTTATACCCGATTACATTAAGCAGCATGTCGCCCAAACTGAACTGGCTTACCCGCTTGAACGTCTGCGCCACCTCTTTGACAGTATATTTTGATGCCATAACTTATCCCTCTCCCAATTCCTCTAATACATTCATGATTTCCCGGCGTATCGTGTCAACGCCTTTCTGGTCGGTATTAGCCACGTGTATCACAATCTCATCACACACCTTAGCTACCTGGACACTACGCCCGCTATCGTTATACGTCCGGCTGTTATCGGCCGTAAACTGGTTGTTCGTCTCGCGAATATTCTCCACATTGTAGGCGTCGGAACGCTCCGGTGTCGGTATATCCATTGCCTGCACGTTAGGAGCGGAAGCCAGCACGACCGGAACGGCAACCGCCGCGGCAATCTTTCGGACGTTCTGCATGATGTCCGCCAGGTAGTTTGTTTCCCCGGCGTCATACGCCTGGGTACTGTCATCGATCCGGGTCCCGGACGTAGGAATACTATTTAAGGCGCCGACTGTCCCGGCTTCCGGTGCCGCCTGTGCAACCGGCGCTGCCACCCTCATCGGAATCATTACCGGCTCCAGCTTTCGGGTAGCTGACGTGTATTCGGCACTCTCCCCAAGGTTAGACGTAACCGGTTCATCATCCAGACGGAGCGTAACCTGTTTCTTCGTGCCTGTTTTCCCTTTGGTGGCACTCATCTTCTTCATCAGGGCATCGAAATCCGGAACAGCGGCTGCCGGTGTTGTTACAGGAACCGGTATTTCGGGGATTAGCCGGTTGGCTGTATCCGCATCGTTTGTTTCCTGTGAAGCCGCCCAACTGTCCCTGCCCGCTTGCTTGCCTTTTTCCCAGGCCGCGGAATAGTTGCCCTTTTGCAGGGTGTTATATACCGCTGATACAGGATTGGCGCCCAAAACGCCTTCCCCTATATCTTTAAATCCCTCTTTGGCAAGCCCAGCGGCCTCCTTGAAGTTGCCTTTTAACATACTGACGATTGCCGAACAGACACCGCCAATGCCAGATAATACCTGTTTGAACGGTTTTACGATACTGTCAAGCAGCGTCCGCCCAAACTCCTTTATAACTTCCCAAGTACCGAGAATGGCCATACGGAAACCCTCGAACCTCTGCCAGCAATAGGTAACGGCCGCAATCACCGCACCGATGGCAACGGCTACCCATCCAAGCGGGGAAGCTGCAAACGCCGCGTTGAGTGCCCATTGTGCGGCAGTCAAACCACCGGTAACGGCAGTCTGCGTAATATCCAGCACTTTTTTGATTCCTCCAATGACAACCGCCTTTTGGGTCCAGGCATAGTTCAACGCCATCGCCGTAGTCAGTATGCCCAATGTGGTGGTAAGCCCGACAACAATCGGGTTTCCTTCCCGGATCAGCGAACACCACCCGCTGAAAAAACCGATAACAACCTCCAGCACCGAAGACACCCCGGCAAGAACCGCTCCGGCCACGGTCAGTCCTGCGCTAATGACAGGAAGCGTCAGTTCCCCAACCTCGGTACCGATATTCTTGAACTGGTTCCACACTTCGGTCGCCTTTTGCATGCTGTTTGCCGAATACTCTAAAGCGGTATCGGTTTCACCCGCAGAATTGGCGACATCGTTCATGGATTCTTTCAGCTTGCCGATATCGGAGGTAAGGACGGCAAAAGCGCTTTTCGCCTCTTTATCCACCAGGCCGGCTTTTTCGAGGAAAGATGATTTCTGTTCGTCGTTCATCCTGCCCAATACGCCTTCCAAGTCGGTGAATATATCCACAACGCTACGGATCTTGCCGGTATCATCGAATACGTCCACTCCGGCCTTGGCCAGTTTGTCGCGGACATCGACACGACCCAATACGGAGAAGGCATTTTCCATCAGCGTGGCGGCACGCTCGGCAGACTGTCCCTTACCGGTCATGTAGGCAAAGGTCCCGGCTACCTCCTTATAGGCAATGCCGAGGTTATCGGCTCCGGCTATAAGGTTCGGCATGTAACGCGCAAAGTCGGCAAACTCACCGGCTCCGACACGTTTTGCCGCGAAAAAGGTATCCAATACTTCCTGGGCTGTCGTATTCTCCTTGCCCACGATGGAAAGCGTCTGTGCCAACGCCGCCGATACGGTATCGAGGTCGGTAAATCCTGCCTTGCTGCCTTTGAGGGCGGCGTCCAATATAGAGAGGGACAGATCGACATCGTTCACCTGTGAGTTGATTGCCTCGAAGCCTACAGGGGTAACCTGTACATCCGTTTTGTTTTCCGCCGCAATCTGCTTCAACCGCTTTTTCAGGTCATCCAGCCCCGTTTCGTCCAGCTGTGCGGTGATGTTCACCTGGGCCATGTTCTCATCGAAGCTCATGCCGGCCATACCCGCAGCCCCAATAGCGGTAATACCGGTGACAAGCGGGTTTTTCAGAAGCCCGGCACCGGGAATGGCATCGAATGCCTCCGAAGCCCATTTCTTGAACTTGCCGCCACCGGCCGCTGTCTCCAGCTCCTCGATTTCATCCGTGAGCCGGGCAATCTCGCGGTTGTATTCCCGGATAGCCGGAATATTGTCAGCCGGAATCCATTCCCTTTCGGCTTGCAGGGCATCGATCTTCATTTTCAGCGAGCCGAGCGTCCTTCCCGTGTCACGGCAAACGCTGTCCGCAGACCGCACCTTATCCTGTACGCCTGAAAGGGCGGCCACGGTTCTGTCCGAGGTCGCCGTAATGCTACCCAGTCTTGCACTGATCTGGTCACGCAGGGAAAAGATGTATTCTATTTTGTTTGCCATAATTTGCCTATGCTGTTAATGAAGTCGATTTTTACCCATTCGGCCATCCTGACCTGAAGGGCCCATTCCTCATCGCCGAGCGCCGAGGGGTCAAGGTGCAGCCAGTGGCGGATCAAGGCGTCCGAAAGGAACAGCCAGCCGGGTTTCTCCGCCACGGCAGTTCCTTTTATAACTTTTTTAGTTCCGCCTCCTTTACTTCCACCAGTTCGCCCAGTTTCGTGGATACACCCAGGAACAGGGCATCATCCGTCTTGATTTCTTCATCACCCGCCAGCCAGCAGTTGCCGAGTAGGATTTCGTTGTACTTCATCGGGTCATTCTTCCCGACAACGGCAGCTGCGCTGAGCGCTTGTCGGCTCGGGCGTTTCAAATAAGCCACTTTATCGCTGACGGTGACACAAAATACGTCGCCCCATTTCTTTTTCCAGGATTCAATCTGTTCGGAGGTGATTGTCTTGTTATTGTCTTTTTCGTTCATAGTTCTACACATTATTATAGTTATACCACATTATATTCCACGTCGCAGGCGATAAAAGGCAGCGCGTGTTCCGAATAAAGGTCGCCCTCTTTGATGCTGTTCGGTGCTTCCGTAATGGAGGCATTGACAACCTTGTCGGTTTGTACGACACCGGTCTCCGAGATATAGGAAACAATGATGTCAAACTCCAAATCGGTAACGTCATCATACCCCTTGGCTTTTGCAGCCGTTTGCATGGCAATCAGTTCGGACTGGAGCACGGTAATTGTGCCCTCATATTCCTTTTTGCCCATCTGTATGCCGCGTGCCTTCTTGCCGGAGGCAAACAGGAGTTCCTTTGCACGTTTTGACTTGTACTCGATACCGCGGATACCTTCAACCGGCTTGCCCAAAAGGACAACTGTCACGGTTGTCCAATCATATTCTTTAGAATTGAATGTTGCCATTATTCACTTTTGTTATAAGGATTATTAAACGATAAGTCCACATTGATTTCCTTCAGCAGAGCCGTAGGAACAATCTTCGCCTGTATTTTCAGGACATTGGTTGATATCAAATCCTGTTTCGGATCCACATAAGCGTTAAAACCGGAAATTTCGCCTTCCATATTCACATTGACATTACGGATAAGCAGCTGTTCGTAATATTTGCAGATCGGCGTCGGCAACTGCCCGGTTTCCGGATCAACCGCGATGCTGTCCATGATTTCGTCGATGTATGTCTTATAACATATCACCAATGCCTTCTGGATGACACGGGTCAAGGAAAGACGGTTGTAATCGTCTGTTGTTGCTACCGCAGTCGCGTCATAATTCAGGTAATATCCGTTTTTCCCGATAAACGTGCGGTAAAAGATATAACCGGCATCATGCAGGGCGTTCCAGAGGCTGTAATCCTCTTCCGGTTTTTTGCCGTCCGTCAGCCAGCCTTCCGCAGCAATGCTTCCATCACGAACACGGGCAAGTGAGATATTGACCGGGCAAGTTGCCAGGCGGCCTAACACCTGACCTATCGCAGCCGAATAATATTTGCCTTCACCCACTTTGCCGTCAGATGCAAGCACTACCGATACGCAGTTCTCGCTGCCTTCTCGCGGCTGGTACAGACTGTCCGTTGAACCGTTCCAGGCCAAGGCAGGAAGCAAAACCACAAACGGGGCAATCTTATCAAGGTAATTGCTTGCAACATTCTGCGCTGCCTTTACCGCTGTCACGACATCCTGATCAATGCCTTTCTCTACTGTGGCATTGTAGTCAGCCCCGGGATTTACATTGATCCCGACAAGCCGGATACGTCCGGCAGCTGAATCAATCAGTTTCTTTAAGGGAGAACCGGCTTCCATCGAACAGATTTCCGTCAATTTTTTGTTTTCATCCACCACCAACAGGTGAAGTTCCGCACCATCTCCGGCAGCCGTATAGAATGCCATGATATCCTTAAAAAGGAGCGGGTTGTTCTCTTTTGTGATGCCGTACTTTTTCAGGTCAGCAGTACCGGCAAGGACATAAACCTTGTCAAGGGCCAACGTATCATCAACAGCATTGCCGGATAGGATCAGTCCCGAAATACCGTCGTCAGACAAGGTAACAGTACCGATATTGCCGTTACCTAACGTTATATTTACATTTGGTAGACTCATATTAATTGCGTTTTAATAGTTTTCGAACACCTTTCAAACCAAGCAGCAGCGCCAGGATTGAAATTGATATTTTTCCGATCCGCATCCACGTTTCCTGCCACCAGGTAAGGCGGTTCACTTCCACCTCGACCCTTACTTCCTGCGGCACATAGATGATTGAATCCTTACCGGGTACATAGACCGTATCGTGAGCGGCTTTCGCCTTGTAGTCCAGTTTCCCGTCCTTGAAGGATAGGTCGGTTTCCATTGTCTTTCCTTTCAGTTCCTCCACCTCTTGCATAAGAACCCGGCCTGTGCTGTCGCATTCAAACAAGGCGGTCAGCAGTGCGGAGTCAGGAGAAAGATAGACAGGCACAAGGCGGTCCCTCACCACCGGTTCAGGCACCGGTTGGCTCGCGAGCGTGCCCCTCGACATCTTCGGCCCTGCGCAATTCATACAGCACAGGGCAAGCATCAGCATGATCGGCAAAAGGGCAGCGGTTCGCCTTTTCGACAGCCCGGCGAAGCCGTGCCAGTTCTTTACGTATCGCATTGATTTCCTTCTTTAGAGGTTCAACGACCTGTTCCATCAGAATGGACATCGCTTCTTTGACATTTGCCAGTTCGTCGCCGCGCGTATCCGCCTTGGAGGCTTCTACCTGCGCCCGAAGGCCATCGACTTCAGCGTCGTACTTCTTGCGCAGAAGTTTAGCCGTAAGCCACGAGCTTAACGGAGCGGTAATAATTGCAGCTACTAAGGAAATAATCTCTAAAGGTTCCATTCTGATTTTACAAGTGTTCTTATTATTCGTTCAACAAATCCCAACCGGCTTCCACATCGGCCATGACAGCCGGGATACCATTTTCAACCACACTGATGGCAGCAGCCAGCGCACACATTGTACCCTTATCCTCCACGTCCGGAACATAAGTTGTCGGAACCTGCATTTCCCGGCATACGCGGGTGATATAACCCGATGTATTGTTTTCGGTTCGTGGAGCCCACCGGCTAATAAAATCGGCAATGCTCTGCAAGCCATATTTTCGGCGGTAGTTCTGCAACAGTTTGATCAGGGCACGGTAGCCATGCGCCATATCCTTGAACTCTTCGAAGGAATTGTCCTTCTTTGCTCCGGTCGGGACTTCCCCCTTCCAATCGGTAGCATCCGAATTTCGGATGTTACCAGGATTACAGTTTCTTATTCCTCGCGGTGCCATCATTAGGATGCTTTATATTCTGACATGATAGCGCCCATTGCCTCTTTTTTCTTCGGGAGCACGATGAAGTAATGGCGGAAGTTTACGAGGCTTCGCTGGTTCAGCGGGTCTGTTTTGGCCTCGGAATAGTACATCTTTGTACTGCCGGACGCCTTGAATACACGTTTGGTGTAGAATGCCACGGATGCCTGGTATTCGTTGGCCGATGCAGCCGTACCGAAAGCGACCTTCCCTCCGGCTACCTTGTACACCGGATTGTCCGAATACTCGTACACCTCAAAACCGTACAGGTTGGCAATCTTTCCGGTCGTATAGTTATAATACTGGTCCTTGAACTTCTGGTCGGTCAGCAGCAGGTCATTCACGTGATCCGAGCATAATACCAGGCGACGGCCCTGTACAGGGACTTTCATTTTGTCAAATTTATCTTTCAGGGCGATAATATCCGACATCTGGAGGCGACGTCTGCCCGTTGTACCACCGCCGGCCACTTCGCCCGTGGTTTTAAGTACCGGAGTCTTTTCCGCATTGGAGTCAGGCGCCAACGCATGGATGGCCTTGGCATATTTTTTTTCCTTGATGGCATCGGCATGGCGTTCCTTCAGACTCGCCATCTTGTCATAGGAAGAAGCGTACAGTTCATCATCCGTTACCGGGGTCGGCTTGGTCTGGAACTTATCCAATGAGAACACCGCATCGTTGTCAGTGATTTCCTGTATTGTCAGAGGGTAAGTCTTGTTGTTGACCAACACATCCGGGTCACCGCCGACATCAATCATGTGGATCACGTCATTCTCCGCATACTGCGAGTAGTCGGGCAGACCGTCAAGGAAGGTCGCCACGTCCCCGGCGCGAAGTGTCTTGATAAGTTCACCGGTCCACACTTCCGTCAATACCCCCTCACAGAGTGAGCCGGAAGGCATGAACTTTCCTGCCGCCAACGATACGCCTACGGCGGTGGCGGCACCAGCCGTGGCCGACACGCCCATAAAGGCGGCCAACATGATGCCCATCACCGCATTGAACAGCAGGGCGGTCATCGCTTTCAATCCGAATTTTGTCTTCATTCGTTCTTTCGTTTTTTGTGATTAATAATTGGGACAGTCCACACCATATTCAGCCTTATACAGCCTCATATAGGTTTCCTTGTCGTTTGCTCTAAGTTCCATCATCTTATCAGCCGGCACGTCCGACAGTTTCTTGTACTCCGATGTGGCGGAACTTCCCCCTGCCGGATGGATGATGTCCGTCGGTTTCTGCGCCGGGTTCATGGCCTCGAAAGTCAGCTTCAGGCTTTCCAACCCAACCTTTTTGCCGAGCTCGACAAAATGATTCTTTTTCTCAGCCGTGATACGGCGTTCGGTAATGGCGGCTTCAACGGCCGAGGTAATACCGGCCAGCTGCATTTCTTCCTTTTCCTTTCGCAGTTGCTCGTTGGCTGTCTTATAGCCTAAAAGCACCTCGATTGTAGAAAGGATTTCTTTTTCCGTTGCCGTTTCCGGCAAGCCCAGTTTCAGGGCAATTGCTTTAAAATCCATCTGTTCGTCTGATTTTTGAGTGTTATTATTAAGCAGCGGGAGGTTTTCGGACTCCTCACCGGCTGCCAGTTTCAATTCTTTTCCGTCAACATTCAATATAAGCGGCAGCGCATTGTCATTGCCGCCGATATCCACCATACTGACTTCGGTCAGCCTGCTGCGGGTGACGGTCGCACGGTATTGGCCGGGCTTTACAAGCTCCGGAGCGTCGCTGTATTCCAGTACGTCCACATTGGCTGAAGCCATACGCAATGTGCCCTTTTCCCACTGCGCTTTTGCCTGCCGGCTTTCCTCCCGCACTTCGTCAAACCAGGGCTCTCCCGTCACCCGCCCTTCCTCTTTCTTCACATCCTTGATGCAGCCGATAATAACGCCACGCCAATGCATCCAAAGCAGCACGGGGTTTTTCTCATACTGGGAAATATCCATACCTGCCGTGCTGATCCATGTGCCGTAGCAGTTGACCGACTCATCGCTTATCACTATTCTTTTTGCCATTTGTCTGTTCGTTGATATGCGCAAACATACACCATTGGTGAGGGGCTTGAAAAAATCTCCCCAACCTTTGGGAACTTTTCCCCAACCTTTGAACACTTCTTCCCAAGCCTTGTGCGGTTTGTTGCTGCCTGCCGGCTTTCTTTACATTTTTGCCGAAAAACAAACCATTTTATCATGGCATTATCAAAAAAAGAACTGGAAAAGACAAAAGAACTGGCCAGGCTCTATTACCTGAACGGCGACACACAGAAGCTGGTGGCCGAAAAGGTGGGTGTATCGCGCGTCACCATAAACAAATGGGTCAGTGAAGGCGGTTGGGACGCACTGCGAACCGCCAAATCCATCACTCGGAAGGAACTGGTGGCAAAGATTATGAAGAAAGCCGACGAACGGCTGGAAAGCGGGGAAATGACCGCTGACGAAATGGCAAAACTGGCGGCCAGTATCGAAAAGATAGACAAACGCACCAACGCAACGACCATTATCGAAGTGCTGACCTCGTACAACAACTGGCTGGTGGCACGCACCCAGATAGATAAAGAGTTGACGGTGGATTTCCTAAAAATGACCAACCGCTACCAGGACATATTTATTGCCGAACAGGTTTCGGCCGAGAATCCGGGTCTATAATATATAATGTATATGGCAACACAGGCAAAAGGACAAAAAGAAGCGTTGAAACGATGGAAGCAGCTTTGCGAAACCATCCAGAACTTTTCTACCGTCAACACGGCCGAGACAAAGGCCGAACAGATGGAACGCATCAACCGTGCCCGGAAGGATTATGCCTATTTCGTGGAATATTACTTTCCGCATTATTGTACAGACAGCGAAACGGGCAAGGTTATCCCCTCGGCAAAACACCATATCGAGGCGGCCAAAAAGATAATGAAACGCCGGACATTGAAGGCGGTTTTCAAGTGGGCGCGCGGCCAGGCCAAATCTACTCACATGGACGTAATGATCCCGATGTGGCTCATGTGCCAGAAGCGGCGCGAAATAAACGTTATGGTATTGGTCGGCAAGTCGGAGGATGCCGCCTGCACCTTGCTTGGAGACATTCAGGCAGAACTGCAATACAACAAACGATATACCCACGACTTCGGAACCAAATACAATGCCGGCAACTGGCAGGACGGTGAGTTTGTCACCTCCGATGGCGTAGCCTTCTTTGCCCGCGGACGTGGGCAGTCACCGCGTGGTCTCCGTTACCGGAACCGCCGCCCGGACTATATCGTCATCGACGACCTCGACGATGATGAGCTGTGTGAGAATGACAGCCGTGTACGGAAGATTACGGAATGGGTCAAGGAAGCCCTCTTCGGGGCATTCGGTGCTGAAGGCGGCCGTTTTATCATGGTAGGCAACCTGATCAGCAAATGTAGCGTATTGGCAAATATTGCAGCATCAAAAGGTGTGGAAGTAAGCCAGGTGAACGTCCTGGATAAAAACGGTAAATCCGCATGGCCGGAATACTGGACTCTTGAACGTATTCAGGAAAAGCGCGAGTTCATGGGTTACCGGGCCTTTGAAAAGGAATACATGAACAACCCGATCAAAGAAGGTTCGGTATTCCGCAAAGATTGGATCCGGTGGAAAAAGATACTGCCGCTTGACAAGTACGACGAAATAGTGGCCTACTGCGACCCCTCGTTCAAAGGATCGACACAAAACGACTATAAGGCTATCAAGGTATGGGGAAAGGCCGGGACAGAACTGCACCACCTCTACGCCTTCGTCCGGCAATGCTCTGTTTCGGAAATGGTCCGCTGGTTCTATGACCTACACGAACGGCTGCCCGAGGGTGTCATCTGCCGGTATTTCATCGAAGCAAACTTCTTGCAGGACATCCTGCTGGATGAGTTCGCCACCGAAGGGAAACTCAGAGGTTACCAGCTTCCCATACAGGCCGACAAACGTAAGAAGCCGGACAAATTCCAGCGTATTGAGGCAGTTTCGCCACTGTGGGAACGTGGCTTCGTCTTTTACAACGAGGACTTGCAGAACGACCCGGATATGCTGGCAGGTATCGAACAGACCCTTTCCATCGAAAAAGGAAGCCGGACACATGATGACGGCCCCGATGCGGACGAAGGGGCTATCTATGTATTACAAAAGCATACACGAATGCAAGAGTTTAAACCGAGTATCGGCACACGCCGATCTCCTAAAAATATGTGGTAATGATACAGTTTATTAAAAACATGATTCTGAATTACAGAATACGACGCGCCATCCGTTTGGCGGGTGAGTTATCCGAAGTGAGCAAACGGAAATACCTGGTCCTTCTGGTAGCCGGAGTACCGAAGATATACTCCAAGCAGGAACTGAAAAAGATGATCGCACAGCGCAAGTTCCGTAAAGGTACGACCATTCAAGACCTTGAAAAACGTGCAATCCTTATAACCGGATAAGCCTATGTTTCTGGCGGAAGAAGATTATATCATGGCAAGCGACACCGCACTGAAGGTGTTGCAGCAGAGTTCCAAGGAGAATCGGGAGCGTGCCGAACGGATGGCCATAGAGGAAGTATCATGTTATCTGCGCAGCCGGTATGATGCGGCAAAGGTATTTGCCACTACGGGAGCAGACCGCAACAACCTTATCGTGATGCGGACCTGCGATGTCGCGCTTTACCACCTGTCGTCATGGCTTCCTAACCGTATGGGGCACGAGATACGCAAGGAGCGTTACGAACTCGCCCTGAAATGGCTGGAAGGGGTACAAGCCGGGAAGATTACGCCGGACTTGCCGACCGTGACCGGGGAAGACGGGGAAGAGGACATAAACAACCCTATGAAGTGGGGTTCGGAGAAAAAGAACATTTATATATGGTAGGCTATGGCAAAAAGAAACAGATACAATAATGACCTGAGGGTCGGAAATTTCAACCTGGCATCTGCCCGCGACCGCAAGCGGATCCAGTCGATGACCGTCGAACTGAAGCTCCAGGCCGATGCGCTCACGCAAAAGGACATGCGCTCGTGGCGGCAGGCATGGCAGACCGCCATCGACGTTGAGAACCCACGAAGGGGAAGGCTTTATGACATCTACCGTGACGTTGAAGTGGATCTTCACCTGGGCGGCTGCGTGGACCAGCGCAAAGGCTTCGTCGAAAAGAAAAGTTTCAAATTGGTGGACCGGGAGGGCAAGCAAAACGATACGGCCACGCAAATACTGGAAGCTGCCTGGTTCAAGGACATGGTCGGGTACATACTGGACTCCCGCTATTGGGGGCATTCCCTCATACAGCTGGGTGATATCATCACGGTAGAGGGCGAAATGCGCTATACCGGCGTCGAGGTGGTCAACCGGAAACACGTGATTCAGGAGTATGGCGTAATCATACGGGAACAGGGCGATGAATGGAAATCCGGCATACCCTACCGGGATGGGCCGATGGCAGACTGGGTGATTGAAGCCGGGAAACCGCATGACCTCGGCCTGTACCTCAAAGCCGCCACGCAGACCATCCCAAAAAAGAACATGATGGCCTATTGGGACCAGTTCGGGGAAATATTCGGGATGCCGATACGTATTGCCAAAACGACGGCACGCGACCCGAAAGACCGCAGCCAGATAGAGAACATGTTGTCTTCAATGGGAGCAGCCGCTTGGGGGTTGTTCCCGGACGGTACCGACATCGACATCAAGGAAACGACACGGGGAGACGCCTTCAACGTGTACGACAAACGCATCGACCGCGCCAACTCGGAGCTGTCGAAAGGCATCCTGAACCAGACAATGACCATCGATAACGGCAGCAGTCTGTCCCAGTCGGAAGTCCATCTGGAAGTATTCGAGAATGTGGTGGAAAAGGATGCCGACCTCGTAAGGGATATCGTGAACGACCAGCTGCTGCCGCGCATGGTAAAACACGGGTTCCCGGTGAAAGGCCTGCATTTCGAGTGGGACAATTCCATCGACTACACACCGGAACAGCAGTTTGAATATGAGAAAATGATTTCCGACCGATACGAGATTGACCCGAAATATTTTATCGACAAATACGGCGTTCCAATCATCGGCAAAAAGACTGTTCCGGACAATTCTGCACAACTGGCACACCCTTTTTTCGACTGAGCCCGGATGATTATGCCGGGCTGCACAAAAGAATTGATGCACTATACCAGGAAGGAAACCTGCAATTAGCCGACACGGACGACTACCCGGACATGTCAGGTGTTGAATCTGCCTTCGAGAAAGCGATGAAGTGGTTGCACGGGAAGCGGATATTCGGAGCAGGTATGCTGAAAGAAAAGCCGGTTCGCCGATTGATCGAGGAAACCGCGGCTTACCTTTCAAAAGGCATTGAGCGTGGTATTATGCAGGAATCGCCGTCGGAAGAGATGGTCTCCAGCCTTCGGGAAAGTGCCGGAGTATTCTCCGGATTCAAGACTTTTCACGAAATGAAAGAGGCCGCAAACCTGTTGCTGGACGAAAACGGCGATTTAAAGCCGTTTGAACAGTTTTCAAATGATGTTCAAAAGATTAATGAGGCTTACAACAAACACTATTTGAAAACTGAATACAATTTCGCCGTGCAAAGTGCGGAAATGGCCGCCAAGTGGGAAGAACAACAGGACGACGGCGAGGGTCGTTATTTGCTCCAGTACCGTACCGCGGGGGATAAGAAGGTACGCCCGGCACACCAGGAAATGAACGGTATCACGCTGCCGTCTTCCGATCCGTTCTGGGATAAATATTATCCTCCGAATGGTTTTAATTGCCGTTGTACAGTCCAAAAAGTGCGGGCAGCCAAATACCCGGCGACTGACAGTAAAGAGGCCATGAAAGCCGGAGATAAAGCGACAGAAGGCAAATATGCTGAGATGTTCCGGTTTAATCCAGGTAGACAGCGGGCGGCTTATCCGGCTTACAACTCGTACACGATCAAGAAGTGCGCCACCTGCAAAAAGAACGGGCTTAAACTGGCGAAAATACCCAGTAACGAACTTTGCGCCGCCTGCCCGATTATTCATGAGTGTGCCGGAGACATCGCCAAATCACAATCGGCCATTGAGCGAAAGCACTACCTACGGGAAATGCAGCCGCTTTTGAAAAAGAAGGTTGCGCTGGAAATAGACGGGGTAAAAAGAAATATCGGATTCCGGAAGGAAGGTAACAAGCACCTGTACAGCGATTCTTTCGGCCGTTCATCTGCCTTACGCCGGGAACACCTGGCGACACTGGATAAGGTATTGGCCGAATCCACCTATGTGAAATCGTCTGATTCGCTCAGCCACGAAAGGAAGGATGATATTCGGCGGTTTCACTATTTCAAGGGTAAGATCGACGGGAGAACGGTTTATCTGAATGTTGCAGAATTTGATAGTAGGAACACAAAAGGAATGGTTTCTACCAAATATTTCCTTTACTCCATTACCGACAAGATTCGAAAATGAAAAAGCACCCGGTGGCGACTACTTATGCCATACGCAAGGTCAGTCCACACACCGAATGCTTTTATACCGCAAATATACAAACTAATAATTTAAAACCCAATCCTATGGACAGAGATTTTAAGAAAGAAGTCATCGACCGGTCAATAGAGGACATCAAAGTCGAGTTTGACGAGGAATTTGACCGGAATTTCGAGCGCAAAGCCTTCTTCGACGAGAAGGAATGGGCGGAAAGGAAATTTGACGACGGGGTCGGCTCGCTCCTACAACGTACCGGTGGGCTGCGCCGGAGCATTCGAAGCCGAAAACGGCGGAGCGAACTGGTTTATTCGTCTTCCAAGCCATACGCCCGGATTCATAATGAAGGTGGGGAAATTAAAGTTACCCGGAAGATGAAGAGATATTTTTTAGCGAGATACCTAAAAGAAGCCAAGTATTCAAAATCTGGAGAACAGAAGAAAAAACGCCCAAAATCAACAGACAAACAGTTACAAGGCTGGCTGGCACGCGAGGAAGAAAACAAAGATCTGTCGGATAAGGCTGAATTTTGGCGAAGAATGGCCTTGAAGAAAGTCGGCTCTGCCATCAAGATGCCGGAACGCCGCTTTATCGGATCCGGACGCAATACCGACCGGATCATCCGGGAAATAACCGAACAGAACTTCGAGGAATATTTAAAACGACATCCAATCATAGACAAATGAGAAAGATTTTATACCAGGAACTAAAGAAACGCCTGTCGCGCCTTTTAATGGCCGACAGTGGCGACATCGAGTTGGTCTCGGAAGAACGTATCAAACAGATAGTAGAAGCCGGAGAAACGCCCGATTACGCAATCAAGCATATCGGACTTTGGAACCGACAGGTGGAATTCATCGAACAGGAGTCGCATTTCCCGATGCCCGCCGTGTTCGTGGAGTTTGGCCGTTTGGCATGGCGACACCAGCAAGCCGGGTTGCAGGATGCCGACCTGACCATAGGGCTGCACATCCTGACCGAAGCCCTGCCGGAAGGGTACGACGGTGAGGAGTTTCATTTGGATTTGCTCGACAAGATAAACCGATGCCTGCACGGGTTCACCGGCGACTATTGGGGCGCGTTCAAACGCTCTGCATCCATTCCCTGCCACGACCACGAAGAGATACTTGATGACACGGAGGTTTATCAAACTCTTTTATATGATGATTCAGCGGTCAAGAAACTGGTAAAATGGCCCGTACCGGCCAATATCAAGACGCAGGTGAGGAAACTCTGATCAGCCGAAAAGCGACAGTTGCAAATCATCTTTCCGCTCCATAACCTTAGGGTTGGCAGCAGCGTTGATGTAGTTATAGAAGGTGTTTTCCGAAATGCCATAAATAGGATGGATGTAGCGTCGCCAGATCTCGCGGTTAGATAGTCCGGATTTGGCGTATTCGTCATAGATGGCGTTAACCTCAATGACACGTTTTGCATAGGAACATCCTTTTGGCTTCATACTCTTACAATTACTTCAATTACAAAAGTACAAAAAAGTCATTTCCAAAAGAAACAAACGGCAGGACATTTTTACATATCCTGCCGTTTGATAACGTCTTACTTGTTTTCTCCCGTTTCCAACTGTCGTAGCCGTTTCAAGTGGTAAGCTACCGCCTCGAAAAACTCCAAGCTTTTTTTTGCCCCTTGCTTGGATGCTCTGCTTCGTAACCTCGGGTATTGTTCTTTAATCCTTTCGATTGTGCCTTCCGCATCTTTGATGCACTGCGCTACGCTTTGAATTAAGCCTATTTGATTTGTCATTTTTACCATATCTACTCCTTTAAATATTGAAATTCTCCAAACAGAACTAATACCGGTTCTGTCTTCCCCATCACCCACTCACCGCGTTTATTGTCTTTGCCGTTAGGCGGTGGTACGGTTTGATGTACACTTCCGGGTGTTAATCCTTTAAATTCTTCACCACAAGCGTTACAACGAGTAATCTTGATAGAGTCATATTTTTGCAACTTCCGGCATGTTTTCATTTTAGGGATACTTCTTTCCGGTATTTCAATCGTTCCTAATCGATAGGATTTACCGGTTATGCCACATCTCTTACATTTATATATATCATGAGGACGTTTTCCTTCTATCGTCACAATATTGGTTTTCTCCCATTCGTGACCACCTTCTGATAAATTAAATTCTTGCATGTTTTTGATTTTTCTAAGATTAAACAAAGGCCGGAATTACCCGGCCCTGTTGTTATTGTACCTTTTCCACATAAAGCCCGACCAAAGCCGAAAGGTCGTGGTAAACAGCCTGACCGGTACTTCTTGTACATTTATAAGTAATCCCGTTCTGCGAATAATATTTACCTTCAAACAACTCCATATTATTATTATAAGGTATGGGGTCCTCCAATGTTCCTGCGTTTTCCTCATTGATTTCCTCATACAGGGCGGCAGTATGGATACTGGGCGGTTGGTTCTCTAATACCGAGCTTATGTCCTGGCGGACACGATAAAGATGGCCATTATACAAAACACGGGATTTTGCCTTCAAACTTTTACCTATAAAAGAAGACCATTCCGGATGCAGATCTTTAACGGCAAGTGCATCACTGTTCGTCATATCTGTATTGTTGATGGTCATTTGGGCGAAGAGAACCGCTTGCTGCTCCGGTGTTTTCTTTGCCGAGGCGATGGCGGTACGTACTTCCTCCAATGTCATGGAGGATGGTTCCGGGTAACCCTCCTGAAAATTGATTGCAGTCAGCGTTTCGATAGTATCGGCATTGGCGATAGAATCAAGCTGTTTTTTAATATTTTTATCACAATCACCATAATTGGCCAATATACGACCGGAAATGAACAAGGCTTCATCGGGTGAAACCTCGACCACTCCGGATTCTGTAATAAGGGGAACAGTTACATCGTTGTCCTTCACCGCCTGTTCTGCCTGGCTGCGCAACAGAAGTATTCCGCTTCGTTCCAGAGTGATATTCTTTCCATCCAGTACGAAACGGCCCACAGCTTCCTCACCGCTGCACCATATCGACATGACCGATTTCACGTCCGACAAATCAGGCTTGAACAAGAATGTTTCTTCCATGTAGTTTACGCCTTTCACTTTGCCTTCTTTGTCGGCGGGGTTGTCCTGTACGTCCCAGCGGACATTCCATTTGTTCTGATCAGCGTTGATACACTCGAACAGTGATACGCCTTTCGTTCCTTGTACTCTTTTCATTTTGTTTCCTCCTGTTTTTGTAATGTTAAACCTAAAGCGGCCATCGCCATTCCCAATTCCATTTCCTTTTGTTGTTCTTCCATAAGTTCCGTAGGGAAAGGAATCGGTTCTGCAACCATTTTCTGCCAGACTTTATCCGACAGGTCTATATTAGCCAAATAAGCTGCCGCCTGCACTGTGTTTTTATCCAGCTCTATCAAAATCTTTACTTTTTTCTCCATAATTGATTATTCTTGATTGTTTTCCGGCACATAAGCCGAAATATAGGTTATTACTTCATGTGATACGATAACACGTCCCGAGCCCTTGCACTGGGGACAGACAGCCCCGTCTTTTACTCCCTTGCCCTCGCACACCTTGCAGGCTACGATATGTGGCGGGATTGTCTTTTCGCGTTTGGGTGCAGGTGATTCCATTCCGGCCGGTTGCTGCGATTCCGGCCGTCTTTTAACCTGCTTTCTTCTGAATCTTTCTAAAATACTGTTCATTTCGATTATTATTGATTGTTACTACTATCGTCTGCCGCCCAGTTGACCGTTACGACAGCCTTTAGGCGTTTATTTCCTTTGCAGACAGGGCACTCGCATTTGACGCGCTCCCTGTATTCATCCATTCCCCAGAACCAGCCATTGCCGTGGCAATAAGTGCAGGGAATGCCGCCGAACTCCACCCGTTCGACCGGGTGCTCTTTCGGGAAGAGCGGCGGCTGGATAAGTAGTGCATGCTGTTGCTTACTCATGCTTCCGTCATGCCTAAAGGAATACAAACCCATGCTCCGTTCTCGTTCTTCACTTCAGCCCGTATAAACTGTTTGCTGATGGCCGGCTGGTAGGCCTCTTCAATGATCTGAACGCCCTCCATGAAGCGTTCCGATCCGGTCTCTTCGGCAATCTTGCGAAGCTGGACCACACGACTCGCCTTCAGGGTTCCTTTTGCGTCACGGGCCAGCAGACGGAGCACCATTTTTACGAGGGCTTTCGTCTTTTCGTCACTGGCCAGTCCTTCGATATACTCTTTCACGATGGCGATGCCGTCTTCCACCGTGTCACGATATCCGTCGGTAGTATAAACTCCCACGGTGATACGCTTATCGCCCGCCGAGTTGGTAAAGGTGTCGGAACGCTGGCCGTCCTTTTTCAGTTTTAGGACTTCCGACTTCATCTCGATCACATTACGGAAATCGACCAAAACCACCTGCTTGGTATCCTTGATTCCTTGACTCAAACATTGCAAGAAGGGAATTACCCGTTCGATGGTTTCATCCACCAGATCCCGGTAGGCTTCGCGGTCGCGTTTGGCCTGTTCCTTAGCGGTCTTTGCCGCTTTCTCTGCCTTGAATGCTTCAAACTGCTCTCTTTCTTCGGCTGTCATTTCGACTGTCTGTTTTACTTCTTCCATGATTCGTTAATTTAAAAGTTGATTACTATCATTCTTTTCTCTGTCTTTCTTATTGATGATACGTAGCTTGATAGCCACCATATCCAGCTCCTCGACGGTAAGCTTAGCGAACTTTTTCCCACTGATACGGGGATTCATGCAGAAGGCATCCACCCGTTCCCAGTCCGTAGTATCAATACCATGCTTTTGCATCAGCTTCAATGCCACGGAACGCTTCTGCCGTAACTGCTCGCGGTAGATCTCCCGCGCCTTCCGGTTCTGGTCCATCTGCTGCATGGCCTCGCACATGTCATTATACTCTTTGGTGGTCATTTCGCGCAATGAATCTGTTCTACCACCGGTGTACTGGTTCACTAGTTCCGCCTTTAGCTCTTCGCGGTCTGTTGTGGGCAAACGGTTCAAAAGAACATAGAACCGTGCGTAATTGCGTACTTTCATTCGAAGTCCTCCTCTTTAAGTCCGTACTCGGCCATCAGTGCATCATACGATAAATCCGACAGGCGCTCTGAGACTTCACTGTAAATGAATGATTGGTCACAAGGTGAAAATACCATTGCCCTTTCCACTGCGTCATTTAAGATTGCTTCTATAACTTCGTCCATGATATTATGATTTTTGGATATTGACTTCTTTAATGGCCACTTTACAGCGGGTAGCTTCCACAATTTTGTTTGCGAGCTCCAATTCCTCGACCTCAATCACAATCAAGCCCTCCGTTTTGGCACGTCGCACCCGGACATCACAAGTATATTCGCCTTCATTCCAAAGCAGGAGCACATGGGCGGCATATTGTGGCTCCATACCTAATTGATAAATCTGTTTTTTATTCATAGCTGCCTGATTTTATTCCATTATCACTCCAATATTCTTCGGCCAATTTGGGGTAGGCGATATATTCGCCGGTCTCACCGATAAATCGTCCTTTACTGAATGCTTTCCCGCCTTCGACCCATATTTTCAATGTCGCATCATACATCACGCTTTCGGCGGCATCCCCTTTCGGATTCTTGCCTTTGGCATGGCTGATGAAGATGAACAGTTTGCCGGGGAAAGCCTCTTTCAGCGCGATGTAGTCACGGTAACTCATGCGAGTGTACTGGAAGCTGTCCACCACCACAATGTTATAACTCTTGTGGCGACGTAAGCGGGCTTTTAACGCTTCCATGTCCTCCTGTATGAAAGCCAGCCGGCGGCTTACTTCCGACATGCCGTGCATCTTCAGGTTGTTCTGTACCGTCAGGCACGCGCCTTCTTCCAGACTGTTGTAAACCACACGGTCGTACTTGCAAAGCTCCTTGCAAAGTTGCATGACAAATGATGTTTTCCCGTTGCCTGAGTTTCCCCAGATAAACCACACACCAACCCTCTCCGGTGTTCCGAATGCCTCTTTCCATTTTCCCTCAAAGGGGAAAGTACTGTATTTCTTATCCAATATATCTCGGACACTTAAAGCTCGTTTCATTCCTGTTTGAACAATGTTTTAATACCGTTTAAATGTTGTTTTACTCTCCCATACGTTTAGCGCGGTGGATTGCCTTCTTTACACGGCGAAGGTCAAAGTCGCACGATTCCGCATCACGTATTACCTCTTCTATTTTCTTTTTGTCCTGGACACCGTTTGCCATACAGATAGAATACACGTCGTTGACGGTCGTTTCCTCCAGCTCAAAATATTTGCGCCCCATACGGCTGAAAAACTCCTTGTATCCGGGCTTCTGGTGGCGCAGGCCAAGGCTTATGCGTTTTTTGATATAATCGGTGCTCATGAACACGATTCCGCTTTTATCCTCCAACTTGTTATACATGCTGATGAAGTAGTGGAATACAGGTTCGGTAAGTTTGTCGGCTTCATCGAAAATCAGCAAAGGGGCATCCATCTGTATTACATCATCCAATATCAGGCTCCAGATTTCGCGAATATTGTGGCCGTCAGTTTTGATACCCACCTTTTGCGCGATCTCGCGAACAAAGTCCCCTTTCTTCATGTCTTCGGAGCAAAGGATATAGAACACTTCCTTGTGTTCTTCCGTGTAAAGGCGTGCCGTCGTCGTCTTTCCGCATCCGGCTTCCCCGACTACCCATGTCACGTTGCGCCAATGCTGTGCATCATCCAGCGCATAGCGGATTTCCTGATAGGCGGATGTTTCCACAATCTGCCAGCCGGTCTCCTTTGTCCGGCTACCGACCTGCGAGGCGATGTTGCGGAACATTTCGTCCGAAATGTTCTCATACTTGCCGTTCATGATATTGCTGACCGTGCCGACACTCGTGTTTTTCAGGCTTCCGACCGCTTTGTTTTGGCTGGGATACTTGGCAACGTAAGCGCGAAGGTTGTCGCGGATGATGTCTTTGTCTTTGTTACTTAATGCTTCCATGTTTTTTATATTTTATAATTCATAATTTCAGATTTATAATTTCCCTGCTACCTTGCGCAAGTCCACCTCTTTGTTTTCCTTTAACTGGTCCCAAGTCAACAGGCTGGCTTTTTTGGTAGCACGGCCAATCTTGTATTCTTCAGGTTGGCTACTGTATTTTTTCGTCCGCCGGTCAATCTCACGCTGCACCTCTGCTGTCACGCCTTTCAGGTTCGGGGTGCTCAGCCCGTGTTGTTCCGGTGCCACCCCGTATGCGTATTCTATCTCCTTGGCCATGACCTGCCGGTCGATGCGGTCGCGGATGTTTGCCTCCTGTTCCTGGCGGATAAACTCGGCTTCCCCTTCCCGCTGGTCCTGAATGGCACGATGAATGACCATATAAGGTTCAGCCACCCGTTCGAACCGCAGTTCCCCGGCCTTGTCCTCCCAATAGAGGCGGATACTCCGTAGGTCGTTCGGATCATATTTCACGTGGAAGGTGCGGTATGTGTTTTTCATGCGCCATTGATGGTCTGGAATACCGGGCTTCTCATATACTTCATAAGGCAATTTTTTTCCACCGATGGTGATTTCTATACCTGAGTCGGTGAATGTAGCCGGTCGTTTCGTCCATATCCAGAAGATATCCACCATATCATGGACTGTCACCACATCCGTTTCCTCGTTCATGCTCTTTTCGTACATTTCGATTCGGGGTATGCCGGTTGCCGGATGCTTGGCCTCGTTCCATGCCTTACGAGCCTCGATATAGTGGGTCTCCAGTTCCTCCAGCGTAAAAAGTTTATCCTTGTTCGCCTCAACAAACTCCAGGTTCGGGCGGCTACTTTCCTTTTTGGCCGTGATATTCATACCGGTAAACCGCCAGTCCTTATTCAGTTCCTGCGACTGGAAACGACCAAATATGCTTTCAATCGTCTTCGACTGCCCGCTGTACGGGGCTGTCGGTCGATGTATATGGCATATCAAGTCAAAAAAGCCAAGTTCTTTTGTCCCTTTGTCCTTTTCCAACCGCTTGTGGCCGCCCTGGTTATCATGAACAATTTCATAGGGTTTATGTCCGCTCACCTGTACTGCCATGCGGTAGGCATTATATTGCGCTTCGAAATTCTCATGGTCGCTGATGTAATAGCCAAGCAACACTTCACTATAGGCATCCACCACCTCATATACCATTGTTGTGCGCATGTTCCCATCCTCATCCCGATAATACAAGTTCAGTTTCGTTCCGTCACCATACCAGAGCGTATCACGGCGCAAAGGTAATTCAGTACGGTGCTTACGCCCGTAACGCTGGTGCGACGACAGTTCGCCATGTACGGCATCCCACCAAAGCGGCTCTATCTCCGGACGCTTGAACCACATCGTTAGGCTGCGTTTGCTTTTCAGCTGCTTCCAGCCCTTTTCCGGAGCCACTCGGTTGTATTCATCGAATATGCGAGAGTCGGTATAGACCGGAACACGGCTACGCTTCAAGGCTATCAGGAAACGGCCTGCCTCTTCGGTTATCTTCACCGTACTGGCGTTACCTAATTTACCGGAGATAAGCGAGGCGTAGCTGTCTTTCTTATAGCGGTTGATCTTTTCCTTTAGACGAGGGAGGTTTTCCGGCAGGGTGTGGTGATAGATTTTACGAAGGTTCTCACTGGTGAGGGCAACGCATTCCCAAACCGTACTAAGGCTGTTGCCACGCATTCTGCGTTCCCTCATTTTCTTCTCCGTATCTTCTATCAACGCATTCAATACAGATGCATTCAGGGTGTATTCGGCTTTCAACTTAGCGCTGAGCTTTGTTTGAACGCCGTTCATGTCGTATTCAAACCTCTCGTAGAAGTCACGGGCTTTCTCGTCTATCTTTACTTTGTCTCTCATACGCTGTTGCTTTAAAACTTCTTCTGGATTACCATACTTTGCCACATAACGAGCCTTGTATTTTTCAGGGAGTGAGGAATAAACAATCATCGCATAGGAGCCTTCTCCACCACCACGATGAGCCATCTTTATGTTACCTCTGGTAATATTTTTCCGCAATGTTTGATATCTTATCACCGGATCATCCCCAGAAGTAAGCTCTTCGTATGTTACGCATAGTTCATTCTCGAAATATTCCATCACTCGGTTATTTTGTTTACATTTGCAAAAAAAATATTAGTTATGAATAGAATTGAAGATCCTATAACAGAGAAATTGAGAAAAGAACCCGGAACGGCAACCTATACATTCTATCGAATATTTATTGGAGATCGTGCCGGCATAGCTGAAACAGATGCGAAAGAACTTGTCCAAAGCATTAAGTCTTTCGGTGGAAGTGTTGGCATTAAAAATTTCTCTGAAGTTTATCTCCATGATAATGAAAGTATGGCATCATTATATTCTACGTTCCAAATACATCACACGCAAGATGCTGTCCTCGTTAAGGTGGCATCGCTTTTCGCGTTCGCAGCATCGCATAAACTCTGTCTCGCTAACCAAACATTTGTGCCCAAATAACTCTTTTAAAGGCGGGCGCACAATTCTATGAAATTCAGGATTGGTGCTTGAACATGCCATGTGTCTGCCTTTTTTCATCGCCCTGCAGCAGGCGTCATATACTTTCTTTGTTGCCATAATTTAATCCTCCTCTAATTTATTTGTCGGCACTCTTTTTATTAGTCGTGCTGAATTGCCGAAGTTCAACACTGCCAAAAACATCACCCATACCGGATTACAATCTGCCATTCCCACCAATAGGATAAAGCTGAACAGGAAGTAACCCACATATCCTTTCTCCTTCCCGGTGAGAGTGCGCCACCAGTTGATTTCACCGTTAAACGGCTCCAGCCATTTCGCTTTCATAGCCCTCGTTATTTACAGGTTCATCACCAACTTCAACGCCTCCACGCATCAAAGCCATTTTCCGGATCGATCTTGCCAGCTTCGTATCCTTGCGGTAAGCCAGCGAATGCGATACCATCACCTCCGTGCAGTTCATAAGGTGGGCAATCCGCCTTACTTCGCCATATTCTACTATGATTCGTTTCTTCATCTTTTATATCTGTTTTAATTCGTTGTCTTAAAAACACTTCCGCTATCCTCACGAACCACGGAAGTTTTGCTACCTTTGTAGCATGTCAAACACTTAATTATATCATTATGAATGATTATTTTAGAAAACGACAGGAAGCATACAGTAAACTTGTCTGTCCCATTTGCGGATGTACACCATCATTGACACCCTATAGCGAACAGTCATGCGGACATCCTGAGTTGGAACGCTTAATAGAGGAAACCGAAGAACGGTTACTAAAGGAAGAACAAGAATCCGAACCACGCCTTATTAAGCCTTTTGCAAAAGGAGGAAAAGTCACTTTAAAGGTAACTACTTCTTCCAACTCCAATTCCAATCACAGAAAATGAGGTAAACACCGTGTCATCGGGGAACTTGTCAAATTCTTCCTGCAAGGCTTTGATAAGTTCCCACTTGCTTCGTGGCTTCCTAAGTTTAAAATCGATGGCTTGTTTCTCTGTATATTTCATTCTTTGCAACTTGATATTGGAAACATTTCTATCATGAGGCAAACGATTTTTGGAAATACGCTCATCGGGATTACAAACTTCATTTAACGTGTCGAGAATTAGTTTTTTTAACCACTTCTCTTTTTTCGATTTTGCTTTCATATTATTTTCCCCTTATCTAAGTTCAACAATAATCACTTCGTCATCAAACGTTCTGGCCAATTCCGCTTTGAAAAAGGCCATCGTACACTCGCCGTCGAATACGGCTATAAACGTTACGTTGTCCACCATGTAAGTAAAGATGGCTGATTCATACTTGAACTGATCCAAAAATTCCTCGACCTTCGACCAGTCGTGAAAACTCACTGAAACTCTAATTGCTTTCATACACTTTATCTTTATAATGTCTCGTGGGCGATCCCGGATTCGAACCGGGGACAATGGCTTCTATGGGTAAGTTTCGCCTGTTCTACCTGACTGAACTAATCGCCCGCCCGTCTTTCCGGGCTGCCTGTTAACCTGCAATCTTATTGCCTTAGAATAGTTCCACTTGATTCCTTGCGATAGTGTCGTAGAAATAACCGTTGGAGAAAAACGCCACCGCCAGACCGTCTTTATTTATGATGTCTATTTGTGTATTGTAAATATTGCTTCCGTAGTGTATATCCAACGTACAGTTATTATGGCGTTCGTTACCTATTTTTACGCCACGCTTATTTTCAACCAAGCGTTCCGCCAAATACACTGCCTGGCGACTCTCTATATCCATTTCTTGCCAGCTACTACAACTGCCTGCCTTACGATTTACTTTCATATCCTTTGCTCTTTTTAAGTTTTACTTCTAATCTTCGTTTATATCACCGCCTTTTTATATCTTTGGAGCGTGTTTAAACTTTGAATATGCTGCAAATATAGTATGAAGATTTCATACCGAAAAGCAATTTGCTGTTTTTTTTCATACTAAAATCATTTTTATGGATGAGAATATCAGATTTATACAGGTATTAGACGATTTAAAGAAACAAGGGGCCATATCCGACTATGTTCAGGCTTCCAGTGATTTAGGAACAAACAAAGCTAGCATAAGTGATATTAAAAGCGGCCGTAAAAAGTTATCTATTGACCTATTAAGACGTATGAAAAAATCATACCGTCAGGTTAATATTGAATGGATTATAACAGGAGAGGGGGAAATGTACATATCTGAAACTTCAAATCAACCATTAAATGGAAGCACACAAATATTCATCGATCGAATAGCCATACAGGCAGAAGAAATAGGCCGCTTAAAAGAACATATTAAACACCTGGAATACGAACTTAAAAAACTTGCTTCGGATGTAAGCAATTCAACTATTGCAAGTGCAGGTTGAGGTCTATTAAGGTTAATAACAATGTATATTATTAATAATCAGTGATATATTATTATTTTTCTTATACTCATTATAAAACTATGTGGCAGTTTTACCCATATAATAAATGTAATATCACCTAAAATGTAAGATATAATAGCATTAAGGCTACACAAATAGATATACAAAATACAATTTTATGTCCCCCCAAATGTCCCCCCTTTAGACACATTTCGTTTTTGCGCCCTCCCAAATGTCCCCCCAAACGTCCTCCCAAGTGTCCTCCCAACACAAAAAAGGCGGTGTTCATTGCCGTTCAAACCAGCAAAGAACACCGCCTTTCTATAAAATACCGCTCAAATACGGCTTAAATGCTAATAAAACAACTATTTACCACCTCTTATCAGGTGAGATTGTATAATCATAGCCCGTTTTGTGATTTTACAGCTCCCATCTGTCATTCCTGCGTGTAGAAGGCTGCTCTTGGTAATCCCAACCTCTGCCTCAGTCAGCACGTCAAAAATGGCAGAAATACTACCGAAATAGTAGTTCTTCTTCTCATAGAGTAAATGTACATGGATAACTTTTATCATAACACATTTGGTATTTTATTTGATGCAAATATACCAAATAACACTTATATAGAATAATTTGGCGACATATTTAACGACTATGTCCTGTGATAAGGCAAAATAATAGAGGCCCTTTTAAGACCTCCTAATATTCTTTCCGATCAACAAGTCAACCGCCCCAGAAAAACGTCCCTGTGAGCCTCGTTTACGCCCAATACAGCCTGTTATTAAACCTGTGTAAGTCTCAATGTAAAGCTACCGTTTAAAGACCGTTCAAAAACAGGCCGCCGGAGTAAACCCAATGTAAACAGAGTGTGCATTTCGTTTTGCCTGCCATCTCATATTTAATCTCTCTAACTTATTGATAATCTTATATTATATATATTTCCCCGTTCTATGGTGGTTTACACATTTCGTTTTACCCCCGTTAAA
>UMCB01049634.1_pt1 | contig 36812 bp, 47 predicted proteins | sample 1964151 | NCBI WGS metagenome assembly UMCB01 (sample SAMEA4835960, study PRJEB28245) | human gut metagenome | biome: gut microbiome; material: fecal sample | place: Denmark | collected 2008
ATTTTAATAACTACTGGCATAAGATTTGTAGCAGTAGAAGGAATATCCTGCGCTATCCTAATACAATATCTAACGCAGTTTTCATAAGTGCCGGCAGGAATGGTCAACACCAAGTTACTGCCGCTTACTGCTACAGCCGTGGTCAATATAGTTCTGCAATTACAAGTTGCCATTTATAACTCATCTCCTTAAATTAAAACAGGGAAGCGTGACAGCTCCCCTGTTTCTTTGTCACGCATTCAGCGGATATTAGCAGTTACCACAGCCGTTGCAGCCATAGCCATTCATAGCCGTATAAGGGCTACAAGTGATATAAGCCGGTTGCGGGAACGGGCGTACTGCGTTGATAATGTTGGTAGTTTGAGCAACGTTACCAAGTTGCAGTTGAGCAGCTTGCAGCTGATCGCGCAATTCCTGCATTACGTTAGCAGTAATCAAAGCACGAGTTGCTTCACCTTCTGCATGAATTGCAGTCGTGATCTCACAAGTGTTCTTGTAATTTTCTGCACGAACCGCATCAATGTTACGATTGGTTTCGCAGCAGCATTGCTGAGCGGCAAAACGGCTTTCAGCAATAGCAGATTGTACACCGCTAAAACCTTGACACAGGTCTTTTTGAATGCCAAAGCTCTGGTTTGCTACTTGAGTAAAACCTTGATTTAAAGTATTATTCAGATTGGTATAGAGAAATTCATTAGTCAAAGTATTTACAGCACCATTAGCGCCGCCTCCGAAACCACCGAATCCACCGCCGCCCCAGGCAAGCAGGAAGAATAACATTACTACCCACATCCAGCCGCCGCCAAACCCGGCGCCGTCTGCTGCTGCGGTACGGTTATTCAGATCATATACAGGCATTACGCCACTACCTTCCATAGTCATATAGAACATCTCCTTTAAATTTATTGTTTAAAATCATCTGGTGGCCACCGATCAGATTTTAATACCGAATTGAGAAAGCATTTGCTGAGCTTGCTGCGGATCAATACCACGTTGTTTTGCAAGATTCATAACAGTTTCTTTTAGCTGCTCAGGCGACTTACCTTGTGCCATTTCCATAGCACGCCCAAACATAGGGTTATTACCAAACATTTGCTGCATCATACCCATAGGATTATTGCTGCCCTTGATTTGGTTAAACATTTGCATCATTGTCAACGGATTCATTTGCATTTACTGTCTCCCCCTTCACATATCGTTCTAAAGAATTTACTTTTTGCTGCAGAGCTTCAACTAATTCTGCATCAGCATATCTCTTTGGAACCGGCTCTTTTTCAAGCGACAATTTATAATTTTGTATTACCGGCATCCCATTCATATCAATATACTTTGCGTATATGCAGCTATCTGCCGGACAAGGAAAATATGTAAGGCTTCCATCCAAATCAATTTGGGCAGCCTTTACTTCGTCTAAGCTAGCTACTGTACGTCCTTTCATCATCAAAGGCATAGGTGGCTGTGGTGCAAACTGCTGTGCCTGATATGTAGGCATCTGCGGCATTTGTGATTGGTAATTGGCTAAACGCTGCTGTGTCACTCCCGCCATTGCAGGATTTACAGGAGCGTAGGGATTCATTCCATACATTGTTATCGCCTCCGTTTCTTACTTAAATTATCGCTTAAATCAGCCTTTATAATCCGTCAACATTCCTTCATATTTCCCTCACCAAGACATAAAAAATAAGGCAGTCACACTTATCATGTGACCGCCTTTAGTACTCTCTTAACCGAATTATACGCCTGCCGCAAATCTCTTTCGACCGTTTGCACTGACGTATCTATTCGCATTGCTATTTGATAATTTTTGAGATCGTGGATAAACTTCAGTTCAATAATTTCCATCTGCCGTGGCGTTAACTTGGCTTCCTGGATTATTGCTTCAAATTCCTTACGGGTAGATCGAGAAAGCCAATCTCTTGCCTGCAACCGGCAATTATCCATATAATCACCTGCTCGCTGCTATCGTTCCAACTAATGCCCCTCCGATAAATCCCCATAAAGCCTTTTGTTTTTGCTTAAGCTCACTTTTGGATTGTTCTTTCTTTATTTGCTCGCTCAACGTCTGCAAGGATTTGTTTTGCTCTGCTATTGTTTTTTTGGAGTTCAATAATGATTCCTGCGCACTCGTTAGCTCGCTTTTGATTTTCTGATAGGATAAACGCTGCTCTTCGATTAGCTTCTTCAGCTCGCTCGAGTTCATCTCCTGCACAGCCGACATGTTCGACAGCTCGGTCAATAGATTCTCCTGTCTGTTTATTATCGTCTGCAATTCGTTGAACTGTTCCCGAGACATCGTTATCGTCTCCGGAAGTTCCTCCGCAGAACATACAGCAGGCAGCGATACAAGCAATAATAATAACCACAATAATCCAATACCGACGATTATATATTTTTTCATACACGATTTTCACTCCATGTATATTATTTTCCTGTTTTTACAGTCATATTAGCCACGTGCGCCGTTTTAGACCGTCGCCTTACATTTTCTTTTGCACCAGTTCTTTCTCGGCGCACAAGCTAAATATGAGCAAAGTTATTTCGAGATTACAGACCAAACCAGCTATGCATAGCTCCTAAAGCAAAACCGATGATCATACCAGTCCAGAAAACTTTGTTCGCCAAATATTCTTTTACTTTTTCCATATTAGTCACCTCCTTATACAATCTTTACCAATTATGATGCCACCAGATAGCCTTACCACGAATAACATCACCGCCCGGCTTTAGTATGCCGTCGCCTGGCACATCTGGTAATTTCCATAAATCCCAACGCTCAAAGGTTGTCGCTGGTCCATAGTCATCTAAGTCCGCTGCTTCTGCATGTGTCATTACGGTATCGGCATTAATGTCCAATCCAAGTTCTTCGCACAATACAGCTACAACTTTCGCCATACTATCTATCTGCAGTTCTGTCGGTGGTACATTTCCAAAATCGACACGACCATCAGCATAAGCTACAGCATCAACGCAACAAGCTAAAGCAATCCCAATAGCTCTAGAATTGCGCCGCCATGTATGAGCTTTATATTCTGTTAAATCATCGGTCGTCGCCATAATTGCGCCGTCGCTGTCAATGTTTAGGTGATAGTCACTAAAAAACTGGTGATAATTACCAGCTGACCAATGTAGATAGATCTTATCAATATTACCTCTAGCCCTTGCTGCTAACTGCCGTAGCTCATCTAAAGTGATTCTTTTTGTTACTGCCCCCATTATTCTCTGCCTCCTTTTCAAATGGATCAGGTACTCCATTCTCGTCTTTATCTACTAAACTCGTAGCTATAAAAGTAATAAATGCGACCATAGCCGGTCCTATAACCTCTCTTATCAGTGCTAAAAGATCAGACATAACAATCTTATCCAACCACAACCACATATACATCCACGCAGCGTAATAGGTCAGTACCAGCAAAACGACTGCAATAAAATAGCCTACAATGACAGCCATTATTTTGGGCGACATTGAGGCTACTTTATTTCTGGCACTCACTATTAAGTTTTTTATTTTCTCAAACATAAATATCACTTATCCTTACATGAACAGTTATTACATTTGTTTTCTACCAGTAATAGCCGTTCGCCAACTTCATCAATCCTGTTATGTGCAGATTTTGCCCTCTGATCAATCTCAGCAAATTTTATCTTTAAATCTGTCGTACGTTCTTGCTCCCTATTAATAGTCTTAGCTAAAGCGTCAACAGTCTTTTGCAGGTTCTCTATCGCCGTAGACAAAGGATTTATTATCCAAATCTTAAATACAAAACCTACTATGCCAAATAAAAAGCTAAAGATTGTTATTGAGGCCATTGCCATTTCAACCATCTTTGCACCGCCTAATCTAATATAATAGCATCCAAATCCTCTTTGCTTAACGCTGCCTCTACCTGTGCCTGTTTAATCCATCCTTGCTGCTTGCAAGCACCTATATGAGACGATAAATCAGCACACCAGGTATATACCTGAGCAGCGTTAAGATACTGTATTGTTTTTTCAGTTTCCCCTTCTTTATAGCCCCGGACTGGACATCCTAACGGATATTCGTTTGCAAAACGTTCTGTGCTGACATTCAGTGCAATTCCCTGCATCGTAAGCTGAGTATCCTTATCGCTATCATACCTCACAGGGTTACCGGTGCATTCAGATATGAAGCCGCCAGTAATTTTATCTGCTGTCCATGCGTCAACAAGTTCAAGCTTTTGGGCTTTTAATTCTTCTAACGTAAGTTCTGGTTCCGGCTCCGGATCAGGCATTTTTTCCAGTTCCCATGTCTTCCCATTAAATTTTATAATGTGTCCATCTGCGCTTGATGGTGGCTCAATAGTTGTTGCGTGCGGTGGTATAAGCCACACTTCTTTCCCTTGTAGTTCTGTTTCAAGCGGGTCTAAAAACGCTTCTGACATTGCACTATAATATCCGTTCTCGTCATAATAATATAATTTCATCTTTGTTCTCCCCTTAATATTTAATGCAGTAAATTACAGTCATAGCAGGCGGCTGCACAGTAGTACTTGCACCGTAAATTCCATTGCTACGAGAAGCATCAAAACTGGTAGATACTGCATATTCATCTTCGTTATCATTCCAACCATCGTATCTGTTAGTATTGTTACTTCCTACAAACGCACCACTAATACTAGATTTAAATGCTGAAATATTACCAGTAATATTAGGCAGCCCAGCTTCGTAGTAAGTTCCGGCACCTATGCCGCCCTCTAGGAATCTAGCTACAGTATTTGGCAAATTAAATGTAGTACTACCATCGCCGGCACCGTAAGTTGTACCGATTTCATTAAATAGATTAGCGTAAGTAGTACGGCTAACTGCTGCACCATTGCAGTGCATATATCCTTCCGGCACCCCTGTATATGCCACGGCGATTATTGTTCCCACAGGATTGGAGCCTACAATTATATCTTGCGTTCCGTCGAAAGCCACACCGTTTATTGTGCGAGCGGTTTCTAACTTCGTAGCGGTATTTGCATTACCTAGCCACTTCGCAACGCCTTTATGAGTTACCGTTGCGAAAGCTTTATTATTACTTATTAAAGTCATCTTTAAGGTGTCATTACGTATGCAAAGCACATCGTTGTTAGTTCCAATTCTAAATATATGAGGTTGATTTGTGCTTGTATTATAAAATAATCCACCTAAATTGTCTGTACCAATTCTCGCTTGTACTGTCTCACCTGCTGGAGAAACACCAAAACTTACATTACCGCTACTACCTGCCGCTGTGCCATTTGATACAGCAATGTTTGCTCTGAAAGTATTTAAAGCTGTAAAAACATTAGTACCTTGCTCTATAGCCTCTTTCGTCTTTAACGGCGTCATTGCTTTAGTATCAACTACACCAGCAATAGCTTCATCTGTTGTCGCTATACCAGTAATGCCAGCTAAACCTTCTAAGCTGTCAGCAATATCCTGCGCTCTATCTGCCTCTCTTGTAGCTGTAGTTGCTGAAGATGCTGCCGATTCAGCACTGCTTTCTGCACTTGTCTTACTCGCAGAAGCTGAATTTGCTGATGCTGCAGCTAACGTTTTAGATTCTAATGCAGATTCAGCACTACTAGAAGCCGCACTAGCGGAATCTGAAGCACTTTTTTTACTATTTTCTGCAGCAGTTTCAGCAGCCTTAGCATTTTCTTCACTTTTTGCAGATTTGGTTTCACTAGCTTTCGCATTATTCTCACTTGCTAATGCTGCATCAGCACTGCTAGAAGCTGATTCTGCCGAAGCCTGGGCTGTTTCCGCACTGGCAGTAGCAGACGACTGTGATGCAGCCGCAGCATTTTTACTTGCTAATGCTGATTCAGCAGAAGAAACAGCTACACTTTTTGCGTTTTCTGCGGCAGCCACTTTTTCATCAAGTAACGTTTGAACGTTATTAACAGCATCTTCTGCCGCAGTAGCCGCAGCTCCAACAGCGGTATTTTTAGCAGCAACAGCTTCGTCCTTTATTTCCGTAGTCTCATTTACTGCAGCATCTTTTATAGCGGTCAGCTCTTTGATTGCAGTATTTTTAATATTTGTTGTTTCGTTAACGGCGCTCTCTTTGACCTGTTTCGTTTGCTCTAATACATCTTTAGCTAAAGGTAACACCCTCGCCGGGTCCTCCGTCAGCACAAGCCCATCACCAGCATCGTTGATTCTAAAACTCATTCCAGCCTTTACATGAAAAGTATTATTAAAATTATTTACATCAACACCAGCAGATAATGTTCTATTCAATTTTTCATTTAATTGCTGACATATAAAAGTTAGATCGTCAAAAGACAATTCAATATTCTCTGCAAAAAACGGACCTTGATTAACCAGGTTCATTAGCTGATACAATGGCAGCTCACGATAAATAGTTATTTTATGACCATCAGGCAGCGGATCGCCATTAGCTGGATAAGTAACTGTTTTAGCTTCAAGATCGACAGAAAAATTCTCCGTTTCTACGGCAACGCTATCATCACCTGTAATATATACTTTTATATATTCAGGATGATTCGTCATCTGAAATGTTATTGGGAATTTCGTTGTCGCTCCATTACCAACATAAATATCTTTAACTGTCGTATTCTGTACCGTCATATTCTCACCACCCTTAAACCTTTACTGCGGCCGGAGCATCTTTAACCACAGTAGCATTTAGCATACTGGCTATAGTTGATGCTATCTTTAACTTCTCGTCCAAAGATGCAGCCTTCTTCTGCTCCTCCAACAGTAAATTTATTTGGTCTTGTATGATAGCCTCTTTATCCATAATTTCACTCCTGTTCTATAACTGGAAGTACGCCTTTGTTCTTCAATAAGTGATAAATAAATAAGCGTCCTTTCTGCGTCCAATAAGTATGAAATCTATTTTCACCGTCAGCAGTAGGAAAAGTCTTGCTTTGGGTATATCCGTCACACTGATATTTTTCATACAAAAACCATATACCGCCTTGTTTATACTGAACACCTAACTCATGAAGCAGGCTATTCATTTTCTTTGCGCTCATACCATAGTCTTTTGCAATCTGCGTTACCGACATCAGAGTGTTGTTTTGCAGAATCAAATCATAATAGCTTGCTTTAGGCTGCATTTCATTTATGATCTGCTTTTGCTGCGTATTTTCAATTTGTAGAGCCTGAGCTTTTTCTGCTATTTCAGCGGCCATTCTAAGAGCTGCCGGCAAATCTTTTGGAATTACTTCCTGCTCTTTTAACAATTCTTCCATTTTATTGAAAGCAGCAATATATTTTAGCTTCCATTGCAAAACATCTCTAGTATTATTAAAGCTCATAACTAATAAAGAAAATCCATCACGTGTCATTAGATATTCTTTTCTCTGCTCACCTTTTGCGTCAATGTACTGGTGTTCATCAAACCAACGAACTTTTACGCCGGTTGCCTGCAAATCCAAGATATGTTTTTCAACAGCTTTAATTACATCAGAATGACGTTTCCCAAAATGCTCCGCTACCTGCCTACTGGAAACAACTACCTGCCTGTCAATGATTTGCACTAAATTTTCCATAAATCGTCTCTCCTTCCAAATAAAAAAGCGCCTACCGAAGTAAGCGCTTTCTATTAAATTCTAACTAACTTATGATACTATTTTATCATGTCAATATGTCGCCAAGTGTCGCCAAAAATATAACCGCCTCCGCTATCAAACCCAATAACCTTACATTAATATTTTAACTCCGTTTTATAGGCGTTTTGTCGGAAACTTTTTATTTTTATTGTAAATGTGATATAATTGTGAAAAACATCGGAAGAAGGAATATTATGAAAAGAATTTTTGTTTTATTTATAATATTTTTATCCCTATTTATCTTTGGATGCACCACTGAAAAAAAACAAAATAATACTATACTTCAAAGTAATATACACGCTACTTCAACCCTTGTTATTGATCCATATAGCACATCAAAGTTTGCAAGCTTAAATTTTGGTGATTCATTAGAAAAAATTAAAACCTTACCCAACTTAATATATTATGATACATATCCCAACAGTCTTATAAAATCTCCAAAACATAAAAGTTATTTGTTTCAAACAAATGCAAATTCTTATTATAATATACCGTTGATATACGATGCGCCTTTATTAGAGCTCTCTTTCTTTGATAATAAATTGTATAAGATAACAGCTAGATTGGATGTAAAAGACGAAAAAGATGGATTAGAAAAATTTGAAAAAATAAAAAAAGAAATCAGCAAAATATATGGAAAAGGTAAAAATACCTCAAACCAATTCCTTAAAACTTTTTCTTTGGATATAAATAATACTCATTTTTCAATTATGTTCATTTCAAGACCACCAGTAATAACCAAAAACTTGGGCAGTTCGCCATTTGACTTATTAGTTGAATCTTGGGATAGAGATTTACACGAAACCTTTTTAGATGATGATTTTAAATATTTTGAAGCTTCTAATGACAAAGAAGCGAAAATATAACCCCCTCAAATTTGAGGGGGTATTTTTATTTTACCGTTCTTTCTTCGGCCGGCGCCTAAAGATGTCGCCAACTTCCGGCTCCATACCATTGAACAAGATATCATATCCGTTAAAGAATAATTTGTTTAACTGTGCAGGTACGCCTAATGCTGTTCCAACAAAAGTCGCAGTAGGTTCAATCAATTCATCATAATCTGCTTTTTTCTGCCAAACCTTTTGCACCTTACCGGCCGCACGTTCCATTTGCTCTATCGTGCCTTGCACTGCAGTCATTCTATAGCCGTAGGTCTGCATACCTAAAGCCCTGCTCCAGATAGCATTACCAACCTGCCCAACTGGTCCGGCTAAGCTCATAGGGTAAGTAAGTATTTCTTTTGATATTTTTTTATATTCGTCCTTACCTTCTTCAAATGGATCTTCGGCTGACAGCATCAAGTTTATAAAAGCAAACATTATAAACTTGGCCCCCACAAACGAAGTAAGACGCATTATGTCTTTTTCTTTCAGGAAGATATTATATTCTCTTGCCCATTGGTTATACTGTGTGTTAAAGAAGCCCTGGAAAGTAGTAAACAGTTTAAGCATAGGCCCACCACGTAAAAGCGGTGCAACCTCTGTAACTCTGCTGCTGCCAAGTGTACGTCTAATAACCGTATTGGCAAAATCCACAGCTTCAGCTTCGCCTGCACCAACCCTGATTTTCTTGCCATACGCCTGCATCCATACCGGAATAGCCGAAAGATTATCCGTAGCAACCAGTAACCTTGTGCCAAATTCAACAGCTTTCTTTTCTACAGGGTTCAGGCTTTCCATTTCCTTCATATCCCGCAGGGAAATATCAGGAAGCACAGACCGTTCTTTCATCCAAGGTGATTTACTATAAACAAATTCCTTAGCCGATTTATAGCCTTCTGCAAGCTGCATATTCATACTGTAATTACTAACAGCAGCAACGACATCACTATATCCAAAACCATCTACAGCATTCCCATAAAGCAAAGGATTACCCAAGTTCTGAACGGCAGTTTTAAGGTTAAGCATAATAGCAGCATTTACAGTACGAGCTCGCAGCCAGTTAGCAACGCTGCCCATCCAGCTTTCGCCGACAGAACCGCTGTTAGTACCTTGAGGATTTGCCGCACGTTCAAGATATTCTTTAAAGGCAGCGAAATCGGCCAGCCCTAACTTTTCTTTTATCAGCGTATACATTTCCTGATCGTTCATAATTTTGCGGAAATCGCCCATAACTTCACGGAAACACAGATCATGTATTGCATCCATAGCAACATTAAACTCTGCTCCACGCTTTAGATTAACAGGATATTTAGCCTTAACACGCTCTTTCAAATGTCCTCTTCTGGTACTCATCGTTCTAATATTGCGTCCTTGTCTGGGGTCAGTATCAGAAATAACTTCTTGACCAGCATGTTTAGAACCAGTATCACCATCACGCATCAGCGGGAAATAACCGCCACGCATAACAACAGTCTTGCCGTCTGCTAGCGTCAACTCTACAGGAGACGCTTCAACTTTTTTAGGACTAAATCCTGTCCAACGAGTTTCAAGCGCTTCCATTTCAGACCAGTACATCTCTGCAATGTCTATCTTAGCCTGTGCATACTTTATATCCGCTTCAGTAAGATTGCGCCCTAAGAAGTCAAGCAAATTGATTTTAGTCTGCACGATATCTCCATCTACCCACAAGGCAGAATTTTCAAAACCTACTGGTCTAGTGCTGCACAATACTCTGGCACTGCTCTCGTTGCCTAAGTTCATAAGCATTTTTACTAAAACGTGCTGATCTACGGAAGTACCTAACTCGTCATATTTTTTCTGATAATCGGCCGCCTTTTCTGCAGCTTTATCCGGCAGCCACTCCCTGTAAGCCTGCGCTGTTTTTTCTTCATATTCTAAAATTTTTCTCGTTTCATTATCGGCTGCTTCACGAATAGCGGCGCCAAAATGTTTACTGAAAAATCCATACTGCCAATCGTCCATCATTTCAAAAAGATTGTCCGTACTACGTAAAGACGCTTTTAGCTTCTCCATTACTGTAGGCTGCTGTGTTACGCCAACCTGCGGTTTCCATATAGTTTTCAGTTTATTAAGTGTTTCCTGTGCTTCAACTTTAAATTCAGCATAGGTAACGCCTTTCTGTAAGGCATTGATATTCATTTCCTGTTTAGCAATAGCTTTGATATTTTTAAGTGCATTTACTACATCTTCAAGTTGGCTTGCAGTCATGCGTTCCCGGGGGTTTGTAATGCTAACATCCTCATCCATTATCCAATCGGCAACTGCAACATTATCATAAAGATCGTCCATATCATTCAGATATTCTGATAAAGTTTCTGTTTTCTCAAAACCAGAATAATCTTTACGTTTATAGCCAAATCTTTCCATAATTGCTGCGGCTTGGATGAAGTTTCTTTCATTACCCCAAGTTTCCTTTTTAGCTTTTGCCTGCTTTCTGAAATAATTCTGCCACTTAACATACTGATTGCGCAATCTTACACTTTCAACAACACAAGCGTGATTAAATGCCTGGACATTTTTATATCGGACCGCAGTAGAATAATCATCATTTTCCAACGCTACAGCAGCTTTTGCTGCAGCATTTCTTTCTGCAGTAATATACTTTTGAGTATTCAAAGCCTCCTTTAATTTTACTCTATTCTGCAGGTCCATCTGCGCTTGGATTTTAGCTGTTTGTCTACGTGCAACAGCAAGCTTTCTAAGTGTTTCAGCATCACGCTGTCCTTTTAATAAGCCCTGCGCTTTATCCTCAATAAGCTGAGCTTCAGTGTTTATCAAAAGACCGCTCTCGTCATTATACATAGCGTCACGCGCAGCCTCCTCAGCAAGCCCACGCTCTTTATAAATATCAGGGAAAGCATCCTGTACCATTTCATCAATATGCCTATTAACAGCACCAGTAAAAGACGGTTCAGACATAATAGTTTTTGCCAGCTCGTCACCAGAAGTAAAACCATTAGCTTCAGCAATCATATCAAAAGTTGCCATTTTACTTTCATCAAAATTGCCTTCTAAATATCTATTAGCTACGCCCTTAGCTGTTTTTAAATCAGATGCAATATCAAGTATCTGCTCCGAAGCCATATATAACGGCTGTTTTGCAATCGCTTCTTTGACCTGCGGCTCTACATCTTCACGATATTTTTGAATTCGGTCTTTACGCTCTTGATTGAAATTAACAAGACTTTCTTTTGTTAACATCTGCACTGCCTTATCGTGAGCTTTAGCAGCAAAATTGCGTAACATTTGCTTACGTGGTTCAGAAAGCGCATCTAATACAACATCTGGCAACGCAGAAAAATAACCGTCAATACGTTCCATCTCTGCAATTTGATCTTCACTTGCCAACATACGGTCGAACACTTGTCTTACCTCATCGTTGATAGGCACAGCATTTTTGTTACGCCTATCTGAAAAGACTGCATCATAAATAGCCAGCAGCCATTTTTTGAACCTATTAAAGACAGGCTGCAATTCTTTTGACGGAGCCTTCCCTTCCATCATATAAGTCTCGGCAGCTTCTGCCCAACGTTCATGCGCAGCTGTTTTTTCTTCCTGTGACAAGCTATCCCAGTCTTTATTGACACCAGCATAATCAAGCATAGTCTGACGATCTTTTTTCATCTGTTCTGTAGCATTAGGAAGTGCTCCTTCACGCATGAGGTTCTCAATAAAGTAATGACCTACAGCTTCATGAATTACCGTGCTCATATCGGCACCTTCAAACAAGCTGATAATTGCTTTACCTTCTGCGTCCCATTTAATCTCGCCCTTTTTATCGTTGTTGACTTTCTGATTATAACTGTTGATTATCTTTATTGCCTGATCATCGAATACTACAAAACAGCGTCCGTCTTTCAATCCATGATATGAAATCCCCTCTATTCCATATTTGTTTAATGTTTCTGATGCTTTACGACCAACGCTGCTGACTGCTTTATACAGTCTTCTGCCTGTAGCATTATTAGCTATTGCTTGTGCAAGATTTACATTTTCTTCTACTTTACTAATAGCAACCAACTTTTCCTTCACGAAATCAGATTGTTCAGAAAAAGCTTTTTGCTCATCTAACATTACTTCCTTTTCTGGTATGTCAACTTCAAAAAACGAGCCGGGAGAACGTCCCTCTACCTTACTTGTGTCTATACTTTCCAGTAACTTAATATCTTGTAAATCCCTATCGTTTGACTTGATAAACGGCTCTATATGCTCCCTTAGTCGCCGTAATACATCAGAAATGTTTGCACGTCTCCCAGCAGCTTTAGCTTCTTGCGTTGCAAATTTAGCAAGAGTTTCAAATCTATCCTTTTCGTCGCTGGGCACTTCTTTTAAAAATTTGGTTATTGATATTTTTGGATTGTCTTCAATTTTATTTATCTGCTCCTGAAGTATAGATATCAGCTTATCTCTACTTTTATTGTCGCGAGAATAAGCTTCAATACTGCGATCAATAGAAGACTGCAAATCTATTTTTTTTCCAGATGCCATTGCATACAATTCTGGGCCACTAAGAGATCTAGATAATATATTTGCTATTTCCTCATCAATCTTACCATCATAGACAATTGTATATGGGCCACTACTTTTAGTTAGCTTACGTCTATACTCTTCGGCTACTTCCTTATTCTCGGCAAAGTACAGTCCCCAGCCGTGCGCCTGCGCACCTTGACCTGTCCCAATAGAACCCAAATCAAACTTTTCAAATTTATGTGGGCTTCCGTGAAAAGCGGTCTGGTAGTATCCCTGCATTTCTTCACGTCTCTTGCGTAGCGCATTTTCATCTGGTATACTATTATTAAGAAGACTGTCAAGGTCGTTGCCTTTGCTAGCGGAATCGCTGCTAGAGGATTGCAACCACTTGGCAGTCTTTTCTTTATTTATGTAAGATACACGGCCTTTCTTTAAATTATGTTCTATAAACCAGTTATAATCTGTACCGTTCTCGCTGCCTTTACCATAAGCATTATTTATAGCATTTACTTGATAACGATTGCGTTCTACATTAAGCTCTAAAGGTACTATAATGGTAGAACCCTGCTTATCCTTTAAATCAAGTACAACTACTTTTCGTCCTCCGTATGAATCTAACATCATCATTGGGTTAGCCATTGCACGAGGAATTTGTTTCAACAGTTCCGGTGTCATACCGTCAGAATGTCCGTCAAAAATATGCTGGATTTTATTGCCATCAATAGTCACAGGCAAAATTTTACCGCCTGCAAGTCCTAATGCAAGCGGTGTCGTCATAACATTATATGCTTTATCTGGATTTATTTTTCCATTCGTATACTCATCTACAATGCCGGCAAAATTATTTTCATCCTCAAGCAATTTTTCGTTAGCACTTTTAGTTTGCATATACCGACCGCCAGGAGTGCTGACTACACGCTTGAAGCTTAAAGGGTGATCTCTGAAATATTGCATAGGGTCGTCAGGATTAGCGACCATTGCGCGACTTATTAAAATAGCCAGGACATCACCAGTTTCTTTTTGATTTAGCCCCGCTTCGGTCAGTTCATTTCTAAAAGTATCAACTGTAGTTCTAAATTCCTCGTCGTTCTCCAACGCCTTTTTATAAGCGCTTTGGAGAGCTTTTTTATTTCTTGCACGTTCTTCTGTATACCCGCCCTGTTCAAATGCTACGCTATTACTTACAGCCTGAAAAAAGCCAGGATTTTGAGCCTCTGCTGCACAATACGTACCCATCGGCATTTCAATATCCTCACCACGAACGGCAGCTGCCTGCAATTCAGAAGCCTCTATCCCGAAAGTATCTTTTACATCTAGATTGGGATTTTCCTGCGCGTATGTAAAAAGGGTTTCAGCATCTACATAAGCCTTTTCTTCAGTGGTTTGATTCAACACTAATTTACTGACAGTAATATCTACATCCTTACTGTTTTTCATTGCTTCTGCAGTACGCACTGCCTGTTCCTGGATCGCACGGTTAGCATTACGCTCTACAGCAACACTAACAGAGCCGCCAAGCCCACCGAATACTGCTCCTATAGCACCAGAATAAGCGCCTCTTTTAGTAATCTCACCAAACTCCTGATAAAATTTAAGTATTTGTTCATGAATAGGAAGATCCTTATTTTTAGCCCATATTTCAGCAGCAGCATCCGGGTATTCTTGAATCCATTCAGTAATACCTTCTGTCAATGCAGTTTTAAAAACCTCTTTAGCCTTCCCACCCATAGTTGCTATTTTAGCGGCTCTTGCTCCTGCTCCCATAACTTTGCCCAAACCAACTTTTTCAAGAGCAGATTGCGCAACAGCATTCACTGATGCCGCAGCTCTGGCTCTGTCATTAGATACACCAGCTTCAGTAAGGTCTAAATATTGTCCGCCTGCAATCTGGCTACCCATAAAAGCCGCCGCACTCCAACCGCCAGTGCTAATTGCTACACCGACCTGTGCTGCTAATTGTGGCGCATTCTGCAGTAAATCGTAATAAAACTGCCCTGCTGCAGTCTCTGCCTTTACTTCTTCTGGCTGAAATATCTCACTGCCACCAATGCGTTTAGCTTCTGTGCCAATAGTTTTTAATTTTTCACCGCCAACAGCATACAAAAGCCGTCCTATCGTATCTGCACTAAACACTTTAGATTTCGTAGTCAGTTCAACATCTTTTTTGTCTGCTCCTAAATCAGCCAAGAGCGCAACTGCACCATAACCACTACGAGCAACATTCTTAAAGCCATTTTTCAGTGCTGTAATGCTTTTCCAGTTATTCTCTTGTTCGCCCCAAAATTCTGCAGCTTTAGTGCCGGCAATGCTCATAAGCACCGGGTCTTTTAACGCCTCTGCTGTTCTTGGCGCTATCTTCTCATATTTATTCCAGTCATAATCAAAGTTTTTAGGTAAATAATAATCGGGATTACGAGCGGCCATTTGAAGCGATATATTATTTGCATTAGCCCCTTGTAACGCTTTAGTCTTTAAGTCGTCTGGTATAAACTTTCCTGCTGCTGCTACATCATACAATATAGACCTTGCCATATTATCACTCCTCGTTAATTTCTCCTCTTAATGCTTCTAAGTGACGCTGTTTTATAACTTCCAGAGTATCACTAAAACTCATTGCCGCTAAACCAGTACGCTCACTGGCTCCCCAATCACTAAACCAGGGAGTACTTTCATTTTGCTGTACTACTGTTTCGCTCTGCTGCGGAATATCCAGCAAATGTGGTGCTGCATCTACACCATCACGAACTGCCATAGCCGCAATTTGTTTATTGAGTTCTTGAATATCCATTGGTCGATTTTCTTCTGTAACTTTTTTCAATGCTGAAACTTGATATAGATCATTGGGATTTATGGCTCCAAAAAATGTTTTTGCATTTCCTAGATCGATATTAGTGCCATTACGTTTTTGATAAATATCTATATAAGGTGAAAGATTAGGTGCAAGGCTACTTTTTAGAGATCCCCATTCAAGTTGCTTGCTGTTGAAGCTTTTATAAATAGCACGATTTTCAAACGCTTTCTTTAGAACTTCATTACCCGTTGCAAATCTTGCATCAGGGTCAGTAATATCTTGTAATGCATTATCTAGAAAAGCCTGCAAATCACCGCGTTCTACCTTATCGTCAATAGTTTCATCAATTATAGTTGCTAAACGTTTATCTACATCCTTATTTCTCGGATCTTGATTTCTAGCAAAAGCAAGCAATCTGCTTCTATCAGCTTCGCCTAAGACTGTTGCGTTTTGATTGATTAAAGATACTGCTTCTGCTGGCGTTACAGTACTATTTGTAATAGCATCCTTGATTTCTTTATAAATACCGCTATTAGATACCGCAGCGGCAGCTTTCGTCTGTATCCCTATTAAATCATCGCCGAATTTTAATAATGTTCTTTCTACCTCTGCATCTCCACCGGAAGCACTAAAAACCATGTTTCGCATATCCTGCGAATCAATAATACCTGTTTTAAAATTGTCCCATAATCTTTGTTCTATATTTTTTATGATCATATTTTGTTGGTTAGTTTTAATGGCATCATTAATATTTTTCTGTTGCACATAATTGTTCCAGGCCTTCTGCCTATCTTCCAACGTAGGCGCATCGCTTATCGGATGAGCAAAACCTAAAACTTTATAATGATCTAAATCCAAAGCAGCAACTCCATGCGTACCGCTTTGAATTACTTTTCCTGTAGAAGCATCATAAACCCCTACATGATCGCTGTCGTCATTATCTTCCCAATCCCAATAAACAATATCACCATCTCTAAGCTGATTCCGTTGAGTAAAAAATACTCCATTTTTCTTTGCATCTGCCATATTAGTTGGCGCCCATGTATTCCCTTCCTTAGCTCCAGCAGACCTCAACCATCTATTAATACTAATAGTGCAAGTATTCTCGCCATAATTATTACCTATATCTGCATTGGCGGCTTTTACAATAGCCTTACCATCAACCTCTGTTTTAAAATTATCGCCAAAGATATAATCACGTGCAGCGCCTTCATCTTCACCAAAAGTAGCATAAAGGCTCTGTCCCATTTTAAATTGTCGTTCTTCTTGTTTACGAGCATAAACATTTTTGGCATAGGCACTCGTTACTCCCGGATCCATATAAGGCCCATATTTTTCAACATAAGCTTCGGCAGTATTTATATCACCATTAGCATAACTTCTGTCTATCAAAGCCTGCCCCAATACGCCAGTCCATTTTCTATACTCTAAATCAAGTCTTTCTCTTCCATATGTTCCGTATCTGGAATTTATGGCGTAATCGATTTCTTTTTGTACATCGGCTATAACGGCAGGGTCATTAGGAGATAAAAGAGCTTTTTGAACAGAACTATTTATAGAATTAGCAAAAGTAGTATTCTGCCAAGCTTCAAACTGCTGCGCTCTATATTGCTCCAAAACCCTGCGATTAGCAGTATCCGTTTGCTGTGCACTGTAATCAAAGAGCATAGCGCCCTTGCCATAACGAACGCTTTGAGGACTTTGAGCCATAAGCTCGCTGCGGATCTTTCTTTCTCCGGCTTCATATTCGCTGACAATATCCAACGCTCCTTTTTCTTTCTTCTGCATCAGCTGCATTCTAAGTTCATTAGTACGTTTAACATACTCATTATTGGTCTGCAGAACGTCGGTTCTTATGATCTGCTCTCTTACATGCTCAACACCGGCCTGAATAATTCTACCGGTCTGGGATGATTCTCTTGCAACAGCCTGCTGCCCACTGTTATCATAGCGGACATTAGATACTTTACTTGCCGGCGCTCCTAACTGCGCACCTACTTGAAAAATGTCGATTGCCATATTCTAGCCTCCTTTTGGGTATAGAAAAAGCGCTTTAACAAATTGTTAAGCGCTTAAAGGTGTGTTATAATGATGTCCGAGATAGTTTGATAGTCGGATTCTCTCCCTGTCAAGGGAGGTGATAGCATGACTGTATACGAAGCATTATCTTTGATGGTAACCTTTGGTACACTCGTTGCTATCATTTTGTCTAAAAGTAAATAATTTTACTTATATAAGACAAAAGACCCACTAACGGTGTAGTCGGCCTTTTCTTCAAGTTTTAACTTATTCAGGAGAGAGCTGACACGCCAATATCAAGCTATCTCTTTTTGTTTATTATATAATACATTTCGTACTAATGCAACACTCTCTTACCACTCTCTTGGTACTCTTTCCTTAAATCCAGTTATAACCTGTGCTTGTACCATAAGTAGTTTTCCATTTACTAGAATCATAACCGCCTAAAGATATATTACCACTATTACCCCATCCATACCCGTCACTTCCTTTTCCATACGAGGAAGCACCTTGCTTTCCTGCGCTCTTAGGACTGTATAAACTACCTGCAAGGGATAAACCACTCATAAGCATATTATTCATAAGTGCACGCTTACCGGCTTTACGGTAATTGCGTGCATTTTGATTATAGATATCACGTTGATTAACAAGGTCAGTAGACTGCTGAAAAATATTCTCAACGCCTTGCCTTGAATTATAGCGTTCAATAGCAAGCTCTGTTTCCATATTATACGCACTGTCAGCTAAAGCGTTTGCCGCACTGCCTGAAGCTGTTATACCGGAAGCACCTATATTAGCCCTCTGCTGGCTTAACATAGCGTTCATACGACGGCGTTTGTTTTCTTCGTTGATAGTATTTGACTTAGACTGTTCTTCAGCCTGTGCCTGCAGTTTATCTGCGTTCTGATTCGCTATCTGAGCATTTACCTCTGCCTGTTGAGCGGCAGCGTTATATTGCTGCTGCTGCGCTCTGCCCGAAATAAAGCCACCCAAAAGAGTGGCGCCTATTGCTGCCGCTACGCCCATTATTCATCATCCTTTCTAAACTCAAAAAAGTGATGCGGCAGATTATAAACTCCATGCGGCGCTGGTTCATGTATTTCTGCGCCAAGCCATTTAAGCCAACGCATTATATTATCATTTCCAACGTTGACCCAGTTATATAACCTGTCATATCTCTTTAAAAGCCCTCTTACAGCCTTTTCAGTCTGCCTTCCGACAAATACCTTATGGTTCTCCGTTTCCTTCGTCATAAGCAGCCATACGCGACCCTCGTCGCTCATTATCGAAGCTTTTCTCACTCCATATACAGCAGCGGGTACGCCGTCAATATACAGGCAGCCGATTTCATCACTGTGCTTCAATCCATCTAAAATATCATCTAAAGCATTATCACCAATAGCACAAAACAGTTCTTTACGGTTATTATCTTTTAAATTTGCTGCTATGTAGACTGCATCTGCTCTTGTCGGTATTGCAAATTCGTATTTCGTCATAATACATCTTACCCTTCTATTTCTGGTATCAGCGACAAGACTGTCATAGGCAGAGGATCAGGTTGTTTAATTATTACCTGCTGTGTTTCTGACCAGCTTGCTGATTTAACGACAATTTTCACTTTTTCTGTTTTTAACGCTATTGGCTCCCCGTAAGCTTCGTTACTTCTCCATTTAATCTCATCGAGAGCATCATCTCGCATTCCATATACTCCGCCGCGGCTATCCTTAAGCATTGCGATAAAGCTAGCGATTCGCTTCTTACGGCTTAGATATGTACCGTCCTGAGCGGTAAAATCAATCGGCAAAGTTTTTATTTCTGCATCAATAGGCAGCCCTACATGAACTTTCTTGTATTTGTTACCAAGAACAACCTTGCCATTTTCAACTGTTTGTTGTGGTAGCACATTCCCATCAGCTAATATCGCCACAGTATACCCTTCTAAATGCTCAAGTCCAGATATTTCATCGGTCGGTTCTCCTTCATAAGTTATTCCACTATCGACGAAGAACTGATCCTCTACATTAGTGCTTTTATCACGGCTTTCCATTATTTCCACATAATACTGACCGCCACGTTCAATAACTGCATATAACTTATCTTCTGTTGATCCTCCGATATTACATACACTAACAAACTTCCCGCCTGCTGTGGTATGCTGGTGCCATGCGTAGATATCCTGTTCCTTGATGTAGGTAAGCCCTAAAAGCAATCCATCATCACGCACACACCAAACAATACTGTTAGGTATCTGCTGATAGGTCATAGATATTATTTTATGCCCTTCAAACAAGTGTGAAGCCAATAAATTTAAATCATCACCTGTATATTTATCGACATCATAGCTATAAGCAAGGTCACGTATGATATTGCCCTGGTGCTGTACATAAATAATCCTGCTGCCGATAGTAACAGGGTTAACATCTGACACTCCTCTGTATTCCTGTGGCTGACTTAAAACATTGCTTCCAGAAAGAGCCTTACCTCCGCCGCTTACTTTAAATTCTCCGCCAGCTGTTAACAGCAGCATTTCACCAAAAGCTATAATCGCCTTAATACCATTCATTTGTCCACCGTTTAAAGTAGCCGTAATTCCGTCATCATCGGCAGATGGAATGCTTGTTCCAAAGTTATAATAATCTCCTGTTTTACTTGTCCAGAATGTCTGCGGAAATCCTTTGCTTCCCGCAAATACTAACCGATCTTCATAAAAGCCTGTTGCAGAAGGATATCCCTTTTCCCCATTCCAAGCAGCAAAAGCAAAATCACGGGTTTTGTCTGTAGATGCCAACTGTTTTCTTACCGTCCCTTTGACCACTGTAGGGCTAATATATTCAGTAATCAAAACATGTCCAGTATAATCCCCGCCGATACTTTGAATAGTTATATAACCTCTCTGCTTCTCATTTTCACCGCTCCAGACATCTGTATTAAATTCGGTAGAAGTAACTCTGTAATTAGCAATGCTTTCAGATGAATTTTCTTCAGTCAAGCTATAGTTCTGGCTTCTATTGCCGCTTTGTGTTCTTACATTTACCCACTGCAAAGAAACAGGATCATATTTCTCCAAACTAAAATTACCATTCCAAAACCCAAAACTCTCTACATAAACGTTTGATTTTGGTAAAACACTCACCGCTAAATTTCCTCCATTACTAATTGGAGCGTCCTTTTTATATTCAGTTTTACAAAAATGGGTTAGAGCTAAAACTGTTCCTTCATCACTTTTAGCAAAAACATTAGAAGAAGCTGTTAATGTTATATCACCATATACATCAGAAGCTTCTACTGTCGTATTCTCACCAATAGATAAAGCGTATGAAAGCCTAATCCAACCATCGTTTCCATTCATACCGCTTGTGTTACCATAACCACCTGCACCACCAATAGCACCAGCCCCATAACTTACGCCATTATCGCCATTAGCGCCAACAGTTGCACCGTTTCCGCCATTTCCACCAACTGCCTCAAGTCCCAATGCATTGGAAGTACCACCACTATTACCATTATCAGCTCTACCAACTATACCAGTTTGAATTCCCTTTCCACCTGTACCGCCTGCACCAACAGTTAAAGCAACTGTTCCATCAGGTATTGTTGATATTTCTTTTGTTATAAAAGCACCTCGCCCACCTGTACCACCACTATATTTTAATGAAAAATTTTCGCTTTTTTGTTCTACACCGCCACCTCCGCCACCTCCGCCGCCAGCCATTTCAATATTGAGTGACAACGCTGATGAAGGTATTGTTATATTATATGTACCCGCCTTTTTCCATTCTAATACTTTAGTAATAATGCTACTATTATACCTAGTTTCATCAAATGGTCCACCAGTAATATCCATTCTTTCAAATCGCCAGTCCAACTCTCCATATCTTGTAAGCGTCATAGGCGCATGTTCTGGATGAACTATAAAAAGCACGTCAGCACTCTGCGTATATTTTATTTTTGCAGCATCTTCTAAATCTTTGTCCACAAAGAAATTATCTATACTGTATGGTGATCCATTATCATCTCTAACAATATCACCATCTTTATAAAACCGGCATCTGCCGGCTGTAATTTCGACAATATAATTTTGGTCTGTACTATACATAAATGGTATTAGCACAGCCTTTTTATTATTATAAGTCTGCGCTATAAATTTAAACCCGGGTCTATTAGCAGCCCCGCCATAGCGTAGAACAAAGAAATTTCTTAACGTAGCAGCTCCGCTATCATATTTAGCAATGTCTGTACGTCCATACATTGACGGCGACAATTCCCCGCCGGCAAAACTTGACTTTAATTGATAGAGTGCCATAATTATGCCCCCGTAAATCTTGCCGCCGCTAATCTATCGACATGCGGGTCCAGCAAATTCTCTTCATCCGCATCTGCTGCGCTTGCTTCCGAAAAATATGCATTGTATGCCTGAATGCACATTTGGGCCAAATCTAATTTACCTGTCAGCGCGTAAGCAATCTCTGCTGCTAATTTCCAACTAAACGCTTCTACAAATTGAGCGTCATATAAATCTGCATCAGTAACATCTACTGTATATTCAATCCATGCATTACCAACGTTTGTATAAATAGTTTTCCCCTGCTTATCAGAAACAATTTTGTACTGATTGTCTCTAGGAAGTCCGCAGAACTGCTCATTGTACATCATTCTCAAGCACACTGCATCAGCAGGATACCGATATGCATATTTCCAGTTAGGAGGAACATCGGCAAGCGCGGCAAGCTGCACGCTTCTTGTTGCAAATGTCCACGGGAATTTTCTCAAAACCGCCTGCCTGACATAATCATAGCAACGCCGGCACACTCGTGCTGGTTCGCTTGCTTCGTCAAGCCGCTCTATTGTAGCTACGCCTATATGATTAAGAGCAATATTACAAATCTCAACTTTATCCATACTTTCACCACCTGTTATAGAGAAAGCCGGAGGCATATGCCCCCGGCTATTCTTATTCTTGAGCCAGTGCCACTAATTCACTAATAATAGTTTCCCTGGATTTCTGACTTGTTTTGATTCCCTGTTCTTTGGCCAATTCTTTTAAATCATTAAAGTTCATTGCTTCATATTGCAGATAACGCGGATCATCATGATGGAGAGTTGTTATAGCCGACACGTTAAGTTTCACGAAGTGTTCCGGAACTTTAATGTTATCAGCAAGGGTTACAATTTCATCTCTCCTATACATACGACCCAAAGTAAAACAATTACGCTTTACTTTATAAGTAGCCATTATAAAGTTACCTGGACGCCATCAGTCATATAAGCAAAGACTTTACCGCCTGCAGCATCTTCTGCTGTATAAACCAATCTAATATAACGGTTGCCATATTTGATCGGAGAAAAGAATTGCGCCACTGTACAAGCCCTAGTTTGAACCAAAGAATCTGGTACACTTACTTCTACTTCATCGGCAGGACTGCTAAAGTCTTCCGTAGCAGAAGATTGTACTTTTACCTTGGTGATCTTGCCAGCAGTCATTGGTGTGGTCAATTTTACATCAAAGTACAGCGGATGCATGAAGCCACCTGTACTACCTAAATCAATAACATTACTGTTTGCACTAGCACCGGTAACGGCCTGATTTTCAGACAGTAATAATTGCGCATCAATACGTGCCATTATTATTTCCTCCCTTTTAAACGAGTTTAGATTCAGTATTCAGAATAGCTGCGCAACGCTGGAACGGAACGCCCCAGAAATTAACAACAGGTTTTCCTTCAACCGTATCAATAGAAAGCATAGTGTTTTTGTCATTACGAGCAGCTTTAGCCATAAACGCCTCAAACTGCTTATTGCAGAAAATATGCAAATTAACATTATCAGGATTTTCAATCTGATAATAACCTTCAATCATTTTGTCAAAGATCTTCGTAGTAGAAGGATCCGTCAAATCAATGTTAGCTAAACGCACAACATAACGAGGATCTTTTACAGCAAGCCCCATAGACCAGTTATACTTGCTTGTATGAGCAAAGAACGTTTCACCTTTATCATTTGTTACTTTCTGTTTGCCCAGGTATTCATGGGTGAAACCGGCAGTATCGCCCTCAGGGAACAATCCATAAACCTGCTGTTCACCGAAACCAACAAACCATACAGAAGTCAGATTATCACCAGTGCCGCCGCAGTCAATGATTTGATCTGCCCAAATCTCATCTTGATTGGTCTTACTGTAATAATACGCACCCAGACCTGTAAAGCCGGCAGGATTAATCTTTTCATCACCATAGAACAGTGTAGAAGCCATCTCTTGGTTCATTGCTTCAAGAAATGCAGCATTCTCACTCATCATCCAAGAAGCCTGCATATTGTTTTTACGTGCCAACTTCTCATCAATTTCGGCCAGTGCTTCCATCTCGCCGCATGTAAAAGATACCTGTTTCGTTTTAGACTTACTCGGTTTAGTACCGCGGTTGATCATTCTCCATGCTACCTCTGGTAAAGAGTAACGCAGGGTTGCTTCTTCATAGTCCTTAGAGTTACACATTTTGAACGGCATAATTTTTAAAATCTTATTAGTTTTAGTCTGCAGTTCAATAATTCTTTGATACTTTTTGTCGAACCCCTGACGAGAAGCAAAGTCTTGAAGGGTTGCGAAACCTGTCAAATCTGGCATTATTTACCACTCCTTAATATTTTTATTTGAACCCTGCGCCGGTAAAAAACAGATCGGCGTCGGTCGGTTCCTTAGCTTTAGGTGCTTGCCCATCAGGCGGTTGGTCTTCCATAAGCAAGCCTCCAATGTTTTGTAGCATTTTTTGTATCGCCGGATGATTTGCTACACCTGTATTTACAAGTACCTGCATAGCCTCACCACCGCCAAAGGTATTAACAGCCAATTTAGCAGCAGCAATGTTCTCACGAGAAATAAGCCCCTGCTTTTGGCATTCAGCAGTCCAACCGTCTACAATTTCCTCCTGCTTATGCATAACGTCTAAAACGACTTTGCTATGCAAATCAATTAATTTAGATGCCTGCTCCTGCGTAAGCTTTGCCTCTTTAGCAATAGCTGTAAAATCAGCTTCTAATTCCGGCGTAAGCTCAAGCCCATCCTGAAGCTTAAATTCGTATTTATCAGGAACAACAGCTGGTTCATCAAACACACTCTTAGGTTGGGTCGCAGGATCGATATCACCTGCCGGTGTTGGATTTCCACTCGGTTCAACTACCGGAGCAGGTTCTGTTACAAACGGGTTACCGGAAGGAGCAGGTTCACCGCCTCCACCAGCACCATCTGCTTCAAAGAATACTTGTGTAAACTTATCCATGTCTTACCTCCGCTATGTCGTTATCTACTTTAAAAAGGTCATCGTCTTCTAAATCAGGAGGGTGTCTAGCGCTCTCCGCTTCATTACGCATCAGCATTTCTAAAGAATGTCCATCGTTCAGCATCCGGATATTCTTTAACAAATCAACACCTACAGCACGTTTACCTGATAAGAAAGCATTGAAGTATGGATCAGATGAAAAAACCGCTGTTTCGACCTCTGTGCTTTCCAGAATGGCATAAATAAAACGCCGTCCGTTCTCGGTCCGCATAATAGCGTCCAAGTCGTCCAGCGCTTGTTGTGCAAGCATATTTGATTCTTTAGTTCTCATTAAATCCCACCTCCCAGCAGTTGATCTAATGCATTGCCGCCATTAGCAGGAGTTTCGCTCATCAATCTAGCTGCATCGGCATAATCTCGAACAGCAGGTGCTGCAGCAGCCATCTGCTCAGCTTGCATTTGTTCTTGCTGTGCCTGAGCACGTTGTTTGCGAATATTCGCAACCTCATTTTCATCACGCACAATCTTTTCTTTTACTCCTGTAGAAGTAGCAAAGCCGCGAACAGCTTCGTCTAAATCGATAATATCTAAAACTTCTGGTTGAGCGGCAGCAAGATTGCCAACAAATCCGACAGTCCTTTCAATAGCCGGTATTTCAACCATCTTCTGAGCTTGGGCAAGAATAGAAATAAAAGACACCTTTAATTCGTTTTTATCAATTTCTTCTGGCATAGGTGGAAATAACCCATGCCTCAAACAAATATCAAAAGTGCGAAGTGTCATCGGTTCCAGGACTTCATTATGCATTTGCTCAAGTACCGGCGACAGCATCAAAAGCTTTTCTTCATGTCGCTCTACAATTTCTCGCGCAGTCATTTGAGGTCCGTCCTGAGATGCAATCATCATAAACAAATCATTATAAAATGTTTCAGATATTGACTGCCTTTTTTCCTGGGACAAAGCCCCAATCCCTTCATACGCTTTTGCCCTTGGGTCTACGAGAGGATATGCCTGCTGCGCCAGTCCATCAGGATAATAATTTTGTCCTCCTGGCATTCTATTAAGCTTTTTCATCGAAGCAGGAAACGCCATCGCAGGGTCTGCTGCATTATCGATAGCTCTAAGTTTGTTCTTTTCAATCTTCTGTAACTGCATACAGTCACCTAAAGCATTATGTCCTGGACCTGCTCCATATACACTATTGGCAATCAAAGTCCAGCGCGGCATAAGGAATGGGCATTCTCTAAAACCGGATATCTTTAAAAACTTATCGTTTGCACCTTTTTCATAGTGATATGAGCGCCACGGGAAATTACCTAAAGCCAATTTATTAGGATCATAATCATCATTGCGCTCTATCAGCATTTCAACGTCAAAGTATGTCGTTATATTTCCTTCTTTATAGGCTGACTTCACGCTTTCCGATACATTATCTATCCCATATTCTTTTACGATTTGCTCAGCACTCAATCTAAAACGCCTTGCAAATACATAAACCCTGCCTCTTGCATCTACACCGCCTGCATATTCCCCGCAGGTATAAGGCCGCATCCATATGCCGTAGTTATAATCTTCCAACATCAAAGAGGCGCCTGTACCAAACTGGGCCATCTCTGCCTCAATCTGCTGCAGCATATTATAAGCATTGCTCTTAGAATAAATGCTGCTCATAATCTCCTGGCAGTCATCGAGCCACATTCTGACTGTATGATAATTAGCTTTTTCTTCGTCTTGCAGACCAAGCTCAAACCACGGTCTTGACGGTGATGTTAACCCACTGTGAATGCCTGCCGCACATTTACCAACAGCTTTTTGAGGGTGAGGATCTATAAGATACTCATCACGTCGATGACCTTCTGTACTTTGAATATCCACCTCAAATCGTCCTCGTGTTGGATTGATATACCGGCTAAGCATTTTCCATGTTGGCTCATATTGACTGCGTAACGTGTATAGCTGGGAAATGGTATGTTGTTTTCGCTTTAATCTATCGCTGTCTAGCAGCATATCTTTGATGTTCATAATCATTCTCCCAACAACATTTTCTTAACACTATCCGAAGTAATCTGACCACCAGTTTTGTTTGTATAATTCCTACCACGGGCTTTAGAGAGCTTTTCAAACAGGCTTTGTCGCTCTCCCTCTGTAGCGTTATCAATCGTGGCAGCAGCCGTGCTTCCAGGTGCGCTTTGTTTGATCGGGTCAACACTGCCGCCACCTCCGCCGCCACCATGTAACTGCATTATAATCTTATGCATAGTCTCACCTCCCTTCACATACCGGCAAACGGATCATAAACCATTTGGCTATTATCAAATTGTGCTTCTATTATCGCCTGTTCTCTGCTTACAACAGATTGTGCAAAAGTTAAAGCGAGTGCATCCGCTCTATTAGGAGAGGGAACACCTCGCTTTTTCATAGCTTCTTTACTTTCAAGTTGTATTAACCCGCTAATATTAGGTACTGTTTCAGGGCCCGTTAAATCATCCGCTAAAGTCTGGTCATCCTCTGGTATAACCCCGCCTTCTTTCAGCCAATCTTTCATATTAGCCCACATCTCAGCACGTTTATTTTTGCAATCTTGCCTATTTGGCTTCCCACCAAAAGCAATCAGTGTCCACGATCTGCCCCATGCGTCACCAGCGCTCTTGATTCCTGTACCATAGCCTAAATCAATAAACACCGCATCCGCCTTGTATTCGTCCTCGAATCTAGCTAATATACCTGCTATTTCAATGTCGTTATCGTTCTTAGTAGTCGCAAAGAGCTTTTTCGTGAATAGCCCTTGTCTAAGATAAATAACTGTTTCGTCTCCGCCTGTCCATGCAGGATCACAAGCTATAATCACAGGAGCAAATCTAAATTGCTTTTCATGCAATGTCCTACGTCTTGCTTCATCAACTAAGGCGGTACTAATAAATTGCTTCTCACTCGCCGAAGGAAATTCGCCCTTGACGCGAACTTTAAAGAAGTCACTATCCTCGCCATATTGCACCCGCCAACCCTCAAGTTCAGCCTTGTTACTTATCTTAACAGTTCGGCTATCAATTTGTTTGCGGTTCCATAAACTTCTATTTTTATGAAAGCAAGCATGAAAGCGGCCACTACTCTGAGTAGGATTTCCGAACACACACCAAATGATTTCGGTATCAGCATCTGTCATTGCACCTTCAGCTACTTCCCAAATGATATCTGATATCTCAGAAGCTTCATCGAATATAACCAGAGTTCGCTTGCCTTGGTTATGTAAACCCGCAAACGCTGCAGGGTTACTATCATTCCATGGTATTGCATCTATACGCCATGTCTTCTCATGACCTTCTTGGTTAGAATAAATGCTTGTTGCAGAATAAGTGAACAAATCTTTTGCTATAAACAAGTAATACCATTTAGCTAACTCTGCCCAAGTTTTTGTTTTGAGTTGTGTATCTGTATTAGCTGTAACAACACCCTTTGTATCTTCATGTGTCGATATAGCCCACAGAATAATCCATGCCACCATAGCAGACTTTCCAATACCATGCCCAGATGCAACGGCTTCACGGATAACCTGATCTGGTGTTTTTAATCCTTCTTTGATATCGTTCAGCAGTTCTATCTGCCATATATCTGGCCCTTCTTTATCTTCAAGTTGAGTATTTGGTTCTCCCCATGGAAATGCAAGCCGTACGAATTCCAAAGGATCTTTACTGACACTTCCAAGAAAGTCTGTTAATGCCTTTATATCCTTTTCTGATAAAGCAACTCTAGACATCGCTATCCCCCTTCTTGCGACGGCTAGCAATTAAACCAGCAATATCGCCTTCAAGATTTACATCTAGTTGTTCTTTAAACAGCATATATCGCTTACCCAATAATTCTGCTGCCTTAGTCCTGTCACTCAAGCTAGCATCTAATCCAAACTGGTCCTTTTCTTCTCCACGCATTACTCTTGTTAAATATTCAAGAACATCTTCAGCTGTAGCAATCTTATCACTATCAACTGCTGCCATTCGTGCATCTAAATATTGCTTTACCTTGTTATTTCTTAGCAATTTACTAGCACTAGCTGCCGCTGAATTATCATTCTTACACTTTGGATAAGCCTTTTTATAGGCTTCTGTTTGATTCCCACTCTCTATAAAGTAATCAACAAAATTCTTCTGTGCTTGGCTGGTCTCATCCACTACTATCACCTGCCTTTAATACATTCACCAAATAATACAGAATAGCTATTTCTCTAAACGACCGAGCCATTTCTACCCTAACACTTACACCCTTATTCTTTTTTCGCTCTGCCTTGTCCGGGAATTTCTTTTTGTATTCTCCCCATGGCATGAGGTAATCTATTCTGTACATAGTACATACCTTAGATAGCTTCTGGCTATATACTTGCTCCCTTGAATAGAGGTATATAAAGCCTTTCATTTCTAAAGCTTTTATTATCTTCCTGATCTTGCTAGTTAGGTTCATCTTCATTCCATCACCACCTTGCAAATAAAAAAGCACCTAACCGAAGTTAAGTGCCTTTATATTAAGTTATATGCTAAATTCTGATATATATTACCGTGTTTTATCGGCTTTTTAAGACTAAATTATTTGTGTAAGTTAAGTGGCTATTATTAAGTTATCGATACCACTGAAGTTTGATTTGCATCTTCTATAAAGCGATCCGCGCTCTCTTCCTTTTCTAATTCTACCCACTCGGCAACGGCAAAATCACCATCACCAGGTACTACTATCAGTGCATCTTGAGGCATCTCCTTGAGCTTTTCTATTAGTTCTTTTACTAACATTTAATCACTCTCCAATATTATTTACTACACCACACCACGCTTGCTGCCCATGTTACGCCTATAACAAGATCAACTGGTCGTGTTGTTACATAGCCGTCTATAGCTCTTTCTACAGCCTTCCAATATCCCTCTATCAAGGTTAGGGCTACTAAAAACATTAGCGTTCGCTTTAACATGTTCGTACCTCAATTAAATATGCCGCTGTATCACCCCAACGGCAGGGCTGGCAGTTGCCGGATTACCCAAACAACACACGCACCTTTAAGCGTGGATAGGTGTTCCCCATCTATGCCGTAATCAATAGGTTTGACGGCTCATGACCGCCTCGTTCTTCTAACCTGTCTGCTCGAAAGCCAAACAGGCAGTGTCCAAGTGCTTAACTTGAACATTTCACCTTTGCAGGTTATCCCGTTACTAGGCTTCCCTGCGATGTTTTGAAACTACCAGTGCGACTGCTGCAAGCCGCGCGGTAGGGGCTATGGGTAGTTATCCGCATCATTCATACGATAAATTGCAGCTATCATATGCCATCATACGGCGAACGCCATAGCCAAATATATGCACATACGGTTTATCACTTGCTCGGATAGTGAGCGGATTACTGCGTATGTCTTTGTTGTAAGCCCACTTACTTACAATACTATTTTAACTCATCAAAACAGGTAATATGTCGGAAACTTTTTTTATTTTATCAAACCTTTTTTCAATGCCAAACCAACAGCATCTCGGAGAAACTCCTTACGAAATTCATAACAGGTATCTCTATTTACGCCGGTTAATTCTGCAATTATTTTCATCGGCTTCCTTTTTTCATATTTTTGATACATAACTTTACCAGTAAGCTGATTCTCATGTATCTTATAGGTTTCTGCGACAACTTCAAGCCATAGCTCCGGGTTCATTATTATCGACTGATATGGTCCATATCCAAACGATATCATACGTACTGGCTCAATGTTTTTTAATGCTGCTGTTTCTGTTGGATTACTAATAAAAGCATGACCCCCACCGCCCGTATGCCCTTTCCTTGCAGTACGTTGCTCTTTTTCTTCATCAACAACTTTTTGTATTTGCTTACGATCCCAAAAGTACCGCTCTACATGCTTAATATACTGTTCTATTAGCATATCAGTCTCCTTCTAGCTTTTCTTTTTTAATCGCCTAAATAATGCTCCAAAAGGATTTATGCTGTCTTCTACGAGTTGGTTCAAAATAGCCTCCTTAAACTCTTCGTGTTTATGTTCTTGTTCGCCCTCAACAACCCAATATTCTTGCACCCATTCTCTCGTACCGTCTGCACTTTCAAGCAAATATAAGATACCTTTAGAATCTAGTTTGACACCAAGTACTTTACATTCTCCCTTAGGCACATGCACATTATCCCCTATATTAAACTTGCTCTCTATTGTTAATAACATTTGTATCGCCCTTCTTATCTGATAGATTTATTGTAAAAATACTAAACCTTCTTAAAACTAATATAAACAAAAACGTTAATATCCAATGTTCATATACAAATTCAAATATCCATTTTATTAGATCAGGATAATTCATGTCTTCACTCCTTAATCATCACATATAGCTTGACCGCAGTATTTGCAGTAGTGAGCATCATCATCTACCTCACGTCCGCATACAGGACATGCCCAGCCTTTAGGTATTTGTTGTGGGAAAGGACAGTTTGGTATAAAATGCTCTTCGACTACCAAATTTACTTCTTGTGGTAGTTGCTTTTGAGCAGCTGTCAATAAAGTTATATAAGCCTCTCTTTTCTTATTCACAGGCATTTTCCAAACGATTGGTTTTAATAAAGCTATTGCTCTTTCTATCTTTAGTATGTTCATTCGGTTTCACCGTCCATAATAGCCCCGCAATTCCAGCAATATTTCTGCTCTTCCTCGGGTATAAAGTCAAAGTGGCTATCGGTTGCAGCAGATTCACCACATACGGTACAGCAGCCATTTTTCCAACATCCTTGCTCACGTTCCTCTACTGCAGGAAAGGTTATTACAACACCAACGACTTTCATTAAACCTGTTTTCTGTCCTAGAAAATATTCATCATTGCCTGGATATATTTCATTTCCCATTCTCTCTAAATATTCCACTAAAGCATCTTTATCTATCAATTCCATATTATTCACCGCTCCTTTAGTAGCTCAAATCATCATAGATATTGCCGATAACTTTTGCATAAGGTTTCCCACCATGGTTTAAATAATAAATGTCACCATAATATTTAACTGGTTTTTCAATTTCCGCTAAGTAGAAAGCTCCCTTTGCATAAGCTACCTGCATACATGGTGGTATCCAATCGTCCATACAGACGATATCGCCTTCAAATATCTTGTTGCCGTTCTTATCACCAAACCCAGTACACTGACCAACAGTTTCAGGGTCAACTTCATGCATAACCGCTTCTGAAAAATCACCAAACTGATAATTTGAATAACTAATAATAAACGCTTTTTCTTTTAAAGGGTCGTCCTGTTGTTGTACAAGTGCCCCATATACCCAACTTTTAGTGATACTGTCTTTACCTCTAAATAATATTTCACGCATTTTTCTTCACCTTCTTGTGCCAAAATATCCAAAAACAGCTATAAAAACTACGGTCAATATAGCCATTAATACCATTGATAAATTCGGTCCTATTTCATACATTTTTTCACGCTCCTATTTAGATATTGTACTCATTACAATGCAAGCTATCATCCAAAGCACCGTAACACTTATAAACAATTGATTCATTTTTCTTCGCCGTCCCGTCTGTTCCATACTGCTACAGCTTCTTCTTCTGTTGGCTGAAATCTCCCAACAGTTGCGTCACATTCTAGATTTGTACAGATCACATAATAATAAGGATTAATTGGCGTTCTTTCCATCTTAGCTTTGCTACCGCAGAACGGACAAGGTTTTAATTTAGTCATATTTCTTCACCTTTCTCAATTTCTTACAATGCAAATTTCATTCTTATATTTGTTAAAAATTACGTCATTCGCCCGAAAAATCAACAAGTCTCCTGAAAATCTTCCCAAACAAGAGATAATTGCGTCGTCCGGGTATTTTTCTATCAGCTCTATCAATTCTTTCTTTGTCATTTTTCTTCATGCTCCTTTATTTCAATTAATGGACAATCTATCAGCCTAATGTTTGGATCTTCAATTTCACAGACAAGAATACAGCAGCCTTTGCTCTTATCAACAGAAAATGGTAGATTCCTATAAAAGCCAACTGGATATGTCAATGGGCATTCACCGCAGTTTGCAGGCATATCCATTCCTTTAATTGCTATCATGATCTTCATCCCTCTCATAGCCTTGGCAATAAGTTTGTCCATTCATTAATACAAAGCGACAGCAATTACAGCCATAACTATCTTTATAAGTGCATTCACCATTACTATAATGCTTGCAATTAACCCACGGACAATATAGTACTCTCTGCCCTGAATATTCATCTCTAACGTGTATCTGTACTACTACGTTAGCCAATTTAATTGTTTTCATGTATTTCTAGCTCCGTTCTGTCAGCCCAAGTAATCCTACGCGATTTAAACTTAGTTGGCATAGATATAACAGTAAGCTGAATACAGTTACTACATTCTGGGTTTTCGCTCAACTCACTGGCCTTTCTATTATTAATGCATAAATAACAATAGTCTAAGTATTTCATTTTTTACTCCTACATTCTTACCCAACGGTTTTTGTCCTTAGGCATAAATTCAGAAGGTCTACCAAAACTGTATTTCTCATTAGGGTTACAGTTGCCACAAATAAAACTTCCTAGGCATTTACACTCATGGCACCATCCTACGTACTTGATTTCAAGATTTTTCATAATTTACAGCGCCTTTCTACATTCGTCACACAAATAGTCAAATTTTCCCAAAGTACCTTCCGGATACTCACTATCAACGTCTATACGCCTTCCGCACTTGCAGCACTCACAAAACCACCCGTTTTCAAAGTAGACCTTTAACGGAAGATTATTGATACTGCCGTATTCGTCCGCCCACGGTAATCGGCTAACGTTGGCATCTAAAAAATCAATATCTAATTCGCTAGCCCCTTCTCGTTTTGCTTGACCTCTTGTTTTTCCGTATACAATAACGGCGTATCCATCACCGTCACGCTCCTTACAGCAATACGCTTTCATCTACTCCACCGCCTTCGCTGATTAAAATAAGTTTCAAACAAATTTATCCTCTCATCAAACCTATTTATAAGTCGGCCAATCTCTTGTACGGATCCGGCATCAGCATCATACATCAATCGCAAATAAAATTTACTCAAAGCTAATATTGATCTTTTTTTACAAATTTGGCACTCTGCCGTAATTTGATAGTACATAGGATATTCTATGGTTCTCAACTTCAAGAAATCTATACAACTATGTTCCACTACTCCACCACCTTAAACTTCTCTAAAATCAATATCCGGGTACTTATATAGCAGCATCTTCTTTTTGATCAGATACACCTGCGTCCGCATCCCTTTCGTGTCGACGTAATATATATGCCCGTCAGCTTCTGTTACCTTGAAATCAGCCTTGTAAATAATAGGCCTTATCTTTTTACCTGCGACCTCATAAGCAGGCTGTAAAACAAATTCAGGCTGTAATTCAATGCTTTTTACTGCACCAGTACGCTGCTGCCAAAGTAGGTCCTCATAGTATTTTGCTTCTTTCCTGCTATCAAAGCGAATCCCGTCAACCTCAGTTATTGCATTGCCATACTTCAGCGCAGGTACAGCCCCGGGTAAATTCACCGGCGCCGTTACGCTGTCCGAACGAATTTTACTTACAAGGTGTGCCGGCAGTTCATTCCACGTCGTCATTTATTACTACCGCCGATAACATAATTTCTAGAGCTTTCTTTTCTCTCCCATACCGAGCCACTTTCCCGCCGATCTGACTATTCTTCCGACGTAGATGTTTGAGTTCCGTCAGTATCTGCATAAGTACTGGTTTCAATACCGGTACATACTGATCGCCTGGTTCTTTTTCGATTAACGCCATCATAATTTTTATATTTATTGGTTTCACTATTTCCAACTCCTTATATTTAAAAGGCCGCCCCCTACGGGCTAATCACCTCCGCAGGGGTATACTTCCCTTTATGCTTGTATATAGTTAGTATGCGCGGCCGTTTTAACTTATCTCCAGATCTGCCACTCTACAAAAACCTCAGCTAAAGCACAACCGAGCTGCCATAGGAAACCTGCAGCAAAGATAAATAATAATGTGCATACTGTTTCACGCTTAGTCATTGTGCTTCAGTCCCTTCATAACTTATACTAATATCTTCCAAAAGTCTCAAATTCTTGAAGTTTTTAATTATCTCCCGCGCCTTCACGGCCCGCAGATCGTCGGACCACATCAAGCAGCTCGGGCAAATATGCACCTCAAAATATCGGCCTCTGGTTACGTGACTACCCGCCGTTGTATCCTTATGGCATATATCGCAATTCATGATCTCACCTCAAAACGGTTCTGACTTATTAGTGTTCAGCTTGTCAAAATATTCTTCGCCTAAAATCTGTAGTTCTGCCATATCTGCAGCAAGGTTATATATTTTTGCATGCTTATTATTTCCATGTGTATCGGAAACCTTAGCTCTAAATTCGGCAATAGTCCCTAAGAAACAACCACAAGACACTGTTATACCTTTGTCTTTATTTTTGAAAAATGTCGTAAAACTAAATCTACTACCAATGCGACCGATCAATAAATAGTCAGCGTTGCCGTACACCTCAGCGTCGCCGCACACCCTAGCGTTGCCGTACACCTCAGCGTCGCCGCACACCCTAGCGTCGCCGCACACCCTAGCGTCGCCGTACACCTCAGCGTCGCCGTACACCTCAGCGTTGCCGTACACCCAAGCGTTGCCGTACACCCAAGCGTTGCCGCACACCCAAGCGTTGCCGCACACCTCAGCGTTGCCGTACACCTCAGCGTCGCCGCACACCCTAGCGTTGCCGTACACCCTAGCGTTGCCGTACACCCAAGCGTTGCCATCTTGCGCTAAGTTATCTTCTTTTTCCACATATCCACCAAGTTCACCAACTTCAACACTTCCAAAGCTAATTAAAGCCTTAATCCTAAATAATTTCTTGCCCCATTTTTCTATAAACTCTGCTGTTAATTCATACTTTTTCATAGTTACCTTGCTCCTTATAATCAAACTTTAGTTAAATCACCTTGACGACGTGTTGACTGTTTAGGTGTTACATCAGGCACTAACGGATGATATTTATAACACCGTTCACGATCAGCGACCACATAGGTAAATCCGCTTTCTTTGTCCACCCTCAAAAACGGCTGATGTCCACTGTACGGGCAATCACCAGTGTTAATGCATTCAGCGCATTTTCGGTCAACGTCTGCGATAAAGTTGATATCGCAGTAATTGCGCTGCAAGAAACTATCGTCGGCGTCGGGGAAAATCCTCTTTGCTGCAGCTCTAACTTTATCGCTTATTGGCGGCCGTAGCTCACCAAATGTTTTACCAGCATCAAGGTCAGCAAATAGCTTCTTCACAAACTCATTCGCCGCTTTAGAATTACGCTCAATCGCTTTCTTTTCTTCGCGAATTTTATTCTGCCGGACTATCGACAGCGCTGTATTGATGTCGAACCACGTTGCCCAGCGCGTATTGTTATTAGCCACCCACTCAACAGCTTCTGCCCAATCTTTGACCTGTGTATACTTGTATTGCTCCAGCGTTTTAGTCATAAAGTTTTCCCGCTGCACATCATTCATCGGTGGTGGAGTTAAGCCAGCTGCCCGCCATACCACAAACGCAGCCTCTATATCGCCGATATCAAGCATTCAAATCACCTCACCATGCCCATTCTTTTTTCTGCTCTGTAACACGTATCTCATCTTCCCAACGCCTATCCTGCAAGAAGGTTTCAGGGTATGGAATATAAGCCCCGTTGCTTTCTTTCCAACGGCTTGTTTGCTTATACTGCTCAACAGCAGCTATGATTTTTTCATACAGCTCCACACATGGAT
>UMCB01033846.1_pt1 | contig 33968 bp, 44 predicted proteins | sample 1964151 | NCBI WGS metagenome assembly UMCB01 (sample SAMEA4835960, study PRJEB28245) | human gut metagenome | biome: gut microbiome; material: fecal sample | place: Denmark | collected 2008
GAGAAGATTGAGAGTGTGACCCGATTTAATTTTTCCTTTTAAAATTTTATGAAATCGTCCTCTTAATAAAAAAGTTGTCTTATAATTTAGATCTGTTTGATATCTTCTTTTATGTAATTCAGAAACTTTTCCTAATTCACGTCTTCTTTTAGATCTCAATCTTTCTCCTTCTCTACCTTTTTCGGTATGATTATAATTTCTATGTTTTTCTTTCCATTCTTCTGTTTGACGTATTTGTTTATATTTTTCACTATATTTTCGCGTATGTTTAATTCTTGCTTTTTTACTAACTTCACGACCTGATTGTGATTGTCTATATTCTTTTCGACAATCATTACAACTGCAACTTAAACCGTCAGAAGTTCTACTACTTTTATAAAACATCTCAATAGGAAGTTCTCTTTTACAATGACCACATATTTTTAATCCTGTTTCAAAATTTGCTTTCATTCTTCTAGTCTACTTATTCCGTTTTCTTTTATGATTCGAATTTGACTTATCTCTTCATTAATTTTAGGTACATGCGTAACAATTATAGACGATTGTTTCAAAAATTTAATTGAAGAGATGATGTTTTCAATTCCCAACGAGTCAGCACTCTCAAGTATTTCATCAACTAACAAAAATTGCATTCCACCATATTGCTTCGTCGCATTGATCATTTGTTGGATTGCTAATATTAATGCAATTTCTGTTCTCGCCTGTTCTCCTCCTGAGTAATAGAAAAAAGATTCCATCTCATCGCGAAATACATAAGGAGTTATTTCTTCTTTAACTTTTCCTTTTGCATCAACTTTAAAACCTTCAATCATCAATCTAAGATCACTTCCCATTGATTTAAGTATCTCGTTAGCACGAGATTGGATATTTTTTAATTGCTCCATAGCGAGATACATTTTAAAATCTTTAAATCGTTGTGTCCACCTTTGAATTTTAAAGATTTCATCATTTTTGTTTGTAATCTTCTTACATTGATCGTCAATAAGATGTTCGGTTTCTTTGATGGTGTTTTCAATCTCATCAGTACTTTTCTTTACCACCTTAGTGTTTTTCAAGTCCTTAATATAAGTCAATTTCAAAGAAATTAAATTCTCACCATTTTCAATCTCATTTTGCAGTGTCTTTACAAAATTTTCTTTTGATTTTATCTGTTGATTTAAACTTCCTATATTGTGTTCGAGTTCAAGGATCTTCTTTTTCAAACTTCTCTGTTGATTTGCAACTTCATCAAATTCTTTATCAGTCTGAGATTTCAAAGACATATATTCATCTAAAACAGAATCAAGCTCTTCAATTGATTTTTCTGCAATCTTCTTTTCTTCAGACTCTTTATTTAACTCAATTTCAGCAACTTCCTTTTGTTTTTTAATCTCTTGAACCGTCTTGTCTGTTTTAAGAAAAAATTCGTGTTGACAATTAGGACAAACTATAATTCCTGACAGTAAAACCTCTATTTTATTAAGAGTTCTCTTAATATCAATAATTCTATTTTGAATAGCATTTAGAGAGCTCTCTTTAGTCCGCTTTTCTTGTCTACATACATCTACATCTTCGTCAATTTCTTTGTAAATTGTATCAAAATTAGAAGTATCTATGTTCGAGAGCTCCTCTGAAACCTTTGTACGTAAATTTTCCAATTCATTTAAAGAGTGCTTTAAACCTAAAGCAGATTGTTGCTCTTTTGAAATACGAAGTTCGTTTGATTCAATAGCCCTTTTAACATCTTCAATGTAATCTTCAGATTTTTTGATTTCTCGAAGCTGCTCTTCTTCAGGATTACTATCAAGAATTTCTTGAAGCTGTTCCTGATATACCGAAAGTTTTCCTTCATAAGACGCTTTTGATCGATCCAATACCTGTTTTTCTTCGTTTAAAACCAAAACCTTATCATCTATAATGGATTTTGTTTTATCTAACATAGAGAAGTTTATAAACCGACTTATTAAAGCTAACTTTTCTGTGTTAGATGATCTAAAAAACGAATTATAATTACCTTTTGAGACAATATAATATGACTTTGCATCTTCAGCCGAGATCTCAACCCAATTAGCAATATATCTGTTACCATCGAGAACTGTTGCAAATTGAACTTTCTCAATCTCATCATTTTCACTAATCAAATATATCGCTAATACAGAAGATCCTTTTGTTCTTAATTCTCTTTCGATTTTTAGAGTCTGTCTACGAATTGGACAATAAATAAACACACAGATGTATGCCGTATCAAATCCCTTACGTATCAACTTCTTATCTTGTTTGTCACGAAGATTTACTCCATAAATTCCATAGAACAATCCTTGTTCTAAAAACGATTTACCTGATCCATTTGACAATTGATCATCTTGAGTACGATTTTCACCAATGACAGCGATCGCCTCTTGTCGAAAATCGTAATCAATAGATTCAAATGGACCGAAATTTTTCAATACTATTCTTGTTGGGTACATAACTCTTTCTTTACGGTTTCATATATTTCATTAAATAACTCTTGATCCTCAATAAGCGATTCGCGAACAGAATCCATACCTTGACCTAATTTATAATCGTCTCCATAATAAAACCACGAACCTCTTTTTTGACAGATACCTAATTTTACAGCTAACTCAACTGCTTCTTGAATTGTATCGAATCCTATTCCGAAACGCAACATCACTTCACAGTTTCTAAATGGAGGAGCTATTTTATTTTTAACAACTTTGATTTTTGTTTTATTTGCAACAGCAATGTCACCATCTTTATCCGTTCCGATTCGAGCAAATTCAACTCTTTGCGTTGAATAGAATTTCAATGCCTTGCCTCCAGGTGTCATTGTTGTCGCTCCTCCAAAACCAAAACCTCCACCAACCTTATCTCTTAATTGGTTAATACAGAATAGTATATTATTGTTCTTTTTACATACATTTTTCAAGATACTTAATTGAGCTGACAATAGTCGAGCAACAAGTGCTACCTTTGCATCACCACTTTCTCCTTGTAGAGTTGCTTGTGGTACAAGACCTGCAACAGAATCAAGAACAACTAAACCTATTTCAGGACACATTAACATTTCGCGAATAATTTCCATAGCTTCTTCTGCTGAGTTTGGCTGCGATAAAATCCAATTATCATTAGAAATATCTACACCAAGTTTTCTCGCATAATCCAAATCTAATGCCTGTTCAACATCAACATATCCTACAGCTTTCTTCTGTGTTTTTTGTACAGATGCACAAAGATGTAATGCACACGTACTCTTTCCACTACTTTCATTTCCAAAACACTCGTGAATTCGACCTAAAGCCCATCCTCCACCAAGAACATTATCTAATGCTAGGGATCCTGATGATACAGTCTCAACTTCTACATTAGTTCCTACAATCGCCTCTTTTCCGAATCTCTTTTCAATTCTACCGAATAAATCGTCCAATCTGCCCATTATAATACTTGCTTTAAAATGTTATAACCTTCTTCGTAATTGTAATCGTTTTCTTTGCACCAATCTTTAAATTTAACAGCAATATCACTATTAGAAAGAGCTTTCACTTCTTCAGCAACCTCAATTTCTGCAACTTCGAGTTCCTTTGCTTTCAATTTAACATCAATACCAAGTTCTTGATAAACCTTCTTATCGATTGATTTTAATTGATCTTGACTACCAACTATTTCGACACGAACATAATCATCGGGATTATTTTCTTTCAGTGCTTTAATAACCTTATCTACTTGTTTGAAAGTCATTTCATCTAAGTTCACGACCTCCTTTTTATATCTCTTACCATCAGAAGGTATTAAATTATACGAAAGATCTTCATATAATATCCAAAATCCCTTTCTGTCATCCTCACCAAAATTATTTTGAGTAATAGATCCCAAATGGATAACGTTTTTAGTCAACTCTTGATGATCATGATAATGACCAAGAAATACTTTACCCCAATCCTTAAACAAAGAAGGCTTAATTTCACTTTCCACTTTAGAACCATCGTTGTTTCTACTCCCCTGCATTGCAATATGAGAAAACAATACGCTACGACCTGGTCTTTCAATCGATTGATTAGAGACTTCGTCTAACCATATTTCATTATCAAAAAACGGTAAAAAATAACAATGTACACCATTCACTTCACGAAAATCAAACATATCGATAAGATCAAAGTTTGGGTGATATTTATACACATCAAGAAAGGATTTTTCGCTATCATAACTTGTTTTATCGTGATTACCTGGAATACAGATTATCTTTTGTCCTTCTTCTTCATACATCTCAATTATTTCAGTCAAAGCATCGAGTGTTTCTTGTCTCTGACTAATGCGTGAGTCAAATATATCACCAAGCCAAATATGAGTATTAATTCCCATATCTTTAGCTACACATATCTCTTGACGAGTCAACTCTTTAATGTCTTCAAGATTAGAAGGTTTGAGATGCCAATCGGTACTCATTACCGCTATAGGTTTTATTTCTGCCATAAATTATAAGTTAAAGTTGCTCCTACAAATAAATCGATTTTTTTAGAAAACATTCCATAACCAACACCAATAGAAGGTCCAATAGAAAATCTAGGTTTTTTCTGCCTTTCATTCCATGTGATTACGTTTTCAATCTTTCCAGGAAGGTACGAATTTATTTCCAAACGATTATTATCACCAACTTGTTGACGGGTTATAGTAAATTCATTTGTAAGATTAAATATAAGTTTATATTTCCACAAATGAGAAGACCATACTTTAAGATCATATCCTATTGTATCAGTTTGAATGTTAAAATGATAGAGGGAGTCTTTTTCAGTTTGTTTGTCAATAACCTCTTCCTTACCTTCGTATTTATATTTATACTCAAATCGAATCGCCTCAACCAAAGCCTCCTTATCTTTCAGTTGCTTATAAAGCTCCTCATTCTTCTTTTTCAATTCAGAAAATTTAGATGAAGGATATAATTTGGTATATCGATTCAAAGAATCTGTATAAAATTCAATCTCATTTTGCAATGCTTTAATGTCTCGATCTTTTTTGTTCGATCTGATATTAAAAAACAGCAAACCAACAAATAATCCGACTATCAAAATAATAAAAATCCACTTATCTTTCATATAAATCGAATTTATGGGGAAGAAATTTCTTCCCCATGATTTTATCACTTCTTACCTCTCTCAGCACGCAATCTTGCTAATTTATCTTTAACAGATTCAGAAACAGCTCTAGATGCCTTTGTTGCTGCTTTTTCTACAGGTGACTCATCTGCAGCGGCGGTTTCTTGTGAATCACCCTCATCAAAAGGGAGGTCTTTAACAACTTTTTCTTTATAGTCGTCAAACGGAAGCATCATTCCTTGTTTCATCAAATCGTACCACTTACGCATTTCTACGATAGGTAGATCAGGTAATACTTCAGTTCCTTCGTATTCTGTTTCAATGTATTGTTTCAACTCTGCCTTCATTTTGATCAATGGAGGATAACCTGAAGTTGTTGATTTTGAAGCTGTTTGTGTTGGCTTTGCAGAAGGTTCGCGTTTGACAGAAACTCTAACTTCGTCCTCTTGCTCATCTTCTTCATCATCACTAGAAGAAACTGTAGTTTTCTTAACGTCTTCAACTTCTGGAACAAGTGCTTCCAATTGTTCCAAACGATCTAAAAATTCATCGTTTTCAAAAACATCAAAACCATACTTTTCATCAATTCTTTTGAGACCTTCAAGCTGCATATCCCAATCCTTGCGCGAAAAGACGTCTACATATTGATCTTCTAATGAAGGTAATTGATCTAATGCTTCAAGAACTGAATCAGGCACTCTATTAGATTCGAAAAACTCATCCCAAGTCTCACCTACTTCAGGCAAACCACAAGAAAGATCATAAACATTTTTCTTCTTTTCATCCTTGTAATAATTGATAATCAACGGATACCCTGTTTCGTGATCAGAAAATACGTCCAAACTCACTGCCTTCTTTGATCTCTCAATAGAAATCGACTTCATGGCTTTCCACCATTGAGGACGAATATCCATGCGGTGAATTTCCTTGTCATATAAAACATAAGCTACATAATTCAATGTAGGAGCTATTCCCCATACCCATTCACCGTTTGTTTTACGAAATCCAGTAATGGGAGCTCTAAATTTCTTACGTTCATCAGAATCCTGGATTTCTGCAGCCATTTTATCAACGTATTCAATATATATCGCAACAGCATCTTGACCTTGCATTCGATCACTGTGTACGTCTGATGTAAAGACGTCTTTCATTCGAATCTCTTTTTTACCAGTATCTTTACCATCTTTGTCAAAAACAGTACACTCGATAGGTAATTTTGCACACTTACGAGGAATATACGGTCTTTGAGTTTCAGAAGGTAAAATTCGAATCTCATAACGACCTTCTTTTGCGAGGGATAAAAAACTTGCTCGACCACCTTGTTTACCGAACTGACTCATTGTTTCCTGAGCTTTATTCAAGTTTTCATCTACTTCTTCAATCTTAGCTCTTTTAAATTTCGAACGATCAAATGCCATAATTTTAATTTTTTAATTTGTTAATAATTTTATTTACTACTTCGTTACTGATTTCTTTATACTGATTAATATACTCTTGAAATGTTTTAAAATCTTCCTCTTTTTCAAAAATTTCAAAGTCTGCAATCTTTTTAGAAAGATGTTCAAGCGAAAGACCATAAGCAATTGCAGTTTCAACTCTCACATTCTCCTTTCCTCCTCGATTACCGTAAGAGACTTTAATCAAATCCCAATTAAAGGGTGCATGTAAACATTGTTCTATGAAAAATGTTTCAGTTAATTTTATCCTCATTGTTTCGGTTTATGTATTATAAATGAATTAATTTTGCCTTCAACCAATTCTTGAAAAAATTCCTTTGGTACAACTTTAGGAAGTAAATTATTCAACTTTTGATCTTTACTTCTGATTGCCCAAAATAAAGAATCAAGTTTATCTCTCTTAGATTCAAGTTCAATTTGATCAAGTACTGCTTTTTGATACTCCTCATTCAAAAGAATGATTTCATCAAGACCTTTTTCTGTCAACTTTACAGCTTCACCATCAACAGAAACTTGTCCATGATTTTTCAGAGCTTCTCTACGATACTTTTTCTTTAATTGAGATACAAAAACATCGCAATAAAGTTTAGCCTCTTTAGCTTTTCGCTCATACTCAGCTTTCCACATTCCAACCTTATTTAGTAAAGCTGAAATCGTTACAGCTTCACCATATAAGTTTGAATAGTTAATCGTTGTTACTTCATCTAATTCAATATCTTCATCTGTATCAGGTGAATGTAAAACGATTGTTTTATCTCCTTCTTCTACTATGATATTCATATCTATCTTTGTTTTACATAGGTAAAATTACTGTTTATTTTAGTTTAATCCAACAAACTCTTCTTAAATGAGTCATTGTTTGTTTTGAATTTTTCATCAACTTAAAACAGTAAATGACGTATTCAAATTTGTTTGTAGAACATATTCTTGTCTCCACTTATCAAATTGAATATATCCGTCTACCAATAGAAGATTGTTTTTACTTTCTCTCAAAAAGTCAGCATATTCAGCGAACAAATCAGGGAAAACAATTACATTTATAAATTCGTAATTACTTTCTAAAACTATTGTTGCGAACAATCCTTTCTTCGATTTACGCTCAATAATATCAATAACAAAACCTCCGATAATCGCACACTTAGAGCGATCGTTGCCATCCCAATACTTCAACTCACTTACATCAAAATATTCTGCATCTGAAAATGCATCATCTGAATGATATTCCTCGATTAGACGTTTGTAATCAAAAGATGCAAATCCGGATAATTTCTTCTGTTGTAACGTCCACCACCAATCGTTTTTCTCCTTTCTTGCTTTTATAATGTTAGTTAAAAGATCCTTATCTTCAAGAATTTTTACTCTCTTGTTCTCACGATAAGACTCTATTAATCTCAATCGTTCATGTGGTGCAGTGATATTTTCAAGTTTATCAAACGCTCCACTATAAATAAGGTTTTCAATAACCGACTTATTGACAGGAGAACCTTTTACAACACAACGATCAATGAATTCATCTAACGAGAAAAATTCACCATGTTTTCCCCGTTCATTATGAATAAACTCCTGAGCTTTATCTCCACATTGTTTTACTGAATTCAAAGCCCAATACATACTACTTGTTTTGACATCAGAAACAATGTTTATATCACTTTTATTTATATCAACAGATTTAATTGTAATATTACCTAACTTCTGAATTTCATTGATGTAAAACGGATAATCCTCAATCTTCGCATGTGAGAATGTTACAGACCAAAACTCAATGGGATAATGAGCTTTCAGCCAAATGCAGTTATATCCATTTCTCGAGTACGCAATTGCATGACTAAAATTAAAAGCATACTTACCAAACTCCTCCATCTGTTTCCAAAGATCTTGAGCATACTTTTCTTCAACTCCAAAACGCTCAACATAACCTTTTACAAATTTATCGCCAAATGCTTTTAGTTTAGCCATAATTTTCTTACCCATAGCCTTTCTCACCGAATCTGTTGTTTCTAGGTCAAATCCTGCCAAATGCTGACATAATCTCATTATATCCTCCTGAGTAATCAATAATCCTAAATGTGGACGAAGAATATCTTCTGCTCCTATAGGATATTCGATTTCACTTTCACCTCTCTTTCTTAGAATGTATTCATTGTGATAATTATTTTCAATTGGACCAGGACGATATAATGCTGCACATAATCCCATTTCATCAAGACTGTGTGGTTTCATCTGTACACAATATGAAGAAAGTCCCTTTGCACCAAAATGAAAAACATCACCTAAATAACCTTTTTCAATATACTCAAAAACAATTGGATCGTCTAGAGGAACATCATTATAAAGATCTAATTTGATACCACGGTTTTTCTCAATTAATTTTAAAATATCAGCTAATTTATCGAGCTGAGCAATTCCTAAAATATCTTCTTTCAAAAAACCAGCTTCTTCAATTTCTGCACCTTCCCACTCTGTCACTACCAATCCATTAGACTCTCTAACTGGCAACCACTGTGCTGACGACTTCTCATCAGGATACACAACTGTACCACATGCATGAATCGAGGCTGATTTAGGAGAATTCAAACAAACCATAACATCATTGATTAATTCTGTATGGTTTTTGACAAACTCTCTTAACTCCGTATCACTGCAGATAACTCTGAAAAAATCTTCAATACTTTTCATACCCTCCTCGTCTCTCAATTTAGAAGTAATTCTTCTAACTGTTCCTATCGAAATACCTTCACAACGAGCAAGATCTGTAATTGCAGCTTTTAATTGCATTGTCGTATATGTTCCAAGTGACGTCACTTGCGTTATACCAAATCTTTTTTCCATATACTCTTTAACTCGAGGGCGTTGTTGGCCCTCAAAGTCTGTATCAATATCAGGCATCGATCCGAGTTGTCTTATTTCTCGAACTTCTTTTTTAAGACTTTTAATCGTTATCATAATCTAATAATATATCTCCTTCTTTTAATTCACCTGCTTTAACTATCATCTTTTCTTCGTTTCTAAAGATACGAACAAAACTTGTACAAGGTATAGTAATAGGTGATGAACTTTCTTCGTTAATGATAACCTCTTCAATCTTATCGTGACGTATCAAACGACCTGTTGTTAAGAATCTTTCAAATAGTAGATCATAATCAAGAGGATTAATATAATTCAATCCTAGTAAATACGAAATCAAACATCCACAAGCTGAACCACGACCAGACCCAATTAGAATGTCTTCTTTCTTACACCACTTTACAATGTCTCTAAGCATTAAAAAATAGTCGACTACTTCACCATCTTCGATTACCTTCATCTCTTTTTCAAGTCTCTCAACAACTTCATCTTCAGAATAATTTTCAAGTATCTCGGGATGTTCTTCGAGTCCTTTGATTATGAGATCTTCGAACATAGTAATATTATCTTCGTATTGTAAAGCCTCTTCATCAGTCATGTAATATACAGGCATGTGTCTATTTTGAGTCTCTATTACAAAGTTACATTCAAAAGAAATTTCTTTCAAATTTTGAACAGCTTTTTCAAATGTATCAAAAAATGCCTCATCGTCTCCGAACAACTTACCAAGCTCTTCAAAATATTCTTGATAATTTTTCATATATTGATTATCACTTTCATAAGTAACGACCTTCGCTAAAGTGTTCATCTTTCTTTTGATAGGAGACCATTCTTTTTCAATATAATACGCATCACACATTGCAACCGGATTCATTTTACTGTCAAAAAACTTTTTCAAATTTTTCAAGTAAAATTCATCACGATCATCTTTTTCGTATTCAACTGTATCTAATTGATAAAACGAAATAATTTTCTTGAGCTCTCTTGGAATCTTTGTATAATCAATTGTTTTAGGATCCCATATAAAAATTAAACCTTCATTACTCTCAAGAATATCTTTTTCTGTTACATATTCTGAATTAGTTTTGTTCATTAACTCGTTTAGATGTAACAAATTCTCCCAACCTTTCTTGCTCTTGACGAATGCTTTGATTGTGTAACGAATATCGTTTACTTCATCGGAAACCTTAATCTCCAAACCTTGAATAGCTCGTATTCCATTTTTCTGACACGCAGTCTGAAATTTCATTGCTGCAGCAAGTGTACCTTTTTCACACAAACCTAAACTAGTGATCCCTAAAAATTTAGCTTTCTTACACCATTGATCGTATAGACACATTCCATTCATCAATTCGAACGGTCCATGAATACCAAGATATGTATCTATATAAAGACTTTCGTCTACCAATTTAGCTCTACCGATCCATTTTACAGGTTGTAGCTTTACAGACTCTTCTTTACCTTTTTCTAAAGCATACCAAACAGATCCAAAGCAAAAAATATAGTAATCGTATTCAGTTCTATCACACGCCCAATTAAAGTGTTCGTCAAAATAAACACCTCTTTCATTTTTATCCCACTTAAACGGTTCAAAGAGTTGATAAACTTTATCGTTTATATCAATTAAAAATTCATCTTCGTCTTCTAAAACTTTATATTCAATAAAATTGTCTTCTAAATATTGTAGAAGTTCGGCAAACAATTCCCTCATATCTTTTTCTTTAAAGAAAAGGGGTTGAGTAAACTCATATCACTCAACCCCTTCAACTAATTTTCAACTTTAACTTTTATTTTTCAACAGCTTCAAAGTGCTTATCGCAAACATGCTTAACAACTGTATAATATGTACTACATGCTTTTGCAATCTGATAGAATGAACGACCGTCATTTTTCAATAACTCATCATAAATCTTAGAAGAAATTTCACTCAGGCCTTCAGGCTTTTCACCTTTCGGTTTCACATTCAAAACAACTTTCGGAGCACGCGGTTTCTTTTCTTTCGGTTCTTTTGCAGCTTTTTCTTTCTTCGCAGCCTTTTCAGCTTTCTTCGCTTCTTTTGCTACAGCTTTTTCTTTCTTCACAACTTCAGGATCGGGATCTTCTGCGTCTTCAGCAACAGTTTTAGCATGCTCTTCAACCATCTGTTGTTCGTTTGCAACATCTTCATCAGAAGCAATCATTTCTTCGTCAGTAACAGTTGTAATACCAGCTTTCTTCTGTTCAATCAACTTTTCCAGTTCATCTCTGCTATACTTAGCATAATTTTGAATACCCAATTCATTTGCTTCTTTACGCAACAGCAATAATGATTTTTTTTCAGCCATAATTCATTTGTTTTTAAGTTATTATTTTTGTTTCTTTTGACGCTGTAAAGGTCGATCTATTTCTTCAATGTAGCAACATGTTGTCGAAATTATTTTTCAGAAAAGACTACCTCCTTTATTTGCATCATTCTCTGTTCTACTGTACCCGTCACCCTTAAATGTGGAATATCAGAATTTTTCAAAATCTGTTGAATCTTTTGATCAAAAGATTCACGTAATAATTCATCGACTAATCTTTCTCCGTCATTCTCTACAGGAAACTCAATAGGTGTGTACACTAGAAGTGATAAATCGTCCTTTCTTCTGATAACTTCTTTTCTTTGAAAGAACTCTTCTGTACTCATATCTATAAAATCCTCATCACCTATTGCCATCTGATCAAATAGAACAGACGTAAATGCAGCAACATCGATTATACATCTATCGGCAACAGAAGGAGCTTCAAACATCTTCGAAAGAATTTCGTTGTATCGATCAAAAATCATTCGTTGAGTCTCTGAATTGCTTTTTTCATTGATCTCACGTCCTTCTTTGTGAAGATCTCTTACAACATTTGTAAAAAAAGACCAACCTTCGAATTGAGGATCGTTTTTCATCGCTTCAATAAGAGTTGTCTTACCTGTACATGACGATCCGCAAAAACTTATTTTCTTATATTTCATAATTATCTTAAATCACCTGATCCGCGTATTACATTTCTCTTTTTACGAGATGCTAATTTTTCATTATTTTTAAGAGCAATCTCTTCAATCGTTAATCCTAAAGATTTTGAAAGACCATTCAAATAACTCCAAACATTCTTCCACGCTTCAACAGTCTGATCTTTTCTGTTTTCTGAAAAATGATTGCATGAATCCTCAGACCAATCATCTCTCAAAAACTTCTTAACTTGCTCAGCAATTTTACCAACTTCTGAAACAATATCAAACGGAGACGGCATCCGAACATCTTCATTCCAATCCCAATCATCTTCAATGGGAAGATTCAGTTCTATGCGAATCATTGCTAAATACCACATCATATCTCCGATTTCTAATACAACGTCTTCGATATTCGCTTCGTCTTTCATTTTTTCAAACGTCTCACCCATCTCTCCAGCTAAACCAATTACAACATAAGGAATCGCTACTTTAGGATTGTATATAGGCGCTTGATTTGCCTTTGCTTCATATTCTTTGTAATTCATCTTCTTATTTTTTAGAACAATTTTCAATCATTTTATACACTTCATCACGGCTTCCAATTTCGTTAGTCTTGAAATAACCTGAACAGTACGTTGTTTGCATTTCCGAATTATCTTCAACACCACGAAGTTTTACACACGTATGTTCAGCTCTGATGTGAACAAAAATACCTTGATTTTCACCGAGAATTTCATTCAAATAATCGTGAATTTGTTTACATAGATATTCTTGAGTTTGAGGTCTTCTTGACAAGAAATCTACAATACGGTTTAATTTAGACAAGCCTATAATATTACCATCTTTTTTCGGAATATAAGCCACATCGCATGTTCCAAAAAATGGTAAAATATGATGAGCACAGAAACTATGAACCTCAACTCCTCCTTGAAAGACAATACCATCGTAACCATTTTCATTCGGAAATACAGTAATCTTTGGAGGATTATCATAAGCTCCACCGCCCAATTCTTTTACAAAAACCTTTGCAACACGATAAGGTGTCTTCTGCATACTTGGATCATTTCCCCAGTCATATCCTAATGCTGTTAAAAACTCGCCATAAGCCTTCGTAGCTCTTGACATCATTTCTTCTCTTTCTTTTTCAGACAAAACCATATTTTGTCCTGCTTTAATTTTCATCATAACTTTATCTTTCTTTTTCAGTACCCCAAATCACTATTTGTAAGCGATCGGTATAATTATATCCATGTTCAGCACAATATTCAGCAACCATTCTTCTGTTTTGATTGAGTTGGTCATTTGTTGCACCTGCCGGCATTAGAGTTATATTCCACGGTTTGATAAATTTCATATCATACCACAATTCTTCCTCATTGTTATTGTAAAATGGTTGCCTCTTTTCTCTTCGCTGCGAGATGTCATAATCAATCAATTCACGAATATGTTTTTCAATTTCTTCGAAATCTTCTTGACCTCCTACAACATATTTCAATCTGAAATCCTTAGCAAATGTAATCATTGTCCACAGTGCTTCTTTATTGAAACGTTTATGTGAATGTGACTTCATCGCATCACTCATTTTTATTCCGAGTTTTTCGCACTTCTCTTGAGTAGGTTCTGATGAACTAAGTTTTGGAGAGATGTTTAAAAGATCAATTCTCTTCAAAAGCTCGCTGTCAACTACAATACTTCCATTTGTTTCAACTATAATATACTTATCGTATTCTCCGTCACATATATCAATAAGTTCAGAAACAAATTCAGGATATAAAAATGGTTCTCCACCTGTTATCGAAACAGAAGGAGTAAGTGGATGTTTCTCTAACAAATTGATCACATCTTGATAACAATACTTACCTTTATCAGCCTTAAAACTTGAATATGCTGTATCACATATACTATTTGCAAACATACATCTCAAATTACAACCTGACAATCTAACGAAAATTGTCGGTTCTCCGGCTGTTACAGATTCTCCTTCAATAGAATTAAACAATTCTATAATTGGTCTTTTTTCATTTAATTGCATCTTTGTCATACTTGTTTTTCGATTTTAGGATTTTCGAAATACTTTACACCTTCAGGCATTCCTTCAGCAAAAAATCGTCTGAGTTCAATCGGCCAATCTTTCTGCACTCCTTCTGAAAACTCTGCTTTCAAATCTACCGGTAAAAAACAAGCGTCATGTTCAAATGCAGTTGCACTTCCTGTTCTTGTTTCATAATATTGTACAGAATGAACGATAACATTCTTTTCTCCGTTATTGAAAATCGTTGCTTTAAGTATCTTATTTATAACATATAACATATATAAAGATAACATTTCTGCAGATGGATTTACTGGCAAAACTATCCATCTATCAGACCACTTCTTTACGTCGTTAATGTATTCAGGATAATCTTTTTTCCATAAGACAGTACAGTGATCAAATGAGTCGATAAAACTTTTAATCGTTGTTTTCATAAGACCAAAATCCATAAGCATTTGACCTCTGTCTTTCGAACTCGCTGTAAAACTCACTAACACTTTAAAAGAATGACCGTGTATCGAAAACTTACACCTCTCTGTAGAGCAATTTCGAACAATATGTGCCATTTCTCCTTCAAATTCTTTTGTTATAATCATAATTCTATCATTTTTAAATGTTGTCTAAAGATACAATATTTATTTGAAAGAATCGATAGATATGGTGTACAACAACTTAACTTTCACATCATTATAAGGTACCTCTAAAAATCCCTTATTAACCTTGAGAATCACGATATTTTCATTAGGACGATTTTCAATTACTTTATATTCTTTTTCGTTATAAATAACAATTTGTCCTTTCTGAAAAAGATAATACGAATCCCAATAAGAAACACTCTTTTCTGAACTAGGTACATATTGAAAGTTTGGTTTACCTGACTCTCTTAAAAAGTCTTTTTGAAAGAAGAGTTCTAAAGCAATGTCTGAGTCGAATATACTTGGAAAGTGAAATTTTGTAGTGAGATCAATTATCTTTGCCTTTTTCTTTTCAGCAATATCACTGCTCATTTTCTTAAAGTGAGGGGTTTCGTATATAATTGCTCTAAGTCTTTGACTGAGATATTCTAATTGTAATATATTTACAAATTCTTGATTGGTTAAATTACGCGATTTCATATTTTCGAATTTTTCGTGTAAAATAACTAAATTATGTTTAAAACAAAAAGAAAGAGCTACTTAATTCGTAACCCTTTCTTCTATAAAACTTTAAATAACTACCAATTAATTTTAACTAATCGACCTCCCCATCCTTTCGTTGTCGAGCCATTATATCCTATTGATGAAGTCACTAATTTTCTATCTCTCACAAATAAACCTTCTTTGTGTAATTCTTTTCCGTATCTACCATAGATAAATTCTCCTGTGAGAAGAGTTCCGTCTTCTCTATATGCCATTGATGCAAATCTACTTTCTTTTTCAAAATAAACTTTATGTCCTTCATGTTCAATGCAATCCATTTCAACTTCACAAAGAAATGATTCATAAACTTCTTTCATTCTTTTAGTCGGTTTTCCATTTCTCATTACTGGAACTTGAATTTTTCTAAGTTTTGGCATCATCATTGTTTTCATAATTTTCTGTTTTAAATTGTTGTCCTTTTCTTTTGATGTTGTAAAGGTACACTTTTGATACACGCGGTCCAACAATTACAGTAAATTATTTGCGAAAAAATTTATGGGCTCAATCAAATTGTCTAAAGCATCGAGTAATTCATTTGCAGTTGCATCCCCTGGGTCTTTCTTTTTATCTTTTAGAAGGGCTATTCTCACATTGAAGTATCTTTGTAGAGAGAGTGAAGCACTTTTAATCATTTCAGGTTTATCAGGATCATACATTAAAATGATATTTCGAACACCTATCTTCTTTCTCAACAGCTTGATCTGATCTGTACCTATATTGTTACCAAATGTAAATATACACTTAATCTCGTCTGTTTCGTATAAATGTAATTTATTGTCAACAGATATGTAGTCAAACATTCCTTCGACAATTATTAAAGTATCAGTAGTATCTGTGATATTATCATATCCACCTATAACCTTAGCAAATCCATCGGTAGAGTTTTCATAGCGCAACACCAATTTTTCTTTACCTGCTTTAAATCTCTTCAGATTGCGTTCGTGCCATTCTTTACTTTTTGTTGATCGTGCTAACCAAGCTACTGTCTTGTGATTCATGGTGAATTGGAAAACAATCTTTTCTTTTAACTTTCTTTCTAAGAAAAAATTCGTTATAGCCGGTTTAAATTCATTGTAATATCTTTTATTGAATCCTCTTTTATCTAAATATTCATCTTTATTTAAATACTGTAATTTACTAGGTAATTTACATTCATTAAGTTCAAGAGATTCTTCAACCTCTTCTTCATCTTCAACCAACGGAGTCAACTTAGACGTTTTGATACTGTTCTCATAATCTACTTTAGCAAGATCTAATCTAGAGATTTTGGCTAAAAAAGACCTTAAATTAGTTTTCGTTCCACATTTAAAACAATGAAATGTACCATTATTATTTTGATCATTAAATCGAATCCCCCACTTACCTCCTTTTCCACAAAAAGGACAGACTTCATCTTTGTTTTGTAACCAACCTGCAGATCCAAATGGAATCAATCCTAACTCTTGAACTAACTCCTCTCTATCAACTCTAAACATAATCAGATTTTTTTCGCTTTTGTCAATTTTTTCTCTTTTTCAGGCTTTTCATTTTTTCGCGTTTTTGTAGGTAAACCATTGAATAGTTGATTGGTTCTTACTCTATCATAAAAACGCCCATGATCATAATCCGTTGCGATAGGAATCACTTCTTGAGACTCTTTGAAGTCGCGAACCTTGTCATTGTAAATACGCATTGTATCAGTCTTCTTTTCTTCCATTGTCATATTACCTGTGAAAACATAAGAAAACGGCTTTACAAGCGTTTTATCACCCTCTGTATAACTTCTATCGATCACTCTCTCGGAATTATCCCAAACCTCAATAGGAACATCACTTGCCTGAGTTGCTGTAAATCCAACCATTTTAAATTCAACACAAATATTTTTAAATAACTGAGCGCATGTCTGTAATTTATCTTTTTTGAATTTAGGATTGTTATCTATAATCTTATTTAAACCTGTAGAAACAAGATCTAAAGAATCGAGAATTAAAACTTTTGGATAAAATCCGTTTGCTTTATGATAATCAAGAACAAGATTTCTTATATCTACCATAGTAGCTTCGCCAAACTTTTCAAATCCATAAACATCAATGTCTTGTCCATACTCCTTCATCGTTTGATATGCTCTTAATACAGCCTCCTGATCTTCAGGTTCTAGATATCCTCGCCTAATATCGTTATACTTTTGTCCTGTCCAATATTGATCGTACTTATCAAGACATGCCTGGACACCTCCTTCTAACTGGATATGTAAAACAGGATGTCCGTCTAATGCAGCACTCATTCCGTGATGTCTTAATACGGTGGACTTTCCGATACCGGACCTCATTATCCACAATACAGTATCTTCTACTGCAGCACCACCATAGGATATCTCATCAAGTCTATCTACGCCAAACGTAACTTTTTCAGGTGTCTTACTAGTCTCAATTTCACTCCTCTTTCTCTGCATTCGTAAATCGAATCCCTTAAATACCTTTTGAAAAGTTCCTGCATCTTGTCTTAATGAAATTTGCAATATTCGCTGACTTTCAGAAGCATTTGTCTGAATTGCTTCTTCTTTTTTTCCGTCTTCATACAAATCGTGAACTTTTTTGCTCAACAATTGGAATTCTACATCCTTGATATAAGATTCTAACTGATCAATTATTAATTCACGATCTACTTTGTTAGCGTTTTTAACTTCTTCAATCGCTTCTTGTACAAAATCATTATCAACGTACTTTTGAGAGACTGTTCCCAAAGATGGAACAATCTCTTTGTTTGTAAAAATCTCAATCGCTTCTTTTAAAAGAAATTTATATCCAGGCCATTCTTTAGGTATCAATTGATACGTTAAATTACAGACAGCTATTCTCGTCAGATATGGATCTAAATAAATTAACTTAAATAGCTCTGCCATAAAATTGGCACTTAGTTTATTCGCCATACTATACTAAATTTATCTCAACTTTTACTTCCTTTTCGTCTTCACGCAAACTATTGATACAGATAAAGGTGCTCATACAAATATCGTCCTTACCTGATCCAGCTTCTAATTTACCACTATCGCCTTTAAAAGTGATAGATGAAAATTCTCCGAACATCACATTAACTGCATCTCTCGTCTCACCAACTGCATAAGGACATTTTAATTGTCCTCTCTCAAACATTGCAGAAAGACTTGGTAAACCTGTATAAAGATCCTTCTTATTTCCTTCTGTTGTAGTAAAAGGCTCTATGTTTTTCAATCCTCTTTCTTTAGCTAAACCTGAAAGTATGGACTGAAAACCATTCGATTCACATACTATCTTATTCGGTCTAAATAAACGATCTAGTTGAACAATTTTATCTACTTGTTCATTGTGAGACATACCTCTTTGTCTATAATAATAAAGTAGATAATAGTTCTTCATCGAATCGATACCCCAAATTGTATAAACTGTATAGTCTGCGCCAATATTACCTGAAACAGCAAAATCGACTCCTATATGCACACGAGTTAATTTGATAGGGAAATCATCAATTGATGTTGCAAATCGAATTTGCTCCATTCCTATTGTAGATCTCATAAGATACTCGTAAGGAAATATTGTTGACGAATCGCTAATAGGTACTACAAGATACTCTCGATTAAATACAATTGTCCCCAACTCTTCTTTCTTTTGAAGAATTTGATCAAAAGTATATCTATCAGGAGCAAGTGGACGACCGTCAGGAAAAATTACAGGATATTCAAAACAATAAAATCGCTTATCAGTTTTCAATACCTGATATAATTCATTGGGCGAAGAAGAGTAAGGAGTTCCACATACAAGAAAATAACCGTAAGGTTCTACGATAGGTTCTATAGTACCTTTGATTAATTCTTTGATCTTCTCTCTCTGCTCATCTGAATATAACGAAGATTCGTCAGGCATGTCGTCACATACACAAGCTCCAACGTGAAGACCGCGAATAAAACCATCTTTACCTCGAACATGAAGTATTGAACCTGTTTCTGTCGTGATTCCTGTTTCACCGATACTTGCCTTACCATTTGGATTAAGTTTTTCTTTTATAAGATCATTTGTCTCAATCTCTTCTCTTACTTTAGCAATCTGCACTTTCGCTAGAGTCATTGTAGATGTGATATAACAAGTCTCTTTTCGATTTTGATTATCGATTGTATTAGGTATCCATAAAGTCGGTCTACAATAACTCCATAATCTCCATAATACAAATGCGTAAGAGAAGGTATAACTCTTACCTGAACCTCGACCACAAAGATAACAACTCCATGGAAACAACTGAATTAAATTCCCCCACTCAATATTTCTCCATCCCATTCTAAAGCTAGGAAGCATAGAGACAATGAAATAATTAAGCGATTGAATTTTTAATGTCGTGTCCATAGAGGCCTTAACATTCTCTATATAATCAAGACTTTCAGAATCAAGTGTTCGTCCAAGATAAAGAGCTCTTTCAGATTGACAAAGCATCTCTTGTAACATTCGATCAACATCGTTAGAATATCCTTCTAATAATTGATTTAAAGCTCTACCAGGTAGATCTTCAATTATTTTGTCGACAATATCACATAAATATCCAACTTGATTAGCTGATAATAAATCCTTTCCATCAAGTGACGTCATTGTAATTCAAATGTATTTCTAAAACGTATTTTCTTCTTATTCGACAATTGTGTCTGACCTTCTCCTCTCAATTTCTTTATATAAGAAATTAAAAGCAAAGCATTGGCTTTTGTATCTGTCAAAGCTCTATGTGCATCTACAAGATCTATCCCTGCTAATTGACAACATGTACTAAGTTTATAATCCATTTGTTCTAAAGCAGATAAATGAGCCCACGATAAAGTATCGATCCAATATTTGACATAATTATCAATATTATCTCCCATATCTTCAAAAAAGTTTCTTAAAAAAGGAATATCAAACGATATATTGTGTCCTCCCATACTACACATTTGTCGAGGATTTTTGTATTTTTTAAATATGGCACAAACTTCTTTGTAAATTATTTTAAGTTCAACACCATTATTTTGTCTCACTTCCTTTTTAATCCCATGTACTTCTTCTGCTTCCTTTGTGTAAATTAATTCTTCTTTATACTCATCTTTAAAAATGAAAGATTTTTCTTCAATAATTGAAAGATTTTCACAATCAATTACGACTAAAGCTAATTCAACTGCAGCTATATCGTAATATGCTCTTTGTTTACTATTAGGTAAACCTCCTGTTTCAAAATCAAACATTATAATATACTTAGCAGATGTTTTCATTTATTTCTTGTTTTAAAAATTCAACTAATTCTTCGATATTATCAGATACACTATTCGATTTCTCAAGATTGTCTTTTGCCCATAGAGGTTGTAAGTTTCTGTAATTGAAACAGATACGTTGGTTTTCCTCTTTTGTCAGATCAAAATAAGAACACGGAATAATATGATCTATCTGCCATTCACCATAATTATCCCACGTCATTCCAGGTTCAAATTGCATCTCGAGATGAGCTTTCAGCTCATCGATCGAGCAACCAAGAAGATTGAGAGTGTGACCTGATTTTTGATTGTTTTTAAGTGCTGTCAGAAGTCTACCTCTTAAATTAGAACTAATTTTATAATTTATATCACTAATTCTCTTTTCCTTGTAATATAAAGACGATTTCCCTAAAAGATTTCGTCTTTTTCTAGACTTTTCGTTAGACTTCTTTCCTTTTTCAGATCGTCTATACTCATCATTTATTTTTCTATAAACAACCTTACCTTTTTCAGAAGTTCGCCATCGTTTATTCCTCTCTCTTCTCAACAACCTTCCTCTTTCGGAACTAACATAATTCTTTTTACAATTTTTACATTGACAATCATAACCATCTGAACAACGTTTGTTCATATAAAAATGATCAAGTGACAATTTACATTTACAAACTGAACAAACCTTTAATCCCGTCTCACAATCAAATTTCATCTTTATAAACCTGATTATTTTCGTTCGCAAGTACATTGTACATTCGTATTGTACAATGTTTTTTAGGAATCACAACAATCTCATTTCCACCAAGATATTCAGGTAAATGTCCTCTTGTTATATAGGCCTGAATGTCATTTCTATTAAATTCTTTACCATTGTCTTTTTTAAAATTCTCATTCATCCAATGCAACAATCCTTGTGCATTAACCTCTCTTAATAAATACTTTTCTCCCATATCAATTTCTAGCTATTAATAATCTTTCAAAATCAACATCTCTTTGTTCTTCGTCTTCGTAAATGATATACAAATTTTTAATAGGATTATCTTTAAACGAAGCTGTTTCATCTTCTAATTTATTGATAATTATAACAGGCTCTCCCTTTTTATTATACTCTTTCGATTGAGATATAATAAAACCTTTCAATAAACTAAAATCGTTACCAAAGACAAAATTACGCTTTTTTATATTACCAGCAAAATTTATCCAATTATCAGCTTCCTCATAAAGTTTCATTTCATTTTCCTTATCAGGAAGTGTTTCGTAATTTTGCAATCTTGCTGCAAATCTCTTTAAACCTGCACTCTCAAATACTTTGATGCATAGATCAATTATCTTTCTATCTTGATTCATCTCGTTCTTTTTCTAAAAGTTTAAAAATCAATTCTTCAGGAATTTGCTTTATAAGTTTCGATCTATCACCAAAATCATAAATATAGTGACAATTTTGACAAGCCAAAACAATATTTTCAGAATCACATCTTAATGTAGGATGTGCTCCTCTCGAAAGAATGTGACTAAAAAATATAGGTTTGGGATCATTTCCTAATTTTTTACCACAATGAAAACAAATATGTTTTCTAGTTCTCCATATTTCATCAAAAACAACTTGAAGTTCATTGTTTTCTTTTTCAAGAGTATTCTTATTCAAAGAACTTTTCTTTCTATCGTCATCGCATTTTTTACAAAGCCATTTATTCCTGTTGAAAATCTTGTGTTCTGTTTTACAACAAACACACGGTCTCACCTCTTCTTTAATTCGCTTTATATACATTAAAAATTTTGATATAATTCAATATTGTTGAAAACATAACACTCTTTATCCCTTATTTGCGAATACATGTAAGATGGGATTCTTGCTATCTTACGAGCATTACCCCAATATGATATCCGTTTGTCTATGTCAAACAGAAGTTGCGGGGTGTCGTAGAACAAGTTCAGTTCCCCTTCCTTCTTTACGTCTTCATCCCATTTACCTTCATCACGGGCAATATATAACTTAAATTTGCTCATATTATCCTCCTATTTCCAATAATTTATCAACTGAATGTTGTAAAATGGGTTGGTAAGCCGTTAATTCGGTTGTTAATATAGAAGCATCTATCTCACCTTTCTTGAATGATTCTATCAGTTCGATTACATTTACTATGGGAGATAATTTGTTTCTGATAGAAGCATTGATTGCACTTGTTTCCTGTTTAATGGATAAATCAATCAATTTATCCAAATCACCTATTTCCCAATTTTCATTGTTTAAAATTCTGTTATATAATTCATCTATTTCTTCCATATTATCTGTTTTAATTGTTTAAACACTTAACAATCCAATTCTCTTCAATTTCTTTCTAAAATTCTTTTCATTTAAGGCTTGGTCGTAATAGCAATCAGGTTCTATAACCGTTTCAGCTTTGGTTACAGGAAGCCCATTCAAACCAATAGCAACCTTGTGTATAATAGAAGCCCTCTTGATTTCCCCTGTTTTTCGATTAAAAGAGAACAAGATATGTCCCGGATTCTTCTTAATCCTATTGACTAATTTATATTCTGTTTGCTGCTTTTGCAGATATTCTATCTGTTCCTTAGAAAGATTATCTTTTGTTATAATAGGTGCTATATCCATTTTAGTTATTCCTCCTTATCTATCTTAATATCTGTTACTTTACCACGACTGACAAAGAAGAAACAACCCATCACATCGCACAGATATAATTCATTCCTCATCTTACACTCTTTGCATTCTTTATTCAACGAACATTTACTGCAATCGAAATTTAGACTGGACGCATCAATCAGTTTATTCTTGTCAACCATTTCATGCAGCACCCCGTCTATTATTATTCCGTTCTTTATTTCCATAATTATACCCCTTTCCCGTAAACATTTACAAACTCGCTGACATCCATATAGTCTATACCTAAATTCTCGGCTGTTTTCTTGTCACTGTCCGAAAATTGCCCTTCAAGACCGCTTGCATCACCAATCATTAGACAATCTTCTACCTCCAAACTGCAATCTTTCCATGTCTTGTAATTATCAAAAAGTTCTTCAAGCATTCCGGTATTCGGCTTTCTCATAGGGTTGCTTCTGTCATTGCTTTCGCAATACTTAAAACGCGCATCAATGTCGCAATAATCCATTATACTGTAACTCACATACTCACATTTTACACAAATGAATGATTCTGGAACCAGCCCTTTTTCTATCCCTCCCTGGTTTGTCACGATAAAAATTACTTTAGGATTCAGATTCTTTATTGCATCTAGGACGTCAAACTTAAACTTCATGTCCCATATACCATTTGGAAACGTCTCACCGCTTGCAGTTTCTATTAACGTCCCGTCCATATCACAAAACAAAACTTTATACTTTTTCATTTTTCTATGTGTTTTACTGTTCTTATTCCTTTTTTCTGCGTTTCGCAATCTGCTTGTCTATACACCCATCATCTTTTATCCATTAATTGCTTCGTTTAACTTTTCCTCAAACTCCGCAATGATACAATCTGCATCACCGCCATGTACCCAATTGTCCAATACAGACGAAAGAACTTCAACTGCCTTTCTAGATGTTTCGTCAACTGCCATATTGATCGCTTGATTCATTTCCTCTAACGTAAACATACTCATAATTATTCCTCCTTCTTTTTAAGACTTATTATATCAATTGACAACCTATCGGCAATTTCTTCCTTAATCACCTCCCTGCACAAATTCCTTATCATAGAGTAATCACCGTTTTTCTTTATTTCGTCGGAAACCATATAACGAACCCACCTCTCTATATCAACGTCGTTTCCGTAGGTGTTATGAAAGATACGTTTGACTTCTTCTTTCACGATTGGAATCATAATTTCCTTTATATCCTCTTTAGTCAACTTTAGTTCGTTATGGATATAGTTCTTTACTTCTCTGTATCTATATTTGCTCATTTACCAATCTCCTCCATCATTTAATATGCCATCAATAGTAGTTACACTATTTTCAATATTGCTACCTCCATATTGCGTAAATTCCGGTGTAGGATTATTGTCTGTATCTCCATGCATCATTACATGAAGCGAACCACTGGCTGAATACAGCCAAAGACGCTTACCATCCTTTTCCCACTTTTTTTGCAAGTCGTTTCAGAGAGTCAATCAACTTACATTCTTCGGGAGTACATTCTATCCCAGCTTCTGTTTGATATTTACTCATAGCATCTAAATCTCCACTTTTGTATAATTACTAAATTTACAATAAAGATATTCACTTGAAAACGATCCTCCTAATCTATGTTTATCGTTGATATATTTACAATATGTTTCCCATTTGTCCTTATAAACAATTTGATACCTTACACCTTTGTATATGAACAAATCTCCTTCTTGCAAATTTGAAATCTTAACTGTTTTCATATCAATCACCGTTTAAAACATACAACAACTCTCTTGCTTTCCTATAGGTATCAAAACCTTTTACATTCACCCATTCAGACGAAAGACGTTTGTCTTTTCTGACTTGTACGCAATACACGACTATCGGAATACAGCCGCTATACCTTATTTCTTTCACAATCCTATATCTTTCCATGTCAAATACAATTTATCATAAAAGTTCCTCTATCAAGCATACCGTTTTCTGATTCTTCTACCAAGTCAAAGAATGTATTAGCATAACAAACATGCTCGTCTATCATTATACATATTCCATCAGCCGGATAATATTCACACGAAACATTATTGTCCCAATCTATATGTTTTTGTGCTTCTTTGGCTACACAGTCACAAGCAATCATATACTCTGTGTATTTATTAGATGCTTTTCTTATTTTGTCAAATATATTTCCTTTCATGGCTTTTTCAATCTCCTCCTTAACGCTTATCCACGGTGATTGCTTTGACTGCCACTCTGCACCTTGAACGAAATTTATCTCTCCAAACTTTGCCAAATCTTTACCAGCCAAAGTTCTGTCAACTGTCCTATGATTAAATAGGATATTTTCACTTGCCGCTTCTTCTACTGTCTGTTTCATAAATTACATCTTTCTTTGTTCAAATAGTCATTTCTTTTCTCTTCTGTATCAAAATCCTTTGCACAACCAATAATCTTTTGTGATAAAATGATTGATCTACCTTTATCTATTCTGAATACAGTTTCTACAGACATATCATTTTTATGCCCGAAATCAACAGAAATAATTACGTTTTCTATTACCATAAACAAAAATTGTGTAAATAATAACAATATTCTTTTCTGTAAAGCCATGCAATACATAAACGGACGATACCTTGATAGTGTATGCACTCACTACAATGCACTCCTAAATTCATTACCTTTGCCATAACAATTACTCCTTTACTAGTTCTATTGTAACGTTCATAAGATTAACATACAAGTTTACATCCGACATGGTACCATCTTTCTTGGCCTTGCTAAACAATGGGTCAATGGTATCATAAAAACCAATATTATAACCCTTAATATAGGCGTATTGTTTTTTTTCAGGAATAACAACACTTTCATGGTTATCTAATCTTATATATGTGGATGCAGGAGTAGTAATACATACCTTGCTTCCGATAGGATACTTCGCATTGGATTCAATGTACTCCTTCTCTAATTTTATCATTTCGTTCTTCAATTCATTTATCTTAGAATTGATAATTCCTTTCTTTGATTTAAATTGTTCTTTATTCATATCTACATGCTTTATTGTATTTACATTCTTTACATTTAATTTCGTTATAAAGAGCTCCTTCGTATTCGTCGTTACATAAAATGTATCCTCTAGGAGTATTCCAAAATTTATGTCTCAGAAAATCTAAGTATTCTTCTGAAAATCTACTTTGACTTTCTAACGGATTTCGAAGACCTCTTTGTCTAAGAATTCGAGAAACCATAAACATCTTCTCTGACGTTCTCTCGTTCCATTGTTTTATTGAGTTTAAACACAAACATTTTGCTAAAGTGATATAGAATATTCCCGAATTCTTTCTATCAGATAAAACAATCTGAAACGACAGATATTTCCATATCTCATCAGTTGTATTAATCTTAGAATTTATCATAAACTTGTTTATTAAGTTTATATTCTTCTGAGATCGCTTCAATTCATAGCCTGGACTATTATTCAATCTAGCTATCAAATATTCATATATATCACAAAATTCATCTATCATAACAAAATAGTATCTCTTACTCTCAAAGAAAAGGACGTTTTTGAATTCGTCCTTTTTCAATGCCTAAAGATACAAAATATTATCTATCTACAACGAATCCTCCCAAATAATTTGTAATTTTAGTGTCTCTTCTTGATTATGCACAATAGGTTTATATCTTGATCCTGAAAATGTAGCTAAGGGATCTATTTCAGCAACCTTATTATAATCTATCGTAGCTTTCTCTTTATTAATACTTCTTGAAATCCATAATCCGATCATTTGACCAGGTTCAATATCGCCGATAGTAACTCTAGAATCTTCCGTAGCATCATAAAGCTGAGTATTAAACGGTTTGCTATATATAGAAGGTATTAATTCCATATATTGTTCATCGTTTGTACTCTGAGTAAGAACTGTTGCTCCTATTTGAAAATTACAATAAGCATCTTCAGGAACTTCAAACCACATTTGAACATTTGATGCGACTTTATCACTATCATTTTGCAAAACAATAGCTCGATATTCTGTTTTTGCGTTCTTAATTGTCAACAAACTTAATTCATCGAATAAATTCGAAAAAACATCGTTAGGAACTTGCGTTGATGATGGAAATCCTCCTATCGAATAAATAGATTTTGTTTGAGCTGCCATATACGCTGAACTCACTGTATATAATAATTTCATTAGCTTTTTGATTTTGCAAAATTAGACAATGACCAATATTCATTCTTTTTTGTATTATCTATAGAGATCGCTCCCCCATTGTTTCTTACACGAGCTAGATAAAACTCATTATTTGATTTTGTAGGAGGTTGATCGAGCGTTGTTTCTTGTACAAGACTAAATATATAATGGTCGTAAGTATATAATCCTTCTAACTGAGCATCTGTAAATACCTTACCCAAAGGTATCGTCCCTAAGATTATTACTTGTAAATTTGTTTCAGCAACAAAATCAGATTCTGACGTTAAAATTAAGTTCTGATTATCCACAACATTAACAATTTGATAAATCCCATTATTTAATGGTTGTGATCCATCGTCTTTAGCAAAACGAATTGCAACTGGAGTTTTACCTGACTGTCCTCTTACTTTACCACTAAAATTCACAGTTCCGGTAACAGCTCCTTTTTGATTGATACTAACCAAACCGTCTTCGTAATTTTTAGTCGAATAACCAACTTTCAACCAATAATAAACACTGTCTGAAGGTACTGCAAAATTATCGTGAATGTTTTTAAGATTAATAACTTGCCCAAGAGAATTAACAGCCATACCTGGAAGTATTTTAATAGTACCTCCTTGTGTTCCTTGCTCAACTTCAAATGCTTTATTATCTTCAAAAACATCATTTGTAATGAAATCAGTGTCAAACTTTTTAGGATTATTTGTTACAATCCCAAAAGTATAACTTGCACCTATTAAAATTTTACCGAGCAAGGATTCTTGTAAAAATCCTTGCAAATTCATCAACTCCTCTTTTTCTAGAAAAGTGTTTCTATGTACATTTAATTGCGACATATATTATAATATTTTTAATTAAAACCAATTAGGGAATTGTTGCTTAAATAAAGAATAATAAGAGGCTCCTGTACAACCACTAAAACAGGATTCTTTACTTCTAACTTGATCTATTCCAATAACATTCTTATATACCGGTTCAGAAGTTGTTGATATACATAACGGCATTGGAATATTGCCATATCTACCACCTATTCCATCCTCAGAAAGTCCAGGATAATTGATTATTTTAGAACAACCTTCAAAAGCACGATCCCAATACAAACAAGTTGTATAAAGACCATTTGTAACTGTCGCTCCATCACTTCCAATGGTATATCCAAATAAATCACCAAGATCTCCTTCGAGATTTGTACAATTATAAAACATTTGTGAAATACGTACAATTTTATTTGCATTGTTAGGTGTAACAGACGTTCCAACACTTCTCAAATTTTTACAAAGAGCAAAACATGCAGTATAATCAGAACAATCCCTACTAGTAAAGAAATTCGAGGGAATTTGTGTTATACCGCTATTCATAAATGTTTCAATACAAACATCAGCATTAACTAGATTAATTGTTGATATATTCAACAAATTCGTTGTACCTAAAAACGTTCTTTTATAATTGTTTAACTCAATAGATGTAATCGAAAATAAATTAGAACCTATACTCGATAATCTACTACAATTAGCAAAAGCTGTTTCAAAAGTCGCATTTCGAACAGATCCTGAAAATACATTCGAAGGTATTGATGTGATCCCCGATAACTCAGCAAAATTTTTTGCTCTAAAAGATCCGCCTGAATAAGCTGAAATCGTACAAGGCGAAGATAAATTGCTACAACCACTAAACATATCTTCACAACTTGTAATGTTAACAGCATTGATATTTGCCTGAATGTTTGATAAATTACTAAGATTAAACATAAAAGACAAATCACAACCTCTAGATGATGGAGATATTGTTCCAGTGACTGAATTTAAATTCTTAGTATTTTGAAAACAATATGCATAACTCTCGATATTCGATCCACCTAATACATCATTCAAATTAATAGATCCTGATAAACCCGAAGATGCATAAGTATGCTTATAACTCGTCCCGAAAGAGAGACATCCTCTAGGAATACTTCTCAAAGAAGAACATCCAAAGAAAAAACGTTCAGTTGAACCTGACATCAAACTAGTAGTCCAACCTGGTATTGATGTTAAATTTCCACATCCATCGAATGCTGATTGAGACCAAGATGTATTCACTTTTGAAGTAAACCATTTCAAAACTCTAATCAAACTCGTTTTAAAATTCGAACTTAAATCTCCCCATTGTAACGTAGCATTCATTCCATTAAAATCGAATAAGATTCTGTAAGTTCCTTGTTTACTATATGTATGACTTTTCTCACCTAAAGTTTGGCTTCCGTCACCCCAACTTACTCTTAGGTTGTTTATTCCCGTTGATCCTGTATTTTTAATAGGTAACACAACGCTACTTGTTAAAACTTCAAGTAATGCACCGTCACCTTCCATAGTAATGAGAATTGTTTTTGTTGTCTCATTAGCGCCTACCGAATAACTTCCTCTTTCTGAAAAATAATCGGGTGAAGTAGCTGTCCAAGAATAAGATTCTGAACAAGAAACGTACCAAGATACCTGTCCATTACTTCCCGTTACACCTGAACTCACATTATCTTCAACCGTTACACCTGAAACGGGCATATTATTAGTATCAACAACTCTATATGTAACTTGACATATATTTCTTTTCAACGTCAAGTTAATATAAACATCGTCATTACTTATAGAACCCGATCCATTCTGACTTTGATATCCTGACTTAAATACCTGCCAATTAAACGAAAATCCTGGCAAATAAGGACCAAAATTAGCCCTACCATCTCTTGTAGTATATTTCGTTTGACTATTTAATTGAATAGTCGCACCTTCAACAAAAGAACCTAAATCATCTTTTACAGTAAAATAAACTCCATAATAATTAGCACCTAAACCGATTTCAAAACTAGGATTCTCTGTATTGACAACAAATGATTCTGATCTAGCTCGATAAGTAGGTTCTTTACTTGCTGTACAAACTAAAGAACTACTTGACAACGGCACATTATAAAATGTCGCATTACCACCTCCATCTGTTACACTAGATGAATTGTTAAAAGATACAGATGCGCCTGAAATTGGTAATTTATTATTTAAATCATATACATTAATTGTAACTATAGTCGTTTTTCTGACAAAATTCAAAGGTATATTCATTTTGCCATATACTGAAAAACTTTCTGCTAAATCATAATAATATGCTCCGTATGTAGCTCGATAATTGTAATTACCTTGTTTTAAAGTCACTTTAGCTTCACCGTCAATATTTGTTGTCAATATTTGACCTGTATCTAAAGTAATTGTCGCTCCTGAAAGAAAATCGAATCCTTCTTTTGCTACAAATGTAACTTCAAATTCGGGCTCAGGTTGTTGAGAGATATAAATAGTATATCTATTATCATCTCTCTCTTCTATATTAACGTTACCTGAAGTTGAGTAATAATCTTGTTTAGAACAAGTCCATTGCCATATACCAACAACCAAATCCCACGTTTCCGCTACACCATTAATGTTGGTGTATTTTGTTTGGCCATTAATCGTTACCGCAGCATTTTCTAGAAGAGCTTGACTTTCTTTATCTTTTACAGTTACAGCAAGTTTTCCTCTAGCTTTTTGTAAATCAACTACAATTGCAATAGATTGATTTGTTACAACTGCAGTTCCTGTTTGGATTTGATAATCCTTTCTACTTATAGTCCAAGGATAATTACCAGGCACTTTATTAAAAGTAGCGTTACCTTTACCATCAGTCGTTAGCGTTTCTTCATCCTCTCCTATCCCTAAAACAATAGGTTGATTTGCTACAGGTTGATTGTCAATTCTAACAGTAAATACGATATTATAGGTTATCAATTTCATCGTCACCTTAACAGTCTGATTTGCTCCGTTCACAATAACGACTCCTTGTTGAATGTAATATCCTTCTTTGTTTACGGTCCAATTATATGAACCTGAAATCCTTACAAATTGAGCAGTCCCTTCTGCTTGAGTAGTGATTATTTCTGTTCCGATTACAACTTGTGCACCATCAAGAGGTTGATCGTCCTGATCAACAACAGTAAAGTCAATCGTATATCCTATTTGAACAAGATTGATTTCTTTAATGACATCTTGATCGACGACCTCTATAGAACCTTCTTGTGCATAAAACTCAGTCTTAGAAACCTTCCAATTATATGTTCCTGCGATTTCAACAAAATTTGCACGACCATTATTGTCTGTCTGAATAGTAGCTCCATTAAACGTTACATTACACTTAGATACAGGTAACGAATTATTCTTAACCAGGAACGTTACATTATACTTAGGAATTGGTTTAAACTGAACATCAATAACTGCATTACCATATATCTCAAAATCGCTTTCAACTGTAATATAACCAGGTTTAACTACCTTATAATGATATGTTCCTGCAGCTAGTACAAATCCTGTTGCTAATCCTTGCGCGTTTGACGATCCTGTTTGATCGTTTATACTCTCTCCCGTTACTAATACAGATGCACCTGAAACTGGATCAACACCATCTCTAATTCTAAACGTTACATTATAATAAGGTATAGCTTCCATTTCTACGATTATGTTTGTACTGTCAACAATTTCGACAGTTCTTCTAATCGTATAATAATCTTCTAATTCAGCCACATATTGATAAATACCTGGAAACACATCGAATGTTAATATACCACTTGCTTGAGTATATTTTGTTTTTCCTGCAAAAGTCAACTTAACGTTTGATAACGGCTCTTTTGTATTTTTATCTTTAACGCTAAACGTAACAACTCTCTCATAAGCAGCACCTTGTAGTTGAATATACTCTACAGCGTCTTCTGTTACTAATAGAGAGTTTTGTACTTCTTCAAAATTTTCAGCTTCAACTTTATACAAATATTGCCCTCTAGGGAGAATAATTGTTGCTTCGCCATTTACATCTGTTTTCAAAGATTGTCCAAATACCGTTATAGTTGCATTTGGAATATATTTATTTCTATTTGAAAACACTTTAAATAAAATTCGATAAGACTCTTCTCCTACATATGGACGAATTAATTCACTACCAAAAATATTTTTATATCCTATCAAATACTTTTTCAAGTAATTTTCAAGAGTTTGTTTCCCTTGATATGAATTATTCTTGTAATATGCTGCAATAATATCTCTTTCTCCTAAATAACCTTGAGAAAACGGCAAATATAACGGTTTTACTTTAAAATCATAAACATATACATAAGGAGTATTCCCACTCGATCTGTCTTGAATGAAAATAGGTGCTATATATTTCATGGTAGGCATTAGCGATAACGCTCTACCTGAAGGAAAATTCAAATTTGGTACATCAACGAATTTTTCGTTATTTGATAAAATAAGTCCTCGTATGTTGTAGTAAATACCTTCATTTAAAAGATTTAGAAATTCTGTTGTGTGAAACCACATAGAACTTCCTGTAATTTGTCCATTTTCGATAACTCCCATTTCCATAGGATCTCCGTCTGTAGTCTCATAACCTGCTACACCAAACTTGAGATTCTGAGTATCTGTAGCTGCAGATATCTTAACTTGCAAACTAATTTCGTAACTCATATTAGGATCAACGATAATCAATTTATCACGATCAACTCGTCCGTCAATACCAACGACTTGATTGCCAAAAAAAGTCATTGCATTGAAGATTTCATCACTTTCGTTTTCATCTTGTGTTATATTAACACTTTCTGAAACTAATAACGGATAATTACTGAGATTTTCTACTCCTAAAGTATATTCAAATCCTTTCGTTACATTCATCACCGTATCAGTTCGATCCCATGTAGGTGAACTATACCCCATTGACCAACCTGTACTTTCAGGTCTTAACAAAGCAAAGATAAATTCATCTACCGAATTGTATCGTATAAGTCTCAATAACTCTCCTAGAATTTCGCCTTCTGTATTTATAATATCTAATCTTCCTCTCTTAGAATACTCTTCAAGATAATTATAGAACAGATATTCCATTTGTTCTTGATCATCAACTAAAGCTGTTACAAGACCTCTGTCTTGAATAAACAATTCGAACAAAATTCTATTAGAATCAATTTCTTTATATTTTCGCGCATATAAAACTACAAGTGCAAATATATGTGTTACTGTACCCCAAAATGCCTTAAAGTCAGGATTATCTTTTTTATTGATAAAAGTTGGAAGAATACCGTTTCCTTCCAGTTTTGCCAATACATTTTCAGCCCAACCCATTACAGCTTTATCATTTACTTCAAAAAATCTGCTGAATATGGTGTTATTATATACAGGAAACTTTGTTGGTTTAAACAAGTCTCCGCAAGGATGTTGTTCTTTCGGATCAAGTGCTTTTTCCATTTTACATTCTTTTAATGCATAAAAATACCAAACAATTTTATATCTACAAACAAATTGCTTATTAATTCACAATCAATCACGCTCTATGCCCTCTACGTAAGTTCATCAGG
>UMCB01050290.1_pt1 | contig 33697 bp, 29 predicted proteins | sample 1964151 | NCBI WGS metagenome assembly UMCB01 (sample SAMEA4835960, study PRJEB28245) | human gut metagenome | biome: gut microbiome; material: fecal sample | place: Denmark | collected 2008
TTGTGTCTGGGCAATCTCCGGAGCGTTTGTTGATGGTTCTTCGGTTGGGATGATCGTTTTGCTGGCTCCGGTCAGGCGTATTTCCTGCTCCCTTTTGTAGTTTAAGAAAGCGTGATAGATACCTTTGGCCATCGTGTTGGCTCCGGCTTCCGAGTTGAGATAGCGTTCTTCTTCCGGGGTTGAGATAAATCCTAGTTCTACCAGGATACTTGGCATGGCGCTCGCTTTCAGAACCAGAAATCCTGCCTGATGTACTCCCCGGTCTACCCGTCTGCAGGTATGTCGGAACTGTTTTTGCACAAGTGATGCGAGATGTACGCTTTGTTCCATGTATTTATCCTGCATAAACTCGAAGATAATGTAGGATTCTGCCGAATTCGGATTGAAGCCGGCATATCTGGTTTGATAATCGTTTTCGTAAAGGATCACCGAGTTCTCCCGTTTGGCTACTTCCAGATTTGCATCCGATTTGGCCAGACCCAATGTCCATGTAGAAGCACCTTTGGCGGTGCGGTTGTTTGCCAGAGCGTTGGTATGGACAGAGATAAAAAGGTCGGCTTTTGCATTATTGGCTATTTCTGCCCGTCGGTCCAAAGGAATAAAGACATCCCTGCTGCGGGTATACACCACTTTGACGTCATCGCAGTTTCTTTTGATCAGGTTTCCCAGTTTCAGTGCAACGTTAAGATTGATGTTTTTCTCTTTGGAGATTTTTCCTATGGCGCCGGGGTCATGACCTCCATGTCCGGCATCGATAACTACTACGAAATCTTTCCCCCATAAATTGCCGATACATAGGGGAGAAACAAGTAGCCAGAGGCAGATTGATATATATAATATGTAGGTTCTATGCGGTTTCATATTTAAATACGGTGCAAATGTAGTAGAATTTTGCAGAAAACTCATGATTTACAATTAAGTTTTGTGTTTTTTTCGGTTTAATGGTAGCTTTTCTCCCGAAATCTCTGTTACTTTGCACCTCTAAGAAAAAATATACGACGATGCTTAAGTTTTTGAAGAATTGGACGTTGCCTATTGCGATGCTGGTAGGTGCTGTCGGTTATCCGATATTTATCTACTTTTCTTTTCTGACCCCATATCTTATCTTTACGATGTTACTGCTGACTTTTTGTAAGGTATCACCGCATGATTTGAAGCCTAAACCGCTGCACGCATGGTTGTTGCTGATTCAGATCGGGGGTGCTTTCCTTGCTTATCTGTTGCTTTATCGCTTCAATAAGATTGTAGCGGAGGGAGTAATGGTGTGTATTATTTGCCCTACGGCTACGGCTGCTGCAGTGATTACTTCAAAGTTGGGAGGAAGTGCGGCAAGTCTGACTACTTATACATTGTTGGGTAATATCGGTGCTGCTATTGCGGTGCCTGTTCTTTTTCCCCTGATAGAGGTAAATCCGGATGTAAGTTTTTGGGGAGCATTTCTGGTGATTTTGAGTAAGGTGTTTCCGTTGTTGATCTGTCCTTTCCTTGTGGCGTGGTTGTTAAATAAATTTTTTCCTGTAGTGCATCAGAAGTTGCTGGGATATCATGAACTGGCTTTTTATCTGTGGGCTGTTTCTTTGGCTATCGTGACAGCTCAGACATTATTTTCATTATTGAATGATCCGGCGGATGGTTTTACGGAAATAATGATTGCGGTCGGAGCTTTGATCGCTTGTTGCTTGCAGTTCTTTTTAGGGAAAACTATCGGATCGGTTTATAATGACCGTATTAGCGGTGGTCAGGCATTGGGCCAGAAGAATACAATTCTTGCGATATGGATGGCGCATACTTATCTGAATCCGTTGTCTTCCGTTGCTCCCGGTTCGTATGTCCTGTGGCAAAATATTATTAACAGTTGGCAGTTGTGGAAAAAGAGAAAAATGAGATAAAATGCTACCATTTCCATGATGTTGATAAGGGCTGTTTTGTCAGCGAAATAGAGAGGGGAAAAGGTTTTGTTTTTCAATCCGCTGTTTGAGTTGTTCCGGGTATTTGATGCGCCATTCAATAAGGCGTATTTCAGTGTTTAAAAGTCCTATTGCTTCATCAATAAGATGCAAATAGGGCATTTTTTTCTTGCTCAAACCGTGTACGATACGATTTAAGACGATACAAGCCAAAAGAAAAATAACGTAGTAATACGTTATAATCCTGTTCGTTAATAGAAAAATCGGCTATGTGGGTAGCTAATTCTTCAATAGCTTCTGCCAATTCGGATGCAGAAACTTTACGCTGTGAACATTCCGATAACAAACGGAAAAATCTCTGGTCTAATAAATTCTTCATTTATCTATAATAATTGCATTTACAAAATTTGAATTGATTTCAGAGAAGTCATCTATCACATAATCTGCTCCTTGGTGTAATAATTGATATTTTTTATGATTTCCACGTGTTACTCCACAAGTTCTACAACCAGCATTTTGCCCCATTTGAATATCATAGATATTATCATTGCCAAAATGATAATAATGTAATTCTATGCTTTCTTTGAGGGCATTAAACTGATACATATAATAGATAATAGGAAAGATATGCTTTTAAATATGAAATTCTCAACAATAAATAATCCTATGACCACATTTGCGACGGCTACGCTCAATAACCCCCAATTTAACTTTGTTACTTCTTTCATAAACTTATGTAATATTAGAGCTTCAACCCCTTATTAATTTGTTGAAGCTCTAATAATTATAAAAAGAATAGCCAAGAGGGCTATATAATACTTTTTTTCATTTCAAAGACAATATCCTTGATACATACATTTGGTGACAAATTCAACAAATAGCGAATTGTATTCAAAATATCGTCAGGTTGTACCATCTCATCATCCATAAATGGCGTTCCGGCTTGTTTTGCCATATCGGTATTTACCCAACCGGGACATAAAGAAGTCACGCGTATTCCTAATGGAGCTAATTCTCGATACAAGGATTCTGCCAAGCCTAAAAAAGCAAACTTTGTTGAGCCATAAATTCCACCATTAGGAAAACCATATTTGGCAGCACGAGATACAATATTAAATATATATCCACTTGCCTGCTTTTTCATGATATTTGTTATTGTTTTCAAGATACCATATTGTGCAATAACATTTATTTCCATTATCTTTCTGTACTCATCAATCGCTTCACTCAAAGAGCCGTCCATAAACATGGCAGCAGCATTGACTAATATATCTATTTTGCCAAAACTCTCATTGATTTTCCTGATTTCAGAATCCACCTTTATATTGTCCGTTATATCCATTGGCAATATAATAGGCTCATGATTTTCTTGTGTATGTGATTGTAGAATTTCATCACGGACTTTCTCTAATTTTTTTATATTACGAGCTATTAATACAACTTGAAAACCGTCATGAGCCAATCCTTTTGCAATAACAGCACCAATGCCTTGACTTGCACCTGTAATGATTGCTAATCCTTTATTTTCCATATTCTTTACTTTTAGAATTTGTACTGATTTATAGTCGGCAAATTAACGAAGAACAAAGAAAAAAAGCCTTGAAGTGATTCAAGACTTTCTATTTAATAGTATTTTTTTTCGAATGTGGCTGATAGTTTCCGGTGTAACTTGTAAAAAAGAAGCGATTTCTTTTAAAGTTATGTAATTTTGAATATTAGAACATCTGTTTACTAAATCAAGATATAATTCTTCTGTTTTCTTGCAATATGAATCCAATAAACGTTTATAAATCACAGAGTACGACCGTTCAGCAAGAATACAGCGAATGTATAACGTTTCCATATTTGTGTTGAAAAACTGTTTTGCAATAGGATAAGTAACGTAGTAAATCTCGGAATCACAGAGGGCTTCTATTGTTACGGGAGAGGGTTGGGTGGGATTTATCCATGTATCCAAGCTGCCAACAAATTCATGAGGAAAGGCATAACCTACTATATGTTCATCACCTTTGTCATCAACGCACGTGTATCGGAATGCACCGCTTTTAATGTATGCACCTTTACTGTTTATCTTTCCCTGCATGGAAAATAACTCTTTTTTCTTTAGAATTTTATATGTTCCATGTTCTAACAGAAAGTCTTTTAGTAAACCCAATGAAGGATGTTGAGCATATTGTAAATTGAAATCTTCCATGTGCTTTACCTATGTATTTATTGTATATGCAAAGATAATCTTTTCATTTCTAATTTGTTGGTTTTGGAAACCAAGTTGTTGATTCTCTGCTTTATTTTCGTATTTTTGCATCTAAATAGGAATACAATGGATATAAGTCAGAACTATATAGAAGCTGTAAAAGCCATAAAGGAAGCTATCTTACGTAGCCAGTACCGTGCCGCTGCGTCAGTGAATAAAGAACAGCTCTCTTTATATTATGGTATTGGGAGGTATGTTTCGGAAAACTCTCGTAAAGGTTTTTGGGGTAAAGGTGCGATAGAGCAGATTTCTTCGATGTTGCAAAAGGAGCTTCCGGGATTAAGAGGATTTTCAGCGACCAGCATAAGGAATATGCGTATATTTTATGAAGAATGGAACAAGGTTTTAAATCATCAGCCAGCGGCGGATGATTTGGTGCTGAATGAAAAGTTGTTGTTGGTGACAATTCATCAGCCAGTGGCGGATGAATTTAACTGGACAGATTTCCTGTCAATCGGTTTCAGCCATCATACGGAAATTATAGCAAAAGCTAAGGAACTGGATGCGAGGCTGTTCTATATACATGAATGTGCTATTCGATATTGGAATAAATATACTTTAAGGGATTATTTGAAGGCTGACCTTTACCATCATCGGGGAGCGTTACCCAACAATTTTGCCCAAACACTGCCCGATACGAAACAGGCAATCAAAGCTATCTGTTCTTTCAAAGATGATTACTTGTTAGACTTTATCAATATAGAAGAACTGGATGAACAGGAAGAGGACATAAACGAACGTGTCATAGAGAAAGCTATTGTCGCCAACGTAAAGAAGTTCATCATGACCTTTGGGCAGGATTTCAGTTTTATAGGCAATCAATACCGCATTGAGGTAGCAGGAGAGGAAATGTTCATTGATTTATTGTTTTTCAATCGGGAACTTAATTCTTTGGTCGCTGTTGAATTGAAGTCCGGGAAATTCCGAAGCTCCTATTTAGGGCAACTGAACACTTACCTTTCCGCATTGGATTCATACGTGAGAAAGCCGCACGAGAATCCCTCTATCGGAATCATCCTTTGCCGGGAAATGAATCAAACCTTTGTAGAATTTGCGGTACGTGATTACAATAAGCCAATGGGTGTTGCCACTTACCGAGCTTCCGAAGAAATGCCGGAACGACTTCGCAAGGCATTACCGGATATTGATGAATTGAAAAAGTTGTTATAGAAAACAAGTTTAGTTCGTTCTTTTGTCTATATATCCAAAACAAACTAAACCAACTTCTATAGACAGCAAAATATATATATGCTGGCGAAAAGAAAAACAGTATTCTTCTTTTCGCCAGTTTTACTTTTATGGTCAGAGGGCTTTTGTTACCTTTGCATAAGAAGCCCACCGCTAAGCGAATTTCTTCGTTTTTTTGTTACTATTTTGTTACCCACTGTTAGTAATAGGTGGCTCTTCTTTTGATAATCAGGTTTGTATGCTGTTGTGTATATAATATGTGGCAAAATATTATTAACAGTTGGCAGTTATGGAAAAAAAGAAAAGCAAGGGATTGAAGCTCTGCCTTACTGCTGATAGTTCCCTACTGTAGAACTATTATTTTTTGCTTGATGAAACTTTAGTTCCATCGTCTTGAAACCGGAGTTTCCTCTGCTTGAAACTTTAGTTTCTTCAGCTTGGCACTAAAGTTTCTACGGCTTGAAACTATTGGTTTCAATGCTTTGGAACTATAGTTTCATCGCATGGAAACCAACTAAACTAAGGTATTCTTTGATTTATCCTTTCAAGGAGCAATATATGATAGTAGCAGGATGTGATAACAAAGCGTGACGGCATTGTGACAGCACACTTTACTGTCACAATGCTGTCACACTTTGCTGTCACCTTTTTATTGGTTTATAATCAGTGCGTTATTTAGCTTTTGGTGACAGATGACAGCAATTTTGGGTGTTTAAATTCTTATGTAGAAGCGCGTCCAAAGTAATCTTCGATATTCGTTTTTGTCTGTAGATTAAGTGATATATTGCAAAAATATTGCAGATTCGTTATATGTAATGTCGTTTATTTCATGCCTGCCACTCTGTTAAAGGTTAAAAAAGGACATAATTTCCGATTTTCGGGACACTATATCTATCTTTGCTGCCAATTTTAAAATCGGAAAAATGAAGATTACGAAGAGAAAAATAGCTTGGGGCGTCGTTCTCCTGATATTGATTGTCGGTGGTGTCATTTGTAAGAAACGCTGGAATGTTTGGTTTTACAATATTCCTGAAATACGCTATGGGCTGACGGAAGAACCTCAGCGGGTATTTCTGACATTCGGAAATGACGGTGAGCTATCCCGCAATGTAAGTTGGATGTGCGGAGGCGTTTCTAAACAAGCGAAGCTGGAATATACCAAGATCGGTTCCGGTGATACGCTGCTCATCAACGGATCTTCCAAATTTCTTCGTACACTGGGCGGGTTCGGTTATGCCAATTGGGCGAAGTTTAAAGATCTTTCTTATGGAGATTCCTACTCTTACAGGGTATGGAATGACGATCGCTCTTCTGATTGGTATTCGTTTACCATGCAACCCGATTCGACTGACCATTTTTCTTTTGTATTTATAGGTGATGTGCAGGATACTTTGCGTGGAAAGACACGTGATTTTATGGAAAACGTACGCCATCGATATCCCCAGGTTGACTTTTACATGTTTGCCGGTGATTTTGCCGAACGTCCGATGAACTGTTATTGGGACGAGGCCTATCAAAGTGTAGATTCCATTGCGCCCACCAAACCGATGTTAGTTTCTCCGGGAAATCATGAATATGTGAAAGGCCTGGTACGTGTTCTGGAAAAACGTTTTGCTTATGTCTTTTCTTATCTGCTCGAATCAAGATACAAGAATAATAATGTGTATTCTATCGATTACAATGATGCCACCATTATTACACTGGATAGTAACCGTGACCCTTGGTTCCTTTTCTCTCAGCGCGAATGGCTGGAGAAAACGTTGAAAGCTTCGAAAAAGAAATGGAAAATAGTCATGCTCCATCATCCGGTATACTCCATTAAAGGTAAAATGAACAACCTTCCGGTGCGTTGGATGTTCGACGGGCTGTTCCGCGAATATGGGGTCGATCTGGTGCTTCAGGGACATGAACATAATTATGCCCGTATGACTAATAAAAATGATGAGGGCGAAATGACTACCCCGCTGTATCTGGTGAGCCATGCTTCTCCGAAGAGTTACCGTCTGGCTTTCAATGATAAGTATGATCGTTTTGGGACAAACCGCCGTTTCTACCAACATATCGACGTGACAGGAGATACCCTCCGGATGCAGGCATTTTTGGAGAATGACTCATTGTATGATGACGTCCGGATCGTGAAGAATGCTTCCGGTATTCAAGTCATTGACAATGCGCAAGATATACCGGAAATACTCGAAAAGCCCGTAGGGTTGAGGGGAAAGAAAGCTGAAGATTTCGAACGGAATGCGGCGAAGTGGCGGAACCGTTCCTCAGTAAAGTAAATACTTCTGCCTCATGTCCTGGTAAGTCTGCAACTCTTTTTGCCAATTGTCGCAGATTTCCTTTTCCGATTTTCCTTGAAGGATTGCTTTCCGTACAGAATCTGTTCCCATCAGTAAATCAAACCACCGGGGACGGGAGAAGAAAGCTGCACCTTCGCCGGATAAACGATAGAAACGCAGGAGGTAACGGAGCGTGAATCCGTTTACATCTGTTACGTTCCGCAAATCTTCGCCGTAGCAGGCAACTCCTTTGTGCATCGGATTCTTATCGAATCCGGGCAGAGAACGTGGAGTGAAGACGAAATCGCCATACTTTTTGTCAGGTGCGCCCAATACCTGAAAAGGAAATGTTGTTCCGCGTCCTACACTGATACGTGTTGCCTCGAAAGGGCAAAGCGAAGCATACAGGCGGATGGATTGTGCATCGGGCAAGTTGGGAGACGGTTTCACGGGAAGTACGTAAGGCTGTCCATGTTGCCATCCTTTTATGGGAATCACGGTTAGCGGGCAAGTCTTTGTCTGGGTAGTCATCCATCTTTCTCCGTTAATCATTTGTGCCAGTTCCCCGATGGTACAACCGTGAAGGACCGGCAAAGGTAGCATTCCGACAAAACTTTTATACCCCGCTTTCAATACAGGACCTTCTACGTAGTCGCAGGGATTGGGACGGTCTAGTACAATCATTTCTTTTTTATTTTCCGCACAGGCTTCCATTACATAATACATTGTACTGATATAGGTATAAAAACGCGCACCTACGTCCTGAATATCGAACACGATGACATCGATATCCTTTAGTTGGGCGGCGGTTGGTTTCTTGTTATTCCCGTAGAGTGAGACGATAGGTATTCCCGTGCGGCTGTCTTTTCCGTCTTTTACAGTTTCACCGGCATCCGCGTTGCCGCGAAAGCCATGCTCCGGTGCAAAAACTTTCACTATATTGATCTTTTGTTTTAATAAAGTATCCAGCAGATGAACGTGTTCCGTGCCAACGATGGAAGTGTGGTTTACGACCATTCCTACACGTTTTCCTTTGATTAGCGGCAGGTACTGGTCCATGCGTTCGGCGCCCGTAATTACTTTTCCGCTGGCGTATGTCGAGCAAAGTATTATGAACAGAGAGAAAAGAATGAAGGAACTTCTGGCTTGCATATCAGTAAATTTTTGTAATATTGCACAAAAATATCATTTCTCGGTCAGGGAACAAGTAATAACTAGTGAAAAATATGAATCCAATTGAAATTATCGACAAATTTTATCCGCAAGAGACGGAACAACGGCACATTCTACTTATACATAGCCTTTCTGTTGCTCAAAAAGCTTTGAAGATCGTAGATGCTCATCCCAATTTACCTATCAACCGCAGTTTTGTCAGAGAAGCCGCGCTTCTGCACGACATCGGAATCTTTCTGACCGATGCTCCTACAATCCAATGTTTTGGAGAACATCCTTATATTGCCCACGGCTATTTGGGAGCAGATCTTTTGCGAAAAGAAGGTTTTGAACGTCATGCACTGGTTTGCGAACGCCATACCGGAGCCGGATTATCACTGGAAGAAATCATAGAACGACAGCTGCCTCTTCCTCATCGTGAAATGCTGCCCGTCACTCTGGAAGAGCAAATAATCTGTTTTGCCGATAAATTCTTTTCCAAAACTCATCTTGATGAAGAAAAGACAGTGGAAAAAGCCCGAAAAAGTATTGCAAAATATGGTGAAGAAGGGCTAAACCGTTTCGATGGGTGGTGTTCTTTATTTTTATAGCACTAAAAAATAATTAAATAACAGAGATTCTCACGCATTATTGATGAAGATTGTGTACTTTTGCCACTTCAAGCGTAAAACTATTAGTTAATGGCGCCATTGAGAGCAAAAATAATTATATCATTCATATTGCTGATTGTCTTGCTGATGCTTCCTGATGAGGCTACGTCTCAGCGTCGAAGAAGAGGGATGATTGCCTCCAACACTGCACAAACGGATTCCCTTAACGGGAACGATTCGTTGAGAGCGGATACAGTTGTGGTACGCGTCGACTCTGTAGCACCGACAAAGAAACAACCGCTCGATGCACCGGTTATTTATGAATCTAACGACTCCACCACTTTCACGTTGGGAGGTGCCGCTACGCTTTATGGTAGCGGCAAAGTTAACTACCAGAATATCGAACTGGCAGCGGAAGTGATTTCCATGAATCTGGACAGTAGTACGGTACATGCCTATGGTATTAAAGATACGACAGGAACAATAAAAGGTAAACCTGTCTTTAAAGAAGGCGAAACAGCATACGACACAGAGACTATCAGTTATAACTTCAAGAGTAAAAAAGCGGGAATCACGGATATCATCACCCAACAGGGCGAAGGTTATGTGACCGGTAGCAGAGCCAAGAAGGGAGCAAATGATGAAATCTTTATGGAGCACGGTCGTTACACGACTTGTGACCATCATGACCATCCTCACTTCTACATGCAGCTGACAAGGGCCAAAGTGCGTCCCAAAAAGAATGTAGTAACAGGTCCTGCGTACCTTGTGGTGGAAGATGTTCCTCTGCCGCTGGCTGTGCCTTTTTTCTTCTTCCCTTTTTCCAGCAGTTATTCTTCAGGCTTCATTATGCCGACCTATATGGATGACTCCAGCCGTGGTTTCGGTCTGGCAGAAGGAGGGTATTACTTTGCTATGAGCGACATCATGGACTTGAAACTCACAGGAGATATATTCACGAAAGGTTCATGGCGGCTCTCCGGATTGACAAATTACAATAAGAGGTATAAATATTCCGGTACCTTGCAGGCGGATTATCAGGTGACTAAAACCGGAGACAAAGGAATGCCGGATTATACAGTTGCCAAAGACTTCAAGGTGGTGTGGAACCACCGGCAGGATGCTAAGGCAAGTCCGAACAGTACTTTCTCCGCCAGTGTAAATTTCTCGACCAGTAGTTATGAACGGTCTAACATCAACAACCTTTACAACTCTCAGTTGTTGACTCAGAATACAAAGACTTCAAGTATCAGCTATTCCCGCAGTTTCCCCGATATTGGTCTGACCTTGTCCGGAACTACCAATATTGCGCAGACTATGCGTGACTCTTCTATCGCCGTGACGCTCCCCGACCTTAATATTACGTTGAGCCGTCTTTTCCCTTTCAAGCGTAAGAAGGCTGCCGGAGCCGAGCGTTGGTATGAAAAGATTTCCATCAGCTATACGGGACGTCTGACAAACAGTATCAGAACAAAAGATGACCGTTTGTTCAAGACCGGAATCAGCGGATGGGAAAATGCGATGAATCATAATATTCCTATCAGTGCTACTTTCACGCTGTTCAAGTATTTGCAGGTTTCTCCTTCGGTCAACTATACAGAGCGGTGGTATACCCGTAAGATGAACCAGACATATAATATGGAAGAACATAAGCTGGACCCTAATCTGAATGATACTATTAATGGTTTCTATCGGGTGTCCAACTATTCTGCCAGTATCAGTTTGAGTACGAAACTGTATGGTATGTACAAGCCTCTTTTCATGAAGAAGAAAGAGATACAGATCCGTCACGTTGTTACTCCACAAGTAAGTCTTAGCGGAGCTCCCGGATTCAGCAAGTATTGGGAGGAATACACAGATTATAACGGCAATACACAATACTATTCTCCTTTTACCGGACAGCCTTTTGGAGTTCCTTCACGTGAAGGTTCGGGAACGGTTAGCTTCTCTCTGTCCAACAATCTGGAAATGAAGTATTATGATGCCAAGAAGGATACGCTCAAAAAGGTCAGTCTGATTGATGATTTGAGCGCAAATATGTCCTATAATATGGCAGCGAAAGAAAGACCTTGGAGTGATTTGAGTTTGAATATCCGTATGAAGCTGACCAAGAACTATACTTTCAATATGAACGCTTCATTCGCTACTTATGCTTATGCTTTCGATAAGAACGGTAATGTAGTGACCAGTAATCGTACTGAATGGTCTTATGGACGTTTCGGACGTTTCCAGGGATATGGTTCTTCTTTTAACTATACTTTTAATAATGATACCTGGAAGAAGTGGTTTGGTCCGAAGGAAGACGCTGAACAGGATAAAAACAAGAAGGACTCGGAAGACGGAGACGGTGAGGATTCTGAAGGTACGGAAGATGGAACTACCATCAAGAAGGTGGAGAAGGCACAGGCCGACCCGGATGGTTATCAGGTATTCAAGATGCCTTGGTCTTTAAGTTTCAGTTATTCGTTCAATATTCGTGAAGACAGAACGAAGCCTATCAATCGCTATTCCATGCGTTATCCGTTTACTTATACCCACAATATTAATATGAATGGAAATGTGAAGATTTCCAACAACTGGTCGCTTTCATTCAATTCGGGTTACGACTTCCAGGCAAAAGAGATTACGCAGACTTCTTGTACGATTTCGCGTGACTTGCACTGCTTTAACCTTTCTGCCAGTCTTTCGCCATTCGGACGTTGGAAATACTACAATGTTACCATTCGTGCCAATGCAAGTATTCTTCAGGACTTGAAGTATGAGCAGAGAAGCCAGACGCAAAGTAATATTCAGTGGTATTAATAAATGGAATGAAGAATCGGGAATAAGCCCCGGTAGGACTAAAATATAAAAATGGCTGCATGATCTTTGGGGTGATGCAGCCATTTTCTTTATGTCTTGATTCTGATTGATCAGATGATGATTACCATACAATTTCCGTTTCTCCGTTTGCCTTCAGATAATCGTTTGCCCGGCTGAAATGTTTGTTGCCGAAGAAACCATTATAGGCAGAGAGGGGAGAAGGGTGGGCGGAGCTGAGTACCAGATGCTTGTTGCGGTCGATAAAGGCTCCTTTGCGTTGGGCATAAGCTCCCCACAAGATAAACACAAGATGTTCTCTTTCTTCTGCCAGCGCACGAATGGCTGCATCTGTAAAGGCTTCCCATCCGCGGTTTTGGTGAGAGCCTGCCTGATGAGCGCGTACGGTCAGAGTCGCGTTGAGCAGCAATACTCCTTGTTCGGCCCAGCGAGTCAGGTTTCCGGTAGCGGGAGCGTCTGTGCCTATGTCCGCCTTTATCTCTTTGAATATGTTTACCAGAGAAGGAGGGAAAGGAACTCCGTCATTGACTGAGAAACAAAGTCCGTGTGCCTGGCCTGGCCCGTGGTAAGGGTCTTGTCCGATGATTACTACCTTCACTTTGTCGAAAGGACAGAGGTTGAAGGCATTGAAAATCAGCTTTCCCGGAGGAAAAATCTGATACTGGCTATATTCACTTTTAACGAATTCTGTCAGTGTGCGAAAGTAGTCTTTTTCAAATTCCGGCTGTAAGTGTGTTTTCCAGCTTTCTTCTATTTGTACATTCATAGCAATTATATAAGGTGTATATCAAGTTCCTCACATTCTTTGCGCATATCTTCCGGCCAGATGCTGGCTTGTATTTCTCCGATATGAGCTTTGCGAAGGTAGAACATACACAAACGGGATTGTCCGATACCGCCACCGATAGATAGGGGAAGTGTATCATCCATCAGTCGTTTGTGGAAATAAAGTTTCAGTCTCTCTTCTTCGTTTTCTTCTTTGAGCTGACGTTGCAGAGCTTCTCTGTCTACACGAACACCCATGGAAGATAATTCGATGGAACGTTGCAGTACATCGTCCCAAAGCAAAAGGTCACCGTTGAGCCCCGGCAAGTTATTCAGCCCATTCGATGTATAATCATCGTAGTCCGGTGCACGTCCGTCATGCTTTTTGCCATCACTCAGTTTGCAGCCGATACCGATGATAAACACGGCACCGTATTTCTGGCAGATGGCATGCTCACGGCATTTGGGTTCAAGGTTCGGATAAAGCTGGCGCAATTCTTCCGAATGGATGAAATGTAACTTCTGTGGCAGACAGGGTTTGATCTGAGGATACATTTCGTATACCATGTATTCTGTGCGGATCATGGCTGCGTAGATACGGTTTACGATCTCTTTCAGGAATTCTACGTTTCTGTCTTCGTTGGTGATGACGCGTTCCCAGTCCCATTGGTCTACATAGAGCGAGTGAAGGTTTCCGAGTTCTTCGTCAGAACGGATGGCGTTCATGTCGGTGTAGATACCGTATCCCGGTTCGATATTGTAATCGGCGAGGGTTAATCTTTTCCATTTTGCTAATGAATGAACGACTTCTGCTTGTGCGTCACCTAAATCCTTGATCGGGAATGAAACAGGACGTTCTATACCATTCAAATCGTCATTGATACCCATGCCTTTCAATACGAAAAGCGGGGCTGTTACGCGTCTGAGGCGCAATTCTGATGACAGGTTTAACTGGAAGAACTCTTTTATTTGTTTGATTCCCAACTCTGTTTGTTTTAAGTCGAGTAACGGTTTATAGTTCTTTGGTTTTATCAAGTAACTCATAGGATTGTTGATTGTTAATTGTCGGCAAAGATAGGAATAATATTAATATCTGTATTGGATATTCTCTAAAAGATTGTCAAATTGATAAACTATATGCTATAAAGCATTTCAAAATAACAGAAGGTCAAGGAGTGCCGGTGACTTAAGAACTATAAAAAAAGATGAATCATTAGGAAGATGAGAAGATTTTTTATACTTTTGTCATCGCATTTAGGAAATGGCCCCGTAGCTTAGTGAATAGAGCGTCAGATTCCGGTTCTGAAGGTCGTGCGTTTGAATCGCACCGGGGTCACATGGAAATCCCTTGATAATCAGCTATTATCAAGGGATTTTTGTATCTATATACCTTCTTCTTAGCTTCTTGATACTTGTAGTCCCTTGTCAGAAAGTGTCATTTCAACAAAGCGTGCACGCGGGTTAGGGGCGTGCTCGGTCAGTATCCGGCGGATATGTCCTGCTGCTTGCGGATCTTTAGCTACCATATATAAGTAACCGCCACCGCCTGCACCGGGTAATTTATATCCTAATGTATAATCTTTAATTTGTTCGATAATGGCTGCTACCGCCGGTGGATTCGTACCCGAGTCCAATGCTTGATTTTGTATCCAGCTTTTGCCGATGAGATTGCCGAAAGTGTTGAAATTACCACGTAAAATAGCCTCGTTCATATCCATCGCATGGGCTTTCATCTCTGCCAATAAGCTAAGATGCATTCCGGAGTTAAGGAACATAGAGCTGACTATTTCAGCCAGAATTCCTTTTGCTGTACGGGTGATACCTGTATAGTAAAGCAGGTGGCAGTCCCGGTATTCCGGTTGCACAAAGAGTTGGTCGGGCAACCAACGAACCAATGGATGCTGTCCAAAGCCGGATTCGGACTGTAACAGTTTTACACCGGGAAATACACCGCCGTATTGATCTTGCCATCCGCCGCCGGTGGTAAGCAATTGCTCCAATACCAGTGTATAATTGCAGATATCGTTCTTGTCCCATGCCAGTCCGCAGAAGTCATTGATAGCTCCGAGTACGGTAGATGAAAGGATAGAACTGGTGCCTAGTCCCGAACCTGCCGGTATTGCGGCTAATAAGGTGATTTCAAGTCCTGAGCCGAAAGCTTTCAGGTGCTCTTCCAGTGATGCGTAAGATTCCGCTGCGAATAACGGAGCGAATCCTGCCAAGGTAAGTGCTGCCTTTGGAATGGAGAAAGGTGAACCGACTTTTTTGTAATCCTGTAGTTCCTCGTAGCTTCTGATAACTTCCATGGCTCCCATATCAATAGAACGAAGTACGATATGGAATTCCGGACATGGCTTGACGTATACTTGCAGCGGAGGCTGTCCGTTCAGTTCAATGGCCAGATTGACTACACTTCCTCCTGAGTAGAGAGAGTAAGGAGGAGTGTCTGTCCATCCTCCTGCAACATCAATGCGCACCGGGCTTCGGGCCCATACTATCTGATCTGAGTAAACATTGAGTTTCGGATGGTTCGTTTTTCCGGCAACGGCTTCCAGTAGCCCGTCACGGAGTAGTTGGAAGGCAGCTTGTTCTTCTTCCTTGTAGTTGTCATTGCCTTGCAGTTTCATGATGCGTGCCCGGAGCATCCGGTTATGTATACGCAGCATGGGGGCGGAATCTTCCTTCAAGATAGCAGGAACATCCAGGTTGAACCGGATAAATTCATTGGCAGCATCCTGCAAATCAAGTTGATAGAATACACTCTTTTCGTAATTGGCGGACAAGCCTTTCCAGTTATCTTTGCGGAAGGCATTGCGCTGTGCATAAAGGCGTTCCAGATTAGCCTGTGCCGATATCTCGTCAGCAGAAAGTTTTTCAGCTTTCAGCCATAGCTCTTTTCCTTCTTTTAATTGTGGTTCGGATATCATCCAGCGTACTACTATGCCAAGTTCTTCGACAGAAGTCATTACGGGGAAAATAGAGGCTGCTTGCAGGTCATCTGTACGTCCTTTTATTTCTTCCCGGCTGATTCCTCTTTCTCGCATCCAATGTGTGAAAGACATTCCCAGATAGGTCGTTGAATCGTTGCTTAACGCCCCTTTGAATACATCGTCCAGTCCATAAGGACGTGCGACAAAACCTGTTTCTCCCATGGGAACGATATCGATGCAGATTCCGTCCGGCACACCTATATTCCAGTGATTTTCGGGAACCCCTGTGATAATCTGGCGGGAACCTAATTTCCATCCTTTTCCTACGTGGCTGTTTTCGATCCATAAATTGGCATTTTCCGCAGACAGCTCCACCTTTGTAAGTGAGTTCTGGATAAAGATGGCAGGGTTCGGTTTTACTTTCCGGTGCATGATACGTCTTTGGTCACGGACTTTATCCTGTATGGCCAGCGTAGAGGAAATCAGTTCCCGGCTTGTTCCGAAATGATAAAACTCTCCTCCGGGTAAAGGCAGGATAGCTACCGATAATTTATTTACTTCGTCGTCTGCCGTTTTAGGATGTTCTCCCAGTGCCAGACCGTAATCTGAATATAAGTCGTAGTAACTGATATCATTCGTACCTTCTTTCAATGACCGTTTCATCAATACCTCCACGGCACGGTCACTTAATATCCAGATGCCGATGTCCATCAGGAAAAGATGGGTCTTGGACAATCCTTCCAATTCTTCCAGCGAAGGTTTTTGCAGCATGAAGTCAAGTACTTCCGGTTTCTTGCGATCCGATACGAATACACCGTGGTGAGTAGCTAATGAAGGATTCACCCATAAGCCATAACATACGACATCTACATTCGGTATGTCTTGCAATGGTTTCTCCGAACGGATATATACATCTCCGCTGGCTATCAGTGTATTCAAGCCTTCCGGAGCTTGTTTCATGAGTCTTTCGTACAGAGGAAGTTGTAATGACAGTAGATTCTGCCCCAGCTTTTGTCCTCTCTCCCAACTGAAAACAGGTATCGGAGTCAATATTTTACCCGAAGGAGCATAGCCGGGCAAACGGCGGCTCTGTCCTCCTGCATGCAACAGGATTCTTTTCTCGCTTCCAATCCATTTGCTGAAACTATCTTCCGGTGCAAAGGCTTGATGGCAGGCCTGCAATAACCAGGTTGTTCCACCACCGGAACCTAACTTACTGCCTACGGGGTCTGATGTACAAAACCAGTCGGTATGATTTACTCCTTCCAGTTGATGGAAACTGTGAATCAGGTTGGGAGGTAAAGATAATAACTTTTGCATAATAGAATCGGTGTTTATTTGTTTATAAAAGAATCGTATCCCAACTATCGCAGAGTGCCTGCATAGAAGGGAACAACAGATCGGCTCCTGCATCCAGCAATACTTGCCCGTCCAGAGGGCCTGTATTTACCGCGATTGTGAAGATGCCTGCCTTATGTCCTGCTTCCACACCCAATGGTGCGTTTTCTATCACTACTGCTTCGTCCGCTTTCAGGTCCCCTTTTTTAAGGGCCATCAGATAAGGTTCCGGATGAGGCTTACCGTATTTTACGTCAAAAGCGGTAACCATCAGTTCCTTGTGAAACATACCGGGAAAGTTGTGTTCCAAACGTTCCAGCAATGAAAGCTGTCCCGAACCGGTGACTACCATGGACGTTAGTCCTTCGCTTTTTATTTTCTGCAAGAGTTCCCACGCACCGGGCATACGCTCTGCTTCCGGGTAAGAATTGAACAGGATGCTTTTTTCTTTATATATACTTTCTATTTCTTCTTGTGTGGCTTCTTTGCCCAGTTCGCGTTGAAATACAATGTTGATAGTCGATGCTCCCGTTCGTCCTTCGTGCATATAAGCTTCTTCCCGGCTCAGATTCAGGCCGTGAGTTTTCATTACTTGATGCCAGGCTTCGGAGTGGTAGGGCATGGAATTAAAAAGTACGCCGTCCATATCGAACAGGACGGCCTTCAGTTTCTTTTTCATAATTGGGGTTAGATGGAATCTGTTTGATATTTATTCTTTTTTCAGCAGATCTTTCAGTTCAGACACGGTGATTACCACATCGTGCTGACCTTCCGATTGTTTGCCGATATATCTGTAAACTATGTTTCTATTACAATTCACGCAGCATTTGATGAAGAGTTGGGTGGGAAGATCCGTCTGATTGGCTAAGGTGCCTACAATCCCTTCTTTCACTTCTTTGGCATTGGCTTTGATCTGGCTCATTTCACACAAATCTTCATCGACACGGCAGATATATATCACCGATTCATCGCTGAGTTCAATCTTTTCGATGACTACTTCTTCACTTGCCTTCATCGGGAATTGCAGGTTTGCCATCTGTATCTGTGATTCCAGTTTTGCCAGATCACTTTCAGAAGCATTGACATCTGCATTGAGAATGTTTTTGATTTCATCTGTTGTCAGTTCGCAAACTACCTGCTCTCCTGAATCTTTTCCTATATATATCATCTGCAGACCTGCTTTGCACTTAACAACAAGGTCCAGCAATGTTTTTACTTCTTTTGTCGGATTCTGGAACATGATTTTCATCGAAGTCTTCATGCTTTCCGGATTTTTCTGCAATGCTTTGATGTTGGCAGTCTCTTCATTCAAGTGGAAGGTGTATACTACGTTTTCTCCGTCGTAAACGATGCTGGTGATTTTGCCGGCCTCTCCCATGTCCATCGGACATTGCTTGTTGGCTACTTCAATGGCAGCTTTAAGTTTGACTTCCTGGCAACCGGTAGTTAACACAATCAGTAATGACAAACTGATAAACAACATCGCTGCATTCGATCTTCTTATTAATTTTTCCATTGTTCTTTATATTTAGAATTTAAGATAAAGAGAGATATACGAAGCAAAGATAGTCATAAAAAATGAGAGATATGGCAGAATGGGGGAGATAGTTGTTGGTTAGGATTTTAGATGATTCATCGTATGATAATTTGTCGTTTAGAAGATAATATGTATTTTTGTAGCATGATAAAACGAGTCGATAGCATGAAAAAAAGAGTATTGTTTCTGCTGCCATTGTTTCTAGGTGCTTGTTCGGATAGCGGAGAAAGCCCTGTTATCACGATAGAAAAGCTATATGTGAAAGTAGATCAGGGCGATGGAGAAACCAGTCGCGAAGACTATGCGAACCGAATGAGCGAATTGCCTGCTTTGAAAGTAGGAGATAAGGTGGACGCATTTTTGTCTTTGGATGGGAACGGAGCTGAACTGAAAGCTTTCCAGCTTCAGAATGGTGAAGAGATGAAGACTGAACTCCGTTATGAAAAAACGGAAGTTACTACCGAAGGAAATCTGACAGACGAAGAAAAAGGACAGTTACGCTTTAAAGATGGCGTGACAAAGACTAAGGTGCTGGTTCATGCCACTATTGAGCATGTAGATAAGAATGGTGACGTACAATTATCTTTTTATCTGTCTTCAAAAGCGGAGTGTGAAGGAGCGCAGGAAGTGATTGACTTAAGAACAGAAGTAAAGGAGGAAAAATAAACCCCGAAAAGGAGTGAATCACTTTTACGTTACGAAGGAAATATAATAAAAGAAGCGATCTCGGAGAGGTCGCTTCTTTTATTATATGATTTAGGATATTACAGTCTTGCCTGGATAGCTTTTGACTCTTCTTCGTATCCCGGTTTGTTCAGCAAAGCAAACATATTTTTCTTGTATGCTTCCACGCCCGGTTGGTTGAACGGATTCACGCCCAGCAGATAACCGCTGATACCGCATGCCTTTTCGAAGAAATACAGCAGGCCGCCGATATTATATTCGCTCAGTTCCGGAAGAACGATGCGCATATTGGGTACACCGCCGTCTACGTGAGCCAGTTGAGTTCCCAGTTCTGCCATCTTGTTCACTTCGTCTACCCGTTTGCCTGCCAGGAAGTTCAGGCCGTCGAGGTTAGCTTCGTCAGATGGAACTTCCAGTTTGTGGTTCACCTTATCTACAGAGATAACTGTTTCGAAGATAGAACGTTCACCTTCCTGAATCCACTGTCCCATAGAGTGGAGGTCAGTAGAGAAGTCTACGGCTGCAGGGAAGATACCTTTGTTATCTTTCCCTTCAGATTCTCCGTACAGTTGCTTCCACCATTCGCTTACATAGTGCAGTTTCGGGCAGAAGTTGACAAGGATTTCAATTTTCTTGCCGTTTCTGTACAGCTCGTTACGGGTAGCAGCATAGATGGCAGCAGGGTTTTCGGCAAACGGAACGTCAGAGTCGCATGCTTTTTCCATATCTGCAGCACCGGCAACCAGTTTGTTGATATCGAATCCTGCCACTGCAATCGGCAGTAAACCAACCGGAGTCAATACAGAAAAACGTCCGCCTACGTTGTCCGGAATGATAAAGGTTTTGTATCCTTCCTTGTCGGCAGTAACGCGTGCGGCACCTTTCCTGGCGTCTGTGATGGCAACGATTACTTTTTTGGCAGTTTCTTTACCGCGCTGGTCTTCACATTGTTTTTTCAACAGGCGGAAAGCAAGCGCCGTTTCGGTGGTAGTTCCTGATTTGGAAATATTGATAACACCGAATTTCTTGTCTTTCAGATATTCAGTAAGTTCGTACAGATAGTCTTCGCTGATGTTGTGTCCTGCGTAGATCATAACAGGAGCAGTTTTCTTTTCCTGCAGCCAAGTGAAGCTGTTGGACAGCGCTTCGATTACAGCACGTGCGCCCAGATAGCTACCACCGATACCTGCAACGATCACTACTTCACAGTTGTCTCTCAATACTTTTGCAGTAGCGTTCAGGTCAGCCAGATGTTCGTCGCTGATAGAAGAGGGAAGGTGCAACCATCCTAAGAAGTCGTTTCCTTTTCCTGTTCCTTTTTCCAGCATTTCCTGTGCGGCTTTTACCTCGGCTTCATAAGCAGAAACCTTCTCTTTGGAAATGAATCCAAATGTTTTTTCAATGTTCAAGCTAATCATATCTATAAGTTTTGAGTTATTCTTATCTAAAAGAATCAGTTAGCAATTTAATCTCAATCATTGGTGAGATGCGTTCGTACAAGATGTTGTACACGGCATCCAGTATCGGCATGTTGACGTGGTGATGCTTGTTGATTTCCTTGATACACTTCGTACCGTAGTAACCTTCCGCGATCATTTCCATTTCAATCTGCGCACTTTTTACAGAATACCCTTTGCCTATCATCGAACCGAAGGTGCGGTTGCGGCTGAAGTTGGAGTATCCCGTCACTAATAAATCTCCTAAATAAACAGAATCATCCACATTTCTGTTCAGCGGGTGTACCGTATTCAGGAAACGGTTCATTTCCTGGATTGCATTTGAAATCAGTACAGCCTGGAAGTTGTCACCGTATTTCAGTCCGCTGCAGATACCGGCAGCGATGGCATATACGTTTTTGAGTACCGAACTGTATTCGATACCGGCTACATCGTCACTGACAGAGGTCTTGATGAAGCTGCTTCCCAGTCGGCGGGCGAAGATGCGCGCTTTGTCTTTGTCCGGGCAGGCGATGGTTAGATAAGAGAGGCGTTCCAGAGCTACTTCTTCTGCGTGGCAGGGACCTGCCAGTACAGCGATATTTTCGGGTGGTACACCATATTCTTTCGTGAAATATTCCGATACGATTACGTTGTCATCGGGTACGATTCCTTTGATAGCTGTGATAATGAACTTGTCCTTGATCTTCGTTTTCAGTTTCTTCAGATGAGCTTTCAGATAAGGAGAGGGGGTGACGAAAATCAGCGTATCCGATTCCTTCACAACATCATTGATGTTAGAACTGAAAGTGATACGCTTCGTGTCGAACTTCACCCCTGTCAGATAGGCGGGATTATGTCCAAGCCTCTTGAAATCAGCAATACGGTCATCTCGTCGCATATACCAATTGATAGAGTCTTCCTGAGCCAGACACATCTTTGCGATTGCTGTAGCCCAACTTCCTCCGCCCATTATCGCTATCTTACCGGGTAGTTTCATTTCTTTAATTAAAAATTAAGAATGAAGAATGAAGAATTATGAATGAAAAGCCGAAACGATTCTCCATTCTTAATTCTTCATTCTTAATTTATTTAAGTTTATTTATCCACTCGGTCACGTCGTTCACGCTTGGATTGTTCAGTTCTAATTTGTATTTTTTATTGATGCCGCAAATCTCCTGGTGTAGCTTTTGCGGATTGACATCTTTCATTTCTTCCACCGTATTGTATCCGGCTTTCTGGATTACCGGAACCCAGTCTTCTGCAATTCCCAGTTCCATGTATTTAGAAGCCGCGTCTTTTTTCACTACTTTTTCCGGACGCATTTGCGGGAAGAACAATACTTCCTGAATAGTGGTCTGTCCGGTCATCAGCATTACCAGACGGTCGATTCCGATACCGATACCTGATGTAGGAGGCATACCGTATTGCAGAGCACGCAGGAAGTCCTGATCGATAATCATTGCTTCATCATCTCCCTTGTCAGCCAGACGCATCTGTTCTTTGAAACGTTCTTCCTGATCGAGCGGATCATTCAATTCCGAGTAAGCGTTGGCCAGTTCTTTACCGTTTACCATCAATTCGAAACGTTCGGTCAGTCCCGGTTTAGAGCGGTGCATCTTCGTCAGCGGAGACATTTCAACCGGATAGTCAGTGATGAAAGTCGGTTGTATATAAGTGCCTTCGCAGAATTCGCCGAAGATTTCGTCGATCAGTTTGCCTTTGCCCATCGTGTCGTCGATTTCTTCCATCTTCAGCTCTTTGCAGACCTGACGGATTTCTTCTTCGCTCTTGCCGTTGAGGTCGTATCCTGTCTTTTCTTTGATAGCGTCCAGGATAGGCAGACGGCGGTAAGGAGCTTTAAAGCTGATTGTCTTTCCGTCTACAAAGGTTTCGGTGCTTCCGTTCACGGCGATACAGATGCGTTCCAGCAACTTTTCGGTGAAGCTCATCATCCAGTTGTAGTCCTTGTACTGTACGTAAAGTTCCATACAAGTGAATTCGGGGTTGTGGGTTCTGTCCATTCCCTCGTTACGGAAGTTCTTTCCTATTTCGTATACACCTTCAAATCCTCCCACGATCAGTCGTTTCAGATAAAGTTCCGTTGCGATGCGCAGGTAGAGGTCTATATCCAGTGAGTTATGGTGAGTGATGAACGGACGTGCGCTTGCTCCGCCGGCGATGGATTGCAGGATCGGAGTTTCTACTTCCGTATATCCGGCTTCGTCGAGGGCGTTGCGCAGTGTTCTCACTACGGTGGCACGCTTTTCGAATGTCTCTTTGATGCCTTCGTTTACTACCAGGTCCACATAACGTTGGCGATAACGGAGTTCGGGATCTTCAAAAGAGTCGTAAGCTACGCCGTCTTTATATTTTACGATAGGCAGCGGTTTGATAGACTTGGCAAGTACGGTCAGTTTCTTGGCATGGATACTGATTTCGCCCATTTGTGTACGGAACACGAAACCTTCGATACCTACGAAGTCACCTAAGTCGAGCAGGCGTTTGAATACAGAGTTATATAATTCCTTGTCTTCTCCCGGACAGATGTCGTCACGTGTAATGTATACCTGTATACGACCTTTAGAGTCCTGCAGTTCGATGAACGAAGCCTTGCCCATCACGCGGCGGCTCATAATACGGCCCGCTACAGAAACCTGACGCGGTTCGTCTTCATCTTTGAATTCTGCTTTTATATCAGTAGAGAAAGCATTGGTTACATACTCTGCAGCGGGGTACGGATCGATACCCATTGCACGAAGCTCATTCAGACTATTGCGCCGAATAATTTCCTGTTCACTTAGTTCTAATATATTCATTTCGTTATGTATTAACTCAATTTTGGAGGCAAAAATACGAAACTTTTCTCATATATCCTGTAATCCGTCTCTTTTTTGTATCTTTGCGCCCTCAAAACAATAGGTATGACAGGACAAAAGACACCCACTGCGCTGGGTACGGAAAAGATCGGGAAGCTTTTAATGCAGTATGCCATTCCGGCAATTATCGCCATGACGGCGTCTTCTCTTTATAATATGGTAGATAGTATTTTCATCGGTCACGGGGTGGGGGCAATGGCTATTTCGGGGCTGGCACTTACGTTTCCGCTGATGAACCTTGCGGCGGCTTTCGGTTCGCTGGTAGGTGTGGGAGCGGCTACACTGGTATCGGTGAAGCTGGGACAGAAAGATTATGATACGGCACAACGGGTGCTTGGCAATGTGCTGGTATTAAATATTATCATCGGACTGGCTTTTACGGTTCTTACCCTGATTTTCCTCGATCCGATTCTTTACTTCTTCGGGGGAAGTGAGGCGACTGTCGGCTATGCCCGCGACTATATGGTGGTTATCCTCTGGGGAAATGTCATCACTCATCTATACCTGGGCTTGAATGCGGTACTTCGTTCCGCAGGGCATCCGCAGAAGGCGATGTATGCCACGATTGCTACCGTGGTCATTAATACGATACTCGACCCTATTTTTATTTACGGCTTCGGCTGGGGGATACAAGGCGCGGCTATCGCTACGATTACCGCACAGGTCATCGCACTTCTCTGGCAATTCAAATTGTTCAGTAATAAAGACGAACTCCTGCATTTTCATAAAGGCATTTTCCGTCTGAAGAAGAAGATTGTTTTTGATTCTCTGGCCATCGGTATGGCTCCCTTCCTGATGAATCTTGCCGCCTGCTTTATCGTCATCCTTATTAATAAGGGGCTGAAACAGCACGGAGGGGATCTGGCTATCGGAGCTTTCGGCATTGTCAACCGCCTGGTATTCCTTTTCGTTATGATTGTGATGGGTTTGAATCAGGGAATGCAGCCCATTGCCGGCTATAACTTCGGCGCCAAACAGTATCCGCGCGTGACGCAAGTGCTGAAAATAACGATTTATGCCGCGACCATTGTTACAACCATCGGTTTTCTGATGGGAATGTTTATTCCGCAACTGGCTGTTTCCATCTTTACGACGCACGAAGAATTGGTGAATATCTCGGCAAAGGGCTTACGGATTGTTGTGATGTTTTTCCCGATTGTCGGTTTTCAGATGGTGACTTCCAACTTTTTCCAGAGTATCGGCATGGCGAGCAAGGCTATCTTTCTCTCTATTTCCCGTCAGGTGCTTGTACTGATTCCTTGCCTGTTGATTCTTCCCCGGTTTTACGGGCAGCTCGGCGTGTGGATCAGTATGCCTATCTCTGATTTGATAGCCAGTCTGATTGCAGGAGGGATGCTTTGGTGGCAGTTCCGCCAGTTCAGGAAGGCAACTGCCTGATCTGTTTATTCCGATACTCTTTCGGAGAGACACCTACGTATTGCTTGAAATACTTACCGAAGAAAGATTGAGTCGGGAAATTCAGTTTTGTTGCAATTTCCTTGATGGTGAGATCGGAATTTTCGAGCAGTTGTTTGGCTTCGGTAATTACCATTTGTACAATCCATTGCAGGGCGGTACTACCGGATTTCTCTTTAATGACGGCAGAAAAGTACCGGGAAGAAAGGTATTGTTTGCCGGCATAGAAGGTAACGTCCCGTTCCTTCTGATAATAGCGGAAGAGGGTGATGACGAAGTTCTGAAAGATTTTATCCTTTTTGTCTTGCGATAAAGGTTTGAGAGGCTGGTTGGTAAAATAAACGTTCAGCAACTCATAGCATAAGGTTTGCCCCCATGATTTGATGAGCTCGGATATCAGATGCTGTCTTTGCAGCGGGATGTCATGTGCTTTTATATCCATTCGCTGTTGCAGGGCTTTGATTAATTGTTCCAGATAGCTGTATTGATATTCTGTAATTGAGAAACAGGGATTTTCCCGTAGATAGAGCAGGTTTTCCGAATTGACTATCTTATTAACGATCGGAATAATATAATTCAAATCCACCTCCAGCATAATCCCTTTTATATCCTTGCTGATACGCTGGATGCGCAAGAGACTGCCTGTCATATAAATGCAGACGCTTCCTTTACTTATTAAATACGACTTGTCACTCAGGGCAACTTCCACTTCTCCTTTCTGGCAAAAAAAGAAACCACACTTGTCTATGGTAGATATCATACAGCCTTCTTTTTTCGTAACATTCTCCGGAGATATTATAACATAACTAAAAGGTATCCGTTGTTCCATTTCCTCTTTGCTTTTGGGTGGTTTCTGTTGCAAAGAAACGAATAAATAAATACAAATAGCAAAGTTTTTGAGGATTTTAAGTCGAAAAACCTGCAAATCGGACAATTTATAGCTTAAATCAACCTTTTTACTTTTATCTGCTTGGGATACTTTTGCATGAACTAAATAACAAATGAAAATATGAAACGATTCAACTTTTTATTAACAGGAATTTTAGTCGTTTTGTTGGCGTCTTGCAGCCAACGTACACAGATTACAGATAGCAAACCTACAGTGAAGATTGATACTGTATTTTCTGCCGACGGACAGACGGCTTTGCAATTTCCCGGACGGGTGAAGGCGGCGCAGGATATAAGTTTGTCATTCCGTGTAAGCGGAACTATATTGCGTATGCACGTCAACGACGGAACGTATGTGCGCAAAGGACAGCTGCTTGCCGAACTGGACCCTGCTGATTATCAGATTCAGCTGGATGCTGCGGAAGCGGAGTATCAAAGTGTGAAGGCGGAGGCGGAGCGTGTGATGGCACTTTATAAGGAGAATGTAACGACTCCCGACGCCAATGATAAAGCGATGTACGGGTTGAAACAGATAACCGCCAAGTACAATCATGCGAAAGATCAGCTGGAATATACCCGTCTGTATGCTCCTTTCAGCGGATATGTACAGAAACGTCTTTTCGATTCCCATGAGACTATTGCGGCCGGTATGCCCGTTGTCTCCATTATCAGCGAGGGGACACCGGAGGTGGAAATTAATCTTCCGGCAGTAGAATATATCCGTCGCCGGCAGTTCACCGGCTACACTTGTACGTTCGACATTTATCCCGGTCAGGAGTATGCGCTCGATCTGATAAATGTCACCCCTAAAGCGAATGCCAATCAACTGTATACGATGCGTTTGCAGTTGAAGAAAGGTGAAGCGCAGGCGCTTCCTTCCCCCGGAATGAATACAATGGTCACTATAGAATGTACCGAAGGGGAAGTGCGTCATCTGTCCGTTCCTACGGGTGCGGTTCTTCGTGACAAGGGGACGGCGAGTGTTTTCCTTTATGATGCTTCCAGCCGGACCATCCGTCGTTGTGATGTGACAGTCACCCGTTTGCTGGGCAGCGGCAGGTGCCTGGTGACTGCGGAGGGCTTGAAGCCCGGTGACTTGATTGTTGCTTCGGGAGTGCACCATGTGAAAGACGGAGAGCAGGTAGAACCCCTTTTGCCTGCTTCTAAAACCAATGTGGGAGGATTGCTATGATCGATATAAGTAAATGGGCATTTGAAAATAAGAAGTTAATTTACTTCTTGATTGCGGTGCTGATAGTCGGAGGAGCTTATTCCAGCTATGAAATGAGTAAGCTGGAAGACCCGGAAGTAACGGTGAAAGTCGCCATGGTAGTGACTACCTATCCCGGAGCTTCCGCACATCAGGTGGAACTGGAAGTGACGGATGTACTTGAAAAGAATATCCGTACAATGGGGAATATAGATAATGTAGAAAGTTATTCTTACAACGATCTCTCCCTGATTCAGGTGGAATTGAAAACGACCGTCAAGGAGGCAGATGTGGAACAATGCTGGGATTTGTTGCGGCGTAAGGTAGCGAATGCACAGGCTGAACTTCCCGAAGGTGCTGCTACTCCCCTTGTGAAAGATGATTTCGGAAATGTGTACGGTATGTTTTATGCGCTGACAGGAGACGGATTGCAGGACAGGGAACTGTCTGATTATGCCGAACTGATAAAGCGGGAAGTCAGCGAACTGGACGGAGTGGAACGGGTTGACTTGTATGGAAAGCGTGAGGAATGCATCAACATCTCTTTACTGCAGGACCGGATGGCGAATCTGGGCGTGAAACCTGCCGAAGTTCTCGCTACTTTGAACGGACAGAATAAAACCACTTATACCGGATACTACGATAATGGCGATAACCGCATTCGGGTGACGGTGAGTGACAAGTTCAAGACGGTGGAAGACATCGGACGTATGCTGATTCAGGGGCACGATGATGACCAGTTACGTTTGAGTGACATCGCCCGAATTGAGAAAGATTATGAGAATCCTACCCGCAATGAACTCTTTTATGACCGGCAGCGTGCCATGGGAATACTGATTGCGGCTTCTTCCGGTTCGGATATCATCAAGATTGGCAAACGGGTAGAACAGAAACTGGACGAATTGAAAGCAGAGCGGCTTCCGACAGGAGTGGAGTGTCATAAAGTATTCTACCAGCCGGAACGTGTATCCGGTTCGTTGGGAACATTCATTCTTAATCTGATTGAATCGGTCATTATCGTAGTTGTCATTCTGATGATAACGATGGGATTCAAGAGTGGAGTTATTATCGGAATCAGTCTGGTGGTAACGGTGTTCGGCTCCTTTCTGTTCCTGTATTTTGTGGATGGCACGATGCAACGGGTTTCGCTGGCGTCATTTGTGCTTGCTATGGGGATGCTGGTTGATAATGCGATTGTTATTATTGACGGTATACTGGTCGATCTGAAAGCAGGCAAGAGCCGTATGGAGGCAATGACCGCTATCGGGCGGCAGACTGCGATGCCTTTGCTCGGAGCCACTTTGATTGCTATCATTGCTTTCCTGCCTATCTTCATGTCTCCCGATACCGCAGGGGTATATACGCGCGACTTATTTATCGTGCTGGCGGTTTCGTTACTGCTTAGCTGGGTATTGGCTCTGGTGCACGTACCGTTGATGGCCAACCGAATTTTGCATCCCGAAGTTTCGAAAGAAGCGTCAACTACCGGAAAACGAGTGTATGAAGGAAAGATTTATGCCGTCCTGCGCTCCTTGCTGCGGTTTAGTCTGGCTCATCGCTGGAGTTTTGTCTTTGCGATGGTAGCGTTGGTTGTTCTTTCAGCTTTCAGCTATCGGTTCATGAAACAAGGTTTCTTTCCGGATATGGTGTACGATCAGCTTTATATGGAATATAAACTGCCGGAAGGAACAAATTATACCCGTGTCACACGTGACTTGGAAGAGATTGAAGCCTATCTGAAAACTCGTCCGGAAGTGACCCATGTCACAGCTTCCGTCGGTGGTACACCCGGTCGTTATAATTTGGTGCGTAACATAGCCAATCCTTCTTTGGCATACGGTGAATTGATTATAGACTTTACTTCTCCCGATGCATTGGTGGATAATATGCCCGAGATTCAGCAATATCTTTCGTCTCGTTACCCCGATGCCTACGTGAAACTGAACCGTTATAACCTGATGTTCAAGAAATATCCGATCGAGGCACAGTTTACGGGGCCGGACCCGGTTGTTTTGCATCAATTGGCAGACAGTGCCCGCAGCATTATGGAAAGCTGTCCGGATGTATATCTGATAACTACGGACTGGGAGCCGCAGATTCCCGTGCTGACCATTGAATATGACCAGCCGACTGCCCGCGCTATCGGACTAAGCCGTAATGATGTAAGCCTCTCGTTGCTTTCGGCCACCAGTGGCATTCCCATCGGTTCTTTCCACGAAGGAATCCATCGGGACAATATCTATCTGCGCTGCCTTGACGAACAGGGAAGACCGATTGAGGATTTGGATAACACGCAAATATTTTCTTCTCTTCCTTCTTTGAATGGCTTGTTGACGCAGGAGATGATGATGAAACTGAAAACGGGAACGCTTTCAAAAGACGAATTGGTAGAAACCTTGATGGGAACTACTCCGTTGAAACAGATCAGCAAGCGGATCGATGTACAATGGGAAGATCCCGTAGTCCCTCGCTATAACGGGCAACGTAGCCAGCGTGTGCAGTGTTCGCCTGTTCCGGGAATAGAAACAGAGAAGGCACGCCAGTCCATTGCCGCGCAGATAGAGCAGATCCCATTGCCCGACGGTTATAAACTGCAATGGCAGGGTGAAAGGAATGCCAGTACGAAATCCATGCAGTATTTGTTCAAGAACTTCCCGTTTGCCATTATTCTGATGATCTCGATACTGATTATGCTGTTTAAAGACTATCGTAAGCCGATTATCATTTTCTGCTGCATACCGTTGGTTTTTGTCGGTGTAGTCGCCGTGATGTTGCTGACAGGGAAGACATTCAATTTTGTGGCGATTGTCGGCACATTGGGATTGATCGGTATGATTATAAAGAACGGGATTGTGCTGATGGATGAAATTACGTTGCAGATCAGTCAGGGAGTAGAACCGGTCACTGCGTTGATCGATAGCGCCCAGAGCCGTCTCCGTCCGGTGATGATGGCTTCGCTGACCACTATTCTGGGAATGATTCCGCTGTTGCCCGATGCCATGTTCGGCTCGTTGGCAGCTTCTATCATGGGGGGATTGCTGTTTGGCACGCTCATCACGTTGCTCTTTATCCCGATTCTGTATGCATTATTCTTTCATATCAAAAAGACAGACAAATGAAAAAAGAATTTCTTGTAGCTGTTAGTGTTTTGTTTGGAATGGCGGCTTCTCTTTCTGTTTCGGCACAAGAGAAGCTCAGCCTGAAACAATGCCGTGAAATGGCTCTAAAATATAACAAGGAAATGGCTGCTGCCGATAAACAGACAGAGGCCGCCCGGCTGATGTCTCTCAGCTATAAAGCTAACTTCTTCCCCAATTTTACAGCAAGCGGAACCGGACTGTATAGTACGGCAGACGGCAGCTTGGGCATTCAGGGTGGAAATCTGCCGGTATTCCTGCCCGATCCCGCTACTGGAGAGTTGGTAACAAGCGGTTATGCTTATTTCCCCGGATTGAATCTGGACTATAAAGTCGGGACCGTCTATACAGGCGGAGTACAAGTGGAACAACCGCTTTATATGGGCGGAAAGATTCGCACCGCCTATAAAATGTCATTGCTCGGCAAGGAAATGGCACATCTGAATGAGGAACTGACTGCATCCGAAGTGATTCTGAATACAGACAAGGCTTATGTGCAACTGGTGAAAGCCAAAGAAATGAAGAAAGTGGCGGAGAAATATCATGTGTTGCTCAATGAGCTGTTTCGGAATGTGAAGAGTGCCCATCAGCATGGCATGAAACCTCAGAATGATGTGTTGAAGGTACAAGTGAAACTTAACGAGAGTGAGCTGGCATTGCGCAAGGCGGATAATGCGCTCCGTCTTGCCGGCATGAATCTTTGCCATTATATCGGTCGGCCTCTGACAGCGGGGATTGATATCTCGGATGAATTTCCGGAAGTGGAGCAAGAGTGGAAGACACAGGTTGCCGATATCAGTGCCCGTCCCGAATATGGTATTCTGAATAAACAGATCGCCATGGCCGAGCAGCAGGTAAAGCTGAATCGGAGCGAACTGCTGCCACGTGTGGGAGTGAAGGGAAGTTATGACTATCTCCATGGATTGGAAATCAATGACGAAACTTTGATGAAAAAAGGATCATTCTCCGTCTTTCTGAATGTTTCAGTACCTCTGTTTCATTTTGGCGAACGTATGAATAAGGTGCGCTCTGCCAAGGTAAAATTGGAACAGACTCGTCTTGAACAGGAAAATGCCAATGAAAAGATGTTGCTTGAATTGACGCAGGCCACTAATAATCTGGATGAGGCCCGACTGGAATGCGAGCTTTCAGAACGTTCGCTGGAACAGGCGGAAGAGAATATGAAAGTCAGCGGCAAACAGTATGAGGTGGGATTGGAAACCCTTTCGGATTATCTGGAAGCGCAAGTTATGTGGCAACAGGCGTATCAGACGAAAGTGGATGCCCATTTTCAGTTGTATGTAAACTATGTGGCTTACTTGAAAGCGGCGGGACAACTGCAATAAAATTCTCAAACTATTCTCATCGCCTTGAGAAAAAATACTCATTGCGATGAGAAAAAATACTCATGCCTATGAGAATACTTTCTCAAAGGGGTGAGAATAATTCTGCTTCTACCAATCGTATTTCTCGATGTATATATCGAAGGTCGGTTCATATTTTATTCCGTGTTTTATGAAGATAGCGGCAATCTGTTTTTGTTCCTCGGGATGTAACAGGCGCTCTTTGTTACGGATACGATAATACATACTGCGCCCCATCAGAGAGTATATCTCTTTGCGTATGATGACTGCTGTGGCATGCGGGATGTTGTCGAGCAAATGATCCATTCCCGAGGCAAAGAGTGACGTGCGGAATGGTTTGAAAAAAGTACAGTTATTTTCGTTGCCTGTAATGTGAGATGGATTGACTACCGAATAATAAGGGAGGGTTTGGGGCATACATAATGTAGCCTGATAGCGGAGGCATTTGTTGTGGCGTGGGCATTTGTTGTGGGTACAGTATAAATAATTCTTAGGGATGTCATTAAAGTCTATCTGTGTGTTCATGATTCTTGAATGCTTTTATAGTTTGTTGTTGCTTTTAAAAAAGAAAGTCGTATTTACCGTTTTCTATGTCTATGACTATATTATTCAGAGTAGTGAGCAGAGGTGGTATACCTATTTTAATAGTATTGAAAATAGCTTCTGGATCAATAGCAGCATATTCATGTGAGAGAATATTGCGTAGACCTATTATTCGTTTCCAAGGAATTTTATTATTAGTTCACTATAAATTTTTCTTCTGTTAAATTATCGATTTGCCTAACCGTTTCTCCTATTGTCTGAAGGTACATACAGGTCGAATTAAATAAAACCATGCCAGAGTCGGAAGTTAAGAAGTCATGATGTGAATTTAGATGTTTCGTGGTTCTTTCGATGAAAGAACCTTGTTCTTCCACGAATCGTAACATTCCTACTATTTTTTCTTTAGATATAGATCGCATCTTGCTCTAAGCTTTTTCGGAAGAAATTACGCATGATAGCACCTGATGAAATAACATCCACTTTGGTGCTGAGTATCTTTTCTAAATCTTCCTTTATGTCCAATATTATGAAATAATTAGGTTCTTGTAACTTTATACAAATATCAATGTCGCTATTTTCGTCGTGCTCACCTCTGGCAGCGGAACCAAACAACCTAAAGTGATGATTCCGTATTTCTCTGCATAGTGTGCCTTGAAATCGTGTAATATATCAAGTATTTCAGCAGTTGTTTTCATCTTTTATTCATATTCTGATTACTGGAACAAAGATAGCAATAATTTTGATATAAAGAAGAAATGAGGAGCGATAACCTGCTTTGATTTCTTATCTGTTAAATAAGCAGATGAAACCGTACAGAATCTATTTTGGTCTCTGATTTCCCCAAACATTTATTAGCCTCTTTTGTTGTTTTCCGAAAACTATTTGTAACTTTGTCATCGGAACGTAGCATACCGTTTAAAGGTGTGCGATTGCGCGTTTCCTCGGCTAATAGGAAATTGTAACGGATTTTTTTGATGTATGCCGGGAAGACGCCTGTACTTCTATGACTTCTCATAGGGTACGGGGTGTCTGCCCGTATACATCAGGTAGCCGTTACTACCTCCTATTAGCGGGATGTGACAGCTCCGTACTCTTTTATAATATAAAAGGTACGGAACTAGGTAAGAGTATTAACTTAGTTCCGTTTTTTTATGTCCTATTGGCTCACAACAAAACAAATGTCTGAAAGACATGGCGTTCAGGAAGCAACTCTGCGAAACTGGGCGAATCTCGGTTACATCACCAGTTCACGAATCAACAACCAGTTGTTTCTGGACGATGAAAGTCTGACTGCTTATCTCGAAGCTCACAAAAGGGGATCAATGTAAAAACCTGAGGGATTTTCATTTTATGCAT
>UMCB01018176.1_pt1 | contig 32310 bp, 33 predicted proteins | sample 1964151 | NCBI WGS metagenome assembly UMCB01 (sample SAMEA4835960, study PRJEB28245) | human gut metagenome | biome: gut microbiome; material: fecal sample | place: Denmark | collected 2008
AAGGAATTGAGTTAGGAATCAAACAAGGCATTGAACAAGGTGTAGAGTTAGGACAAGTTTTTTTGTACAAGACTATGATAAAGAATGGAATGAGTGTCAATGAGATTTCTAAGGTTTGTTCAATATCTGTTGAGAGTCTAAAACGAGTATTAAGTGATTGATAAGAAGAGAAAAAATCTCTTCTTTTATTTTAAGCCTGTGATATAATAAGGTGACTTTGAAAGGATTGAGAAAATGGTATTTCTTTTATTAGTATTAGGTATGGTCCTTTTAATGAAGGGTGCAGACTTGTTTGTGGATGGCAGTGCAAGTGTGGCTCGTAAGTTAAAAGTGCCTTCAGTTATTATTGGTTTGACAATTGTAGCACTTGGAACAAGCTTACCAGAAGCGAGTGTGAGTATTACGGCTGGCTTAATGGGCAGTAATGAAATTGCGATTTCAAATATTGTGGGTTCTAATATTTTCAATACGTTGGTTGTGGTTGGAACTAGTGCAGTGATTACTCCATTTTTAATGGATAAGGATATTTTGAATCGTGATCTAAAAATCAATATTTTAGTGAGCATCTTACTTTCTATTTTTGTGTTAAATGGAATGTTGAATCGCTTTGAAGGAATTATCTTCTTAGTGGGTTTAGTTTTGTTTATTTTAAACTTGATTCGCAGTGCTAAAAAGAATCGTGTTGAGGATGAGGAAGTTGAAACTTTATCAGGAATCAAATGCTTGATTTATATCGTGATTGGAGTTGCGTGTATTATCTGGGGTGGAGACATCACTGTAGATAGTGCAAAACAGATTGCAGCTATGCTTGGTATGAGTGATACGTTGATTGGTTTAACTGTCGTATCTATTGGAACTTCATTGCCTGAGTTAGTAACAAGTGTTGTTGCGGCAAGAAAAGGTGAGAGTGGTTTATCTTTGGGAAATGCGATTGGAAGTAACATAATGAATATTTTATTTATTTTGGGTGCTTCAAGTACAATTCATCCAATTGCGGCTACTTCACAGAATATTATTGATACTTTTGTCTTGATTGGTGTTTCTCTATTAATTTATGGTATTGCGAAAAAGGGAGATACAATGACAAGAAAAAAGGGGATCTTTATGATCCTCGTATATGTCATTTATATGATTTATATTATTGTACGCTAGGTTTGTCCTAGCTTTTTTTCTTTCCTTGGGAAAGAATAGCTCGAATGGAATCGAAAAGAATGGGTTTATATTCTTCGATAGGAAGGGGTTGACTGTGAAGAATACTGTTGTAGCAAGTACTTCCTGTTAATTCTACAATTAAGTAAAGTATGACTTCTGAATTTTCAAATTCATATCCATTTGCGGTTGCGATTTCATTAAACTCTTTTATAAGGTTGAAACTATCATTATCAATAGCCGTATTTAATTGGGCATGGAACACGCCCCAAGATAGGTTTCTTTCAACGAATTTTAAAATCAATGGATTGTTTTCTAGTCGAATCAATACTTGATTAATCAAGAAGATAACAGAGTCTTCAAAATTACGAATATCGTTTTTTTCTAATTGTTTGTGGGCTTCTTCAAAAAGGCGATGTGCTTCTTTTTGAATTAGAATATCGCGTATTTGGTATTTATCTTTGAAATAAAGATAGAATGTCCCTTTTGCGACTCCTGCGTTTTTTACAATATCATTAACAGAGACATTCGTAATGTCTTCTTTTGTGAATAGATTAAAGGCAGCCTGTAAGAGGTTGTTTTCTTTTATTTTCTTGTTTTCAATTATCTTACTTTTCATGCGTATCACCATCCTTATTATAAACAATAATTTAAAAAAGACAAATAAAAATGACCGATTGAACATATTAAAACAATTGTATATTGGGAATTTTAAAAAAATAAAACAAAAATATTGACTAACGGTCAGTTTGGTACTATACTCTTCACGTAGTAAAGGAAAGGATAGAAAAAAAGGTGATTCGATATGGATAAGATGTCAAAATGGATAGTTAAATATCGTAATATGATTTTGGCTGTGGCCATTGTTCTTTTGATTCCAAGTGCAATTGGTTATTTCAATACAAATATTAATTACGATTTATTATCTTATTTACCTTCGACTTCAGAATCTATGAAAACGCAAAAGATTCTTGGAGATGATTTTAACTTATCGAGTGTAGATTTCTTGGTTGTCAACAACAAGACGGATCAAGAGGCCGCAAAAATTAAGGAAGAGATCAATAAAATTGATGGAGTTGAAAAATGTATTTGGAGAGATGATGTATTAGATATCTCTGTTCCAAAACAGGCAATTCCAGAAAGCATTCAGGATATGCTTTATTCTGGCGACAGTACAATGATGATTGTCACATTTAAAGAGCCAACATCGTCAATGCGTACAATGAATGCGATTAGTAAAATAAAAAAATATACAAAAGATGATTGTTACTTAGGTGGTATGTCAGCAATCAGTGAAGATACTAAAGATCAAACAGAACACGATACGCCAATCTATGCAGGTATTGCGGTTGTATTATGTATGGTCGTATTGTTCTTAGGATTAGAGAGTACGATTGCTCCAGTTGTATTTATGTTAGGAATGATTTTCCCAATTGTTTATAACTTTGGTACAAACGTATTCTTAGGTGAAATTAGTTATATCACAAAGGCTTTGGCTGTTGTATTACAGTTAGCTGTAACATTGGATTATTCCATCTTCTTATTACATAGATATCAAGAAGAAAAACAGAAACTTCCAAATGAAGAGGCTATGGCTAAGGCCATCAAAGCTACGTTTACTTCAATTACTTCAAGTTCAATCACAACAATTGCAGGTTTCGTTGCCTTGTGTGTAATGCAGTTAACACTAGGTAGAGATATTGGTATTGTCATGGCGAAAGGTGTAGTTCTTGGTGTATTATCAACTATCTTCATTTTGCCAAGTTTGTTGATGTTCTTTGATAAGACAATTGAAAAGTACAAACATAAAACAATTTTGAATGAGTTACATAGAGTTCCTCGTTTTGTGATGCGTCACTATAAAAAGATTCTTGTTGCCTTCGTATTGATTTTCATTCCATTTGGATATGGTCAGGCACATACAAATATCTATTATGATTTGATTTCTGGTATGCCAGGTGATTTTGCGAGTATCATTGGTACAAATCAGTTAAAAGATAAATTTGATATGACAACAACACATTTCGTTTTAGTGGATGATAAATTAACAACGAATGAAATTCAGAATATGTGTTCTGAAATAAAAGATTTAAAAGGAGTTCATAACGTATTAGCGTATGAAGAATTTGTGGGTCCAGGACTTGCATCTAACTTTACTCCAAGTGTAGTAAGGGATATTTTCCAAAATGGTGGAAAGAAATTGATCGTTGTGAACAGTGATTATAAAGCTGCAACCGATGAATTAAATACACAGTTAGATAAAATGGATACCATCATTCATAAATATGATAAGAAGGGTATGATTGGTGGAGAAGGAAGTATGACACGTGATTTGATCACAACAACAAATACAGACTTTGCGATGGTTAACGTATTATCTGTCATTATGATCTTTATCATTGTTGCCTTAACATTTAAATCATTTGCACTTCCAGTCATCTTAGTACTAACCATTGAATTTGCGATTACAATCAATATGGGTATTCCATTCTTTACAGAAACTACACTTCCATTTATCGCAAGTATGGTTATCGGAACTATTCAATTGGGTGCTACAGTTGACTATGCCATCTTAATGACAACGCGTTTTAAAGAAGAATTATCGCATGGTAAGAAGGTTAAGGAAGCGGCTTTGATTGCGATGGAAAAATCGAGTGTTTCCATTATGACAAGTGGATTCTCATTCTTTGCCGCATGTATCGGTGTAAGCTTTGTAGCTAAGATGGATTTAATTAAATCATTAGTTATCTTATTAGCGCGTGGTGCATTAATTTCAGTCGTAAGTATCTTATTAGTATTGCCTTCATTGTTAATTTTCTGCCACAAGTTCATTGAAAAGACGACAAAGAATTGGCCAGAATCAAACATGGAAGCGAAAGGAGAATAAATATGAATTTAAATCATACAGTAAAAGTAGTTGGTAGTGTATTGTTGAGTGCAGTTATGGCAGGAAGTATGATGCCTGTGACTGTATTTGCGCAAAGTAATGATGAAAATCCTACAGAAAAAACAGAAACCGTTTATTCTGTATTAAACTCAGATGGTTCAATCAGTGATACAATCGTATCGAGCTGGTTACATGATGAGGATGGAATTAATAATATTAAAGAAACTTTAAACTTAACAGATGTTAAGAACATTAAATCAAATGAAAAACCTTCAAAAGACGGAAATACATATACATGGAATGCGAAAGGTAATGACGTATATTATGAAGGTACAGCCACAAAACAACTTCCAGTGTCTGTTAAGATTCGTTATGAATTAGATGGCCAAGAAATGTCTGCAAAAGATATGGAAGGTAAGTCTGGTCATTTAAAATTAACTATTTCTTTCACAAATAACTATTCAGAAGTTAAAAATATCAATGGTAAATCTATCGTAATTCACCCTAGTTATTTAGCTGGTGGAATGTTGAATATGAGTACGGGTAACTTCTCAAACGTGAAATGTGAATCCGGTAAGATCGTAAATGATGGAACAAATGAAATGTTGGCATTTGCGAATATTCCAGGATTAAATGAAACATTAAAATCTGCAGGTTTAGACAAAGTAAATAATCAATTAGGAATTAGTGATGATGTAACAGTAGAAGCGGATGTCAATGATTTTGATTTAGGATCTATTATGGTTGGTATGACAAATGAAATTGATTTGGCAAGTGAATTAGGTGACATTGGTTCTGTATCTGAATTAACAGATGGAATTGATCAATTAATTGAAGCTGATGATCAATTGATTGATGGATCTAAACAATTGTATGATGGAACAACTCAATTAAAAGAACAAGCTGCTCCATTAACAGGTTCATCTGATCAAGTAAGACAATTATCTAATGGTGCTATCCAATTAAATGATGGTGTTAAAGCTTTACAAACAGGATTAACAGCTTATACAAATGGTGTGGATACTTTAGCTGCAGGAAGCCAACAATTATATGGAATTCCTCAAGGTGTATCTCAAATTCAAAATGGAGTTTCAGGCAATTTAGGTCAAGGAAAAACTAATTTATTAGATGGTGCAACAGCGTTGAATGAAGGTTTAAAACAATTAGAAGCACAAGTAAACACATTAAATCCAACTGAACTAGATACTATGCAGACTCAAATACAAGGCGCTATGGCAACATTAGCAGGTATGCAAAATACGATCACTGCTGATAGTGAAAAATTACAAGGTTTAAGTAACAGTCTTGGAGAAGCATCTGATTCTTTAGCTGCTTTGAAGAATGATACCACTTTAGCTGATCAAATTACAGATGTTGCTACTGACGTTGTTGAACTACAAAATACTGTTGAAGCAAATAATAAAAATATTACTGCTAAAAACACTGAAATCACAAATAAAATAAGTGATATTAATTCAAAAATTAGTGACGTAAATACACAAATCAACGATAAAGTAAGTGCAGTAAATAGTGAAATTTCTAATGCTTATTCAACAGCAAATGCAGCATTAGATGCGGCTGCAAGTACTAAGGGTTTAGATGAATCAACAAAAGCTGCTATCGAAAGTGCAAAGTCCAAATTAACAAATCAACCTATTCCTGTACCTGAAAATAATCAATGGATTCAAACAATAGATGCAAATAGTTTAACTTTGAAGGATGATTTGAAAAGCTTAAATTCAGATAAATTAGTAGAAGACGCGAATAACATCACAAAAACTTTGAAGGGATTAGATGCTAAATTAAAAGCTATGAATACAGAGTTGTCTAAAGCACAAACAGTATTAGTCGGAGAAGATGGCAATGGTGGATTGAAAAATGATTTAAATGAAGCAAAGAAAACCTTAGCTGGTATGAATCAATTGTTAAGTCAATATACAGATCCAAGTACTGAAAAAGTGAAGAATGTTAAAAACTTCAAAGAGTTAGTAACTGGTTTACAAGTTGCTGCTAAGAAATTATCTGCAGGTTCTGAAGGAATCTTAGGTGGAGTTCAACAAGTAAATGCTGGATTAACTCAACTTCAAAAGAAATCTCAAGCTGGTATTACTCAAGTAGCTGAGGGAAGTAAAACATTATCTTCAAATAGTGCTACATTAAATGGTGGGGCTAGTGCATTATCAGATGCTACTGGAACACTTGCTGGACAGAGTGGAACATTCAATGAAATGGCTGATGGATTAGATACATTAGGTAAGGCATTTGAAACATTGAATACTGGTGCTAAACAATTGTATGAGGGTAACGAACAATTCAAGTCTGAAGGATTAGATCAATTAAAAGAAAAGGTTGATTTAGGTGTTGGAGAACTTGAAACATTACAAAGTGTAATGGATGAAATCAAAGCTATGAATAAAGAATATGCTTCATACTCTGGTGCTCCAGAAGGTGCTACAGTAACGAGTCGTTACGTATTCCGTACTAAGGAAGAAAGTTCTAAATAGTTTATAAAGGTATTCTTCGGAATGCCTTTTTAATTTGATATTCTTTGGTTGGCGTGTTAAAATAAAGAGGAATTTATATGGGGGTATATAATTATGAAACATATTAATACAGTAGATACTCGTAACTTGTGTGAAAGCGCAAAAAATGGTGGATGTGGAGAATGCCAAACTTCTTGCCAATCAGCTTGTAAAACTAGCTGCGGAATCGCTAACCAAGCTTGCGAAAATAATAAAGAAAGTAAGTAATTAAGAAATGCCGAAGTGATTCGGCATTTTTAATGCCGCCTTTAAGGCAGCATTTTTTAAATTTTGAGGAGGAAATATAGATGATTCATCAGTATAAGATGTTTAATCAGAATATTGTATTGGATATTTGTTCAGGAAGCATTCATGTGGTAGATGAAATTGCTTATGATATGATTGCTGAATTTTTAGATAAAGATAAAAACACCTTGGTTTTAGAAATGAAGGAGAAATATCCTAGTGTTGAAACATCTGAATTAGAAGAATGTTACGATCAAATCTTAGAATTAAAAGAACAAGGTCGCTTATTTAGTGAAGATACATATGAGCCAATGGCAGGCCAGTTAAAGGCAAAGACAAGTGGCGTTATTAAAGCTTTATGTCTTCACATTGCCCATACTTGTAACTTGAATTGCTCGTATTGTTTTGCCAGCCAAGGAAAATACCATGGAGATCGTGCATTGATGAGTTTTGAAACGGGAAAACGAGCTCTTGATTTCTTGGTGGAAAATTCAGGAACACGCAGAAACTTAGAAGTGGATTTCTTTGGTGGAGAACCACTAATGAACTTTGATGTGGTTAAACAATTGGTGGAGTATGCTCGCAGTATTGAAAAAGATGCTGGAAAGAATTTCCGCTTTACATTAACGACAAATGGTATGTTGATTGATGATGACGTAATCGAATTTGCGAACAAAGAAATGAGCAACGTTGTTTTAAGCTTAGATGGACGTAAAGAAGTTCATGACCGTTATCGTGTGGATTATTCTGGTAAGGGAAGTTTTGATACAATCGTTCCTAAATTCCAAAAGTTAGTAAAGGCTCGTGAAGGTAAAAATTACTATATGCGTGGTACTTTTACTCATGCCAATCCAGACTTCTTAAAAGATGTGCAACAAATGTTAGATTTAGGTTTTAGAGAATTAAGTATGGAACCTGTTGTTGCCAAATCCGATGATCCTGCTGCATTAACGGAAGCCGATCGTGAAGTTGTGAAAAAACAATATGAAGATTTAGCGAAGTTGATGTTGGAATATGATGAGAAGAAAGATCCATTTACTTTCTATCACTATATGATTGATTTAAAAGGTGGACCATGTATTTATAAACGTATTTCAGGATGTGGTTCAGGAACCGAATATATGGCTGTAACACCATGGGGAGATTTATATCCTTGTCACCAATTTGTAGGAGAAGAAGCCTTTAAATTAGGAGACATTTATACGGGTGTCACAAACAAAAAGATTCAGGATGAATTTGCATCATGTAACGTATATGCACGTAAAGAATGTGCAGATTGCTGGGCAAGACTTTATTGTTCTGGAGGATGTGCAGCCAATGCATACCATGCGACAGGATCTGTCAAAGGTGTATATAAAGAGGGTTGTGAACTATTCTGTAAACGACTAGAGTGTGCCCTTGCCGTAGCCATTATTCGTGATATGAAAGAAAATAATCATGAAGACGCCGATTGTTAGTTTTCTAAAATCATATCAAGAAAAATCACCTGTAAGAATGCATATGCCAGGCCATAAAGGTGCTGGCATTCTTGGTTTTGAAGGAATGGATCTTACAGAAATTTATGGAGCTGATGAATTGTTTGCGGCAGAAGGAATCATTAAGGAAAGTGAACAAAATGCTTCAAACTTATTTGGCTGTCCAACCTATTATTCAACCCAAGGCTCTACTTTATGCATTCAAACGATGTGCACGATATTATGCCAAGATGTCAAAAGTAAAGGCAAGAAGCCTAAAATTCTTGCAGGAAGAAATGCGCATCGAAGTTTTATTCATGCGGCTGCACTTTTAGATTTTGAGATTGAATGGTTATATGGAAAGAGTGATTACTTATCTTGTAAGATACATGCAGAGGATTTAGAAAAGGCGATTATTGAAAGTCTTCCAACGGCTGTATATCTGACAAATCCAGACTATTTAGGAAATCTTTTGGATATTAAAGCATTAGCTTCTGTATGTAAAAAATATAATGTATTACTTGCCATAGACAATGCGCATGGTGCATATCTTCGCTTTCTAAAAGATTCTTTACATCCTATTGATTTGGGTGCTGATCTATGTTGTGATTCAGCTCATAAAACATTACCCGTACTTACAGGGGGAGCTTATCTTCACTTAAGTGAGTCTTTGAATCAAGTGTGGAAAAATGACGTTAAACATTTTATGGAATATTTTTCTTCTACAAGTCCATCCTATTTGATTATGGCATCTTTAGATGCGGCAAATGAGGTGTTGGATACTACGTTTAGAAACTCTTTGTTTGAATGTATTCAAAGAGTTGATGGATTAAAGAATACGTTGGTTCAACATGGATACACGATATTATCTGGTGAACCCATGAAGATAACGATTTCAACGAAAGAGTTTGGCTATACTGGAAATGAAATTGCAAATCTTTTAATGGAATGTGATATCTATCCTGAATTCTATGATTCAGACTATATTGTATTAATGCCATCTCCATATAATACGAAGGATGACTTAAAACGATTAGAGACATGTTTATGTGGAATTGAAAGAAAACCTATTTTAATAAATAAACCACCAAAATTAGAACAATCTAAAAAAGCCATGAATGTGCGTCAAGCTTTATTTTCGTCAAGCATAACATTGGATGTATCTAAATCATTAGGACAAGTATGCTCCAGTGTGACTGTATCTTGTCCTCCTGCGATTCTTCCAGTGATTCCAGGAGAAGTGATTAGTGAGTCTTCTATTGAAGTCATGAAATATTATGGTATTGAAACCGTACGAGTTGTCAAAGAATGACAACTCTTTTTCTTTTGTATATGTGAAACCGCTAACAATTGAAGTATAATAAAATAAGAAATAAACATACGAAAAGGAGGAGAATCAAATGTTTGACAAATTGTTTGAACCCATACAGATTCGTGGTATGGAATTAAGAAATCGTGTTGTCATGTCTGCGATGGGAACACATGAAAGTGCGGAAAGTGAAGATGGAAAGAGTGTTACAGATAAGCTGATTGCGTATCATGTGGCTCGTGCAAAAGGTGGAAATGGATTAAATACAATTGAAGTTACAAGTGTTGATGCGGCCAGTGCACCTTTTGGATTTTTGTCGATTGCCGACGATAAGTATATTTCTGGATTTAAAAAGTTAAATGATGCCGTGCATGAAGCTGGAGGAAAAACTTGCATTCAATTATGGCAAGGTGGATTAGCCGTAGCTTCAGATCAAACGGCTCAAATCTTAGTGCCCAATGACTTACCATTAAGTCCACAATATACAGTGCCAGCTATCACAAACGAAAGATTACTCGATATAATAGATAAGTTTGGACAAGCTGCAAAACGTGCAGTAGAAGCTGGATTTGATTGTTTAGAATTCCATTGTGCGCATAACTATTTACCACACTCTATGCTTTCGGGTGGAATCAACCATCGAAGTGATGAGTGGGGTGGATCTTTTGAAAACCGTAAGAAATTCCCATTGGAATGTATTAAATCGATTCGTGCCAATATGCCAGAAGATATGCCACTATTCATGCGTGTAGATTGTCATGATGACATGTTGGAAGGTGGATTAACGGTTGAAGAAGTGATTGAATTCTGTAAAGATGCCAAAGAATTCGGTGTGGATGTTTTAAATATTAGTCGTGGAAATATCTTAACGGCAGCTACACTATATGAAGTGGCTCCAGTGGATATTGAAAATGGATTTAACGTAGAAGATGCTGCACGCATTCGTAAAGAAACAGGTATGTTGACAATGCCATGTGGACGTATCAATACGCCTGAATTTGCCGAAAAGATTTTAGAAGATGACAAGGCCGATTTAGTTGTCATGGCACGTGCTCAACTTGCCGACGCTAATTTCTGTAACAAGGCCAAAGCTGGTAAAGTGAATCAAATTCGCTATTGTATCGGATGTAACCAAGGCTGTTATGACTCATTCTGTGCATCCTTATATAATCCAGCTATTAAACACATTACTTGTATGCGAAATCCTGGCTTATTAGAAGAGGAAACATTAGGCTTAAAACCAGGATCTGTTTCTAAAAAAGTTGTCATCTTAGGTGGTGGAATTGCAGGTATGGAAGCAGCGCTAGATTTAAAAGAAACAGGCAATACACCAATTTTATTTGAGAAGAGTGAAAGTCTTGGTGGACAATTTGTATTGGCCGGAGCTATTTCGGCTAAAAAAGATTTTAAGAATGCCGTAGATAAAATGATTTTGGATGTTCAAGAATCTGGAATTGAAGTGCACTTAAACACTGTTATTACTAAAGAAATGCTAGAAGAAATTAAGCCGGATGCACTCATTGTTGCGATTGGGTCAAGTTCGTTTGTACTTCCAATTGAAGGTAGTGAAAGAGCTATTGTTGCACATGATGTATTGAGTGAAAAAGTAGAAGTACCAGGTGAAAACGTCGTCATTATTGGTGGTGGTCTTGTTGGCTTTGAAACCGCTGAATTCTTGGCTGCAAGACAAAAGAAAGTCACTGTTTTGGAAATGAAAGAAAAAGCTTTACAGGATTTAGGTCCATTACGTCAAATTACAGCGCAGTTTGCGATGGCACAAATGCCAATCACAATTGAAACAAGTGCCACTGTAGAACGAATTGAAGATCATGCAGTTGTTGCCAGTGGCAAAGAATATCCATATGATAGTGTCATTATGGCTGTTGGATCAAAGGCAAACGATACAAGCATGTATACAGATTTAGGTATTCCTACATACATCGTTGGTGATTGTAAAAAAGCAGGTGTTGCTTTAGATGCATTTAAAGATGCGTATCATGCGGTTTTAGAAATTAATAAGTGAAGTCTTAATCGGCTTCACTTTTAAATTGATCAATATATTTTTGTACAGAATTTGTCATTTCTTTTGAAAAATCCGAATTGTATTTTCGTTCACAAAAAGCTGTTGCCCATTCGTTTAATGTTTTATTTCCAGCTTTATATTCAAACATATTTTTTAATTCCTGTTGGTCTTTTCTATGATATTGATCAACACAAACAATATCTTCTAATTTACAACGCTTTGGCTTTTGTCTTTTAAAATGATCCTCTGCAGGATATCCAAGTACTAACATGCATACAGGGACTACATATTCACTTAGATTTAATAATTCTCTATGAAGATCATGCTGTTCTAGAATGTCACCAATGTAACAAGATCCAATTTCTAAACTTTCGGCTGCTACAACCGCATTTTGTGCGGCAATAGTCGCATCCGTTGTGGCCAATAATAAATCGCCTACGCCTGGTTTTCTTGGATTGCAGTTTTCATAGCTAAATAAATCATACCATTTCTGAAAGTCGGCACAGAAAATTAAAACCATTTTAGCCTGATTAATAAAAGATTGATTATCACACGTTTTAGATAGTGTTTCTTGTAGTTTCTTATCTTGTACATCAATAATTGTATACATTTGTTGGTTTCCTGCACTCGGTGCCTGCATGCAAGCTTCTAGTATTAATTGTCTTTCTTTTTGGGAAATTTCTTTATCTTCAAAAATACGACAAGATTTGCGGTCATATAAACTTTGAATAATTGGATTCATCATAAATCCCCTTTCTTTTTGGAAATATTTTACTACAGATATGCTATTATTTAAGTATGAAACTAAGTGAAATTAAGAAAAATGCACATAAAAATGTAAAAACACACTATGCGACCTATTTAGTGTTATGTCTTGCAGCAGTACTTATGGGAAGTGAGTTTAGTTCGACTTTATCCCTTTTAAAACAAGATAATGCCAAGAGTGTTTCAGGCCTATTAATGCACTCTTCTTTTGTGAAGTCGATGACATTTTTACTTCCTGAAGACGTCTTTGGTACAACCAACGGTGTATTTGCACATGTGGTAAATGGAATTACTTCAGGATCTTTTGTGAAGACACTATTTTTAGGTTTATCTACCATTGTTCATTCAAAAGATATTGCGGGTATTTGTTTTGTCGTGATGGGTTTATGCATATCTGTGTTCTATAGAGTGTATATTGTGAATGTATTGCCAGTCATTAATCGCAGACTATTTTTGGAAGGAAGAGTTTACGCAAAACTTCCACTTGATCGATTGGTTTATTTAATGCGAATACGAAAACAGATGCATGTTGCGTTTGTGAAGTTGGTCAAGTCTATAATTTTAACAATTATGAACTTTACCGTTGTAGGAGGCGTTTATTTTTATTATGTTTACTTTTTAGTGGATTATATCTTAGCCGAAAATCCAACAATATCTTTAAAAGATGCACTTTCTTTATCTCGAAATATGATGAAGGGACATAAGTTTGAATGTTTTAAATGGCAATTTTCAATGGCAGGATGGTACATTCTAGATGTTTGTACATTTGGGATTAGTGCTATATTCTATTCGAATATGTATCGTATGGCTGTGATGAGTGAATTTTATACATTAAGAAGAAAAGAATTTCAAAGTGCTATCTTAAATGATACGTATTTATTTGAAAAACCAAGTAGTGCTTTGATGCGTAATACGTATTCGGATGTAATTGCGGCATTGAATGCGAAAAATCCAATAGAAAATGCGTATACGGGCGTAAAAAAATTCTTGTGTGATAATTTTGGGATCATCTTTCATTTGAGTTCAAAAGAAAAACAATATGAGAGATATACCTATAATAAAATGGAAGCTGAAACTATGATTACCGAAGTGTATTTATTATGTTATCCAGTAAGGCTATCTCCAATTGAAGAGGAGTATAAGAAGTCAAATCTTCGTGTTTTACATCCAAATCGAAATTATACAGTAACATCTATTTTAGTCTGTTTCTTCTTTATGTGTTTTGCCGGATGGATTTGGGAAGTGAGTCTATCTATGATTAGCTATGGATGTTTTGTGAATCGTGGAGTTTTACATGGTCCGTGGATTCCTATTTATGGTTTTGGCTGTGTTTTGATTCTACTTTTATTAAAACGATTTAGAATGCGTCCCAAAGTTGAATTTAGTATGGCCGTACTTCTTTGTGGATGTATTGAATACTTTACTGGTTTCTTTTTAGAGCTTACGCATAATGGTCAAAAATGGTGGGATTATACAGGCTACTTCTTAAATCTTCATGGAAGAATTTGTGCGGAAGGCTTATTGGTGGTATGGCTTTTGTCTATGTGATTGCGCCATTAATTGATAACTGGGTTAAAGAACACTTAAATAAAAAATTATCTGCTGCATGTTTGGTTTTACTTCTTTTATTTGGTGCAGATGTTGTTTATTCGCACTTTGAACCTAATGTAGGAGAAGGTGTGACTCAATGATAAAAAAGTTAAATGGAAATCAAATCAAGATGATTGCGATCATTGCGATGTTTATGGATCATTTCGCAACTACATTTTATCCGAATTATGAAAAGTATTGGTGGCTTTTATTGATTCATTTAATTGGACGAGTGGCAGCACCTATCATGTGGTTTATGGTGGTTGAAGGCTATACACATACGCATTGTTTAAAGAAATATTTAGAAAGATTATTGATTTTTTCAATTATCGCTCACTTTGCGTATAACTTCTGTTTTGGCATTTCTTTGATTCCATTAAAGGATTCTATGCTAAATCAGACAAGTATTATATGGCCATTATTCTTGTCTGTGATTGGTTTATGGGTGGAAGATCAAGAATGGAAAGACGTAAAGAAAATAGGTTGTATTCTTGTTCTTTGTTTATTGGCATTTCCAAGTGATTGGTCATGCTTTCCAGTTCTTTGTACAAACCACATTTATAAAAATCAAGGGAATTTAAAAAAACAAGTCTTAGGTATGGCCTTATATATTTCCATGTATGTAATAGTCTATTGTCTATGTATTGATGTAGTTTATGGTTTGTTGCAGTTTGGAATTATTTTAGTCTATCCAATTATGTCTTTATATGATGGAACAAGAGGAAAGAGTACTTTTATGAAATGGTTCTTCTATTGGTTCTATGTAGGACATTTAATTTTGTGTGGATTGATTCGTGTGATGATGTAGAGGTAAAGAATGGATGAGTAGAAAAGTACGTAGAGTGCCAGTCAGTCTTGATGCAGGAGAAATTAAAGATTTACCACAGGAAGATATACGAATGATTTTAAGAGGTGCAGATGAATTGATTTCGACTGGTGGTAGAAGTATGCTGGCTAAAATATTAAAGGGTTCAAAAGATAAAAAGATATTCGAGTATAAATTAAATGAATGTCCTGCTTATGGATATTATCAGGATATGAAATTAGATGATATCAGTAAATGCATTGATTGGATGATTAAGAAAGATTATCTTAGAATTGAATATGATTATCGTCTACCTTTATTGGTATTTTCTGAAAAAGGATGGCAAATAGAAAAAGAAACATTTGCCCAAGAACTTTACCAAAGAATGTGCTTAGATGTAGAAGAAAAAAAGGCACGTGTCATTTTTGAAATGAAAGAAGTGAATAGACAAGTTGTCATGTGCGTGCTTGATAAAATAGAGAAAGATGGAACAAAGGAATTTCTACCTTACTTAGAAGCATGGAAAATGTTGGAAGTGAAAAAGATTGCGGCAAGAATTGCAGAAGTAGAAAAGAAGATAAGTAAGCGTATATAGAGGTGTAAAATGAAAATATTAATATTTGGGATGGGTAACATTGGAAAGAGTACCGTTGGCGAGTTGTTGGCAAGAAAAATAGGTTACGATTTTATCGATATGGATACGAAAATCAAAGAAAAGTATGGTACGATGCTTGGGTTTCAAGATGAATATAATGATCAATATGAACGTGATGAATTGCGAGCAGAAATGATTTCATCTTGGATCAAAGAAAATGGAAATGTAGTCATTGCCCTAAGTCCTATTGCGTATTTAGATGCATATGAAGATTTCTTTGAAGATTCAGATATTATTTGTTTCGACTTAACAGATCGAGCTGAAAATATTTTTAAACGCTTGGAATTTACGGATGATAATGATAATCTTTTGCACATCCCTCAATCGTATCTAAATAAGCATAAGGCGTATTATATGCATGAAATACAGGCGGATTTTGATTATTTCCATACTTTATATGCATCAAAAATGGATTCGATTTCGATGGATGGTAAAAGTTTAGATGAAATTGTTGAGGATATATGCAAGAAATATAAATTAGTCTAAGATTGTGATATAATCTATGGGCAAGTAAAAACATACATGACAGGGGTGCAAATGCTGAGAAAAACCCTTATTACCTGATCTGGTTAATTCTAGCGTAGGGAGTCATATCGATTGATGGTGGCACTCTAGGGTGCCTTTTTTATTTGGAAAGGAGCTAGTGAATGAAGAAAAATCGTAGAATTGTCATGCCGTTGCTTGTGTTTATTCTAGTGATTGGTGGCTGGGAATTATATGTGCGTGTATTTGATATTTCACTTTATATTTTGCCAAGTCCATCAAAAATTATCAGTGCACTTATTGAGAATTTTGACATTCTAATGCAACATTCGCTTGTTACGTTGGAAGAATCAATCTTAGGATTGTTGATTAGTACTTTCTTTGCGATACTTATTTCAATTTGTATGGATCTATCGAAAACATTTAAGACAAGTATTTATCCATATTTGATTGTGACACAAACCGTTCCTATTATGGTTTTAGGTCCGTTGTTTTCAATTTGGTTTGGATTTGATTTATTGCCCAAAGTGTTGATTGTCATATTTATGTGTTTTTTTCCGATTGCGATATCCTTTACGGATGCCTTGTCACAAGTGAGTGAAAAAGAAATCAATTTATTAAAAAGTTTTGGTGCCAATCTATTTCAAATCTATAAAATTGTTAAGATTCCATCGGGTGCCATTGGCTTATTTTCAGGATTAAAGGTAGCGGCTACCTATTGTGTGGGCGGAGCTATTGTAGGTGAATGGCTTTCAAGTAGAGCAGGACTTGGTTACTATATGCTTCGTGTAAAAAACGGGTATATGTTAGATAAAGTTTTTGCGTGTGTATTGATGATTATATTTTGGAGCATCCTATTGAATTTAGGGGTGTCTTTATTGGAAAAGATATTGTTTCCACATTTACGAAAAGGAGAAAGATAATGAAAATTTTAAAGGCTATGTGTGCAGCTGCTGTTGCGTTAAGTTTAGTTGGCTGTGCTCAAACATCAAATTCTGATAAAGAATTGACAAAGGTTACATTGATGTTGGATTATACGCCAAACACAAACCACACTGGTTTTTATGTAGCTAAAAACAAAGGATATTATAAAGATGCTGGTTTAGATGTAGATATCATTGAACCAGGTGATAATGCGACAACTTCAATGGTTGCGGCAGGAAAAGCTGATTTTGGAATCTCTTACCAAGAAGATGTTACGTATGCTCTAACGAGTGAAGATCCACTTCCAATTAAAACAATTGCGACAATTATCCAACACAACACTTCAGGATTTGTTTCTTTAAAGAGTGCAAACATCAATTCTGTAATGGATTTTGAAGGAAAAACATATGCAGGATGGGGAGCACCAAGTGAAGAAGCTGTCATTAAAGCGGTTATGAACGAAGCGGGTGCTGATTTTAGTAAGTTAAACATCGTAGGATCTGATGGGTCTGGTATTGCAGGGCTTAGTGATGAAGTTGGTAAAAATAAAGTGAACCTTGGATGGGAATTCTATGGTTGGGCAATTATCAAAGCGTTACAAGATGGATATGATTTAAACTATATGCCATTAGCGGATTTAGATAATCGTTTGGATTACTATACTCCGGTTATTATCACCAACAAAAAGATGATTAAAAAGAATTCAGATACAGTTAAAAAATTTATGGAAGCTACTAAAAAAGGATATGAATATGCGATTGATCATCCAAGTAAAGCAGCTGAAATCTTACATGAGGATGCATTGTCAGATACAGATTTGAAATTCCTTAAAGAAAGTCAAAAATATTTAAGTAGTCAATATGCCAAAGATGCAGATTCATGGGGTGTTATGAAAGATTCTGTATGGGATAATTATACAGATTTTATGTATGAAACAGGATTGATCAGTCAAAAGATTGATGCGAAAGACCAATATACTAACGAGTTTGTGAAATAATGAAGCTATATGTTGAAAAGCTAAATCTTGAATTTTCAGGAAAAGAAATATTAAACGATATTTCTTTTTCTATTCAAGAAGGTGAATTTGTTTCCATTCTAGGGCCAAGTGGATGTGGTAAATCCACCATTCTGAATGTATTGGCAGGATTAATTGAAGATTATTCTGGCTCTGTATTTGTGGATGATGAACCAATTACAGGTATTAGTAGTCATTTTGCGTATATGCCACAAAGTGATTTATTACTTGAATGGAGAACGATTTTAGATAATGTTTGTTTGTATGGCGAAATCAATCATGATAAATCAATCAGACAACGAGCTTTAAAAGAATTTGAAACATTTGGTCTTTCTGGTTATGAAAACGCATATCCATCGAGTCTTTCAGGAGGAATGCGCCAAAGAGCTGCCTTTTTGAGAACTTCTTTGTGTAAAGCGGATATTCTTTTATTAGATGAACCATTTGGAGCGTTGGACGTTATTACTCGAAATGATATGCAAGATTGGTTGTTACAATTAAGAAAGAATTATAATCGTACTACTTTATTAGTTACACATGATATTGATGAAGCTTTATATTTATCGGATCGTATTTTGATTTTATCGAATAAGCCAAGTCATATCTTGCAGGAAATAGACTTATCTAAAGAAAAGAAATCGAGGGATTGGTTATTTTCACAAAGTGATTTGAAGAAACAAGTTTATGAATTGTTGAAGGGTGAAAATCATGCATGATGCACATTATCATTATTCAAAAGAAATAAATGCGCTGCAGAATGAATATGGAATTTCTGGTATTTGTAACGTCGCAAATGAAATAGAATTTGAACTTGTCCATCAAAAGCAGTTGTTCTATTCTTGTGGAGTACATCCTTGGAATGCAAGTTTAGATACATTTGAATCCATGCTTCCTTTGTTAAAAAAGGCACCTATCATTGGCGAAATCGGCATGGATAGTGTATGGTGTGATTTGGATTTAAATATTCAAAAAGAAGTGTTTGAAAAACAGCTTCAGCTTGCACATGCTTTAAATAAACCAGTCATTCTTCATACGAAGGGTCAGGAAAAAACAATACTTGAATTGATTCGTAAATATCCAAATACATATGTTGTACATTGGTATGGATGTATGGATTATGTCAAAGAATATGATGAAGTGGTATCTTATTTCACGATTGGTCCTTCAATCGGAAAAGAAGAGGAAGTAACGCATTTAGTAAAAAAAGTATCTATGGATAAACTATTAATGGAATCCGATGGTATTGAAGCTGTGAAATGGGCTATTGATAGTGACGATTATATTGCTGCTTTAAAAAATGAAATTACTATGGTGGCTTCGTTAAAGAATCAATCGTATTCTGAAGTTGAAAGAATTTTGGATCAAAACTTTTCAAAGTTAATAAAAAAATAGGAGAATTTCTTCTCCTATGCAAGACAGTCATTGAACTGTCTTTTTATTTGTTCTTCATTCATATTCTTTCCAATAAAGACCAATTGATTGATTCGATCTCCATATTCTTCATCCCAGTTTTTGGCAAGTTGTGGATTGGCCTTTAATAAATCTATTTGATCTTGTTTTGGAGCTGACGCAATCCATAATGAGTCTTCTGTAAGTGAATTTAATTTACCAGCTTGTTCAAATAAGTAGGCAGAATCAGGTTGGTTATCAAACCATACATAGCCTTTGGTACGAATCACATTCGGATAGTTATTTAATAGATTTGTGAATTTCTTTAAATCTAATGGTTTTCTTGTTTGCCACACAAAAGTAGAAATTCCATATTCTAAAGCTTCACCTTCGTGTTCGTGATGATGGTGTTCGTGTTCTTCGATTTCGTGAATCCAACCAATGTTGTTTTGTGCTTTTTCATAATCAAAGTTATGTGTGTTTAAAAGCTCTTCTAAATTAACTTGGCCAAAGCTAGCCTCAATGATTCCGGCATCTTTACATAGTTTATGAATGACTGCCTTGATTTCATTTTTCTCATCTTCGTTGACGGTTTCTGCTTTGTTTAAGATAACGGTATTACAGAATTCGAGTTGCTGCATCAATAAAGAGTCTAGCGAATCTTCATCTTCTACCGGTTCTAATAAGTGTTTTCCACAATTGAATTCATTTGACAATCTTGCAGCATCGGCAATGCAGATGATGTTGTCTAAGTGGAATAATTCTGGTAATCCTCTAGAATATAGTGTTTCATTGGCGGCTGTAATGGTTTGCGCAATTGGGATTGGTTCGCAAATACCACTAGCTTCAATGATGATGTAATCAAACTTATTGGATGAGGCTAAGGCTGAGAGTTGTTGTAAAAGATCTAGTTTTAGTGTGCAACAAATACAGCCATTGGTAAGACCTACAACGTCTGTGTCTTCTTTTTGAATTTGTGCATTTTTATCAATTAGTTTTTGATCAACATTAATTTCACCAATATCATTGACAATGATCGCAACTTTATATCCTTCTTGATTTTTTAGAATGTGATTTAATAAAGTAGTTTTACCAGCTCCTAAATAGCCAGTTAATAATAAAATAGGTATCGATTTTCTTTTCATTTTTAAAACCTCCTTTACTTATTGTATAATATTTGCGATAAAAAGGAGTAAATTTTTTATGACAATTTTATATACATCCTTCCATATATTGGATTTAGACAATGATACAGTACAAAGAAAAGAGATGCCTGAAGAATTCCAAGGTTTTGTGAAAGAATATATTGAGTATGCGAACTCAAATGAGAAAAATAAAATGTATACCATTCATGATGAACAAACACAAGTTGTTTCGTGTATTCGTCAAATGGCATTGAACCAAGAAAAATGTGAAGTTCTTACAGATAGTATTGCAGATAAGCTTTTGATGAGTGAAAAACTTGCACAGGCAAAAATCTATCGCATGGGTTCTAATGTGAAAAAGGGAAGTCTAATTCAGGCTTTGGTACAAAATAGTAGTGATGAACTTTTATTTGTGGTTGCCAAAGTGGAACATTCAAAATGGTATGATGGAAGTGATTTATCAAAGAAGTATGGATTTTCAGGAGATAAGAAATCATTGTGGAAATCAGCTGTATTTTCAATGTATGAAATTAATTCGCATATAGTTTTTAAAGATGTTAAGGCATATTCAGATACTATGGCAAAATATTGGACAGTTTCATTCTTGGAGTTAGATGAAGCTAGGGATGATGCCAAAAATACATATTCCGCATTTAAGGCCGTGGATAATGAATTGAAGAGCGCTGTAGAACCTGTTTCTAAAAAGGATTATGTAAAGTTATCGAGTGAATTACAGAATGTGATGAATACACCACAGCAGTTAAACTACAATCAGTGTATTGATAATTTAATTGATTCGTATTCTTTTAGTGAAGAAGAAATCGAGAAAGATGTTATTAAAGATTGTTTACTAGCGCTTCCTGAACGTAAAAATTTTGATACAGAATTTAAAGTTGTTCCCGAAAGCTTGAATAATAAACGTACAAAAAAATTCCAGTTATCCCAAGGTATTGAATTAACGATTCGTTCGGATGCCATGGAATATCCAGATAAGATTGTATCGACTGTGGTGGATGGAAAGCGCGTCATTCAAATTGTTTGTGAGGATGATGATACGTATGATGCGTTTGCTTAAAATAAACTGAAAGAATTTTTGTTTGTATAAATACGAAAATGGTGGTTTAATTAGTACATTATTTAAAGGGGGTATTTCAAATGAAAAATAAGAATGCATTAACAATTCTATTATATGTTTTTGCCGTTTTATCATTAGCTTATACATGTTATGCGGCAATTCAAGCATACAATACGTTTACTTCATATTACAGTACAAACTTAAGTGTAGTGAATTTGGTTTTGTACATGATTACAACGTGTTATGAAAGCATCTGCTTTAGTGTGCTATTCTATGCGTTAGGCGTATTTAGTGAAATGTTTAAGAAGAAGGAAGAAGAGAAATAGTTTTATACTGTTTCTTTTTTCTTTAGGAAATGATTATGAAGAAAGATTTTAAAGAAGGGGCCAAGGCAGCAACCCCAATTATTTTAGGATATATTCCTGTTGGAATAGCGTATGGCATGTTGGCTAAAGCAACAGGATTAACATTTTTTAAAGCGTTGAGCTTTTCCTTGTTTGTGTATACAGGAGCTGGACAAATGGCTGCTGTCACAATGTTAGGCCAAAATGTTGCTTATGTAACAATTGTATTTACAGTCTTTATATTAAATTTGCGTCATATTATTATGAGTACGTGTATTATGGAAAAGATGGAGAAAACAAGCTTGCCGATTCGTTTACTTTTATCTTTTGGGATTACAGACGAAGTGTTTGCGATGTCAATGACAGATAAGAAAATTAATAAGTTAACTCCGTCATTCTTTGCAGGACTTGCACTGTTTTCCTATTTATCATGGAATGTAGGATCCGCTCTAGGTATCCTCTCTTCAAGTATACTGCCTAGTATCGTGTCTAAGAGTTTAGGTGTATCTTTATATGCGATGTTTATTGGGCTATTGGTGCCGAATACTAAGAAGTCGATTCGCTTATTGTGTGTAGTGATTATGACAATGGTTGTGAATTGGGTATTAAATCAATTCTTATCGAGTTCATTATCTATTTTGATATCAACACTAGGTTGTGCACTCATTGGAATGTGTCTTATTTCCAAGGAGGATCTACAATGAAATTTGCGATATTGATTTTATTTCTTTGTTTATCAACATATATACCAAGGATGTTGCCAGCTTTGTTCATGGATAAGATTCAAGTATCTGGAAAGGTTAATATATTCTTACAATTGATTCCTTATACGGCCATGGCGTCCTTGATTTTTCCAGCTATATTATATGTAGATAAGAATATATGGATTGGCATTATAGCAAGTGTTGTAGCAGTAATCGCAGCTTTAAAAAAAGTTACCTGTAATTGGTGTTGTTTTGGAAAGCGTGATATCTTGTGTAATATTTTATATGCTTATGCTTTCATAGAAATGTAAAATATTTACAATCATATTGTAAACAGTTGCAAAAGGTGATATAATTTCATTGGCTTCGAAAGGAAGTTTTAAGAAGGTTTGCGTCAATAGAAATCGTATTTTGCTCCTTCCTCAAGTTCACTAATGATTTCAAAGTTGACGTAATAGATTAGGCCTGAGTGAATCCGGGCCTTTTTGTGTGTTAAAATGGTGTTGGTGATGGTATGGAACGAATTGAAAAACAGATGCAGTTTATTTTGGAAATTGATAAAGAAAAACAAATCAAAAGAAAGACACTTCAAAGCAATGGGAAAGACTTTGAGGATGATGCTCAACATGCTTGGCATATGGCTATTATGACACTATTATTAAGTGAATATGCCAATGACGAAATTGATGTATTAAAAACAATTTCCATGTTGTTGATTCATGATCTTGTAGAAATTGATGCAGGGGATACCTATGCGTATGATGATCAAGGCTTGAAAACGCAAAATGAAAGAGAGAATTTAGCAGCTAATCGCATTTTTAATTTATTGCCAGAAGATCAGGCCAAAAAAATATTTGATTTGTGGAATGAATTTGAGGAAAGAAAAACGGCTGAAGCTAAGTTTGCCAGGGTGTTGGATAATTTTCAGCCTGTTATGTTGAATGCTGCGACGGATGGAAGAATGTGGGCTGAAAATGGCGTGCATCTTGAAAAGATATTAAAGCGAAATGAAAAAACACATGAGGGTAGTGAAGTGTTGTGGAAGTATATGTATGAGCATTTCATTTTGCCAAATGTTAAGAAGGGAAGAATTAAAGAGTAATTCTTCTTTTTTGAGTATACTACTGTACAAAACAAAGTAGTTGTGATAAACTAGTAGTGAAAGAGGTGGTTTGATGAAAAAAGGATTTATTATATTAATTATTTTTATTCTTGTTTGCATTGCAGGAGGTAGCTTTCTTGCAATTCATTTGATTCGTAATATAGAAGTAAATGAAACTTCGATTGTGAAAGAACCATTGAATCATGAGGGGATAGAGAATTTTACTTCTGTCAATTTAGATTTGACAAGTATGGATGTTAAAATTGAGAAATCCAGTGAGAATGCCATTTCTTATCGCTTGCAGGATGTGAAGAAACAAAAGCTGGATTATTCTGTTGATGATGGCGTTTTAACTGTAAAAGAAATAATTTTAGATAAACATTTTGTAGGTCATGATGATAATGAAGTGATTATTTATACGACAAATGATTCTTTAATTGTGAATGGCAATCTTGTTGCGGGAGATGTTGAAATTCAAAACGTGGCATTAAAAGATTCTAGAGTGACAAGTGTATCTGGTGATATTTCTATTGAGAATGGAAATTTAAATAATTGTACTTTTGTTACTACAAGTGGAGATGTTGAATTTGATGGGCAATTGGCAGGAGATAATACATTAGAAACCACTTCTGGAGATGTAAGTGCAGAAAATATAAATAATGCTTCAATCACTGCCTCTACAACATCTGGAGATATTGAAATTGGAGAAGAAGAATTTACGGGTTCTGTAACTCGTGTGTTAGGAACAAATAATGCGACCTTAACTTTAAATACGACAAGTGGAGATATTGAAATTAACTAAAAAAATAGGCAAGCGAAATTAATCGTTTGCCTTTAATAATTCTTCTAGAATTTGAACTGCATTTGTAGCAGCACCTTTACGAATCTGGTCTCCACAGCAGAATAGAGATAATGTATGATTTGTTTCATCCGTGATGTCTTTACGAATTCTTCCAACATAAACTAAGTCTTGATTTGTCGTATCCTTTGGCATTGGATAGATTTGATTTTTTGGATCATCTTTTAATAGTACGCCTTCAGCTTTGGATACTAATTCTCTTGCCTCATTGACATCCACTTCATTTTCACATTCGATGGTGATACTTTCAGAGTGAGAACGCCAAATAGGGACACGCACACAAGTACAGTTAACTTTTAAAGCATCATCGTGCCACATTTTTCTTGCCTCATTTTGCATCTTCCATTCTTCCTTTGAGATGCCTAAATCATCAAAGTCTCCAATTTGAGGAATAAGATTAAATGCGATTTGGTAAGGGAAGGCTTTTGATGGAATATTTTCATCTTCAATTTGATTCTTTAAATCTTCAATTCCTTGAACACCAGCACCTGATACAGCTTGGAATGTTGTCACAATCATGCGCTTGATGTGGTATTTTTTATGTAAAGCTTGCAAAGCTACAAGGGCAATAATCGTTGCACAGTTTGGATTGGCAATCAAGCCATGATGGTTTTTAATGTCTTCTTTATTCACTTCAGGAATTACTAAAGGAACATCTTTGTCTAAACGGAATGCACTTGAGTTATCAACAACGATACATCCTGCTTCTTTGGCCCATGGCATCCACATTTTTGTGATGTCATTTCCTGTTGCACCTAATACATAGTCAACACCTTGAAAGCTGTCTTTTGTTAATTCTTCAACAATGTGTCCATCGATTTCTTTTCCTTTTGATCTGGCACTAGCTAATAATTTAAGGTCAGCCTGAATGTTTCTTTCTTTTAAGCATTCTAACATTTGTTGTCCTACAGCACCTGTAGCACCGGCAATTGCGATTGTTGTCATTCTTCATTTCCTCCTACGAAAGTATCATATATAACTTGGACTGTTTTTGTGAAGTCTTTTTTCTTAACTCCCACTGTAATATTGATTTCATCACTACCTTGGGCAATCATGACAATGTTGATGTTATTTTTACCTAAGGCACCAAATAACTTGCCACTTGTACCTGGTTTATCGGACATGTTTTTACCTACAGTAGAAATTAAAGCTAAATCCTCTTGGACAGTTAATTTATCTGGTTTTAGTTCATCTTTGAAGTGTGCCAAGATTTCATAAAGACTCTCTTCAATTTCTTTTTTCTCTACAACAATATTAAATGAGTCAATTCCACTAGGAATGTGTTCAATACTGATATGGTATTTTTCTAGGATGGATAGGGCTTTACGAATGAAACCAACTTCATTTGACATATGCTTTTTATAAACATAGATAGACATAAAATCCTTTTTACCTGCAATACCTGTAATTGGATATCCACTTTTTACTTTTGAATGTTCTTGGATGATTGTACCTGCGTCTTGAGGACGATTGGTATTTAAAATGTGGATTGGAATGTTAGCTTCTTTAACCGGGAAAATGGCTTCTTCATGAAGTACGCTTGCTCCCATATAGGAAAGTTCTCTTAATTCTGAATATGTGATATGAGTAATTCCTTTTGGGTTTTTAACAATTGTAGGATCAGCCATTAAGAATCCAGACACATCGGTCCAGTTTTCATATACGTCGGCATGAAGACATTTTGCTAAAATAGCCCCTGTAATATCGCCTCCACCACGTGGGAAGACTTGGATGTGTCCATTTGCACTTGTGCCATAGAAACCTGGGAAAACAAAGTGGTCGTATTGAGCATATTTAGCTTGAAGTTTTGCGCTGGTCGCATCCCAGTCAATGGATTTATCTAATTTAAAACGAATAATATCTTTGGCATCCACAAAGGCATAACCTAGATATTCAGCCATTAATTTAGCACAGAAGTATTCACCGCGACTGACGATAACAGCTTGGGACATTTGGTTAAGATTGGTGTAAAAGGCATCCAACTCCTTTTCAATGGGTTGTTTAAGGCCTAATTCATTTTTTATTTCGATGAAACGGTTTTTGATAAGTTTAAAGACACTCGATGCATCAACATGGTATTTTCTGTGGGCATCTAACAGGTAAAGCAGATCCGTGATTTTGTTGTCGGCCGCAAAACGTTTTCCAGGAGCCGATACAACAATGTATCGGCGTGTTGGATCTTGTTGGATGATGGCTTTGATTTTTTTGAACTGTTCAGCATTTGCAACACTAGAACCACCAAATTTAGTGATTTTTAACATATGACTACCTCCATAATGCGATAAAACTATTTTTATCTAATTCTTTAACTTTCTTAATGATCGACATATCCTGGTTTTCAATCCAGTAATAGTTCGCTTCTTTCTTTTGAATAGGATAGTAATTCTCTAGGGAAACATCACTGCGAATTAGCCACGTTTCTTTTAAAAGAGACGTATCAAATTCTTTTGGTGTTGAATAAACAATTTTTCTTTCTTTATTTTCAAGTGTATCTAAAGCATTCTGTACCATGGCTTGCGCTGTAGGTAATTGACCAGCGCCCTGACCATAATAGCCTAGTGTATCAAAGCTATGAGATAGGATTTTTTGTGCGTTGTAGTTGCTAGGAACATTGGCTAAAAAATCATTTTCATCCATGCAGCAAGGAGCGATAATAGAAATGATCTTATCGTCAATTTGTCTTGATATGGATAAATGACGTATGACTTTATTGTTCATTTTGATGAATTTAATGTCCAACATTTTGATTGTACGAATTCCTGCATAATATGGAATGTCAACGATGGGTGTGTTGAAAGCTAAGCTGTTAGAAATCTTTGTCTTATAATATACGTCAACACCATCAATATCGTTAGATGGATCTTTTTCAGCATATCCTTTATCTTGAGCTTCTTTTAAAACGTCTTCAAAATCCAAGTTGTTTTTTTGCATAGAATCTAAAATGTAGTTGCTTGTGCCATTAAAGATACCTTCATAGCCTTGTAGTGGTTCAAGTCTTTTTAGTTTTAATAAGGCATCGATAAATGGAATACCACCTGCAACACAAGCTTCTACCTGAATGCTTCCCCCATATTCTTTTTCAAGCTCTAAATAGGTATCGAGATAGGTTGCGACAACAGCTTTGTTTGAGCTGATGACATGTTTTCCTTTTTTCAAAGCTTTTTGAATCAATGTGTTGGCAGGTTCTAATCCGTTTAAACATTCAAAAACGATATCAATATCCTCTTGAACTACCATATCTTCATTATTAGAAAAATAAGGTAGGTTTTCTTTTTCTTTACGTACATAAACGTATTTTATATTGATATCATCCAATGCTTTTGCAAGGATTTCAATTCCTTTTCCGACAACTCCATAACCTAAGATAACTGCGTTCATATAGTTCCTCCTGTATCTTTTTAGAAAACACTTGTTTTTAAAGTGTGAACATTGTATCATATGGAATATAGATTTTCAAGGAGGATTCACATGAACGATTATATTTCTACAAGAGACGCACACCAAAGCGTTTCCAGCAAGCAAGCCATACTAAATGGAATGAGTCCAGATGGAGGTTTATACGTACTTCCAACTTTAGATCAGATACATTTAGATTTATCTTTAATATGTTCAAAGTCTTATAAAGAAAATGCCGTTTATATACTTTCACATCTTCTTACAGATTATACGAAGGAAGAATTAGTGGCATGTGTTGAAAATGCATATGCGAATTCTTTCTCTAAAAAAGAGATTACACCTGTAAAAAAAGTAGATGATATTTATGTGTTAGAACTTTTCCACGGTCCTACATGTGCCTTTAAAGATGTTGCGTTAACTCTTTTACCACAATTAATGTCCTGTGCCTTAAAAACTACGAACCAAAAAGCATTGATTTTAACCGCCACAAGTGGAGATACAGGTAAAGCGGCTTTATCTGGGTTTTGTGATGTAGAAAATATTGGTATTAATGTTTTCTATCCATATAAAAAGGTTAGTGCCATTCAATATCGTCAGATGGTTACGCAAAAAGGAAATAATGTGAATGTATTTGGAATTCAAGGCAATTTTGATGATGCGCAAAGCCAAGTAAAACGTCTATTCTTAGATGAAGAATTGAATGCATATTGTGCGAAACAAAATATTCTTTTGACAAGTGCCAATTCCATTAACGTGGGTCGTCTGGTTCCTCAAATCGTTTACTATTTTGATAGCTACAAACAATTAGTGCATCAAGGTACTATCAAATTAGGGGATAAAGTTTCATTTAGTGTTCCAACTGGAAACTTTGGAGATGTTTTAGCTGGATATTATGCATATTTGATGGGGTTGCCAGTAGAAAAGTTCTATGTTGCCAGCAATGCGAATCGTGTATTAACAGATTTTTTAACGACAGGTATCTATGATCGAAATCGAGATTTTATCCAGACTATTTCACCAAGTATGGATATTTTGATTAGTTCAAACTTAGAAAGATTATTGTATTATGCATCAAATAAGGATACACAAAAAGTATCGAAATGGATGCAGGAATTAAATGAAAAGGGTCGTTATCAGATTGATGATGAAACTTTTAAAACCATTCAAAACTTATTTGCGTGTGGCAGTGTAGATGATGAAAGTACAAGCTTAGAAATTAAATCAGTATATGATAAGACAAACTATGTTTTAGATCCGCATTCGGCCATTGCGTACAAAGTCGCAAAAGAATGTAAAGATCGTCCTATTGTTTCTTTGGCTACAGCTTCACCTTATAAATTCAGTCAAGATGTTTTGAAAGCATTAGGATATACAGAAAATAATGAATGGATGGCTATGCAAGATTTATCAAAATATTGTCAAGATGCAATTCCTACTCAATTAAAGGAACTTCAAGACTTAGATGTTTTACATGATCGTGTTATAGATGTAGCATCTATGAAAGATGTGGTATGTGAAAGTACAAAAGAGGTATTCCATGATTAGTGTGTGTGTCCCAGCAACAAGCGCAAATTGTTGCGTGGGATTTGATTGTCTTGGTATGGCTGTAGACTGGTGGGCTCACTTTACTTTTGAAGAAAGTGATACGTTGATTGTAGAAGGTTGTCCGGATGAATTTAAAGGAAAAAACAATTTAGTCGTGCAAGCCTTTTATACAACTTGTGACTATTTACATTTGGGATATCCGACTTTTAAACTAACGATAGATACAGATGTGCCTTTTGCCCGTGGCTTGGGTTCAAGTTCAACGTGTGTTGTTGCGGGAATCTTAGCTTGTGATGCATGGTTTAAAAAGGGTATGGACAAGATGGAAGTCTTAAAGATTGCCACAAGTATAGAGGGACATCCTGATAATGTAGCACCAGCTATTTTTGGCCAGGCTACAGCTTGTTTTATGGAAAGAGAAGATGTGAAAATGAGTCTTGTTCCATGTGCAAACTATCACTGTTTGGCCATTGTACCTCGTTATGAAGTAAAAACTTCTCAGGCAAGAAAGGTTTTGCCGACTGGTATGGCATTTAAAGATTGTGTTTCACAAGTATCGCATGCACTCGTCTTTATTCAGGCTTTGCAACAGGGGAATGAGTCTTTACTTGCAAGTTCTTGCAGGGATTTGTTGCATGAACCATATCGTAGGCAATTTATTAAGGAATATGATAGGATAAAGAAGTATTGTGATTCAAAACAACTTCCAATGTGGATTTCAGGAAGTGGTTCAACTATGATGGTTGTTTCGTTAGAAAAATCTCATTTGGTTGAATTATCCAAGACTTTAGAATCTTGTTTTAGTGAATTGGATTATAGATTTTTAACTATAGCCAAAGAGGGGGCGTTTATAAAATATGAGTAAATATTATGTTGTGAGCGGCGATATTTTACCAGATGTTTTAGAACAAGTTATGCAGGCACGTATTTTATTACAGTCGGGCAAGGCAAAAAGAATTAGTGAAGCTGTTAAAATGGTTGGCATTTCGCGTGGCACATATTATAAATATAAGGATGCTGTTTTTTCATTTAATGCAGAACAATCGAATCGTAAGGCAATTATTTCGATGATTTTAAGAAATGAAAAGGGCACACTTTCTAAAGTTTTATCGTTAGTATCTGTAAAACAAGTTAACGTTTTAGCTATTAACCAAACGATTCCTATTAATGGAATTGCCAATGTAGCACTTACTTTAGATATTAGTGATTTAGAAATCAGTATTCAGTCTTTAGTCAGTTTGATTGAGGCTATGCCGATGGTAGAAAAAGCTGATTTGGTAGCTGTAGAATAATGAGACGTGTTTTAAGTTTTATATTTGGCTGGTGCTTTATCATTGTTTGTGTTGTGTTTAGTATCAAAAGTACGGCATTAAACCCGAATTTTTATATTCCTAAATATGAAGAGATGGATTTGGCTAGTGATATTGGTGTTTCTAAGAAAGATTTGAATCAAAGTATTCGTTTATTGTTGGAATATTTAGATGATAAACGGGCGGATATAAAGGGACATATCACATGGTATGGTGTATCTCAAGAAACTTTTAATGAAAAAGAAACGAGTCATATGGTGGATGTAAAGGCGTTGTATCAGAATGCTTTAAGGGTTGCTAAAACAGCGCTTATTATTCTAGTGTTGATTGTTTTATATTTTTACTGGAATGAAAAAGAATTGATGTTTGCGTATTTGAGTAAAGGTTTTTTAACGGCCATGTTTACATTCATATTAATTCTTGTATTTTTTGGGTTTTGGATCTTTACAGATTTTACGAGTTTCTGGACATGGTTTCATACAATTTTCTTTACGAATCAATTGTGGCTGTTAGACCCCAATACGGATTTCATGATTTGTATGCTTCCAGAAACAATTTTTTATAAGCTGGTACTTGCTTGTGTAATTAAAGTGATTTGTTTTGTTGTTCTGGCAAGTGGATTGGCGATTTATTATATGGTGAAAAAGGCACCGATAGGTTTTGAAAGATGATTGTACTTGCGTCTAAATCTCCACGAAGAAAAGAGATATTAAAAGAATTGGGCTACGATTTTATTGTTTGTCCAGCCAAAAAGGATGAAGTGTTTGATTTAAGTTTAGGTTTGGATGAGGCTTTAAAAAAGGTGGCTGAATCCAAGGCAAAAGAAGTAAGAGAATTCTATTCAGATTCGATTATTATATCGGCAGATACGATTGTATGTTTGGATCAAAAAATATTGGGTAAGCCAAAATCAAAAGAGGATGCGATAAAGACGCTGAACGCATTATCAAATCGTAGGCATCAAGTAAAAACGGGCGTTTGTATAATCTATAAAAATCAAACTTTTCTACATGTCGAAACGACGGATGTTTATTTTAAAAAACTTACAGAACAAGATATTATTTCATATGTAAATAGTGGGAAATGTATGGATAAAGCAGGCTCGTATGGCATACAGGAATGTGATTTTGTGGATCATATTGAAGGTGATTATACCAATGTGGTAGGTTTACCAAAATATGTGGTGGAATCAATAATGAAAGACGTTGCACTCTAGTTATAGAAATGATAAAATAGTGTGGTAATAATTAGAGGAGGAACATATAAATGTCTAATGTTATTAATAAAAAAGATTTAGCTGAAAAATTGGCTGAAGAATTCGGTTGTTCAAAAAAAGACGCAACAGCTTATGTTCAATTCGTATTCGATACAGTAGCGGATACTTTAAAAGATAATGGTACTGTAGATGTATTCGGATTTGGTAAATTCTCAATTAGCGAAAGAGCAGCTCGTACTGGTATCAATCCTGCTACTAAAGAAAAAATTGAAATTGCTGCAAGCAAATCTGTAAAATTTAAAGCTAGCAAAGCTTTGAAAGACGCTGTTAAGTAAGAAGATTCGATAATGAATCTTCTTTCAGACTGTTGACAAAGTAACTGTCGACAGTCTTTTTAA